>OCZT010006533.1_pt1 | contig 11530 bp, 11 predicted proteins | sample 1539031 | NCBI WGS metagenome assembly OCZT01 (sample SAMEA3539308, study PRJEB22396) | soil metagenome | biome: tundra; feature: field; material: soil | place: USA | collected 2010-05 | depth 0.15 m
CGGTCAACATTGACCTTGTCGCTCGCGTTCCCCACCTGCCCCATCCCGGCGAGACGGTCACGGGTGGAAGCTACGACCGCCACCACGGCGGCAAGGGCGGCAACCAGGCCGTGGCTGCGGCCCGGCTGCGCCGTCCCACGCTGTTCATCGGGGCGCTGGGAGACGACACGTTCGAGGTCGAGGCTCGTCGGGCGCTCGCCTCCGAGCGTGTGGACGTTTCGATGGTGGCTTCGCTGCCGGGTCAGCCGACCGGCGTCGCCTTGATCCTCGTGGACTCGACCGGCGAGAACGAGATTGCCGTCGTACCGGGCGCAAACGGCGCAATCGAGAAGGGCTACGTCAGCGAGTGCCTCGCCCGTCTCGGCAGACTCACGGGCGACGTCGTGCTCGTCTGTAACGAGGTGCCGCTACACGTCGTGCGCGAGGCCCTGATCTGCGCCTACGCTTCTGGTGGAACGACGATCCTGAACCCGGCCCCGGCCCTCGGCCTCGATCGTTCCATCCTGGCACTCGCCGACATAATCACTCCCAACCGGAACGAGCTGCTTACGCTCCTCCATACCGAGGCCCGACGAACGGGCCGGCGCGCGGACGCCAGCCAGGAGGTCGCCGTGCGCGCTCGCCAGTTGATCGAAACGGGTCCCGACGGGCCGGGGGTTCGGAAGGCAGTCATCGTGACCCTCGGCGCAGCGGGCGTGCTCGTCATCGAGCGCGTCGGCTCGGGGCTCGAAGGCTCGGCGGCCGCCGCCGTGAACGCCCCGGCGCCGCGGGCCGGAGCGGCCATAAGCGCCGGACCTGGGTTGGAGCCGCCGGCACGGGCCGTCGTTGCCGCCGCTGCCGAAACCCCAGCCACGACGGAGGCCCCAGCCGCCGAACCATGCGACGACCTGCAGGGCGGCCCGTCGCCCGAGGCCGGCGACCAAACCGCGCCCGAGAATGAGCTGCGGATCTGGGAAGTGCCGGGCGAGCGGGTCGCAACCGTGGACAGCACCGGAGCCGGGGACGCGTTCGTCGGAGCTCTCGCCACCGCCATCGCCGAGGGGCGCTCGCTCGCGGAGGCCGTGCGCCGGGCCGTGGCGGCCGGGGCCCTTGCCACCACCCATAACGGCGCTCGCGAGGGGATGCCGACAGCTCTGGAGCTCGAGGAGTTCCTGGCGACTCGCTAAGGCCGAACCACCGGCCGGTGCGGGACGGGCGCGGGACGGGCGCGTCCCATGTGATCGTCCCCGATCGCGGGTCGGGTACGATATGGCCCGCGCGACTCATCCGCGCACAGCCGACGGACGTAGGGTAGGTCGATGGCGAACTCACAGACCGTGACAGGTACGCCCAAACGCTCTCTGTGGAGGCGGCTCCGGAGTGTCCACCCGGCGCTGGTCCTCGCCACGCTGGACGTGATCGGACTCGGGATCGCCTCTTACCTGTCGTACACCGAGCTGACCGGCGGGCGCGTGTTCTGCCCGACCGGGGTCCTCGAAGGCTGCGGGAGGGTCCAGGACAGCCCATACACTCGCCCGTTCGCGGGCATACCAGTGGCCGTTTATGGGGTCATGCTCTCGATCACGCTGTTCATACTCGCTATCGCGTGGTGGCGGACCGGTAACTACAGGCTGCTCCTGGCTCACTACGGCCTGTCTCTTGTTGGGGTAGCCTTCGAAGGCTGGTTCCAGTTCGCCCAGATCTTCCTCATCGGGGCGGTCTGCATCTGGTGCGAGTCGTACGGGATTTCGCTCATTCTGCGGTTCATCGTCGCCCTGTGGGTCTATCTGCGGACACCCAACCCGGACCAGGTCGCGGTCGACGAGCCAGCCTGAAGCCTCATCGATTCCATAGAGGGAATTAGGAATGACATCTAATCGCCCGGCCGGGCGTCCCACTTCCAAGAACGTGCCCCCGACGAGTCGGCGGTCCGCCCGGCAGCAGCGCCTCGCCAACCGAGAGGCCAATAGATCCCTGGCCAGGGCGAGCACACACGGCTCGAGCGGCCACGGCCGCGGCTCGCTGATGCTGTGGAGCGTGGCGGCCCTGGTCGTGGCGGCCGTCGTCGTCGCCGCCCTGATCGTGGCCACGCAATCCAAAGGACCGGCGCCAGTCGGCAGTCCATTCCCTCCCGTAGCCGTCACGTCGGCGAACATTCCTTCCGAAGGCAAGACGCTCGGCAATCCCAACGCGCCAGTTACCGTCGATGTCTACGAGGACTTCCGCTGCTCGTTCTGTTTTGACTTCACCACGCAGGGCGACGAACAGAAGCTCGAAGACAACTACATCGCCAACGGCAAGGCAAAGGTGGTCTGGCACGACTTCCTGACGATCGACCTGAAGGATGGCACTACCGAGTCGCGTGACGCCGCCAACGCCGCATGGTGCGCGGCAGATCAGGGCAAGTTCTGGGTCATGCACGACTGGCTCTTCGCCAACCAGTCTCCTTCCGAGGCTGCAGGCGCTTTCTCTCTGGCTCGTCTTTCGCAGATAGCCCAGCTCGCCAAACTCGACATGACCAAGTTCCAGCCGTGTCTGGACCAGGGCACTCACAACGCCGCCATTGCCGCAGAACAGACCAACCTTCCGAAGGACGCCGGCGGAACCCCGGCCATCTACGTGAAGGGCAAGCTCGTGACTGGTTTCAAGTACGCGGATATCAAGGTCGCGATCGACGCGGCGCTTGGCCTGGCGACTCCATCCCCATCGGCCAGCCCATCGGTCAGCGCGTCGGCAACGGCGTCCGCAACATCGTCGGCGTCCACGTCGCCGAGTGCCTCGCCCTCAGCTTCCGCTTCCTGAGGTCCGGCTCGGCTCCAGAGCTATAGCCACAACAACATGACGGCGCCCGCAAGGGCGCCGTCCTTCGTTTCGGGGCACGAGGTTTCGGGTCACAGAGCCAGGGCGGCCTACTCGCGCGCAACGGCCTCGATCAAGCCCAGGTGCCGGCGCAACTCCTGGGCGGCCTTCCAGTGATCCTGCGCAACCGCTTCCATACGCTGGCTTTCGCGGGAAGTCCAATCGGCCAACGAGCGGTTGGCGTCGCTCAGCGAGCGAGCCCGCTTCATGCGCTCGCGCGCGTACTGGACGAACGCGCAATACAGCGTGTTGGGCGTGGCTGCGGCGACCAGAGCCTCGGTGCCGGGCACGAAGTCGATCGGCACCTTCATCCGAGCGAAGAAAGCTCCCACCTCGGCCGTCAGCGGGTCGAGCCCCTGGCTATGGCCGCTCCAACGCAAGATCGGGGCGTGGCTGCTGAAATCGATCAGCACCAGCCCTCCGCTCGTCACTTCCGCGCGTAGAGCCCCGCCGAAACTGACGAACTGGTTGTTGACGCCCAGCCGGTCCGTAAGGGTGATGCGGCCCCAGGCGTAGGTCGCGTCGATCGGATAGCGGGAATCGCGATCGAGCTTGCCGGCCCGACCGCGATTCGCCTCGGTCGCCCAATAGGCGATCTCTTCGGGGTCGAAATGCTTGAGTGTCGGAACGGAGCGCAACGCAGCGAGCAGGTGGGTCGTGTGGGCGCCGTTCGATCGATCGGGCTCGATCAGGTCGAAGCCCAAGTTGACCAGCAGATTGTCGGCCTGATCCACCCAGCGACCGCAATCCGCCAGGGCGGAAAGCTGTTCCATCGTCATCGTGCTAGCACATTAGCTCCCGTGAGCCCTGTCGTCATGGCGAACCTACAGTCGTGCCGGCCCTCAGGCGTCGGATCGGGCCGGAGGCCCCTCGGAGCTCGCCGCCGACACTGCGACCGAGCCGGAAACGCCGAGGCGGTGCGACCAGCCAAGCCGGACAAGGGCGACTGCTCCGCCGAGCGAGCTGACCGCCAGCGTCAGGACGTGGATCAGGACGGCCAGCGCCAGGCCCACGGAGCCCGCCAGTCCGAACGCCACGGCGATGCTCTGGCCCGCGTACTCAAACGTGCCGAGGTATCCCGGTCCGGACGGGACGGCAGTGGCCAGGTTGGTGCCCGCGGCAAGGAGCGCGCCCTCGCCGAGGGTCAATTGGATCCCGAGCGACTGCCCAACCGCCAGCACGGCGAGGACCGTGCAACTCCAGGCGACTACGCTGAGTAGAGCAGCCGCGGCGACCGTTCGCGGCAGCGCCGCAACCCGGAGGCCGTCGCGCAATCGCGTGGCGACGCCCACGAACCTCGGCCAGCGATTGAGGAAAGTGGAGGCTCGGTCCGCGCCGGGCAGCCGATGGGCGGCGAGGGCGACAGCCAGAGCCACGACCAGCAGCCCCGCGAGACCGACACCCACCAGGACCGCGCTGGCGACCACGCCTCGAACGTTCAGGACGAGGATGGCGGCCGCCCCGATGCCGACGAGGACGACCGTATCCACGATCCGCTCGACGACCACCGTGCCAAGCGTCGCGCTACGGCTGATCCCTTCCCGGTCGCCGAGGTAATGGCTCCGCACGAGCTCTCCGAGCCGGGCGGGCAGGACGTTGTTGGCCAGATAGCCGACCATCATGTAGGCGCTCAGGCGCCGGAGCGGCACGCGCTTGATCGGCGCAATCAGGCACTGCCAGCGCAGGGCCCGGAAGAAGAGGTCGGCCGTCACGCCCGCGATTGCCACGAGCAGCCACGCCGGCCTGGCTCCCGCGAGCAGATCCGCCGTCTTGCCCAGGTCGACGCCGCGCAGCACCAGATAGACGCAACCGAGCGAGACGAGGATGCCGATCGCGGCTCGGGCGAAGCTCGTGGTGAGTCGCCGGGTCATACGGTCCCCTGCGCTCGGCGGCCGACGTTCAACGGTTCGGCCGCTTGCGGCGGCTTAGCTTCCCGGAGCGGCGCAAGCGGGTGCGATGCAGCATGAAACGCAGAACGACTTTCAGCGTGGAGAGCCCGTAGACGACGCTGCGCTTGAAGTTGACCGAGCTCGCCTCTTCGAAGTAGCGCGTCGGCACGCCAATCTCGCCGATCCGCATGTGGACCGCGACGGCCTGGGCCACGAGCTCCTGGTCGAAGACGAAGTCGTCGCTGTTCAGACGATAGGGGATCGTCTCGAGCAGGCGGCGGCTGTACGCCCGGAAGCCTGTGTGGTACTCGGACATGTGCAGTCCGAAGGCGAGGTTCTCCGCGGAGGTGAGGAAGCGGTTGCTTATGTATTTCCAAATCGGCATGCCGCCGGCGAGGGGATCTCCCAGGAAGCGGCTGCCCAGCATGAGGTCCTTCTCGCCGTCCAGGATGGGCTGGACCAGGGCGGGGATGCGCGTGGCGTCGTACTGGTAGTCGGGATGGAGCATCACGACGGCGTCCGCGCCAACTGCCAGGGCCGCGTCGTAGCAGGTCTTCTGGTTGCCCCCGTAGCCGAGGTTCTGGCGGTGGATCAACACGTCCAGACCGAGCTGTCGGGCGACGGCCACGGTGTCGTCCTTGGACACGTCGTCGACGAGGATGATCCGGCTCACGAACGAGTGCGGGATGTCGCGGTACGTGCGCTCCAGCGTTTTGGCGGCGTTGTACGCAGGCATCACGACGACGACGCAGGCCTGCGTCGCTGCCGCGGGGTCGTTGGAAAGAGCCTGGTCCACGATCGCCTGGTCCGGGACGAACGAGACGGACTTATCGACGGCGGATAGCGGTGTTGGTTCCTCCACCCGCATAGCCTACCGTAGTCGGAGCCTCAGTCGGAGCCGCCTCCTCAGAGTCGCTCGACGACCATTGCGATGCCCTGGCCCACGCCGATGCACATCGTCGCCAGACCGTACCGGCCGCCGGTCCGTCGCAGTGCGTGAACGAGCGTCGTGACGAGCCGCCCGCCGCTTGCCCCCAGAGGATGGCCCAATGCGATGGCGCCGCCGTCCACGTTGACTTTCTCCGGATCGAAGCCCAGCTCGCGGATGCAGGCTATCGATTGGCTCGCGAAGGCTTCGTTGAGTTCGATCAGGTCCAGGTCCGCCACGCTCAGGCCCGCTCGCTCGAGGACCCTGCGGGTGGCCGGGATCGGTCCCAGGCCCATCATCGCCGGATCCACGCCGGCTACCGCCGTGGCCAGGACGCGTGCCATCGGCCGCAGTCCGAGGGCGCGGGCGCGTTCAGCTTCTACCACTAGCACGGCCGATGCGCCGTCGTTGATCCCGCTCGAGTTGCCGGCCGTTACGGTGCCGCCGTCACGAAAGGCGGGCTTCAGCCTGGCGAGCCCTTCGATCGTAGCCTCAGGACGGGGATGCTCGTCGCGCCGGACGATCGTCGGTTCGCCCTTGCGCTGGGGGATCGAGACGGGCACGAGCTGCTCGTCGTACCAGCCCGCCTCGATGGCACGCACGGCGTTGCGCTGGCTTCGGAGCGCGAACTCGTCCTGATCCGCGCGCGACACGCTCAGGCGCTCGGCCACGTTTTCGCCCGTCTCGCCCATCGAATACGGGTGGTGCATCGCCGCCAGAGCGGGGTTGACGAAACGCCAGCCGAGGGTCGTGTCCACCAGGTCGTGGGTGCCGCGCTCGAACGCGGCCTCGGGCTTGAGCATGACGTAAGGGGCGCGGCTCATCGACTCCACGCCGCCGGCGACGAAGACGTCGCCCTCCCCCATGCCGATCGCATGAGCCGCGGAGCTGACTGCCTGCAGCCCGCTGCCACAGAGCCTGTTCACGGTAAGCCCGGCGACCTCGACCGGGAGCCCGGCGAGCAGTGCGGCCATACGAGCGACGTTGCGGTTGTCCTCGCCGGCCTGGTTGGCGCAGCCGAGGATTACGTCCTCGACGAGTGCGGCATCGATGCCGGTGCGCTCCACCAACGCCCGAATGACTGCGGCGGCCAGATCGTCGGGACGGACCGCGGCCAGCGCGCCGCCATAACGGCCGAAAGGCGTTCGCAACCCGGCGACTATCCAGGCCTCGCGGACGGGTCTGTCGAGCTGGCGGGTCATGTTGCCGATTGTACGGCGACCGATGGGCAGGCCACGCCAGAGCCGGTCACGGCAGTTTGCTGAGCGCCTCGATGACGGTGTTGATGTTGTCGCTGATCAGGAAGAAGACGACGTCGCCCTTGGCGTAGACGAAGGCCTCGTTGGCAGTCTTGGTGGGATCTGCCGTCGGGTCCGTGATCTGGAGGACCGGCCGGGAAAGACTGGTCACGGCCCTGTTCGGCCAACCGGCCTTCGTTGCGACGTCGGCGAGCCCGGCGACCAGGGCCGTGGGATCGGCTCCCGGGACCTGGATCGCCCGGAGATTGACATGAACGGGCGGGAGATCGTCTTCGGCAAACGCCATGTCCACTGCGTCCGGTGTCTTGCCGAACTTCACGAGCCAGGACGGGTAGAGCACGGAGTCGCCGCCCTTGATCGACGCCAGGTAGGTGGACACGGGATAGCTGAATTTCGTGAGCGTGACTCCGCCGATGACGCTTGGCAGCTGATCTTCCAGGGCCGCGTCCAAATGCGCCAGGTAGGTTGGCCCCGGACTCGCGCTGACAGTCGGAGGGCGGCTCGACGAAGCGCTGGGAGTTACGTTCGGATGAGCCGAAATCGTCGGGGCATGCGAGCCCGTCTGTGGAGACGTTTGGGTTGGGGTTGTCCCGCCGCAGCCGGCGGCGAGCATGGCCGCCAGGCCCACCCACAGCAGGGTTCCGTTCAATCGACCGAGGCGGCGGATCATCGAGTACCCCACAGAGACAAGGCATGGGCTGTCGGGCCGAGCATGGAGTCCGGCACGCACGTATGTCAAACCGGACACCCGGTACCACGGCGTCCGGCAGTACCGAACAGTGCCGGTGGCGGATTGCCCGCCCCGCCGCCGCTGCCTATCGTCTGAAGCTCTTATGGACCGCGATGGAGCCCCTCGGATGTCACCGGACCGCGAGCGCGCGCTCGTCGCACGCGCACGGGAGGATTGGGCTGCCTTCGGCGAACTCTACGACTCGTATCTTCCTCGAATCCATGCCTTCATCTACCGCCGCGTCCGGGAACGATCCGTGGCCGAGGACCTCACGTCGATGACGTTTCAGCGGAAGGGACCGCGGACGGATCGCCTGTCACGGGCGACATCTCGACGCAAGCGCTCGCGCTGGCCTGGATCGTCAACAACGCGAATCTGGACGAGGAGCTGGGGTTGGCGATGGGGGTGCTTCCTGCCGAGGCATCTCCGTCCCCGTCGATCGCTGCGTCGCCGGTGCTGACCGAGTCGCCCTCCGCGAGCCCGACCGTCATTCCGTCCGCATCGCCCACCGTATCGCCGAGTGCCTCCCCGACGGCGGCGCCCACCCCAAAGTCCACGCCGAAGCCGACAACTAAGCCGACCCCGATCCCTACCCAACCTCCGGCGGTTCCCGTAAATCTGGGCGGGCTCAATTTCGCCCCGGGTGACGGGGGCATCTATAACTTCAGCTGGGCTCCGTACGCCGGCGGCTGGGATGGCAACACGCACTCCATGCTCGTATACGTGCTGGGAACGTCGGGCAACCCAAGCTACCCAGCCGACTACTGGCCGGGAGGCGACACGACCGCCGCCGGCACGACCTCCTTCAGCTTGGACGCAGCGAACCTGCAGGAGGCGGAGACCACTCACAGCTACCGAATGCGGCTCCAGGTCCTCCGGATCACAACGAGTGCCGTCGTGGTACTGGCCCAGACCTCGCCGATAACGGTCGTCATTGCGGCGCCTCAGGTTCCATAGCCGAGTTACGCGCGGGACAGCGACCGGAGCGGAACGAGGTTGCCGTCGACGAGCTCGAAAACGTGGTGGTCGATCGGCTCGTCTGCGCCACGAGACCTGTCCGCCACGTAGTTGGCGAACATCTCGGCGAATTCGTCGTCGCCGTCGGCCAGCCCTGCGGCGATGAGCAAGTCGCGCTCAGGCACTCCGACCAGGATCCGCCGGGCAGTGGCCAGATCTGAGCAGAGTTGCGCGCGCACGTCCGGGAGCAGGATTCGTGCCGCGTCCATGCCCTCGCCGGAATCCGACCAGAGGACTCGTCGCTGCCCGTCCACCTCGTCCACCCACGTCGTCAGCGAAGACCACGTGGCGAGGTTGGCCATAGCGGCCGCATCGACCTTTTCCGGGCCCACGCCCCAGGAAAGCAGGTGTTCCGCCCCGACGAGGACGTCGAATCCCGGCCCGGGGATGACGTAGGCGATAGGGATGCCCGCCGGTCCTTGCCTGATCAGCGGATGGCCGGGCGAGCCCCCACCGGTGGGCACGCGCAGGTTGACGCCATCGATGCCGTGCGTCCCGATCGGCCTGAGAGAAGGATGAATCACGCGCGAGGCAGCGCCCCAATCGTGCTCGGGCGCAAGGGATGGAGACTCGCGTCCAGCGGTGTCTCGTTCCATTCGATCTCTCCAACTCGGACCGTGACGGGGGCCCCGACGACCGTAGTTATACACGCCTGACCTTACCTGCCAACTGTCAGGGCGGACAAAAACGAACCGGCGGGCCATTGACGGCCCGTCGGTCGGTTGGAGTCAGGATGGCCGCCGCGGGGCGGCCGTTCGAGCCGATGCTAGCGGCGAGCGCTCCGGCGCTGGACTGCGGCGGCCATCAGGCCGAACGCGCCGAACACCAGGGCGACGAGGAGCGGGAATAGCGAAGACCCGCTGCTTCCGCCGGTTGTACCCCCGATGCTCGTGGATGCCGGGGTGACCGTCGGTGCCGACGTCACGCCCTCAACTCCCTGGCTCGGAGACACCGATGCTCCCTCGAGCGACTGGCTCGGGGCCGGGGCCGTGGTCGCCGGGGCGGTCGGGGCCGGGCCGGTCGGGGCCGGGGCGGTCGTGGCCGGAGCCGTCGTCGCCGGGGCGGTCGTGGCCGTCGTCGGGGGCTCGGCCGGAGGCGGCGTCGGGCAGCCAACCGAGATCAGCAGCCCGTTGACGAGCGAGCTGAAGTTGGACAACTCCGTGACGCTGCCGCCACCGATCGCCTTCATGTCCGCGTCGACCCAGACCGCTCGGTCAGAGGTCGAGAACGGCAGGCTAGGATCCGGTTCTCCGACGTAGATGGCCTTTACGACCCAGCCCTGGCTGCGAGCGGTGTTGGCCGCGTCGATGGCGGCATTGGCGCCGGTAAGCCAGGTCGAGGCGTCGTTGAGGTTCCCACCGCTGGGCGGCCGATTGGGCGAGCCGTCGGTGATGACGAAAAGGGCATTAGAAACGCCGCTGCGATCGCCTGCTCCGGTGTCTCCGGCAGCGGTCGTGATGCCGGCAGCGGTCGGTGTGTAGTCGCTGGGGTTCGGCAGCCCGTCGACGCCGGACTTGAATGTGTCGGGCGCCACGAAGCCGTCGGTGAACGTGTGCGCGGAATCGCCGTTGAAATAGGTCCCGGCATAGATGCCGTCGCCGCCGGCAGTCTGGAAGGCGTCGGCGAAGCCCTTTGCGCCGGCCTTCTCTGGCGCGAAGTTGCCTTCTGTCCCGATTGACGAGGAGAGATCGATAGCGAAGGCGAAGTCCCCTTGGTTGCAGACCTTATCGGAGAGCGCCGGGTTTGATGTGCCGGCTGATCAGATCGCCCACCGGCGCGGTCAGCGCTGGCGCTCCGAAAGCGACACCTGCCATAGCAAGCGTCAGGCATGCGCCCATCGAAACGGATATGAATAGCGCACGATGGCGTGGATGATTCACGTGGTCCTCCTCCCCCAAAGCATAGGCTCTGGGACCACCCGATAAAGGAACAGAAGACCAGGGAACCACTCACTTTGGCGGGCATCTAGTACCGTTTAGCTACTTGGTCCCACTGGGTGGGACGCGCCGAAAGTCTGCTCCTACTCCCTTCCTATCCTTTCGAGTCGTGCCGATTCGGGGGCCTGGCGCCTGCCGGGGTGAGGGCTAAACGCTCTGTCCGAAGGCGCGGCGAACGGTGGGTCGGCAGAGGTAGTAGATGATTCCGGCCCAGACGGCGACGGCGACAAACGTGAACCCGGCTGTCGACGACCGGAGGTCAAGGACGCTGACGAGTATCACAGCGGCCTCCAACCCAATGCCAAGGGGCCACGCCCAGGACCTGAGTTGCCAGGCTCCGTAGGCAAAAAGAAGTTCGCCGACGTTTGCCGCGATCCTCGCTAAAGCCAGAAACGTGACCAGACCGGAGAGACCTGGGATCGCCAAATTCGCCGCGGTCCCGGATTGGCCAAGCCCCGCAAGGCCTAACGTCATGCCGGCAAGCCCGCCAATCGCGGCGAGAACGGCCAGAACGGTCACCCCAGTGGGCCTCTTCATCAGCGCAGCTCCTCGCGTCCCAGGTGCGTCCGGAATCTATCCCCCAGCGCCGACAGGGCCTGTGGGGGGCTTGTAGCCTTCGGGCAGTTTCGGGGTGAAGCGGAAGCCCCCGGCGACTCCCGGCTCGGTGAGTTCGTGGGGGGCGAGCAGCTGATCCAGTTCCTCGGCGGTGAAGATGCCCCTCTCGATGACGATCTCTCGGATCGTGCGGCTTTCGCGGACCGCCTGCTTCGAGATGTCGGCTGCCAGCGCATAGCCCAGGTACGGGGCGAGCGGCGTCGAGAGCGCGGAAGAGCGCTCCATCAGGTCGCGGGCGCGTTCGCGGTTGGCCTCGATGCCCGTCACGCAGAACTCGGCGAAGGCGCGGCTCATGTTGGTCAGGATCGTGAGCGACT
>OCZT010006534.1_pt1 | contig 11529 bp, 11 predicted proteins | sample 1539031 | NCBI WGS metagenome assembly OCZT01 (sample SAMEA3539308, study PRJEB22396) | soil metagenome | biome: tundra; feature: field; material: soil | place: USA | collected 2010-05 | depth 0.15 m
GCCGCCCCGCGCGCCCCGGCGCACGGGGCCGTTCGGTGCGCGCCGCGGGCTCACATGGGTCCGGCGGCACGGGGTGACGACCCGCCGCGGGGCCAAGCGGACAACCCAAGCTGCGGGCAGACGGGCGACAGACGGGGGAAACACCCTCTCAGACGGGGGAAAGACCCTCTTGGACCGCACGCGGACGGGTTGCGCGACCTGAAGCGTCGCGCCATTCTCCCAAAAGCTCGATTGAAACTCCTATCCCGTGATAGGCTGCGAGCGCCGCAGCCTAACGTGAGTGGAGCCGCGAGGCTCGACAAAATGGCTGCGACGCGCCTGGGCGGTCGCGAGTGCCGTTGTCGACGCGGTCGAGATCGATAAGAAGGTGCCCTAGGCAGTAAGGCAATCCGTCAGCACGCGCGTCTCCGCGACCTGGTCGAGCGACTGCAGCATCACGATCGCGGCCTCGGTGCGCGCCGCGTCGAGCACACGTCCGGCGCAGGCGCGGAACTTGTCGCCGAGTTCCACCGCGGTGGCCGGTCGCGCAGGATAGCCGCGTGCGCCGTCGGCGTACGCCGTGAGAGTCCTGCCATCGTGCAGCTGAATGGTCACGCGCGCCTGCGTGAGCGCAGGCGCATCGGTCCGCAACGTCGCATCCACCGCCATCGCTATGCGCGGCAGCATGGCGGCGACGCGCGCGTCGCTGACGATCGCCGGCTCGAACGTGTCGAGCCCAACGCGGCCCATCACCACGGCTGCCGCCGCACAGTGATGCATGCTGAACTTGCCCTCGAGTCCACTCGTGGGGCGGGGATAGGTCAAAATCGTCGGCGTGACGGTGTCAACACCGATGCTGATCGCACTCACGTCATCAGCGGTGAAGCGATGCTCGCGCCTCAAGTCGAGGATCGCGTCGAGCGCGGGGTGGGTCGCGGCGCACGATGGGTAAAGCTTGATCGTCACGCCCGTCTCGAGAATCTCCCACCGGCTCCCAAGCGTGGCGAGTGGCTCGGCAAGACTGGCCCACTCGCTCCCCATCGCAAGCAGAAAACCCTGCGGCCCGTCGAGCGCGTGTGGCGACGCCGTAAGCCCGCTCTTCGCGAGCAGCGCGGCCACCACGCCATTGCGAGCGGCGAGGCCGGCGTGCAGCGGCTTGGTGTCGGTGCCGAAGTTCTCCTTGAGGCCCGATGCCTCCGACGTCGCGATGGCCAGACAGTTCGCGGTGGCCGCACGATCCAGGCCCAGAAGGCGCGCCGCAGCGGCGGCGGCGCCGATCGTACCGAGCGTGGACGTGCAGTGCCAGCCTTGCGTGTAGTGGCGCGGGTTCATCGCGCGTCCCAGAACTGCCTCCAGCTCGAACCCCACGACCCAGGCGTCGAGCAGGGCGTTGCCCGGCGAGCGCGCGAGTTCTCCGGCCGCGACCGCCGCAGCGACGAGTGGCGCGCTTGGATGCGCGAGCGACACGAAGCACATATCGTCGTAGTCGAGCGCGTGCGCCGCCGTGCCGTTGGCGAGCGCCGCCCAGCCTCCACTCGTCAGATCATTCGTCCCGACGATCCGGCACTTCGCACTGCCGCCTTTTGTGCCGCTCTGGGCGCCGCTCGCCGAGCCGCTCTCGGCGCCGCCCTCCGATTCGGCCGCGGCACGCACGGCGCGCGAAGCTGGCTCGAGCGCGCCCGCGAGCATCACGCCGATGGTATCAAACCAGGCAGTTCCCGCTGAACGTCGCGCTTCAGCGGGGACGTGCGCGCCGACGACGAAGTCCGCGAAACGATCGATTGCAGTCGGTGCCGGTGCCACCGCGCTCACGCCTCGAGAATGTCGCGAGCCCGCTTCATGGTGGCTTCGTCCACCATGCGGCCATCGAGCGCCACGCTGCCGTGGCCATCGCGGGCTGCGCGTTCGTAGGCCTCTACGGCGCGCAGCGCCCACGCGCGATCGCCGCCGCCGGCGAACGCCTCGTGAATGAAAGGCACCTGCGAGGGATGAATCGCGAACTTGGAGTGAAAGCCCAGCGCCCGTGCATGCCGGGCCGCATCGCGAAGGCGATCGGTGTCGTCCACCTGCAGCAGCGGAGCATCGATGGCCGGCACTCCCGCGGCGGCCGCGGCATTCGCCACCGAGGCCCGCGCGAAATCGGCGAGCGCCGGGTCGAGCACGTCAACCCGCATGCCGGCACGATAGTCTTCGGCGCCGAACGCGAACGCAGTCACGCGCGTCACGCCGCAGTCGGCCAACTCGGACACACGCAACACGCCGCCGGGAGTTTCTATCAGGAGAATCAGTGCGAGCCGCCGGTCGGGCCGTTCGTGCACCGCTATCGCCGCGTCGACGTCACGTACCTGTGTCGCGCGCTCGACCTTTGGCAGCATCACGCCGGCCAGCGGCGCCGTCATGCTCGCTACCGTGTGCAGGTCCAGATCGAAGGCGTCCGTGCCGTACGAGTTGAGGCGCACGTAAATAGGGCGGGCCCAACCATCCGGCGGCTGCAGCGACACGAGTGCCTCGCGCGCCGCGCCCTTGTGCGCCGCCGGCACGGAATCTTCGAGGTCGAAGATGACCCCCTGCGCCTCGGACTCCCACGCGCGCGCGAACATCTCCGTGCGATTCGCCGGCACGAAAAGCAGCGATCGCGGGAAGGGCATACCGGGCGTTCCGCGCATTCCGGTCATTCCGGTCATTCTGATGCCCCGATGGCCGCCATGAAGCGCCGCTTGATCATCGGACTGTCGAGTGGCGGCTTGGTGGCCGTGCCCGACTCCGTGACCTTCGCAACGATCACCCACGGTCCTGGCTCGCTGGCGGTCCTCGCGACCGCCGCATCGAACGCAGCCGCGTCGCGTACCGTGACTGCATTCGGCACGCCGAGCGCTTTCGCCGCGCCTTCGAGATCGGAACCCAGCGCCGTGGCTGTCGGCTGGCCACCGGTGGTGCCGTACAGTTCGTTGTCCCAGACGATCACGACGAGGTTGCGCGGAGCAACGGTAGCAATGGTCGCCAGCGAACCGAGGTTCATGAGCAACGATCCGTCGCCGTCGAGGACCACGACACGCCGCGAGGGTTGCGCCATGGCCAGCCCAAGGCCGATCGATGACGCTAGGCCCATGCTGCCCCACGTATAGAAGTTCTCCGGGCGGTCGCCCGCCGTGAACAGGTCGTACGCCGGATGGCCAAGGCTCGCAACGACCGGCTCGGTTGTGATGAGCCCGAGCAGGCGGCGCGTGGCGTCGAGTCGTGTCATCGTCATGACGCCACCGTGCGAAACGTTGGAGTCGCCTTGTGCGTTCATGACGCCACCTTCGCCACCGGCACGTTCACCGTCGCCGGCGACCAGAGCGCGCGCGCCAGGAGGCAGGCCGAAGGCCGGCGCGTGGCAAACACCTGTTCACCAGCCTGGCGCACCTGCGCTTCAGCGTGAGCGTCGGACTCGATGGTCAGATGCAGAATGCCGAGCGACTCGAGGATGGGCCGAACGGCGAGTCCCATCGGGTGCTGCGTGGGATTCCACTCGCCATCGCCGCCGCGCATCGTGATGAGCATCAGCACCGGGATCTCGAACGCGACATTCAGCGACGCGAGCGCGTTGATGGAATTGCCGAGTCCGCTCGACTGGAGCATGACCACCGGCCGGATGCCACCGAGGTAGAGCCCCGCGGCGATGCCGAATGCCTCTTCTTCGCGCGTTGCGATCGTCGTGCGAATGCCCGGATGACCGGCGCCGAGCGCGCGCAGCACGTTGGAGAGCGGATTGTCGGGGACATACACGACATCGCGGCAGTTGAGCGCCGCGAGGCCTCGGCAGACTGCCTGCGCCCACGCCGGTGCGGCGGGCGTCACGTCGCGGCCCGAGGGCGCGTTATGCGTACTTGATGCAGACATTTTTGGTCTGTGTATAGCTGGCCAGCGACTCGAGACTCTTCTCGCGCCCGTATCCACTCTTCTTGTATCCGCCGAATGGCAATTCCACACCGCCGCCCGCTCCATAGGTGTTCACATATACCTGGCCGCTCTTGATGCGCGTCGCGAGCGTGAGCGCCTTGTTGATGTCGCGCGTCCACACGCCGGCGACGAGTCCGTACACGCTGTCGTTGGCGATGGCGGCCGCTTCGTCCAGGTCATCGAACGGGATGATCGCAAGCACCGGACCGAAGATCTCTTCCTGCGCCACCCGCATGCCGCGCGTGACACCGGTAAGCAATGTGGGCTGGAAATAGTTGCCGTCGGGCAACCCGCCATCGGATGGGCGCTTGCCGCCGGTGACCACGGTCGCGCCTTCGTCCGCGCCAACCTTCACGTACCGTTCAATGGTTGCGAGCTGCTTCTTCGAGATGATCGGCCCCATATCCGGGTCGCTGACGCCGGGGCCGATCTTCATGGCCTTGGCGCGTGCCACCAGCTTCTCGACGAACGCATCGTGCGCCTTGCGCTCGATCAGCAGGCGCGAGCCGGCCGAGCAGGTCTGGCCGGCATTCTGGAAGATCGCGGTCGCCACGCCAAGTGCTGCGAGATCGAGGTCTGCGTCGGCGAATACGATGTTCGGCGACTTGCCGCCGAGTTCCATGACCACGGGCACAACATTGTCGGCGGCCATCTTCGCGACCGCGATGCCGACTTCCACCGAGCCGGTGAAGGTGAGCTGGTTGATATCGCGATGACTGGCCAGCGCCGCGCCCGCCTCGGGTCCGTAGCCGGGCACGATGTTGAGCACACCGGGTGGCAGGCCGCACTCGAGGCCAATCTCGCCGAGCCTGAGCGCCGTCATCGGCGCGTCCTCGGCCGGCTTCATCACCACCGTGCAGCCGGCAGCCAATGCGGGCGCGACGCTGCGGCTCCCAATCTGGATGGGATAGTTCCACGGCACGATCTGCGCGGAGACGCCGATGGGTTCGCGGATCGTGAAGTCGAGGTAGCCGGGTCCGAGCGGGATGGTGGTCCCCATGATCTTGTCGGCGATACCGGCAAAGAACTCGAAGTACCGCGCCGCGACCTGCACGTCGGTGCGCGATTGCCTGAGCGGCTTGCCGTTGTCGCGGCTCTCGAGTTCGGCGAGTTCCTCGGCGCGGTCGCGAATCCGCCGCGCCATGCGCTGCATGATGCGCCCTCGCTCGGCGGGCGCCATGCCGCCCCAGTCTTTTGATTCCATGGCGCCGCGCGCGGCCGCGACGGCGCGGTCGATGTCCTTCGCGGTGCCCTTTGCCACGCGGGCCAGGAGCTCGCCAGTCGAGGGATCGTGCACGTCGATCACACCGCCGTCAGAGGCAGCGCTGCGGGCGCCATCAATGATCAGGCCTTCAACTGCGGAATCAGCTCTCTCTGCGGTCGTCGTCATTTGACAGATCTCGATTTCGCCACCGTCGACGCCTTTGCCGCCGTTGTCGTCTTTGCCGCCTTCGGCGCCGCAGGCGCCACGCGCGCGATGACGGGCGTATGGCCGCGTCGATAGACCATGAACGTGCGGAGATACTCGATCACCACCGTGCCGTCCTGGCTGAAGCCAGTGGTGCGCGCCTTCACGATCCCGACATTCGTGCGACTCTTCGATTCCCGCACCTCGAGAATCTCGGAGCGCGAGTAGATCGTATCGCCGGAGAACACCGGGTGGGGGAGACGTACTTCATCCCAGCCAAGGTTCGCCATGACGTTCTGCGAGAGATCGGTCACGGACTGGCCCGTCACGAGCGCCAGCGTGAGGCACGAGTTGACCAGCGGCTTGCCGAACTCCGTCTGCGCCGACCACGCCTCGTCGAAGTGAATCGGATTGGTGTTCTGCGTGAGCAACGTGAACCAGGTGTTGTCGGCGTCGAGGATGGTACGTCCGAGCGGATGCTCATAGACGTCTCCCACCGAAAAGTCCTCGAACACGCGTCCCGTCCATCCAGCCTTGACCGCCATATGGTGCCTCCTGCTAGAGCCTCTGTTCAGCCTGCGACGACAGCCGCACGCTCAAATCACACCTGACTTGCGCCACTCGGCGATCGTGGACCTATCGTAGCCCTGTTCGCCAAGAATTGTCTCCGTGTGTTCGCCAAGCGCTGGTACGGCCCCCATGGCTGGTTCGAGTGCGTCGATCATGACCGGCGGAGCAAGCGCGCCGAGCGGGCCCACGGGTGACTCAATCTCGCGCCACCGATTGCGCGCCGCGAGTTGCGGATGCGCGGCAAACTCCTCGACCGTGTTGAGGCGCGCGTGCGCGATCTCTGCGGCGTCGAGGCGCTGCACGATCTCCGGCGTCGTGAGTCGGCCGAACGCGTCGTTGATGGCGGCCTCCAGCGTGTCGCGATGCTCCACGCGCGCGGGATTGTTGACGAACCGCGGGTCGTCGGCAAGTAGCGGCTGCGCGAGCACATCGCGGCAGAACCGCTGCCACTCGCGTTCGTTCTGGATGCCCAGGTAAACCGTTCCGCCGTCACCGGCCGAGAACGGGCCATACGGTGCGATGTTTGCGTGCCTCGCGCCGCTGCGGGGAAGGGGAGTGCCGCCGTACGTGGTAGAGTAGAGTGGATGGCTCATCCACTCACCCAACGCGTCGAGCATCGACACCTCGATCGCCGCTCCGTCGCCGGTGGTGGATCGCCGCACCAGCGCCGTGAGGATCGCCGAGTGGGCGTACATGCCGGCGGCGATGTCGGCGACGGAAATGCCCGCCTTGGCCGGCGACTCCGGTGTTCCCGTGACGGAGAGGAGTCCGGCTTCACTCTGCACCAGCAGGTCGTAGGCCTTGCGATCGCGATAGGGACCGCTCGACCCGTATCCGGAGACTGCGCAGATGATGAGCCGCGGATGCCGTGCGCGCAGCGTGGCGTTCGAAAAGCCCAGTCGATCCATCGCGCCGGGCGCAAGGTTGTGCACGAGCACATCGGCGCCCGCGATCAGCCGCGTCACGACCTCGGTCGCTTCCGGGCGCTTCAGATCGAGCGTCAGCGACTCCTTGGACCGGTTCAGCCAGACGAAATAACTGGAAAGGCCTTTGACCTTCGTGTCGTACCCGCGCGCAAAATCGCCGGTGCCGGACCGTTCGATCTTGATGACACCGGCGCCCCAGTCGGCGAGATGGCGTGTGGCCAGTGGCGCCGCCACCGCCTGCTCGATGGCCACCACGGTCAGGCCGGCGAGCGGAAGCGCCTGCGTGTCACTCATTGGGCTAGTACGACCGGGGCAGGCCGAGCACGTGCTCGCCCACGTATGCCAGAATCAGGTTGGTCGAGATCGGCGCCACCTGGTAGAGCTTGGTCTCGCGGAACTTTCGCTCGATGTCGTATTCCTCCGCGAATCCGAAGCCGCCATGCGTCTGCACCGCGACGTTCGCCGCTTCCCACGATGCGTCGGCCGCGAGCAGCTTGGCCATGTTGGCTTCCGCGCCGCACGGCTCGCCGTGGTCGAACAGCTCAGCCGCGCGCCAGCGCATCAGGTCGGCCGCCTCGACCGACACGTGCGCGCGCGCAATCGGAAACTGCACGCCCTGGTTCTGGCCGATCGGCCTGCCGAACACGACGCGCTCATTCGCGTACCGGGTCGCCCGTTCCACGAACCAGCGCCCATCGCCCACGCATTCGGCGGCGATCAGGATGCGCTCGGCGTTCAGGCCGTCAATGAGGTAGCGGAAACCCTTTCCTTCCTCGCCGATGAGATTCTCCGCCGGCACTTCGAGGTCGTTGAAGAACACCTCGGTGGTGGAGTGGTTCATCATCGTGCGAATGGGGCGGATCGTCAGTCCCTTTCCCTGCGCCTCGCGCATGTCGACGAGGAGCACCGAGAGCCCATCGGTACGCTTCTTCACCTGGTCGGCCGGCGTGGTGCGCGCGATCAGCAGCATCAGGTCCGAGTGTTCGGCGCGCGACATCCACACCTTTTGCCCGTTCACCACGTAGTGATCGCCCTTCCGCACCGCCGTCGTCTGGAGCTGTGTGGTGTCGCTGCCACTCGTCGGCTCGCTCACGCCGAATGCCTGCAGCCGTAGTTCGCCGGCGGCGATCTTCGGCAAGTAGGTGCGTTTCTGGTCCGCGGACCCGTGCCGGAGCAGGGTGCCCATGATGTACATCTGCGCGTGGCAGGCGGCCGCGTTGCCGCCACAGTGGTTGATCTCCTCGAGAATGACCGACGCGTCGGAGATGGTCAGGCCCGAGCCACCGTAGTCCTCCGGAATGAGCGCGGCGAGGTAGCCGGCTTCCGTGAGCGCTTTGACGAACGTGTCAGGGTATTCGCGGCGCCTGTCGAGATCGCGCCAGTAGGCGTCCGGAAAACCGGCGCAGAGTTCGCGGACGGCCGCTCGGAGCGGTGCGTGCGAACTCGCGTTTGCACGCGTCTGTGAACTCGCGTTTGCACGCGCGTGTGAATGCGTGTGTGAATCGGTGTGTGCAGCGGTGGGTGGGACGTCGGCCAAACGTGTCTCCAGCAGGGACTCAGCCGCGCAGAACGCGCATCGTTTCAGGATAACTGCCGGGATCGATTGCGGCCTCGATGAGCGCCGGGCCTTCGCAGGCGGCAGCGGCCTCGAGACTTTGCGTCAGTTCGTCGTCGTTATGCGCGCGCCACGCCGGCACGCCAAAGGTCTTGGCCGCCGCAAGCCAGTCAACACCGTCGAGCGACATCCCGACGGCGGGGTAACCAAGCTTCTCCTGCTTGATCCGAATCAGCGAGAGCGAGCGATCGTTGAACACGATCGTGGTCACCTTGAGTCGTTCGCGTGCGGCAGTGCCGAGTTCGGAGAGGCACATGAGCAGTCCACCATCGCCGGTCAGCGCCACCACGCGCCGAGTGCGATCGAGGAGCGCGGCCCCTATGGCGGATGGCAGCGCGAAACCCATCGTCGAGAGCCCGTTGGAGATGAGCACCTGCCGCGGGCGGCGGGCGGGCCAGAGCGCCATGATGGGAAACATGTGGGCACCGGCGTCCACGGTCACCTGAACGTCCGGTCCAACGGCGCGGGCGGCGGAATCGACCGCTTGCCAAGGGGTCCAGCCGCCGGTCGAGGCAACGCGCATCGCATCACGCTGCCGGCGCGCCTCTGCACCAACGTGGTCGGCGTTCCAGTCGGTTGCGGCGGGCAGAAGTTCGTCGATCGCAGCGAGCGACTCCGGCAGATTGCCGACGATGGCGGCGGCGACCGGTATGTGATGCTGATCGAGGGGCGAGCGGTTCACCATCACGACGGGCGCTGAATAGTCCCACGCGCGCGGCAGCAGTTCGATCGGGTCGAGCCCGACTCCAATGATCAGATCGGCCATCTCGACGAGCGGCCGCTCCAGCGCGCCGTGCGTGAAGACGCCGCCAAAAAGTGCGTGCTCGTCGGGAATGACGCCCTTGGCCTTGTAGGTGACGAGCGCCGGAATGCCATGGCTCTCGCAGAGCATGCAAAGAGCGTCGGCCTCGTGCGAATCGGTGACGCCCAAGCCGGCAATCACGATGGGCCGACGCGCGCCGGAGAGCAGCGCGCGTGCCGCATCAAGATCGAGCGCAGTCTGGTGCTGCTGTGGCACGGTGGAAGTGACGGTGATCGCGGCGGATTGCCGCGCGACATCCGGTGCGAGGTCGATGTGTACCGGTCCGGGCGGCGACGCCACGGCCAACTCCAGCGCGCGTGTGATCAACTCGTCGGCATGCTCGGCGTCCATCGCGAAGCTGCCCTTGGTCACCGGCGCGAAGACTGCGCTATGATCGATCCGCTGGTGTTGGTAGGTTTCTCGCCCCTTGGCCGGCATGGCGTCGGTCAGCAGCATGACGGGAACGCGGTCGAGGCGCGCGTGCGCGGCGCCGTTGACGATCGACGCAACACCGGGCCCGAGAGTGGCGAGGCAGGCGCCCGGGCGGCCCGTGAGTTCCGCCTGCGCGCAGGCGATCAGAGCGCCCGCCGTCTCCGTGTGCGACAGCACGAACGGCAACCCCGCGCGTCCGGCTGCTTCGACCAAGTCGAGGTTGCTGCCCCCGCCCGGCATGCCGACCAGCGTCTGGACGCCCGCCTCCATGAGGCGGCGAACAATGAGATCGGCGACGGTCGGCATGGTGGCCTAAGATGCGGCAGTGGCAGCGTGGGCTCAATGGCCCGCGATCCATTCATGAATCCGTCCAGCCGCAGACGTGGAACCGACGCTGACTGATGAGCGCCTAGCCTGGGCCACTGACCCCTTCCGGCGTTGTCAAACGACCGATCAGGTCGGCGGCGACAAAAGGTCCCGGGGCCGCGATCAACGCACGTGCCGCGTCCACCTGCTTCCACGTGTTTGGCGGCTGACGCTACGAGCCGTAGCTTCGATGAGGGGACAGTTCAGCTGAGCGTGTTCGCTGACCCGGTAGTTCGTTTCCTTTTTTGCTGGAGGTCACCGTGATCAATCGACTGGCGACGCTGCTGGCGATTCTCTGTCTGACTAGCGCAATGGCACCGGCACAAAAGACGGGTGACTTCTGCGACGGCTTTTCCGAAGGCTGGAAGTCAGTGAAAGGCAATCTCGGTATCGTCCCGATTTGTCCGATTGAACCAATAACGCCCATCGGTAGCACGCCCTACCGCGAAGGACTCAAGGCTGGAGCAAAGGCGGCAGAGAGGTTGGGAGGGACTACGACAGGTGGCGCGCTGTCACCCAAAAACTCCGACACTTTCTGCGACGGATTTTCCGACGGCTGGAAGGCCGTGAAGGGGGTCTTTCTCGGCGTCGTGCCGATTTGCCCGATTGCACCCGTCACTCCTGTCGGCAGCACCCCCTACGGCGAAGGCGTCAAGGCGGGGGAGAACGCGGCGGAGAAGTCCGGTGGGGCTAGAGCTAGAGAAGGAATCATGCTGCCGCTCGGGAAGTCCGGAACCCTAACCTTCTGCGCTGGATTCGCTGCGGGTTGGCAAGCCGTGAAACGCCGGTTCGGCATTGTGCCGATCTGCCCGATTGCTCCCGTTACGCCCATCGGCAGCACGCCGTGGCGCGAAGGACTCAAGGCTGGGATGGCGAAAGCGCGTTCAGGATTCTAACTGAGGTTTCGGACCCGCGAGCTAACGAAGCACTCGATGATAAGCAGAGCGTTACAAACCGGACTTCTGTCGGCGGTGCTTGCGCACATCTGCATTGGGCAGCCCAAGCAAGGCCAGCCATATGCGAAGCTAGTACTACAGTTGCAAGTCACCACGGTGGGCGCGGTAGTGCACGCGACGGGCGGTCGCTTGATGGCGGCGGCGCCATCGCGAGTGAGCAATCACGTGGTGGGGATCGGGTGGAATCTGGTGGAAGATGAGCCGGGCGAGCAGATGCTGAATCTCGGGGACGCTCAGGTCGACACGGGTCGTGCCGGGCGGCGCCCCTTTTTTCGCGGCGATTGCCGCGCGCGCATCGCGGCGAGGAAGGCATGCGCATAGAGGGTGAGGGTCATGAAGCGATACCAGGCCGCGTAGGTGCGCACTTCATATTCATCGAGCCCGACTTCCTGTTTGCTCGTCTCGAAGCTTTGTTCAATCGCCCAGCGTCTCGGATAGGAATTCCAATCGAGGACCTGGAACTATGGCGCGACGCTGCACCTCGGGGGCGGTGCGGGCAGGGTCCTTCGCCAATCTCCCTGCGTCGCGGGCCG
>OCZT010006535.1_pt1 | contig 11529 bp, 8 predicted proteins | sample 1539031 | NCBI WGS metagenome assembly OCZT01 (sample SAMEA3539308, study PRJEB22396) | soil metagenome | biome: tundra; feature: field; material: soil | place: USA | collected 2010-05 | depth 0.15 m
TCCAACAATAGAGGCCGTAATTCCTGTAATATTATTATTTAAAACATTAATCCAAGATTGCAAACTATTTGAGTTGGAAAGAGTAGTATAAGTTCCTTCAGCCACAAACATGGCATCTGTTAGGGTATAGGTAATGGGGGCGGTACCATCTACTGATAAACTAAGAGTTTCTCCATTTGCTAGAGTTGAGGACCAAAGACTTTGGGACTGTGTAAATATTGATGCTGTCGAACCGTCCTCTGTTAAAAGAATTCCATTTTTATAAAGCCTTAATGTTTCTGCTTTTTGTGAAGGGAATTGTAAGAAGTTATTGGCATCTATAGATAAAGAATTAGAAGGAGTTGTTACCTGAATAATATTTGTTTTTTCATCTTCTGGACGAATAACAACATATGTTCCACCACCGGCAGTAACGGCCTCATAGTTTAAAGAGGTATCGGCATTAATACTAGCACATACTTCATAAGCTGTAGCGCTTCCGGGATTAGCGAAATCTGATGCTATGAAAACATGTTCATAAGTAATATTTCCAACAATAATAGACAGGTGCTCTCCACCAGATAGATTGAACGGTGAAAGTGCTACAGTTTGTAGGAATGCTTTAGTTACAGAAGTTTGTGTTCCACCGGTAACTAGTTGAAAAAATTTCTCTCCACCCAAAGCAGAGTTTACAATTGTTTCAATAGGTACACTTGCATGAATTGCTTCGTAACCTGTACCATCATCGATATAAACAATAGTATTTGAGGAATTATTTAAAATATCAGTGCTAACAATAGTAGCAGAAGAACTTGGATCTTGCACGCCTTGAAGCGCTGATTCTATGGCTGTAACAGTACCTAAACCAGTAGAAGCTAACTTGTTCTTAACACGAACTCGGAGTTGGTTGTCCGTTTCAATATCAGCACCGGTTGTTATAGCTAGAGGATTGCTGATTGAGGCATTTGATAAACCAGAAGGATTTCCTGAGAATTTGGAGATTGCAGAAGCGGGCACGTTTCCAGCAGCACCAGGAAGAAGTGCGGTGATTGGAACATTAGTTATTGTAGTTTCACCGTCTAGAATAGTTTCATTTTGAGTTACAGAATATTGTATATCTGGAGTAGTTCCAATTCCAGGACTTATTACGACTGCATTGACTGGTACAGTTCTAACTCCACCTTGTGCTAAAATTACAGATTCAGAAATATTATGAAATTTTGTGGTTGCCGATGAAAGAGTTAGAGACCAAAATGACCCTATTTGTGTTTTAGCAGAATATGGAAGAGGTCCTTCAATGTTGACCGATCCTCTTCCAAGATAGACTTGGCCAGTTGCTGGGAATAAGGAAGCATCAGAAACGAAAATTGTAGTTGACCCAATATTAGGCGGATTCGCTCCAGCATAAATTTTTGTGGCAATTTTTTGAAAGCTTAAATCTGTTACGGTGACGAATCCTGTAGCTATGGCTGAGGGAAGTGGAGGAACGCCGTATTCTATGGCTAGATTCTGAAGCGCTGGACCAGTGGCCCTCGAAAGTGAAAAATCCCGTAGAATTTGGAAAATATCTCCCGAACTACGAGCGACCATTAGGGCGGTCATTTGCATAAAGGATACGTTTGCAGAGGCCGTATTGAGATCGTTTACGCCAGTAGATGCGGCATAACTAGAAAGTTGTTGTCCTAAAATTTCCTCGTAAGAAAGAGGTTGAGGTAAATTTGAGGAGGGCGGATTCGGATTTGTGGCCATTATAGGTCTCCTAGGATAAGATTGGGGGTTAAGAACCTTTACGCCATACACACAATCTAATCCCAATTTTTCTCTATAACCTTTTATATCACGATATGTTATGCGGAAGTTGGCAATTGGAATCCCACTGGAAAAGTTCCCGTCTGTCCGGCTAACTGAACGCCGAGACTAATCCCTAGACTTGGGCCATTTAGGGTTACTTGGAGACCACTTATTCCAGAAAATCTTGGATCTGCCGTTATGAGTCCAACTATTTGATTGTATAGATCTTTTGCATTAACATCAGAATTCATAGATCCTATTTTAAATCCTAATCCAAAATCTGGGTTTAGCAAATCTGTTCCTAATTTAGTGCCAAATTTGATCGATAAAGCCTGGATAAGATTGGGAATTCCTGCAGCTAATCGAAAATCAGCTGTATTTGTAATGGCCAAATCGCCATAGGAGTCTAGCAACCAATCCACTTTGGATAGGCCGACCAAATCTACGTTTGCCACGCTAGAGGGTATGTTTATCTGATCATCGACAGTGGCGGGCAAATCAGAGGGCATCCAGATCGTATTCTGAGAGTTCACGGTCCCAGGTAGGTAGGCTTGCAGGTAGGCCTGATCTGCTGTAGTAAATACTCCCAAATTAGCAAGACCGTCTAAGGTCAATAAAAAGCTAGTTTGCGACAAAGTAACAATATTTATGATCGTTCTACTAGTTGGGGTTTGAGTATTAGAATATAAGAAAATATTCTGCCCTATATGTAAGTCTATACTACTTCCGACCACAATATTCCTACCATCTGCGTTGCTAAGTAGCGAATATGTATAACCATTTTCATCAATATAGGGTTCACGAAGTTCGTTTAAAGTGGCAATTTCGATCCATCTCTGAGGATTTCCAAGATATCTCATCGCAATCTGTTCCATCGTTAGCCCAAATGGTACTGGAACTTGAATTTTAGAGTTTGGGATCGAGAATGCAATATTGGAAGTGGTGGCTAGTGCATTTACGTATTCCATACCATTTAAGATCTGCTGATTGTCTAATTGGTTCGTAGCAGTTAAAACGTCATATCCCTGTATTAAATCGTAAAAAGGCGTTAAAATATCGAATTCATCGATAGTCATTGGTTCAGTTCTAGAAATAGGTGGTGGTTTATTGAAAAGCTTACTATAATAAGCATTCCCAGCACCAAATGAATTGGCTAACTGAGTCGTTAAGGTTAAAATCGTAGAGCGCATAGATTTAAGATCAGCTACAGTAAAAGCATTAACGGTATCTAGTTCTTTTTGTAATGCCTTTTGTTGAGATGAATTAAGGGTTAGGCTACTGACTGGAACTTGGCTTAAAAGAAGTGGAAACTGTAAGGGTTTTGAAAAAACAATATCAGATGGGTTTAGAGACGCTTTATCGGCAGCAAACTGACCCAGCTGATTATTGGAAACTGCGTTTCTAGATAGACCTTCATGGACTAAAGCAAGTGCTGTAATGCCAGCTAATGCGGTAAGGGTAGTTGGATCTGTAGCGGCTGGACCAAACAAATTATTCGGATCTACAGTGGATAGAAAAGTAGAAATTGTACTTTTAGTATCGCTTGCAAGTTGGGATGGAAGATCATTTGCAGCAATAGCTACTCCAGCCAGTCCTTTGACGAATAGACCTGTCTGTCTAACTATATTGAGAATGTTGTCTACGTCCGATCTAACAGATCCGATTAAATTGGTGGCTGCAGCTGCTGTGTTTTGGGCAGCAGAGATCGTATTTAAGATGCGTTGAAGGATGCCAGGAGTAAGTTGGGTTACTTGTAGGTCTGGTTCAACTATGGTAGTTTTTAACTCGATACGGCGCCAAGCCTTAAATTGGAGATTATAATTGATCTCCATTGGCCTATTTACGTTTTCGGTCCAAGTAAAACCTACGGGGGTTACTACAAATGATTGATTTTGTTTGGGAATATCAAATACTAAACGCCATGATGCATTCGCTGGATCTCTTTTAGCTTCAGCATATTGCTCCAAAAACTGAGTAAGCATCATGGTTTGATAATATCCAGTACCAAAACCACCGTATTCAGGATCGCTAAGGCTGGTGATTGCCTCTACCGGATTGGTATTATCTGGTCTTAGATTCTTTGGTTTTGAGGCATTCGATCCAGTCGTTATGTTATTGATGATTGATTGGAACTGTGTAGCTACGTTTTGGGCTGCTGCTATAGTCCCACCGAAGATAGACTGTAGGATATTTGGAGTACCGGGTTGGGGAACTAAACTTGGTCTGCCTGGCCAAACCCCAAAAGTCCCTTGGACTGCAATATTCTTAAACCTAACACCGGAATGTTCTTCTAAAATACCTCGTAAGGTTGCAGAAGTATTGATAGAATAGGCATCTGTTATGGAAAGTTGTTGTGGTGTAATTGGTAAAAAGAATTCCCAAAGATTCGGGCTCATTGATGTAAATTCCAACGTACCATTACCCAGTGGATTTATGGTTACAATGTTTTTAAATGTAGAATTGCTTCCAACAACCTTATTACCTCCCTTTTTTGAGGTATCGATAACTAATAGTTTATAGTCTACGAGTTTATCCCATAAATTGGGATCCGGAGTGATAAAGTGAAAAAAAGCACTGTTTACGCCAACTTGAGATCCAGAAGCGTTTTGAGGTCCAGGATTAGTTTTGCCAGCCCAAGGTAAATTGCCTGTTTTAGGCGTATAAACGGCTGCAGCAGGTGGGGGCCCTAAAAGGGAAGACGTAACTGAACTAAAAAAAGGGGGGATAAGCGACATACCCTTAAGATTGTCGGTATTCGTAGAGGGTTTCAAATGCCATATAATCGATTTGAAAACTGTTGACCTAATTATAGACTAATGCTATTCTTATTATATGAAAACTGAAGATAATAGAATCGTTAAGACCTATAAATACCCAATGTATCCTAATGTTGAGCAAGAAAGAGTTTTGCTTTCTTGGATGGAAAAAGGAAAATGGATTTATAATCTAGCTCTTCAGGAATATGAAAGGCTTTACCATTTGAAGAAAAATGATGAGATCGCGTATTTAGAAGCCCAAAAAAATGGTATACGAAAGAAAGGCGAAAAGGCTGGAACTTTCAGCCAAGATACTGCCATTTATAATAAAGTAAAAGAATATATCTTAAAGTATCCAGATTTACGAGAGTTGCCAGCAGTCTGCGTAGACAAAATTTTAGAACAGGTAAAGCAAGCATATGGAGATTTCTTTAAGAACATAAAGACTAAAAAAGCAGGCGGATATGACAAGCCGCAAGATAAGTTGGCTAAGGACGATTTTTCATTAAAGTGTAAGGATGGCGGATTTGATATTGAAGTGGTGGGTAATAGGTCCGCTAGAGTGTATGGATTTCCAAAAATAGCAAATGGATTAAAAATTAGATACTATAGGAAAATAGATGGTGAAGTCAGAACTCAAACTATTATCCGAGAAGGTGATTATTGGTACTTATGTGTTTCTATCAAAAAAGATAGGCCCTTACCGTTGCCCAATAAGAAACAGGCTGTGGGCGTAGATTTGGGTATTGTTAGGACCGTTCAACTATCAGATGGAAGTTTTGATAATTTGCCCAAAGAGGCTATCGATGGGCTTTTGGCTAGGAAAAAAGTCTTGCAGCGAAGACTTAGGAAGAAAAAGGGCGGAAATAGGAATAAGAGAGAAAAGCAATCCAATAACTATAAGAAGGCCTATAAGAAGATAGCTAAGATTGATGAAAAGATAGTTAATATCAAGAAATATTGGCAAAAACGTATTGCTACTGAAATTGCTAGGTCTAACGAGGTAGTAATAGTTGAGAAATTAAAAGTTAAGAATATGACTAAGTCAGCTAAGGGAACTGTCGATAAACCAGGTGAGAATGTTAAGGCTAAATCTGGGTTGAATAGATCGATTCTCATGACCGCTCCCTATTTCTTCAAAAATTTCTTGCAACAGAAATGTAATGAATATTCCTCCATCTGCGTAGAGGTTAATCCAGCCTATACTAGCCAAACATGTTCTAAATGTGGGTTTATAGATAGGGAAAGTCGGATAGACCAATCTCGTTTTAGGTGTGTGGAGTGTAATTTTGAGTTAAATGCGGATCATAATGCCGCTATCAACATTTTAAATAAGGGTATTTTGAAATAAAAGCTTGCTAAAGAATAATAAGTAGGATAGTCTTTATATATGTAGTACCGGACCTTACTCCGGGAAATCGCGAGTAGAAATACTTGCGGACTTGCCTGCGGAGATGCTTAAGTCGGGGATAGCGCAAGTTATCTAGACTGGGATTAGAAACAGGAACCATACACAAATAAGTCCCCATCCCAAAGGATGGGGACTTTATAAAAGTTAAGTTTTATTAATTATAGTGGTTGTGTGTATAGCGTAAAGGTTCAGAAAGGCTTTCACAACATCAGAAATTTTGATATGGTTGAGTGTATGGCGTAAAGGAGATAGCTTGTGACTCTCTTCGATCATTGTTAGAGTTTAGATTGTGTGTATGGCGTAAAGGTACCGTGCGGCTAACTCTTTTAGATTGTGTGTATGGCGTAAAGGAAAGAGGGACCTTGCCCTAATCAAGAGAAGCGGAAGATATTGGACAGAGCGGCTTAGATTGTGTGTATGGCGTAAAGGATGGTGTTTGGAAAGGCTCTTAAGGCTGTAAGGTTTAAATTATGTGTATGGGGTAAAGGGCATATAGGACCTTTCTTTATAAGATCACTAGGTTTAGTTTGTGTGTATGGAGTAAAGGGAAAGAAGGGCCAGTGGTTGTGGTGGGTTTTAATTGCGTGTATGGTATAGGAGATATGATATATAAAGGGCATGAATTCTATAAGGATTATCATAAATATCGTCTTTTTAATGATTTTGGTCTCTTGTTGCACTATTACCATTGACCACAACAAGCTAGCGCCTGAATATCAGGGAGTTGACCCTAAGGCTGAGCCATACGTGAATGAATTCCTATCTTTAGCAAAAATACATAATATAGTGTTTATCGATAAGGTAACCATCGGTTTTAAAGATATAGACCAGGATTCAGTTATCGGTTTATGCAATTATGGATCGTATTTTAGAGAAATCGATCTAGATATAAGTTATTGGAATAGGTCCTCCAAAAGAAGTCATATGGCTCTTTTATTTCATGAGCTGAGTCACTGCTATTGCGACAGAGAGCATGACTATGGCGATGGTAAGGAATATGGAGATTCTGAAAAAGTAAAGAAAGATACTGTTAAGAAAGAGGGATATTTTGAAGATGGATGCCCTTTATCTATAATGTACCCTATTATTGTTAATGATGATTGTTTTGTATCTCATTATTCGGAATATACTGATGAGATGTTCAACAGATGCAAGGCCTATTAATATGATGACCGCAGAAGAGGCCGCCATAGTTAAAATGGTTTACTGCAGATTCATCGAAAATGAAGATGAAGGTTGGTCTGAAATAGATGATGTTTTGGAGATATTAGAATATTTGACAGGCGAAGAATTGGTTGAGTAATGTAGGGTTAAACTAAAACAGCACTCAAAAGGGATTAGATGCAATAAGGACCATGCTAACACTGATTGTTTTGCTCCAATTCTTCTTGAATCTGTTGAAGCTATATTAGGCCTAGACGCCTTACACCCTAAAAATGCTTATATTTTACAATACTATCTTGCTTTAACTGAAATGGGAATGATTTTTGGCTCTTAATGTAGTCTCATCGGTACTATAACAAGTCCAAGTAACAAGTCTAAGGCGAACTTTTTGTCTTTTTCAGATCCAGAATTCACAATATCTGTTACTCTCTTTAATGTTTTCTTATATAGTTTCGAAATATCTTTTTTATTAAATAGATAATACTTGTCTTCTAGAATGAAATCTCCACCAAATTGTAAAAGATAGGATTCCATTTCCATCTTTTTTACCTCTTCTTCGGAATATCCAATGTAGGGAGATTTGTTTTTCATATTATCCTAAGCAGCAACACCAGTTCCGTTTCCGGTACTGCCAGTAATATTACAAGTCAGTTGAGCTGGAGGGGCGACAACACAAGTACCCGTAATAGTAACAGTACCGGTAGAATGTTGCTCTATTAGGGCAACATAACTTTCTGAGATGGCCTGCGCCAAGCGAGGCCAGAACCTGCCTATAAAGTCGGGTGCGCCCGCTATTATATCTGACTGTATAGTTGGTGCCGATAGCCCTAAAAATTGTCCATCTGTTATTAACCCAATTCCTTGGTATATCTGTGGATGGGTAGAGGTGAGTGTCCACGCAGTTGGATAATATTGTAGAAAACTGTCGTTAATACCCTCGCATAAGGCCAAAAGGTATTGGCCTGAATTCCCCGGTCTTGGAAAATACGGATCATGTAGGGTTCTACCAAAATCTTCTATGACATACTGTCTAATTCTAGTATATAGGTCTTGTACAAACCAGGTAGGATCCGTTATGATACCGATACCGGTTCCCGTACCAGCTACTAATGGATTTCCAGCAAGACCTGTATCGTTTGTAATGAAGTTAATGGTTGGACCGCCTTGTATAATTCCTGTTCCAATTGCATGACAAAATTCTATAAAATAATGGGGATTTCTTTGAGATAGAGGATGATAACCACGAACTGAGGCCATCCTGCTGTCAACATTGGTCTGAATCAGACCGGCTAGGGTTGATCCACTTGGAGGCACTATATGTCTCCAAAAATTGTAAGGCTTGGGTTTAAGGGCACGCCTGTTATAAAATCCACTATCCCGAACGAGCTGTTCGAAGTCAAAATTCCCTGATCTGGTATTGGAGTTTTATTATTCATATCAATTTCTTTAGACATAATAACAGTCTTTCCAGTAGTTGTCAGGTTTGTATCTCCAGCAGTTGTAACATTGGAGTTCCCACCAACAACAATATTAGCATCTGACTTAGTATTAATGGTAAGGACTCCGCTTTTATCGGCTTTAATGTCTATAGTAGAATGGTTAAACTCAAATGAGCCGTCTGCTTTGATCTGAAATACTGTATTTCCTTGGCCGTTTGGTATGCCTTTACTATCAGTAGCACCTTTGAAGGTTAAGGAACAGGAACCGTCTGGAGTAATGGCCACAGCTACCCCATTATACTCTCCAGCAAGTCTAGGTTTGTCATCGATTAATGTTGTGGGCCTGTCTGGATGATTTAGTCCTCCTAATATGATGCCCTTACCGGTTGTGGCATCTAAGCACAAAACCAATACCGTAGCTCCATCTTGGCCCTTAGTAAGGGGTAGTTCAAAATTGTCTGATTTGGTTTGTGATCTAAGATTTTTTTCAAAGAAATCAGCTATACTACCCAATGCATCTACTGATAAGCATTTTTTATATGTTACTGGAGCAATTCCTCTATTCATATCTTGTTCGATAACTTCAACATCGTATTCGGTACTAAGGCCACTTATATTTCCTGGATCGTTAATGGAATAAACCTTCCTAATTACTCCGAATCTAAGAGCTGTATTGTTATATGATTTATTAAAACCTCTCGAAAAATCAGAGGGATTGCAAGATAGCAATCCATGAGGCATTATTGTTCCATTATCCAAAAAATTAGTCATAGTTATTGTCCGCTCTTACTATTACCGGTATTTTTAGGATTGCCCGAATTTGTAAGTTTATTGGTTTGACTTGGTTGTGGTAGAGAATCATTGGGTTGAGTTAATGGGACATGAGTATCATCTAAGTTGGATCTAGATGGAACATTTTGACTTTCAGAAACTCCCGGTAAGATTTGAGATCTCTCATTATCTCGTTTTCTTTCAGCGTAAGCATTTGTAAACTCCATCTCTGGATAATATGTTCCATTAACAGTATTGCTGTAAATAGAAATTCCTTGAGATACCATTATAATAGTTCTAAAAGATTTAATTCCATCAGATGGATTAATGGAACAAGTATGTGTTACTTGTTCTATATGGTATACAATATCCTCAAATTCTAGATTGTCTCCAATTGCTATGGGAGCCATTATGCCTGCACAAACAAAGGTTCCACTCATTTTAAGGTGTCCACCAATCATTGCATCGGCATAAATTTTGGCCCAATTGGGGCTAAGAAAACTTACTTGTTTGGCAGAAGCATCGCCACCGAACATATCAAACATACTAGCTGAAATTTTAGGCCTAAGGCCGCTTCTCTGTATGTCATTTATATCAAATTGATAATTGTGATTAGCGCTTTCTCGTGTGTAGTCACTTCCATTTGTAGTTCCTTGAAGCATTTTGGCAAAAACTTGAACGTAATTGATTCTTAAGACATCGTCTCTTCCTATATCTTGAGAAATAACCATCGTAGGAGATATCTTCCATCTAGGTATATTCATAAACATAGTAGTGGGAAGATTTTTTGAAGTTATTCCAAGAGTGGCCTTATTTACATAAAAATCTTCATTTGTAAATGGTATTTGTCTCAAAACAACAGTGGGCATTATTGTACCATCATCGGGATCGGCCCTAAAACAAGTAAAGAATTCGTTTAATGGCGCATTTGTGTATTGATTCAGGATGTCCCAGGCCTTGACTTGATTCCAGTATTCTGGGGCTAAAAGGGCTCTACCGGCAATAGGAAGTTCTGTATAAAAAAAACCATCAATATTGGATTCCATTATGGGGTTTAATCCTAATCGAGGTGTAGCGTTTTGGCTAGTATTGGTATATGCCTGCAATCCAAACCAATAATTGTATATGTCAGCTGCAGCTGTAACTTCAGGTATAGCTAATAGGCTTCCTATTATACCTGGCATAAAAAACTTATCATTTGGACTTTGAAATTGAGTCCCAGTTATTGGATTATCGGCATTCCTAGGAGAACCTTCGCCTATAAAACTGCTTATTAGTACCCTTATTAGGTCTTGGATGCTTTGATTAACGTTGGCACTTACTAATTGCTTCCATTTTGAGTTTACTTGACTAGCAAAAACGGAATTATCGGGAACTTGAAGGGCTACCGATGGATCAAAATATAGCATATTGTTAAATTCGGTAAAAGCGGCTCCTGTAATTTTAAAAACAGTTCCTCTTTTCCCAGTATTTTGGTCTATTATTGTCGTAATTCTTCTAACTGATTGAATTTTAAAAATACCCTTAAAACCGTCATTAAAGCCATTTATATTGCCAGGATTATTAGAATTAGCTCTTTTATAAATACTGTTTGCTTGGGATTCCCAATTAACCATATTAACCAATACAAAATCTCCAGGCGCTACTGCTGTTAGATAATTAACATCAGTTTGAAGCAGAGTTGCTTCCATATTTGGGGTAAAAGTATTTTTATTACAGGTTACCGATACATTTATACAATCATTAATAACAACTAATGGATCAAGTGTATCTTTTAATGTATCCAATATCTTTGCGTATTTGTTTGGGTTATTGTTTATTGCCTCATTTATCCTATATGTATCTCTATATTTCCAACGAACAAAGGTTAGAACCCATGAAGAACTTGTTTGATGAACTTGACCTTGTTCCCCGGTTCCAGAACCTACTGGTAGTACATCATAAGTGTATGCTTTAGAGTCTGACATTTAATTAGTTACCATGCTTATCAAGTTTGGGTTTGATCATATTTGCTATCGATTCCACCAATTCAGTTCGAAGACCTTTTTGATCATTACCAGCAGTTTGGTTGGCATTATTTTCAGCAGTTCGACCAGTTGTCGCTTTTCCAGCCAATTTCTTAGCGGCGATGATCGCATCATCTGCAAATTTATTTATACTTTGACTAAGAGTTTCTAAAGAAATCTTAGCATTCATAGCAGATGCTTGAACGTTTTTC
>OCZT010006536.1_pt1 | contig 11527 bp, 10 predicted proteins | sample 1539031 | NCBI WGS metagenome assembly OCZT01 (sample SAMEA3539308, study PRJEB22396) | soil metagenome | biome: tundra; feature: field; material: soil | place: USA | collected 2010-05 | depth 0.15 m
GAGGGGGTGCTGGCGGAGGACTGCGGCCAGCTGCTCCGCGACTTCTTCCGGCGGCTCCGCGAGGATTGAGGCCCGGGCTGGCCAAGGCGGGGCTCAGGCGCCGGCGGCGATGGCCCCGTCCGAGCCGTCCGCGACCAGGTCAGCCGGGGCGCGGGCCGACCTCCGCGCCGGCGGGCGCTCGGTCGCGCCCTGGGGAGCGAACTGGTGCTCGTACAGGGTGGCGTAGAGGCCGCCGATCCGGAGCAGCTCGGCGTGCGTGCCCCGCTCGACCAGCCGGCCGTGGTCGATGACGAAGATGACGTCGGCGGCGAGGATGGTGGAGAGCCGGTGAGCGATGGCGATGGTGGTCCGCTCCCGGATGAGCGGGGTGAGCGCCGCCTGCACCAGCCGCTCGCTGGTGGTGTCGAGGGCGGCTGTCGCCTCGTCGAGGATGAGGATGCGCGGAGACTTTAGGATCACCCGCGCGATCGCCATGCGCTGCTTCTCGCCACCTGAGAACCGGTAGCCGCGCTCACCGACCACGGTGTCGTAGCCGTCCGCAAGCTCTGTGATCCGGTCATGGATGAAGGCGGCACGGCAGGCCGCCTCCAGCTCCTCCTGGGTCGCGTTCGGCCGGGCGTAGAGGAGGTTGCGGCGCACCGAGGCGTGGAAGAGGTAGGTCTCCTGGGTGACGATCCCCAGCTGGTCGGCGATGGAGGCGAGGGTCAGGCTCCGCACGTCGTGCCCGTCGATGCGCACCGCTCCGAGGGTGACGTCGTAGAGCCGGGGGATCAGGTAGGAGACGGTGGTCTTGCCCGCCCCGGTGGGGCCGACGATGGCGGCGAGCTGACCCGACTCGATCCGCATCTCCAGGTCCTCGATGGCCCACGGTCGGGGCGCCTCCTGGTCGGCGTGGACGGCGCTCCGCTGGGTGGTGAGGTGGGCCGGCTCGTAGCGGAAGTAGACGTGGTCCAGCTCGATCTCGGCGCCGGCGCGCCGGAAGGGCAGGGCGACGGCATCCGGCGCGTCGACGATGTCCTGGGGGATCTCCAGGTAGTCGAAGATCCGCTCAAAGAGGGCGAGCGACGACTGGACCTCGACCGACACCTGGAGCATCTGGCCGATCGGGAAGAAGAGCCGGCTCTGCAGCGTCGTGATGGCGACGATGGTCCCGGCGGTGATCCCCGAGCTCAGGCCGCTGCTGTGGTAGATGACGAAGGCCGACACGAGGTAGACGAGCGCCGGGGCGATCGAGAAGAAGACCTGGACCATCGCGAAGAGGACGCGTCCCACCATCGCCGCCCGGATCGAGAGGTCGGCGACCTGGCGGTTCTCCGACCGGAAGCGGTCCATCTCCTCGCGCTGGCGGCCAAAGGTCTTGCCCAGTAGGATCCCGGAGATGGAGAGCGTCTCCTGGGTGATGGCGCTCATCTCCGCCTTGGACTCCTGCGCCAGGAGGGTGACCTTGCGCCGCGTGTTCCCCGCCCGGTAGGTGAGGAAGAGGAAGACCGGCATCATGAAGAGGGAGAGCGCGGTGAGCTGCCAGCTGAGCACCAGCATCGCGACCAGGGTGCTGGCGATGACGACGACGTTGGAGACGATCGAGGAGGCCGTGTCGGTCACCACCGACTGGATGCCGCCGACGTCGTTGGTGAAGCGGGACTGGATCTCCCCGGTCCGGGTGGAGGTGAAGAAGCGCATCGAGAGCCCCTGGAGGTGCCCGTAGAGGGAGTTGCGCAGGTCCTCCATCAGCCGCTGGCCGATGCTGTTGATCTGGTAGGTCTGGGCGATCCCGACCGTGCCGGTGATCACCGGGATGATGATCATCAGCCCGGCGTAGATGCCCACCAGCCGCATGTCGGGCCCGCCGCCCCCGCGCGGGAAGAGAGCGTCGAAGACGAACTTGATCAGGATCGGGTTGACGACGCCCAGGCCCGAGGTGAAGACGATCAGCCCCACCGCGAGCAGCACCTGGCGGCGGTGGGGCCGGAAGAGGCCGAACACCCGGCGGGCGAGGTGGCGGTTGGTCACCCGGCCGCTCGGCTTCTCGGCGGGGGTGGCGTGTGCCCAGCGGTGCATGGTCAGGAGGCGTCCGGAAGGTGGGGGCTCACCACCTCACTCTAGCCACCCGCCCTCCAGCGAGGGCTCGTGGCCGCCGGCTATCGCGAGGGCTGCTCCTCGGGACGGTGCCCCTCGGCTCTCTCCCACCCCCGGCGCGCCTCCCGGTAGAGGGCGTGGAAGAAGGGGCCGCCCCAGAGCCCGACGGAGAGGGCGGCCCCGAAGAGGACCACGGCGTCGACGCTCTCGCGCCCCTGCCGGGCCCAGTAGACGTCCTTGAGATTGAGCCAGAGAGCGAATTCGTCGAGGGTTAACGCGGATGCCGCCCCGTAGGTCACGGCGGTGAGCTTGGAGGCGGGGCCTTCCGGGCGGGCGCCGTCGCCGGTGCCGATCTCGACCAGCCAGAGGTAGCCGGTGCCCAGCAGCCCGGCGATCCCGAAGACCAGGTGATGGAGGTGCCGGCCGCCGATGCCGAGGTTGTGGAAGGGCCCGAACCCGCGCCGGATGGCGTGGGTGATCCCGCGGGTGGCGGCGAAGGCCGTGAAGAAGCCGGCCGAGGAGAGGAAGAGCCGCTCGCGCCGGGTGTCGGCGAAGTGCAGCCGGTAGAGGTGGGCGACGCGGTGGGGCGCGACGGGTCGCATCTGCGGAGTCTGCCTCACCCGACCAGGGTCATGGGTGGCGGCGGCGCCGTTTCAGCTCGTCGTGGATGTCGAGGTAGGTGGGCCCCCGGTAGCGGCTCCGGTATGGCGGGCGGGTCGGCCGCAGGCGGTTGCTCCACCACATCAGGGCCACGAACCCGAGGGCGAGGACGGCGATGACGATCAGCCCGGACACTCAACCCAGTCTAGTCAGGTGCTAGGTGTCAGACACCCGAGATCGCGACCACCCCGGAGCGGGTGCCCACGAGCGCAACGTCTCCGAGCAGGGTGGGGGAGGCGAAGTGCGGCACCGAGCCGACGGAGATCTGAGCCTGGGTGGCGCCGGTGGCGGCATTGAGGACGTAGAGGGTCCCGCTGCCCGTGTCCACGGTGAAGACGCTGCCCCCGCCGAGCACCGGCGGTCCATTGGCCCCGGAGGACGTCTGCCAGACGATGGAGAAGCTGCCGTTGGACGCGACCGAGATCGCCTCCACGCCATTGGAGCAGGGCTGGTAGAGGGTGTCGCCGTTGAAGGACGTCCCGCCGAAGGACATGGCGCCTCCGCACACCTGATGGCTGTAGACCTCCCCTCCGACCCCGCCCAGGGCGGACTCCTGGAGCACGTACCCGATGCCGGTCTTACCCGCGATGAAGACGTAGCCGTCGGGAAGAAGGGTGGGTGCCACCGACCCGAGATCGAGGTCGTGGGCGTTGTCGTAGGCCCAGCGGGACGGCGCCCAGTCGCTCACCAGCTGGAGGGTGGGGCTCAGCTCCAGCACCGAGTCGCTCTCGTCCCAGGTCCCCCCTTCGGCGGCGCCGTTGCCGGTGGCGACCAAGATGTCGCCGTTGGGCCCGACCACCGGGCCGCCGGTTGCCCAGACGGCGCCCTCCCGGCTGGTGGGCACCATGAAGTCGAGGGTCGCGCCCTGGTTGCTCGTGGGCACGGCCACCACCGCCCCCACGTACTGGTCACAGTCGCCGTCCAGGCCGCCGAAGCCGATGTAGACGTAGCCGTTGGCCACCGTCAGGGCGGGGCGCTGCTGGACGGCCGCGGGACGCTCCAGAGGGCTGGAGATATCCACGTCGCGTGACCAGAGGACGGCCCCGGTCGTCGCGTTGAAGTCGTAGAGGACGTGGATCGGCCCCGTCTCCTCCGCCACCACGAAGATCGACTGGGTGGCCGGGTCGTAGGCGGGGGTGCCGGTCATGCCGAGCGGGAAGATGTCCCCGCAGCCGAGGAGGTCGGACTGGGGCACCGGCGTGCCCACGTGGTCCTGCCACACCACCGTCCCGCTGGCGGGGTTGAGGGAGTAGAGGGTGTCGTTCTCGGTGGCGACGATGACGTTGCCCCCGACGACGATCGGCTGGGTCCAGACGGCACCGTCCAGGGTGGCGTTCCACTCCGTCGCCAGGGTGGCGACGGCGGGCGTGTCGGCGGACTGGCCGGTGCGACCCGGGTTCTGGTGGTAGACGGGCCAGGAGGCGGTGAGGGCCGGCGTGGGAGTCGCGGTCGGGACGGGCGTCGGCGTGGCTGTCGCCGCGCCGCGCGGCGTGGGGGAGGCGGTGGGGGAGGGCTGGGGACCGGTCGTGGCCGAGCAGGCCGTCATCCACGCCGACAGCGTCAGGACCACCGCCGCCAGGGTCGCCCTCGCGCTACGTCCTCTGGTGGGCAATGGTGCTCTGGCCTCCCCGTGCTCCAGGACCCGATGAGGGTGTCACTGTCGTTCCCAGTCTAGGACCGCGTACCGAGCCGCCCTCAGCGGCGCCGCTGCTGCGCTGGCCCGCCTCCACCCGGCAACCCGCCGCGCCGGGGCGTAATGTGAGGACCATCATGCACCTGGTCCGTCACCCGCTCTCCGCCGTCCTGCTCGTCCTGGTCGTCCTCTTCTTCATCTTCTTCTTCGTGCTGCCGACCCTCCTTCACGTGATCTTCGACGTGCTGGTGGTGCTCGCCATCCTGTGGGTCGTGATGAAGCTGATGAGCTTCCACCGGAAGTACCGGACGAGCGGCGCCAAGCGCTGAGGACCGCCGCCCGGCTCACCCGGTGGCGGGCGTGGCCTCCATGAGGAAGGCTCCGGACTTGTAGTTCAGGAAGATCCGTGTGCTCGTATTCCCCGGAGGGCAAGCGTGCGGGGGCTGCCCTGGCAGCGGCGCCGGGCCACACGACACCGGTGGGAAGGTTCCGTCGAAGGTGACGGCCCACACTTCCGTATTGGGATTCGGGTGAACGGTGCCCGTCTCGAAGTCGCCGAGATGCCCGGACGCCGCCGAGACGAAGGTGACCCGAGTCGAGGACATCTGTTGGGCCGTGGTCGCCGCCTTCGCCACCGCCTGCTGCTCGCCGAGTCCTCCTGACAGGCCCCCGCAGGCCGAGGCCAGGGAAAGGAAGGCGGTTCCCATCACCGACAGCAGGAGGAGGCGACGCACCATCTGCCCAGCCTGAACACGAATCCGCGGAGAGGGCGGGATTCGAACCCGCGGTGGCTATTAACCACACCGCTTTTCGAGAGCGGCACCATCAACCACTCGGACACCTCTCCGGGGGCGAGTATACGGAGAGGCCCAGGACCCGGAGAGGGGGGCCGGCGCTGAACGGGATGGGCCGGCCCTCCGACTGGCCCCCGAGACCGCCGAACTGGGTCGCGTACCCGCCCCGAGCCGGCCGGTGATATTGGGCTAGTGCCCGCGGCGATGGCGCAGCAGGCTTCGCGCCACGAGCAGGGCGACGATCGCCACCACCTGGCCCTGAAGCACGATGCGGGTCACGTCGACGGCCGGCTGCCACGACACCGTGCCGTCACGGATCACGTAGACGCCGAGCGGCCGGGAGTCGATCCCGAAGCCTCCTCCCCGACCCTGGCGGCCCTTCTCGGCACCATCGTGCAGATCGCTGCCGGTGCCCCCGCCCCCGCCGCCCCGGATCCGGGCGACCGGCACCACCAGCATCCCGTCCTTCTCGTAGGGCTCACCGAAGACCTGTCGGACGGTGGCGACCTCTCGCACCCGGTTGAGGATGTCCTCTGGCTGCATGGCGTAATCACTCCATCTGAACGGCCCGAATCCCGGCACGATCATCCTCCGCCGGGGGCTCGCTGGGCGATCCCGTCACCACGGAGCCCCGGTGCGCTGCCGCCTGATCTCGGTGGGGTGGCGCCCCAGCCGTTCGGGTGTCCCCGGCGACCCCGCGGGCCATGGGCCCGGGTGGCGCTCGGTACAATCGCCCAGGAGCGATCGCCTAGCTGGTCGAGGGCGCCGCACTGGAAATGCGGTATACGGGGTCAACTCGTATCGAGGGTTCGAATCCCTCTCGCTCCGCCAAATCCATTGTACGGCGCCCTTCGATCCCCACCAACTCCCGCCACACCCTGAGGCGCTCGGCCCGTCAGAAGGCGGCAGACCGAGGTTCACCATCGCCGGACGACGGGCAGACGTGGGCTGCCGTCGTCGAGGTGGTAGTGGCGCCTTTCGCCCGCTACAGCCCAAGCCAGGCGGAGGCGTTCTCCTGCCAGAGGCCGGGCTCCTGGGCCTTCTCAGGCGGGCCAGCCCGGTGGGAGGCACCAGCCACTCCGCCGCCGAATCGCGGATCTAGGAGGCGGAGGTGATGGCCCTGAGCGTCGACATCTCGGGAGAAGGATCCCAGCCGCTCGCTGTCCAGGTCATGAGGAGCGGCTGAGAACCCCGCTCCCCCGCGGACGATCTCGCGTCCCGGGGAGCGCGGGGAGCCCTGGAAGGCGTCCCGGGTGGAGGAGGTGTGGAACACCATCGACGTCCGCAGCGGGAATAACTCCTCCCCGAGCACTGACCCCGGCATCGTGAACTGCAACACCTACGGTGCGGGTGGGGGTGTCCACAGCATCTTCTTGCCGATGCCGGCGTACCACCGCGGCCCCGGGGTCATCAACTCCTACGCGGTCTACGGCCCAACCAACTGCTCACGTAGACAAACCTTGAAGGGAACGCGCGTACGCAGCATCACTGCCCTCCCAGTACCTCCGCCGCAACTGGCTCGGCGCGGCGCCGGATCCGGCGATTCGCTCATTCCAGTCAGCCGCAAGAGATGCCCTCAAGACTCGAACCCGCCCGACCGGGCGAGACGCAGCACACCGGCCCTCCTGCGGTCACGCCACTCCGCGCTGGCGGAGCATCAGCGCCGCCCTCGAGCACGGGCCACGACAGGATCGCAGCCCGCCCTGCCGTGCCGGGAACCCCGCGCCCCCATACTGCGTTTCATCCTCATGAGGCTCGCGTCCGCTCTCCTGATCGCAGCTGTTCCTCTGGTGATCGGCGGCTGCGGCCTGCGCCAGACGCCGGCTTCGACCAGCGGGCAGGGCTCGCTCCAGGCTCCGTCGCCGACCATCACGTCGAGCGCGTCACCCGCGCCGGCACCCACCCCGTCGCCCCTCCCATCGGCAGGGTCCAGCCAGTCCGGGTCGGCGACGCCGGGTGCGTCGCTCGGGAGCGCCACCAACTCCTCGGGCTGGACCACGGTGGTCACCGCGTCATGGGGGGAGCTACAGGTGGAGGTCACCGTGCGCGGTCCGCTCACGGTCATGGGTGGCTGCGACCCGTCCATCACAGCCTGGGCGGAAACCCCGAGCGGCAGCCGCGTCGCGACCCCCACCGCGGCACCCTATGACATCACGGGACCCTCTGAGCACTGCCTGGCCATCGCCCTGATCTCCATCCCGACCGGGACCACGAAGACCTTCAGTGCCACCATCCCCGAGCCCCCCCAGCCCGGGACCTATACAGTGGTTGGAACGCTCAACGCCATGAGCAGCCCAGGAGCGGCGATCCCGGCAGTGACGATCACGCTCTGACCGTTCGCGACCCCCTCTGGGCCGGGTCGCCCGTCACCGCGCCGTCCTCAGCGCGACCGCACACCCCACGTGATGGGGGCTGGGCGAGCACATCTTGACGACATCCAACGATCGCACTGCCCAGCTGCAGCAGCAAGCGCGACCCTGCCGGTGCCACCGCGGCGGTGGCACCGGCTCGGAGCCGGACAGCGCGATCGGGACCAGCGGGAGAGCGACCGCCGGGTCAGCCGACCGTGTAGGCGTAGGGGAAGGACGCGACCTCGTCCGAGCTGAGGGTGTTGAAGTTGAACGTCTCCAGGCTGAGGAAGCCGCGGACGTGCGTGCGCGCGGGGTCGGTCGGGCTGATGGTGACAAGGATCGTTCCGCTCTGACCCGGATTGAGGACCAGGCCCACGTAGGTGCTAGTGCCCAGCTCGAGGTCCGCCCAGAGGTTGCCGGCGGTGGTGCTCACATCCGAGGCGAAGGCGTCGGTGATGGCGTAGGCCCCGCAGCTGTAGGTTGTGCTGACCGCGGTGGTCGTGAACGGTCCCCGCTCCGCCGGGGCGCACGACCAGATCGAGGCGGGCAGCTCGCCGGCGGTCGGGAACGCGACGGCGCTGTCGCCGAAGGAGAACGCCTCCACGTCCGGGGTGCCGAAGTTGGGGCTGGTGTCGAGGGTGATGGGCACCGTCGATGTTGCCGCCATCGCCATGGCCGGGCTGAACGGGGGCACCACGAACTGCGGGATGAGGCCGCCGTTGGTGATGGGCAATGGTTCACTGGCGGGCGAGGCGAAGAGAGCGGTGAGGGGCTGAACGGTCTGCTGGTCGCGCCGGGCGTCGATCATGTACGCCTCGGGCTGCGCCCCCGTGTTGGTGACCTGGATCTGGGCGGTCACGCTCTTGCCATTCAGGATCTTCTTTCCCGGGCTGTTGGGAAGCCCACTGGCTGAGGCCTGCACCTGGTCGTAGCTCAACGACGCGGTGAGGCTCGTGCTGGTCGACACGGACTCGATGTCGTTTTCCTGGACGATGAGGAGCGACCAGCGCCCGGGCATCGGGTTGTGGCGGAACAAGGAAATGGTCTGGCCGTTGGTGCCGCTCCCGTCCCAGAGAAGCGAGCTCTGGACATCGACAGGGGTGCCGGTGGGGTCGACGAGGAAGGCGAGCACCTGATACCCGAGAGTGGAGACGCTGATGTTGACGTCGATGTCCTGGTGGTTCCTCGCGACGTCGAACACGTAGGGGAGCTCCTGTCCGTAGAAGGACATCCGGGAGTTGCCGCCGGTCATGGTGGCGCTGAAGGGCTGCCCCACCTGGGCCAGGCTGCGCAGGGTGATCGCCACGGTGGCCCGGGCCGGATCGCCCGAAGGCGCGGGGCCGAAGACCAGCGATTCCGAGCTGTCACCGGGGGTTGCGGGGGTCGTCGCCGTGACCGCGAAGCTGGCTGATGCGCCGGGAGCTAGCGTCTTCGACGCCGGCGACACCGCGTGGGGCAACGTCACGAAGGACTGCGAGGTGATCGAGTAGCTGAGCGGCCCGCTGTAGCTGTCAGGACCCGCGAACGCGGTGTCGAAGATCAGCATCTCCCAGGTCCCCGGCTGAGCATCGTGGACCTCATCCTGGCTGAACCCGCCCGCGGCGAAGCCCGCCGGTCCCTGCGGTCGGGACTGCAGCACCAGCCGGCCCTCGGGATCGAAGAGGTCGAAGCGGATGGTCTGGAGCGTGGGGTTCTCCGCCGCTGACTGTTGCCACCCGATGGAGGCGGCGAGCCGGTCGGTGCCGGACGGCACCGTGAAGGTGACCGGGTGCACGTCGCCGACCAACGCCCCCGTCTGATAGACGAAAGTGGGATCGGTCGCCTGGTTGAGGGTGGGGTTGCCACTGGCGATGGTCGTGGCCGGGCCGAGGGCGCGCACCGACGGCGTCACCGTCTGGGAGATCGCCCCGTCGTTGGTGACCGTCACGGTGGTCGTGCGTGAGGTGCCGGCAGGTCCGGTCAGGCTGATGGCGTTGGGGGCGTACAGAAGCGCGTCACCAGTCTTCTTAGGAAGCTGGTAGGACATCGCTGCCTGGACGGCCCGGTAGGCGTCGATGAGGCCCGGGCCCTGGTCCGAGGCGCGGGAGTCGAGGTCGCTGGCGGTGCTCATGAGGATCTGCTTGACCACAGCGGGTGAGGGTGTGGCGCCGAAGTGGGTGCTGCGGTAGGCCTGGATCACCAGAGCGGCGGCACCTGCGGTGAGCGGCGCCGACTCGCTGGTCCCTCCGAAGGCCACGATCGGCTGGGGGGAGGAGCCCTGATAGACGTCGGCGCACTCGGTGAACACCGCCGTGTTGGTCGAGCAGTCGGCCCAGCCGGCCTCGCCCGGGGCCAGGATGTCGATGGTCTGGTCCTCCTCGGTCAGCCCGGAGCTGCTGAGACCCGAGATCTGGTCACTCAGCCAGCCGGCGTTGCCGTCCTCCTGGATCCCGTAGGAGGTGGTCTGCTCGTAGAGGCGGTAGTCGGTGGTCGCCCCGGCGGAGATGACCCCGGGGTCGACCGCCGGGGTGCCGATGGTGTTGGTGCTGCCGGCGTCGCCGCTGCTCACCACCACGGTGATGCCCGCGGCGACGGCGTCCTGGTCAGCCATCGCGATCGGGTCGGTGCCCGGGTTGGGGACCGGGTTGCCGCCGAAGGACTCGCTCAGGATGTCGACGTGGTCGACCCTGACCGCCCAGTCGATGCCCTGCAGGATCTCGCTGTTGAAGGCGTAGTTGGTGTTGCCGAACACCTTCATCACCGCCAAGCTGGCGCCGGGGGCCACCCCCTCGATCTTGATGTAGCACGGTGCCGCGGGAGTGGGCAGCGCGGGGTTCACCTCGCCCGCGAGGTTGAACACCTGGTTGCCCTGGGAGATGATCGAGCTGGCGTCGCCGAAGGCCTCCTCACCACCGGTCACGCCCCCCGTCCCCTCCCCGCTGAAGTCCTCGTAGTCGAAGATCGCGGACGGTCCGGTTCCCCCGGCGGTGCGGAAGTCTGGGATGTTCGGATCGAGGCCGTCGGGGAAGACGGCGACCTTGACTCCGGCGCCATTGGCAAGGGAGTGCGCCGCCGCCGGCCCTCCCTTGCCGAAGTCCACGTTCATCGACTGGAGCGCCTCCGGCTCAAGGCCTGGATTGTTCGGATCGGTCGAGCAGGCCTGGGCCGGGGTGCCGGAGACGCCATTGCTAGTCGCAGAGTCAGCCGCAGAAGTGGCGGTCCCCGAGGACACCGTGAGCGGAACCGGTGCGATCAGGGGGGCGCTCGGCGCGGCCTCGACCTGGTTGTCCGGGACCACGGCGAGGACGCTCGGGTCCTGCTGCAAACGGCTGACCTCGGCGCTGGACATCGTGGCCGCGACCGCATTCACGAACGAGTAGCCGTGAACCTTCGGAGCGCCAAGCTGGTGCAGCTCGCTGGTGATCGGGGCCTGATCCGTGGCGAGCAACCCCGCCCGGGACGAGCCGGGTTGGGCGGCCTCCGGGTGCTGGTCCTTGAACAGCACGATCACCTGCTGCGTCTGGTTCTGGGAGAGAGCCTGGATCTGCTGCGGGGTCAGCGCGGAGAGATACGTCTTGGGGATCGCAGGAGCGCTCCCCCCCTGGGCCGAGGCCGGCACCGCGCCTACCGCCAGCACCAGAGCGACAGCAGAGGCCACCTCTACCGCCCACGACATCCGACGCCTGTGCTGCCGTCCGCCCATCTCACGTCCTCCCACGCCGCTGCCGCTTGCCATCGTCTTTCCCCTCGTTGAGCGATACCCGCTCAGGACGAAAGTCCCCAGTGCAGTTGAGTATGGGAGATCTCATTGGTGATGACAATAGGACCTAGCGGCTAGGTCGTTGGTCACATTGACCCAGTAGATTCACCGTCACCCGCCGCCGGGAGGAACTCGAAGCCAGCGTTACGGACGGAGGCGCGGATGACCCGTTCGCGCGCCTCCTGGATGGCTCGGCCGGTCGGCTCCACGATGACGAAGCTGGGAAGACCGAGGTTCACCATCGCCGGACGGTGGGCCGGCGCGGGCTGGCGTC
>OCZT010006537.1_pt1 | contig 11525 bp, 9 predicted proteins | sample 1539031 | NCBI WGS metagenome assembly OCZT01 (sample SAMEA3539308, study PRJEB22396) | soil metagenome | biome: tundra; feature: field; material: soil | place: USA | collected 2010-05 | depth 0.15 m
GGCGGGTCCTCGTACTCCAGGCGGGACTCGTCCTCATCCTCGGCTTCGTCGCCGGCTTCGCCTTCTGGGCGGCCGGGTTCACCCACAACTCGGTGACCACACAGCTCGCGGCCCAGAACATCACGTTCCCGGCGTACAACAGCGCATCCATCAAGGCCCTGCCCGCGGCCGACGCCGCCGCCATGAACCCGTACGCGGGCCAGGTGATGACCACCGGCCAACAGGCCGAGGTCTGGGCCAACGACTACATCAAGGTCCACCTCAGCGCTATGCCCACCTACGATGCGGCGAGTGGCCTGGCTCGGGCAAACCCGACCAGCACCGTAGACGCCCAGACTGAGGCCACCGTCTTCCAGGGCACGACCCTCCGCGGCATGCTGCTCAACGCCTACGGCTGGTGGACGGTCGGGACCTACGCCCTCTTTGCCGCCATCGGGCTGACCATCGCCGCCGGCGTGGTCCTGCTCACCCTCGTCTTCGAGCTCTGGCGCTGGCGCGTCGAGGCTCGCGCAACGAGCCCTGCGACCGTGCCTGCTCCCGCCTTCAGCGCGGCGGGGTCGGTGCCGGCGGTCGGCCTCGCCCAGATGACCAAGCACGACAGCTAACTAAGCCCCTCACTCGACTCGTACGGCCCGCCGGTTTCGACCGGCGGGCCGTTCTCTTGTCCGGGGCGGGACGGCGATCGGTGACAGTGCGTCAGGTGAGATCAGGTAGCGTTACCCGGATGCCCAAGGCCGCCCGCGACGACCCCGCCCCTCCCCCGCAACAGCCCACGGGCGGTCTCATCACCATCCGGTGGTGGCGACTCCCCGAGCCGTTCGAGAGCGAATTCGACTGGGAGTACCGTCCCATCCCGCCGATCCCCGATGAGCTCGGGAAGCGCCTGCTCGGCGAGGTCGCGGATCGCCTCTCACCGGCGGAACACGCGGAGCCGGGCCACACCCAGGAAGCCGAGAGCGCAGCGAAAGAGAGCAGGCGACCGGCACAGCCGGCCGAATAGGGCGACTCCCGCCGATCTGGGCGGAAATCGGCGGCAACCTCGCAAAACGCGGCGCCCAGGGAGCTCACCTCTCGGCAGCGTGGAGTGGCGTCCGGGTCGCTCAGAGCAAGGAGGCGAGGAGCAGGGCGAGGGAGCGCACTGAAGTGCGTGACCGAGCCCGCGGACGAGCCGACGCAGCTATGGGCGGCCCCGGGCGCCGCTCAGGCGGCGGGGTTGAAGTGGCGCCACTCCCCCGCCCCCGGCTCGTCGTCGTCCATCTCGACGTCCTCGGGGAGCTCGGTGCGCCAGGGGAGCATGAGGTCAAAGACGATCTCCTGGATCGTCCAGAGCATGTCCATGATCTCAGTGATCTTGACGTGACGGCGAGCCAGGGTCTCGTCGACCTGGCGGCATGCGGTCTCGTCGCCGGTGAGGCGAACCGCCTTGCGCGCGAACGTGAAGACCCGCTGGGCGCGCACGGCGACATCCGGCGGGACCTCCTTCATCCCCTGGAGGTGCGTCTCCTCGCAGAGTTCGATGGCGGAGTCCACCCGCTCCACGAGCCGGCGAAGCCGCGTCCGCTCCACCACCTCAAGGTGGTGGCGTCGCCGAGCGCGGTGAACCTCCTGGGTAGCGTTCTCAATGAGCAATGCATCTCTCCTGTGACCCGCGACACCCGCCGCACCGCGGTTCCGCCCATAGGCTATCCCGATGGGTCGTTGACATCAACAGCCGCCGTGGTGTCAGATTGATGCATGGATCGCATCAATGCCGATCTCTTGCGGACTTTCATAGAAGTGGCGCGCCTGGAGCATCTGGGCCGAGCGGCCGAAGCGCTCCAGAATGACCAGTCCACCGTCAGCCGAAAGATCGCACGTCTGGAGCACGAGGTGGGAGTGCCGCTCTTCGAGCGGATCGGCCGTTCGATCCGGCTGACCAAAGCCGGACGGCGCTTCGTCGGCCGGGCAGAGCGCATCCTGAGCGAGATGCGCGACGCCGTCGCGGAGGCCGCCGGCACCGTGTCGGCCGAGACCGGGGAGGTCCACCTCGGATTCCTCCACACCGTCGGGGCCCGCTGGCTGCCCGAGCGGCTGGCCCGCTTCCTCGACCAGTACCCGGGGGTGCGATTCATCCTCGAGGAGGGGACGACGGGCGAGGTCGTCGCCGGCGTGCTGGACGGCCGATTCGACCTGGGCATCCTGGGCCCCCCGCCGGCCAACACCCCGGAGCTGGAGCTGGTCCCGCTCTTCCGCGAGCGCATCGCGGTCGTGGTTCCCCTCGAGCACCACCTGGTGGGCCGATCGTCGGTCACCCTCCGGGACATCGCCAGCGAACCGCTGATCCTCCCCCGGTCGCGCACCGGTCTTCGGCGGGTCATCGACGACGCCTTTGCCCGTCAGGGGTTGAGCGAGCACGTCGCCTACGAGGGGGATGACTTTGCGATCGTGCAGGGGCTGGCCGAGGCCGGGCTGGGGATCACCCTCCTGCCGATGCCCCTGCCCACCCCCTCCAGCCGGGTGGTGGTGATCCCGCTCCGGGACCCCCCCATCGCCCGCACCATGGCGATCGCCTGGGACCGGCGCCGGACCCTGCCGCCGGCAGCCCAGCTCTTCTGCCGGCGGATCGTGGAGGGAGTCACCGGGCCCGCCGGTCGCACCCCCACCGGGTAGGCGCCGGTCCGGCAACGGCACCGTGACCGGGCTCCCCACGCCCTCCCTCACCGCTCGTTCGTGCCAGCTCGTCGTGCCCGTGACTGGGTCGCAACGCTGGACCCCCGACGAGCGCTCAGGGGGCGAGGCGGTTGAGGTCCCGGGGGAAGAGGGTCGTCTCGCGCACGTTGGAGGCGTCGACGAGCTGGGCGACCCAGCGCTCGAGGCCGATGGCGAAGCCGCCGTGCGGGGGCATCCCGTGCTTGAAGGCCATCAGGTAGGCGGCGTAGTTCTCGGGGTCCTCGCCCCTGCCGACCAGCGCATCCACATAGTCCTGGTAGCGGTGGAGGCGCTGGCCACCGGTGACCAGCTCCATCCCCCGGAAGAGGAGGTCGAAACCGGCCGCGAAGCCCGGCCGCTCCGGGTCGGGGTGGGTGTAGAAGGGGCGCTTGCTCATCGGGAAGCCACGGACGAAGAGGAAATCCGAGCCGTGCTCGCGCTTTGCCCACTCCCCGAGCCAGCGCTCGTTGGCCGGTGAGAGGTCCGGCTCGTTGCTCAGGTCCTCGCCGGTGGCGGCCGTGATCATGGCCTGGGCGTCCAGGAAGTGGACGTCGGGGATGGGCTGCGGGACCTTGGGCAACTCCAGACCGAGGAGGGCCACCGCCCCCGCCGCCTCCCGCTCGATGCCGGCCAGCATGTTGGCGATGGTGTCGGTGAGCACGGCCATGACCGTGTACTCGTTCTCGATGAATCCGACCTCGGCGTCGAGGGAGACGTACTCGTTGATGTGGCGGGCGGTGTCGTGGGGCTCGGCCCGGAACACGGGGCCCACCTCGTAGACGCGCTCAAAGACGCCCACCATCACCTGCTTGTAGAACTGCGGGCTCTGGGCCAGGTAGGCGGTCTTGCCGAAGTAGTCGAGGGCGAAGGTGGTGGCTCCCGACTCGGTCGCCGAGCCGACGATCTTCGGGGTCTGGATCTCGGTGAAACCGAGATCGTGCAGGCCGCTGCGGAAACCGGCCATGGAGGCAGCCTGGATGGCGAAGTAGGCGCGGCGGCGGGGATGGCGGAGAGCCACCGGGGCGTTGTCGAGGATGGTCGGAAGCTGCGCCTTGATGACGGGCCGGTAGAGGTCGAAGGGAGGAGCCTCGTCGGCCTCCGAGATCACGGTCACCGCCGGGTCGTGGATCTCCACCCCCCCGGGAGCCTGCGGCTCGGCCACCACCACCCCGGCGACGCCGAGCACGGACTCGTTCTGCAAGCGTGCCAGCCGCTCGACCAGCTCGGTGTCCTGGACGACCACCTGGGCGGTCCCGCGCGCGTCGCGGAGGATGAGGAAGCTGACCCCCGCGAGCCGGCGGAGCCGGTGGAGCCAGCCTTTGAGCTGCACCCTCTCACCGACGCGGTCGCTCAGATCGTCGGTCCAGATGCGGTCGGTGAGGTGAGAGATCACGGGGTGCGACTCCGGCTCCTGCTGGCGGCTTCCTGCACGAGTGGCCCGGCCGATTCTAACCGGGGGAACTGTCGGGCCCGCCCGAGCGGGGCGGGCTGAGGGGGCGTCGCCACCGTAAACTGAGCCACCAGTCATGGCCGCAATCCTCTTCGCCGCCGCCACCCTCCTGGTCGTCGCCACGGTCGCGATCGTGCTCGTGGCCCGGAGCCGGGTCGCAGCACCGCCTGCGGCAGCTGCGGCTCCGAGCCCGACCCAGGTCCGCACCGAGGCCGCCACCATCGTCGCCGCAGCGAGGACAGAGGCCCTCGCCATCCGCGAGGCGACCACCGAGGAGGTCGCCGTCCGCAGCGTCGCCCTGGAGGCCCGCGAAGCCGCCCTGGCCGAACGGGAGCGCACCTGGCGGGACCGGCGGGCCATCTTCGACGAGCGCCGCTTCGCCCACCGCAAGCGCAGGGAGGAGATCGACGAGCGGGTCGCCGAGGTAGGGGCGGCTCGGGAGGAGGTGCGCCGGACTGTCGCCGAGCGAGCGGCGGCGGACCGTGAGACCGCCGAGCGTCTGGTGCTGGAGAGCCTGGAGGCTGAGCTGGAGGCGGAGCGGGCGGAGCGCGTGGCCCAGCTCGTCGCCGAGGAGACGGCCGAGCCCGAGGCCGCGGTCCGGACCCTCCTGGTGGGGGCGGTCGAGCGGCAGTCGGAGAGTCACGTCGACACCGCTCCCCGGCTCTCCCCCATCAACCTCGAGGGCCTCGACGAGACCCACCGCGAGCGGCTCCTCACCGCCCTGCAGGTGGTCGCGGAGTCCACCGGGACCGACCTGGGTGTCGACAACGAACGGGAGCAGGCGACCCTCCGCGGCCTTGACCCGGTTGGGCGGGAGGTCGCGCGTCAGGCTTCGATCGAGGTGCTCGACCGCGGCGTGCAGGCGGCGGACGTCCCACCCCTCCTGCTCCGCACCCGCCACCGCCTCTCCGCAGCCATCGAGGACCTCGGCGAGCGAGCCATGTGGGAGATGGCGATGGAGGGGCGCCCGGAGCTGGCCGAGCTTCTGGGTGTCCTCCACTACCGCTTCTCGTACGGCCAGAACGCCCTCCTGCACTGCAAGGAGACCGGCTACCTCTGCGGCGTGCTGGCAGCCGAGTTGGGACTCCCCCAGAGCGCCGCCCGGGAGGCGGGCACTCTGCACGACATCGGCAAGGCGGTGGACCACGACGTCGAGGGGTCCCACGCCATCATCGGCGGCGAGCTGCTGCTGATCCTCGGCATCGACCCCACCATCGCCCATGCGGTCAAGGCCCACCACTTCGACGTGGAGCCGTCGACCGACCTGGCCATGCTCACCATCTGCGCCGACGCCATCTCGGCCTCCCGGCCCGGTGCCCGGCGGGACACCCTGGCCGCTTACCTGGCGCGTCTCGAGCAGCTCCAGGGCATCGCGACCCGGCATCCCCAGGTGGAACGGGCCTTTCCCCTCCAGGCGGGGCGCGAGGTCCGGATCTTCGTCAAGGCCGGCAAGGTGGCGGACCCGGAGATGCCCGCCCTGACCGGCGAGATCGCCCGCGAGATCGAGAGCGAGATGCAGTACCCGGGGGTCATCAAGGTGACCCTGATCCGCGAGACCCAGGCGATCGCGACCGCGCCGGTGCAGGTCGGACGCAGCGCGGAGCCGCTGGAGCCGCTCCTGGCGGGGGCGGCGACCAAGCGGCGGCGCCGGCGCAAGAAGCGCAAGGGCAACGGCGAGGGCGACGCGGGCGGATCCGCGGGCGAGACGGAGCCGGCGAACGCCGATTAGATCCCATAGCTTCTTGTCAAGCCTCAGGGGCGGTTGGAGGTGCCTTGGCGGCGCTGCCATGCGCCGCGTCGAAGGCCTTGCCGCCGCGCCAGACGCCCCAGACGAGTGAGAGGGCCTTGCTCATGCAGTGGCCGACCGCGTTCATGCGGCTCTTCCCGGCGGCCCGTTTGCGGGCGTAGTGGGCCCGGATGACCGGGTTGTGCTGGATGCCGACGACCGCCATCCGGTAGGCCGCCTCCCGGAGGAAGGCGTTGCCGGTCTTGGCCATCACCCAGCTGGTCTCCGGGTTGGCGCCCTTCTTGCCCGAGCTCTGTTCTCTGGGGTGCACGCCGGCGTAAGCGAGCAGCTGGTCGACGTCGGCGAAGCGCCAGATGTCGCCGATCTCCGCCATCAGGGTCCCGGCGGTCGAGGGTCCCACCCACGGGATCGTCAGCAAGCGCTGAGCGACCTCACCATCGAGGAGCGCTGCCACCCGTCGGTCCGCCTCCTCGATCTGCTGCTCCAGAAGGTCGTATTGACCGATCAGCAGCCGCATCTCGAAGCCCACCTGGGCCTCGAGCTCCGGCGCCGCCACCGATGTCGCCGCGAGACGCTTGAGCTCCGCTGCCTTGCTGGGTCCGATCGCTCGCCCGCCGCTGCCCGGCCGCCGGAGCTGGGCGAGCTTCTCCACGCTCATCCGCGCCACCGCTCGCGCCGTCGGCGCTCGCCGGAGCACCGCCAAGGCGCTGACGCAGGTGGGGTCATCCCAGACCTCGGCGAACTCGGGGAAACCGATGTCCACCAGGCGGAGGATCCGTTGGCAGACCTGACCCTGCTCACGGGTCAGGCGCATAGCGAAGCGGGAGGCCTCGCGCAGTTCTGCCCCCACCAGGAGCTCCCGAGTAGGCGGCTGGTCGACCATGGCGAACGTCGCCAGTGTGCGCGCATCGGCGGGGTCGCTCTTGCTCCGCTGAAGCCGGCGCTTGCCGAAGTACTTGGCCTCCAGCGGGTTGACCACCGCCACCGGGTAGCCCTGGCGGCGGAGGTGGCTGGCCAGGTTGAACCAGTAATGGCCGCTGGACTCCATGACCACCCGAGCCACCGGCTCCGGCTGCCGCCTCAGCCAGGCATCGAGATCGTCGAACCCTCCCCGGTTGGCGGCGATCTTCAGCCCCTTGCGCTCCGCCTCCTGCGCCCCCTCATGGCACACCGCCACGGCATGGCTGCAGCTCCCGATGTCAATCCCCACGGCGACGGTCATCCCGGTGCCTCCCTGAGTGGGCTGCGACCCCGAGGGGTACCCGCCGATCTCCGCCACGCGTGGGCTGATGCTCCATCACCGGTCCTTGCCGTCGGATCCCCATCACCGCTCCAAGGCGAAGAGCGAGGGCCGGGCACTAATCGCATCGGTCGAACCGCCGGATAGCCTGGTGCCGGTCTCCCCGCAAGGGTCAAGATCGATGCGATTCTGACCCCTGCCCGCGTTATATCAGCCTCCATCCGGAGACCCGCGCCGTGCCCGTGGAGCGCCTGGCGGTGGAGCGACCACTGCTCCGTCCGCTGCGGGAGCGCCCCGTGGTGGCGAGCGGCGAACGGCGCCGGGTTGACAAGTGCGCCACGGTGCGGGTGGCGAGTGCCCGGTCCTCGGTCCCGACGCACCTCGTCGGCCGATGGGTGGAGGTGCAGGGCGCCGGCGACGAGGTCCGAGTGCACCACGAGGGCGGGGAGGTCGTGGCCGGCCCCACCCCTCTGGGCCGCGAGAGCAGCGACCTCGATGGGGTGACCTGCGTGACCGCGGACGACTGCTGGGCCGTCGGGGACCAGGACTCCGGGACCTACTACGTGACGCTCATCGAGCAGCACACCGGGACCGGTTGGAGCATCGTCTCCAGCCCCAATCCCGGCACTTTTCAAGATTATCTCGTGGCCGTGAGTTGCGCCGGCGCCGACGACTGCTCGGCCGTCAGTAGTTACGAAGACAGCGACATCGGCGCGCAGCATGTGCCAGATCGCGACGAGCATGGCGTCCTCGACGGCGACGACGGCCGCCCGGACCGCGGTTCGCTATTCTCGCTCGCGTCTGAGCATGCCGCAGCAGGGCACGAGCACCGCCGGACCGGCCGGCCGGTCCGAGCAATGAATCGCATCGGAACCTCGCACTCGCCAGGTGGGAATGTGCCATCATGACCCGGAAAATGGAGCCCGACCTCGAGTGGAGCGGCTGGGGCGGACAGTGATTTCTGACCTGGCGGGCGGCGTTGACGCGCGGATTGGCGGGGTCATCGAGCGTGCCAACCGCAATCACCACCTGCGGCGCTTGGCGCGTATCGACTGGGACCAGGCGTTTCGCGGCGAGGACCGAGGGTGGGCGAGCCGACGGCCGCCCCGTGAGGGGAATGACCTTCAGGTGTATGTGGACGGCGCCGCGGCGCTCCCAGCTATCGCAGCCGCGGTGCGCGGCGCTCGATCGTTTGTGCACATTGCTGGATGGACGATCGCCCCTGACTTCGCTGTCGAGCGCACGCCGACGGTAGTGACCCTGCGGGATCTCCTGGCCGATGCGGCGACTCGGGTCGAGACGCGAGTACTCGTCTGGGCCGGCGCTCCGGTCCCGGTCATGCATCCGTCACGCGCCGAGGCGCGACACTTGATGGAGGGACTCCTGCGCGGAACTGCCATCCGGGGCGCCCTGGACCACCGCAACCGCCCGATGCATTGTCATCACGAGAAGCTGGTCATCGTCGACGGCATCGTGGCGTTCGTGGGCGGCATCGACCTCACTGATCTCGGTGGTGACCGGTTCGACGGCGCCCCGCACCTCAACGCCAAACGGTTGGGCTGGCACGATGTCGCTGCCCGCCTCAGCGGGCCCACAGTTGCGGATGTCACTTCGCATTTCGCAATGCGCTGGGAAGCGACAACCGGTGAGCGATTGGCTGCGGTCGCTGTGCCGGCGACGACGGGCCATAGCCGGGTGCAGATGGTTCGGACCGTTCCCGAGCACACATACCCGGCCCTTCCTCGGGGCGACTTCAGCATCCTCGAGTCGTTCATGGGCGCGCTGCGTGGCTCGAGCCGCCTTATCTACTTGGAGAATCAGTTCCTCTGGAGCGTCGAACTTGTCGCGGTGCTGCGCGAGAAGTTGCTCCGGCCACCGACGGACGACTTCCGCGTCTGTCTTGTCCTTCCACAACGGCCGAACAATGGCAAGGACGACACGCGGGGTCAGCTCAGCGTGCTCAAGCAGGCAGACCATCACGGGCGTCTGCTTGTGAGCACGATCGGCCCACCTGGCCGTAAGCAACCCCCTGTGTACGTCCACGCGAAGGTGGGCGTGATCGACGACGACTGGTTGATCGTTGGGTCAGCGAATCTCAATGAACACTCGCTGTTCAACGACACCGAGGTCAATCTCGTCACCGACGACGGAGTATTGGCGCGGAGTGTTCGCGAGCGCCTGTGGAGTGAACACCTAGGACAGGACTGCAAAGGTCGAGAGCCACTTGAGGTCATCGAGACACAATGGCGACGGTCGCTGAGTTCCGCACCCCCTTATGCCACCGCGCTTCGGCCCCTCCCTTCTGTTTCACGTCGGTCGTCGCGACTGCTCGGCCCGATAAAGGGTCTGCTGGTTGATGGGTGATTGGCGGGAGCGTTCCGTCCCACCCTCGCCCCGACAAGACGCTGACGACGCCGTCGAGGGAACCAGGTAGTCCGCCCGCACAGCAGGGACAATCGAGGCGGCGCGTCCCTGTAGATCGGTTGTCGGGTAACGTCAATCTGATACACGCGAGCGTACAACTTTGTTTCCAGAGCGCTGGGCGCGCCAAATCAGCGGAGCCGGGCGACTGCGGAGGGCGCGGTCAGCGCAAGGGGACACCGCCCATGCGGGAGAGCGATCCGTCCGGGTCGCCGGGCTCAGCCCGCGAGGAAGTGGTTCTGCACCAGCCAGGTGTGGGCGACCGTCGACACCGTCTCGTTGTCGAGCTCGACGTCGACATCCAGGGCGAGCACGGTGGGGGTGTCCAGCTTGGCGGCCACTGGCGCCATCAGGGCCGCAATGGCCGGGTACTGCTGGAGCACGCTCTTGCGCACCAGCAGGCCGGCGTTGTCCGGCGGGAACAGATTCTTGTTGTCCTGAAGGACGTAGAGGTCGTCGGACTGGATCCCGGCGTCAGTGGTGAACACCTCGCCGGCGTCACACTGGCCGCTGCTCACCTCCTGTTCCGCGGTGCTGCCCACGGTCACGTAGTTGGCGTTGGCATACGACTGGTTGTACGTCTTCTCCAGTCCGGCCAGGCCGTCGGGCCTCGTGCGGAACTCGGCAAGGATGCAGATCGAGGTGCTGGGGTGGGAGGCCAGGTAGGTGCCGAATGCGCTCAGGGTGGTCCCGTAAGTGGCCTCCTCGGACGCCTTGATGGCGATGCCGTTGGTGTCGTCGAAGGGCGTGTCCGAAGTCCAGCAGACACCCCGGGGGGCGTCCTTCTGCTGGACGAAGTTGAAGGCCTGGGTCAGCTGGGTGGGGAACTGGCCGGTGCTGTAGCCGAGGTAGTCGGTCAGCTCAGTCCCGGTGTACTGCCAATACATGTCGATGGTGCCAGCGGTGAGCGCCGTGCCGATCGCCTTGTCCGACGCCGAGAAGGTGTCGGTGATGGTGAAGTCATGAGCCTGGAGCACCTGCTGGGTGATGCTGGCCAGCAGCTGCTCCTCGGCGAACGGCTTGAAGCCGATGGAGAGGTGGGCGCCGTCGCCACTCGTCCCGGACCCGGCGGGACAGGAGGTCGACGACGAGGTGCTGCTGCCGCCGCAGGCGGCCAGCGCAACCGGTGTGAGCATCACTCCGAGCGCGACGATCACTAGTCTCTTCAAGGTGTCTCCTCCAAGGCGGTCAGGTTGTAGCCGGGCGTGCCGGCTCGCGCGCTGCGGGGAACCACCGCCAGCTCGACCAGGGACAGCCCCCAGTCGGCGAGCAGGGCCAGCGCGGCGACCATCACCGCGCCCACGAAAACGATCCGGTCGGAGATGTTGATACCCGCGTCGATGACGTCGCCCAGGCCGCCTCCGCCGATGAAGGTGCCCAGCGTGGCGGTGCCGATGATCAGCACCAGCGAGGTGCGCAGCCCGGCGAAGATCAGGGGCGAGGCGAGCGGCAGCTGGATGCGCCGAAGCGCCTGCCACCGGGTCATTCCCATCCCCCGGGCGGCGAGGACGGCGTCGGGGTCGACCCCTTGGATGCCCACCATGGTGTTGCGAAGCACGGGGAGGGCGCTGTAAGCGATCAGGGCAATGATCACCGGGGTGACGCCGATGCCCAGAAACGAGTAGAGGATGGCGAGTACCCCGATGCCGGGGACCGCCTGCCCCAGGTTGGCGAGCGGGAGCACCAGCAGCCGGGGCGATCGCCCTCCAATGGCGAGCAGGGCTCCCAGCGGGACGCAGGTCACGGCCACCACCCCGAACGAGACCCCGGAGAGGAGCAGGTGACCGAGGAGCCGGCTGACCAGGAAGGGCCCGTTAAGGACCTGGGAGTCAGCGGGAGACCCTCCCAGAGTCAGGTACACGAGAAAGGACAGACCTAGGCCCGCCGCGATCGCGAGGGGCCGCAACAGGAGTCGGCGGCGGCGGGCGCCGGACCGCGGGCGCGGCTCGCCAGCAGCTGCGCCCGCCCCGGTCGGAGGC
>OCZT010006539.1_pt1 | contig 11522 bp, 13 predicted proteins | sample 1539031 | NCBI WGS metagenome assembly OCZT01 (sample SAMEA3539308, study PRJEB22396) | soil metagenome | biome: tundra; feature: field; material: soil | place: USA | collected 2010-05 | depth 0.15 m
ACGCGCTCGACGGCGGTTTGCTGTTGCCGAACCGGCCTGTCACGGCGCCCTCGTAGACTGCGCCGCCTTGGCTGACCATCGCGCTGGGTCCGGTCCATCCGACTTGCGACGCGTGGCACGCGCCGCAGGCCTGACCGGCCGGCTCTGAGAGATTGGTGTCGAAGAACAACTGCTTGCCGAGCCACTGTTTGTCGGTGAAGCTGGCTGATCGATCGAGCGGCACGGTCGACCCGCCGCACGCCGATACGGTGAGGAGAAATAGCACGCACAGCGCGATTGCAATCACGGGCAGCACGGTCTTGGGTAGCATCTGAGCCCCCCAGCTTTCCGCACTGAGTGGCCAGCCGTGGCTGAACGCCATCGGTTGTCCGGTGGCTTTGGCGATCCGCGATTGGCGTTCGACGACGAAGGTGCGCAAGGGGGCGCAGTCATGGGCGACCATGGTGAAAAAACTACTCCTAGGGCCGGTAGCGCTTCCGTGAGGCCCGGGTCAACCGGTGAAGTGTCCCGTAGTTCAAATATGTGTCCCTAGGCACTCATTCAAACTCCTTAAGAATGAGGATATTGAGTCAAGCCCCGAGTTTGCTGTAAATTGATTTTCGGTTGAATTGATGGTCTAGCTCGCGATCGTCAAGGTTGCCGGCGTGTGCTGCTCTTCGGTTTGGATCGCCTGCCATTCGCGAAACTCTTGCATGTCGAGATAGACGCGCTCCTGCCAGGCCTCGGCCTTCTCTGCAAGGAGCGCCCCGATCAAGCGCACCGCTGAGTCGTCGTTGGGAAACACGCGAATGACACGCTCTCTTCGGCGGATCTCTTCGTTGAGGCGTTCTTGCATATTTGTTGAGCGCAAGCGTTTGCGGTATTTCTCGGGAAGGCACATCACCGCCATCGCATCATCGAAGGCGTCCTCAAGACACGCCACCGCTTTGGGAGCCGTTTTTGCGAAGGCTTCCACGAAGCAATCGCGTTGCCGACGCGACTCGCTCATGTCAGAAGCCTGAAATATCCGCTTTGCAGCATCGGCAACCGTTCGCGGAGGGCCGTTCGTCAACGCAGGTTGCGCGCTCGTTCAACATCGGCCGCGCGACCTTGTACCGACACCTCGCCGCTACTGCGTGACGCTCTACCACGCGACCTCGGCCCGTGCGGCCGTCGCAATCCTTCGCGACGGCTTTCGCGACGCGCGGGGCAGTTACGGCTTTGCGACCATCGAACTTGAGGGCGTGTTTTTCTCTGACAGTCCGCTCGACGAGAACGAGGGCGCAGCGTCGTCCGAGGTGGTCCTGGCGATTGACCTCGACGAAACCGTGATCGGCGACTATGAACTCGTCGGCGGCGCATATCGCGAATGGTGCTTGCCCTCGCGCTTGGCAAACGCGAGCACGGTGAGACGCCTGCCCGAGGATGAGGTCGACGCCGCTCAGACGTTCTGAGCCCCAGGAGCGTTTGAGCCGGAGGCCGCGACCGAGAACACTTGGCAGCGGGCTTCCGTGCGTCCCTAGACCCCTTAGACGAGTTGTTTGGGGCATTCCGGACGGCCGGGTCGACCGATCCGCGTCAGCACCGCCAGAAATGCGCGCGCGATCATGGGTGCGTGCCGGTTTTCGTAGCACTGGGGCAGCGAAACAGCGCGGGGTTCTGCTCGGAGGGACCGCGCGGAAGGCTCGTGGACTGCGGCCGAATCTCACCCGTAGGGTCGCAGCGGAGGGCCGTGCGCGCGGCCAGGAAGCGAACCGTACGAAGGCCGTCTCGGAGTACGCTGACGTTCTCCCGATCATCCGGTCACTGCGGAAGCAAGAGACGAGCCTGCGCGGGATCGCCGACGCACTGAACCGCGACGGCTTCACGACCCGCAAGGGAGCGACGTGGTCCGCAGTCCAAGTACAGCGGGTGTTGCGCCGAGCGGCGTAACGCTCGTGGAGTTGAACTTTGCCGCAGAAGCGAAAACAGCCCGTGTTCGTTGTTCCGTTTTTTCTCGACGGGAACATCGACCAAATGCGCGTTTATTCCGACGTCATGAAAGCGCAGGGAGCGCTTCGGCGTTACGTCGGCTATAGCGCGCTTCTCCGGCAAGTCAAAGACGAGACCCCCGGCATCTCGCGAACGCGCGCCCTTCTCGACGCATATGGTGCCATCGACCGTACACCATATGCCGGAACTTGCGTGTACGAAATCGTTCCGGACGACAGCGCGCCCGTTCGAAAGCGCGGACGACGGGCGCCCTGACCAATCAGGCGTCGCCGTAGCGCCAGAAATGCGCGCATGATACGGGGCGGTGCCGGTTTTCGTAGCGTACCCGCGTCAGTCGAGCGTGAGCCGTGTTCGTACCGGCTTCCCGAAGCGTGTTAGTCCATCACTGCACAACGGGAAAGCGCGTTATCGCGTCCCGCTCCTGCGAGTCTTGGACGGCTATTGCGTTGTCTCGTCCGGACCGGTACCGACGTAGAAGACCCGGTCCCCGTTGTCGAGGTACTTCACGTCGAGGAGTTTCGCGCGTTTCGCGTCTCGGACTGCTTCGGTTGCGGTTCGCTCGGAGCATCCGATACTGGATGCGAAGTGTGCCCAGTCCTCGGAGCATACGGTTACGGCTGTCACTCCGAGGCTATACTCGGCCCCGCCGCGCTCGTGCAGGGCGAGGACGACCTTCACGGCTCGTAGAGTGAGGTCGGCCACGGCGAGCGCGATGGGGACGAGCATGTAGTCCTGTAACGCGTCGACCCTCGCGATCATATCGGCGAGGACGGGTTCGGGATCGGTTGCGAGCGTCAACGCGCTCGGTTTGAGGTTCGGCATCGTAAATAGTACCTTTTTGAGGGCTGGGGGAAGTCGGCGGCGAATGTATCGGGCCATGGGGAATGCGGGACTCGAACATCTACCGCTTTGGACGGGAATGGCTTCGGCTTGGTGCAGAGGTGCTGCTGCTCGCCGCAACCGTCGCACTAGCAGCGTACACTGCGCGCCTATTTGGTGAGACAAAGCATGTAGCGAGCGAGACTAATCGCGTCGCGACTGAAACGAAAGTTGTTTCTACTGAGACCGCCGGTTTGGTAGCGGCATCCGTAACGGACCGCGAGGTCGCCGAGAAACATCATCGTGAAACGCTTATGCCGATTGTCACATACGTCGGCGAGACGTCCTACGTTGCCCCGGCGGACCGTGCCGACAAGAGCCCAAAGGGTCAGCTGGTGTATCGCGGCACGCTTCAGAACGCGGGGCTCGGTCCCGCCATCAATGTAACCGCAAAGTGGTCGACCAAGTATCACTCGTTCGACTATTTGCTGCAACCGATCGCGTCGGGTTTTCGCGCCGAGTGGACACTGTTTTTCGACATCGAGCACGACTCACGCGAAATCATGCCGCGCTTTCTAACGTTCGGCCTAGTTGTCTCGTATACCGACGTTTTCGGGCAGCGCGCCCAAACGGAACACGTGAATCCCGGCAGTCCGTGGTCCGCTACGACGACGAAGATCACTGCACCAGCATATCAAAGATAAGGCAGGCTTGATAGCATGACGCCGCCCTTTCATTTTGAATGTCCTTATTGCAACAGACCGACGACGATCCAACAAAACGACTACGAAGAGGAACTAATTAAACCCGCTCCTACCGGTAAAGATACGGGGACCATCCTATACGTTCTAGCGACAGTCGTTTGCCCCAGCCCTGACTGCAGAAAAACCACGGTCGCGATGAGCCAATGGCGTGCAGCTCGCAATCGGAGCGGCGGTTGGGAGATTGACCCGGAAACGAAAGCGTCGCAACGCTCCTGGAGGCTCATGCCGCGATCCCGCGCCCGACAGTATCCCGAGTATGTTCCCGTCCCTGTCCGTGAAGACTACGAAGAAGCGCATCTTATTTTGAAGGACAGCCCGAAGGCGTCAGCAACGCTTGCCCGCCGCGCCCTGCAAGGAATCATGCGCGATTTTTACGGTGCGAAGCCGGGGACACTCTACGACGAAATCACTGAGGTAGCAGCGACTGGGAAAATGGATGCGGGCCTCGTGAAGGCGACGCATGCGGTGCGCGACGTTGGTAACATCGGTGCACACATGAGCAAGGACATCAGCGTAATCGTACCTGTGGAACCCGGTGAGGCCGAAGCGCTTCTTGGACTAATAGAACTGCTACTGGACGAGACCTACGTCGCGCGACACAGCCGCGAACAGCGCGTAAATGCTGTGTTACAGGTAGCCGCAGATAAGCAGGCGCTTAGAGCCGCTGGAGGGTCTAAGGCTCCCCCGGGCGGCGGCGCCCAAGGCAGTGGCACTCCGGGCGCGAAGCCGTAGAACCCTAAACGGGCTCCTCGGTCGCGCGCCGCGTGTATCACATTCGTATCACAAACGTGTCGGAATCGGACGGTTTTTGACGGGACGGCTCGGGACGGCCGTACGCGGAAAAGCCAGTAACGGTAAGACAAAACGGGATGACCTGGGACTAGCCGGGAAGGCTAGCCTCAGGTTCGAATCCCGTTGGGGCTACATCGAAGAACTCTCATTTTACGGGGGTTTTTCGCTTGTTTGGGGCCTGCGAGAGCCGTTGCTCTCACAAACCTCTCACAGGACGCTAAGCAACGAGTTTGTCGAAGGCCGACGCTGCGGCGCGTCATCGAAGTAGTCTAGTGGAAACGGCGGCCGAGATTTGAACCCCTGGCGGCGCCCGAGAATTGAACCCCTGAGCGCATAAAGCAGGACGCCCCACCCGTCCCCGATGCGAGCCAGCCGCAGACCTGCGACGCCGTCTTCCTCGCGCGATCCGATTCACCGTACGGAAGGCGCTGAATCTGAAAAGGGTGACGACATGAAGTTTACCGTTTGCTTGGCATTGATTGCAGCGCTACTTACCAGTTGCGCGAAGCACCCGACCTTCACGCTCAATTCAAAAGGAGAAAGGGTCTGGTCTCCGCCCAACCTGGGTTGACTTCCAATCAACAACGCCCGTCTGCAATACTGAGACCTTAGAATGGATCAGCCATGTGTCCCGGATGGCGGGCGGACAGAATTCGCCGCCGTTGACGCTGCCGTGCAAGGGCACGAACGAGGATGGCTCGCCCTGCCAGCTCCAGGCGACCGTCGTGTCCTCGGAGTAGACGGGACGGCGACACGGGGTGTGGCGACCGCTAGCGCGGGTCGCATGCCGCCCCTATCCAGGATGGCGCCCCGGATCGCGAGGCGATTGTCGTCGCGGTTGGAACGCCTCAGCGGATGCTCCCGCGGCGATTGCAACTACGGCATCGAAAGCGAATCGGTCCCCCGCGGGCGGGCGATCTCAGTAGTAGAGAAACACGAGTTCGTATGTGTGGCCCGCCGTGAGTGTCGTGCCGCCCATGCCGCCCGGGAACGAAACGGTCTGCCCGTTGACCGTCGCGCCGCCCGAAAGGCACTCGTGGTTGGGAGACGTGAGATCGTCGAACGCGGTGTAGAACGTCTTACCGCTCGTCGACACCGACGACGGCAGCGTGAAGGACTCCGGCGGCCCTTGGCTCAGCGTGACCGTCAAAGCCGGGGTGAACACCAAGTAAATGAGCGGGGTTCCCAGCCCGTTCGGGGAGCAGCTCGATGCGGGCGACGGGACACCCTGCGACGGAGCATCTAGGGAGAGCGTATAGCTTGCAGTCGTCCCACCCGTCGGCGTCATCGCCGGGAACACAATGCTAAACGTGTAGCCGAGGCCCGACACCGTTTGAGTCCCCTGCATGATGTTGAGCGTCCCGCTCTGGCTCCTCGGCCCAGGCGTCGGCGTCGGGGTCGCCGTGGGAGTCGGCGGCCCAGGGGATTGGCTTCCAGTCGGCGATGGCGTCGGCGAGGGCGAGGCTGTCGGCGATGGCGTCGCCGTCGGGCCGGGCCCCGGGACGCTATTTGCCGAGCCACCCGAACCACTGCAGCCGGCTGCCGCGAACATGGCGCCGGAAAGAATCGCGGACCACAAAACGTTCCGAGCAGACGGTCGCAGCAGCATCTAGCATACCTAACTCAGCGAAGTACAGACTGCTGCCTTCGTGATACTGGCCGGCCATCCATCCTTTAGCAGGGTGCTGAAATAGGTGCGCTCGCCTTCCTAAGTAGAGAAGCTTTTGCTATACTAAGAACGTGCGAGCGCGAGAGAAATCACAACGCGGGATGTGGAGCTATGTCGCAGATGAATCGCATTCCGAAAGACCATCCGCTGAGATCGATGCGGGCATTGATCGATCCGGTCTTGCACGATCTGTCGCCTCGCTTTAGCCGGCTCTACGCGAAGAACGGGCGCGCGTCGATTCCGCCGGAGTATCTGCTGCGAGCGCTGCTGCTGCAACTGCTCTACAGTGTTCGCAGCGAGCGGATGCTGGTCGAGCAGCTGCACTACAACATGCTCTTCCGGTGGTTCGTCGGCCTCAACACGGACGACCCGGTTTGGCACGCAACGACGTTCACGAAGAATCGTGAGCGACTAATGAAAGGCGCTATCGCGCGAGCCTTTTTCGAATCGACGGCCGCACGACGCGGCATCCCGGATACCTCCTAAGTCAACGAAAGCGCAAGCGGGTAGAAGAGATATTCGGCTGGATCAAAACCGTTGGGCTCTCCGTAAGACCCGACATCGCGGACGCGATCGGGTCGACTGGATCTTCACGTTTGCCGCTGCGGCTTTCAACCTGACCAGGATACGAAATCTCATAGGATCGGCAGCGTGAGGGGCGGTGAGAGCGTCGAAGCACGTGGGGACCATCGCACCGATCAAGTCTTCACCGCTCGGCATGGCGGAAAGGCTGAAATGGCGCTCTATCGAGGCGCCATTTCAGCACCCTGCTAGATTTGCACCAACGCGCTGCTCCGCTCTATGCGCCGGTCAGTGCCGACGTTCAGCGCGGTCTCAATCTTGCCGCAGGCGCGTGGCCCCGGGTGCGCCCCTTCTAACAACCGTCTAACAGACGCGACGAAATCGGACGGGATTGCCCGTTACCCAACGGCAGGAAAAGGACGTGAAACCGCGCCGTTACGGGATTCTCCGGTACTCCCAGGGACCTGCCGGGACCCACTTGGACGGGTTCGAATCCCGTTGGGGCTAGATTGAGAACCGCGCTACGGCGCGGTTTTTCCTTAGCGCTTCACCAGCGACACTTCCACCCGGCGGTTCAGCGCGCGACCGCTTTCCGTGGCGTTGTCAGCGAGCGGGCGTGTCAGGCCGTAACCTTTCGCCGTCAAGACGTCGCCGGAGACGCCGTGTTGCGTCAGCCACGTCACGACGGAATGCGCGCGCGCGAGCGACAGCTTCAAGTTGTAGTCCGCGCCGCCTTGATCGTCCGTGTGGCCCGCGATCGTCCACCGCGATCCCGGGCTGCTCTTCACGAGTTGCAGGATCTGGTTCAGCGACGGCAGGCTGTCGGGACGCAGCTTCGCCGATGCGGTGTCGAAGTGAATGCCGTAGATCGCGACGGTTCCGCTTTGCTGGATCTGGCGCTTGAGGTCGGCGACACTTTCTTTGTGCCGCTTGAGCTGAAAGTTCGCGGTGCCGTGTTTCCCGGCCGGAAGGTCGAGCAGCTGCACGGCACCGTCGTAACCGATCGCACCGGCGCTCACCGACACCAACCCGGCTGGCACGCCGCGTAACGAGCAGGTGCCGTTGGCGCCCGTCGTTGCGGTGACTCCGGCCGCGGACACGTTCGCTTTCGCGATCGGTTTCCGCGTCGCCGCGTCCGCGACGTTGCACGAGACGGTGACAGCGTAACGCCACGGACCCGGATTGACGAGGATGCGCGCGAAGTCGACGGCGTAGCCGTCGGCTCGTCCCGTGGTCGGGTCGTCGATCAAGAGATCGACGGTGCCGGCGTGCAGAATCGGCCAGTACTCCCGCAGCAGCTCGACCGTGATGAGCTTCCCGATGGGGCCGGTCTGATCGAGCTGATTGATCGTGTCCTCGAAGTTCGGAATGCGCGTGCCGTTGAGCGTTACTTGAAAGTGCGAGTGCATGGGCACGGGTTGAAAGTCGTCGACGAAGATCTGGAAGAAGACCCGATGGATCGTCTTCGGCAACGTCCCGACGTTCAAGGGAATCGCTTGCGGGAGGCTGTCGGGGCGGCGGCCGCAGCCTGCGTAGCCTTCCAACGGAGCGACGGCCACGCCGTCCTTCGTGGGAACACCCGTGCCGAGCTCGTTGCGGTCCGTGCCGGGCGCCGCACCGGGCCGCGAGCTGCAGATCCACGAGTGCGCCGGCGTCGACTCGCCGGAGAACGGCGTGAAATGCGGCGGCCATCCGAATCCGAGGTTGTCGATCGAGCCGGTGCGCACGACGAGCTCGGCTTCACGGCCGCGTTCCGCGCGCTCGTACTGCTTCTGCCAGCCCGGCGCCAGCCCGGGAGGCGGCGTCGGGATCGTGGGCTCCGGCGACGGCGTGACCGGCGGCGACGCGCTTTCCGACGGCGACGCGCTTTCACCGGGCGATGCCGCGGCCGCCGGCGCCTCCGACGACGTTGCGGACGGTACCTCCGACGGTGCGGCCAACCCGCTCGCTGCCGGCGATGCCGCGACGGTCACTGACGGCGTCTCGGACGGCCCCGGCTCGCTCGACTGGTTCGACTTGGCGCAGCCGGCCAGCGCGAATACGAAGATCAGCGCGACCAAGGAAGCAACGACACGTAACGTTCGCATTGGCCCTCCGGCTCGATCGCGTTTCGCCGACGACTTTCGCCTCGTACGGCGGGGCATTCGAGCGTCATCCCCCTCCGGACCTATCGCGCGTTGCGGCGCGGGGCGACCGAGCTCAGCGCGGCGAACGAAGTCGCCGAGGGAGGTCACCATGCTTGGGCTTCCCCGTCTTCTCGCCGTGCTTTCGGCTGCAGCGGTGTGCGTCGCGCTGGCCGGCAGCGCGCGCAGTCCGCTCACGGTGCTCGCCGGACTCGCCGGCGCGCTGATCCTCGCGCTGCTCGGCATCGTCGTGCTGTGGTCGCGCCCGCTCGTCGCCGCCGCCCTCGGCTGGATGTGGCTGACGGCCGCGTTCGCCGCGGGTACGTTCCTCGCCGGAGGCGTTGACGCGCCCGGCGCCGGCATTCGCGGGACGTTAGTCCGCCGATTCGGCGGCGGTGGTCGTCGGAGCCGCGGCGGCGTTCGCGGCCGTCGCGGGAGCGATTACGGTGCGCAGCGCGGCGGCGCGCATCGCGCTCGTCCTGCTCGCGCTCTACGCGATCGTGCCGACGGCCGCGTCGGTCGGGCACGGCGGCTTGCCGGCTGCGTTTTCGAACGCGCCGCTCGCGCCGACGCGTGGTACCTACGTCGGCGTCGAGCTTCTGCTTCCGCTCGCCGCGGAAATCATCGACGACGCCGCCTAAGTTCACTAAACTGAAAAACTACGTGGTCTCAAACCTACTGAAAATTTCCGCCGCGAGCTCGTCGAGCGCGAAATCCATGCAATAGAGCATGTGAGCATAACATGCATCGAAGGTCGAATCTGGAAAAGGAAGCGGCTCACGAACGTCGTGCCGCAGGGTTTGAATGGCCCGCGATAACCCCGCCGATCGAGCAGCGCGTTTCAAGCTGTCTAGCGCGACCCCTGAGAAGTCCAATGCGACGACCTGCATGCCGCGCCGAGCGAAGAACAACGCATCGCGACCAGTGCCGGAACCGAGATCGAGAACGTCCGGGTGCGGGACGGGAAGGCGCGCGAACGCTTCCGCCGCTACCTTCGCCGAGACGCTTGGTTCCGAACCGAACCGGTCCGGTTTGGTGGTAAATGCGCCGTCCCAGTGCTCGTGCATCACCGCCGTACGTCGCGACCGAAGAACGGCGCACCGAAGAGCGGCGAGAACGGACACCAATCGAAAACGCCCGAGGCGAGCGGCACGAGGCCGAAGGCGGCCAGGCTCCAAGCGAGCGGCGTGCGATCGAGCACGCCGTACACGATGAGCGCAACGCCGAGACTCGCGCGCAAGCCACGGCCCGTAGGGCTGGCCATGAAACGTGGGAAGGTCATGGTGTGGGTCCTGCGATGCCGTCCAAGACGGCGATGAGCCGCGCGTCGACGTCTGCCGCGGTCGACGCGAGTTCGACGTTGCCGGTCAGCCGGAGCATCGCGCCCGCATCGACGACGCCGACCGTCGTGCGTCCCGCGGAACGGCGGACGATGACGTTGCACGGGAGAAGCAGCCCCACATCCGGGTCGGCGTCGAGCGCGTGCTTCGCGGCGTCCGGCTTACAGGCGCCCAAAATGACGTATTGGCCGATGTCGGCGCCGAGTTTGGCGCGCAGTGTCGCGGCCACGTCGATCTCGGACAGGACCCCGAAGCCCTGCTGTGCCAACAGTTTTTTCGCGCGCGCGACGGCCTCGTCGAAATCGAGGTCGACCTCGCGGGTCTTGCCGTAGCTGAGTTGCATTGTGTTCATGCGGGTTGGTACTCCTTGTGCGTTGTGAGCTCGCCGGCCGGCACCGGAACGTACGTGGCGGGCGTGGGGTTCTGCGGCGCGGCCATTGCGAAGAGAATCGGGACGACGAAGAGCGAGAGCGCCGCGCTCGTTCCCATCCCGAACACGAGTGCCCAGGCCAATCCGCTCCACACCGGATCGAAGGCGATCACGACGGCGGACAGCATTCCGGCTGCGGCCGTGAGCGCGATGGGACGTGCACGGACGGTGCCGGCATCGATCAGCGCTTCGCGCAGCGTGGAGCCATGCGCGAGCCGTTCCTCGATGAACTCCACGAGGACGATCGAGTTGCGTACGACGATTCCCGAGAGCGCGATCACGCCGATCATCGCGGTCGCGCTGAAGTAGATGCCGAAGGGCGCGAGAAGGGCGAAGCCGGGGAGAACACCGATCATGCCGAGCGGCACCGCGCTCAGGATGACGAGCGGAACGCGCAGCGAGCGGAAGCGTGCGACCAGCAGGAGATAGATCAGCAAGATCGCGACACCCATCGCCGCACCGAGGTCCCGGAACACGTCGAGCGTGAGTTGCCACTCACCGTCCCACCGCACGCCGTACCCGGCCGGGATCCCGCCCTGCCGCATGCCGGCAAGGATCAAGTCGATCACGGCATAGGTCGAGCTGCGGCCCGCCATTTCGCCCGAAACGTAGTCGACGTTCTCGCCGTCCTCCCGGCTCGCCGTCGCGGGCGTTTGGTCGATCGCGACGCGCGCGAAACTGCGCAAGGGAACGGAAAGCGCCGTCGCACTCGGGATCGCCATTTGATCGAGCGTGCCGAGATTGCGGCGGCGTTCGTCGCCGTACCGCAGAAAGATCGGCACGGGATCGCGCGCCCCCGGCAAGCGAACCGTGCCGGCGTCGATGCCGCCGAACGCGGCCGCGACCTCGCGCGCCGCGTTCTGTGCGGTGACGCCGCTGAGCGCGGCCTTGCGCAGATCGAAGACGACGTGCGCGCGGAGCGGTTGCCGCTTCACGGTCGTATCCGCGTCGACGACCCCGGGCTCCGCCGCAACCATCGCGAAAACGCGGCGCGCCACCGCTGCCCGTACGGCGGGATCGGGCCCGGAAACGATGCCGAGCACCGTCGCGCGCACGGGCGGCCCCGGCGGCTCTTCCACGAGGCGCACGGAT
>OCZT010006540.1_pt1 | contig 11521 bp, 13 predicted proteins | sample 1539031 | NCBI WGS metagenome assembly OCZT01 (sample SAMEA3539308, study PRJEB22396) | soil metagenome | biome: tundra; feature: field; material: soil | place: USA | collected 2010-05 | depth 0.15 m
TCTTCTCAATCGCTTGAAGCTGACCCCGGATTTTGCGCAACCGCACTACCAGGGCCCTTCTCTCTTCCGGGTCGTGACCGTGTTTCATGCCCGGCTTATACCACGGCGGCCTGCCGCACGCCAGTCCCAATGCCGTTGACACAGTATGGGGTATGGGGGTATATGCCTGCGTGCATTCGTTCCCGGATTACCTCGCGCACGGTCAGGGCTGGCTGTTCCTGCCCGCCGCGGTTCTGCTCGGCGCGCTCCACGGCCTTGAGCCCGGCCACAGCAAGACGATGATGGCCTCCTTCATCATCTCCATTCGCGGCACCGTCGCCCAGGCCGCCCTGCTCGGCCTCTCCGCTGCCTTTTCCCACACCCTCATCATTTGGGTGCTGGCGGCCGTCGGCATGCATTTTTCCGGGAAACTCGATGTCGAAGGATTAGAACCCTGGTTTCAACTCGCCACCGGTGCGATCATCGTCGGTATGGCTGCCTGGATGTTCGCCCGCATCCGTCGCGGCCAGCGCGCTGCCTCACACCAGCATCATGCGGACGAGCCCCAACCCCCGGGAACGCAGGGCGCGCATGGCGGCCCCTCATTGGCGACCGGTGCCAATGAGAGAGTCGAAATCAGCGTCTTTGAAACTAACGTGCCACCTCGTTTTCGCCTCAACTTCTACGACCAGCGCCAGCAACCGATCTCGCCGCCTGCTGGCCAGACTCTCACTTTGGAAACCTCGCGCCCCGATGGCACCAAGCAGGTTTTCGAGTTCACCCCCCAGGGAGACTACCTGGAGTCCACCTCAGACATTCCCGAACCCCACGAGTTCGGCGTCGGCCTCAAAGTTTCCCACGGCGGCTACCCGATCACCTACTACACCTCGTTTGTGGAACACCACCACCATTCCCACGGCGCCGACACTCCCGAATTTCAGGACGCCCACGAGCGCGAGCACGCCCAGCAATTGCAATCCCGGTTCGCCGGTCAGAACGTGACGACCAGGCAAGTTGTGCTGTTCGGACTGACCGGCGGCCTCATGCCCTGCCCGGCAGCGTTCGCGGTGCTTTTGCTCTGCCTGCAAATCAAACAATTCGCCCTGGGCTTCGCCACCGTCCTGGCCTTCAGCATCGGCCTGGCTGCCACCCTGGTCGCTGTCGGTTCAGCCGCCGCCCTCTCCGTCCGTGAAGCCAGCCGGCGCTTCGCCGGGTTTGCTGCCTTTGCGCACAGATTGCCTTACGCCAGTGTCGGGCTCATTGGCTTCGTTGGCCTCGTGTTGGCGGTGCTCGGGTTGAAACATATGTCGCAGTAAACTACCGCTTTACCTCGCGCCGCAGCCGCAAACCATAGTGCCACGGCGGCAAATCAATCACCGGCCCCTCGGCCTCCAGCAACCCCGTTTCCTTTGCCCACCCAACGATCTGCTCCGGCCTCGGTCGAATCTCCAGGTTCGGCCCCCGCGGCGTTGCCGGGTCGTGACGCCAATGAATCACCAGCACCGCACCCCCTGGCCGAACCACCCGCGCCGCCTCAGCCAGCAAACGCACCGGCTCCTCGCAATGCAGAATATTGAACAGCAGGCACGCATCCTTGTTGCCCGCCTCACCGCCAAACCCATCCGCGAAAACATCCCGCACGATATACAGTACCTTGTAAGTCCCCGCCGCCGCTGCCCGCTGCCGCGTGCGCTCGATCATCGCCTCATCAATATCGAACGTCGTCACCGTCCCGGAAATCCCCCGCGCCACCGGAATTGTGAAGGTCCCGTAACCGCAACCGAACTCCACAACATTCCGGAGCCGGTCGTCAATTCCCAACCGCTCCAGAACCAGCGGCACATCAAACAGCGTCTCCCAATACGCCTCTTCCGGCATCCCGCTTTCGCGTAGTTTCATGGCAAGCACTCTGTTTAGTTACACCTTCAAAGCCTTCACGCACCCTTCCGAAATACCAGAAACACCTGGTAGGGAAGCAAGTCCGCCTTCTCAGCTTCCAACGCCAGCCCGGCCTGGCTCACCAGCTCCAGTAGCTGCTTTTTCGTAAGCTTGACCGACTCGGGAGGACCTTCGGGCAGCTTGCCCTCCTTAAACTCAATCAGCACGAACCGCGCGCCGGGCTTCATTTCGGAGACCGTTTTCTTCAGCCACCCCGCCCGGTCCTGCACATGATGCAGCACGTCGCACACAAAAACATAATCGGCGTCGCCGGGGACCTGTGGATCGTCCGCCTTAATGATCACAGGCGTCAAATTCGTGACTCCCTCCACCATCGCCTTGTGGTGAATATGCCTGATCATCTCCGGTTCCAGGTCCGCGGCCACCACCTTTCCCCGCGGCACCGCCTGGGCCAATTTGAAGCTGAAATATCCTGACCCCGCGCCAAGATCGAACACCGTCTCATTTCCCTCTAGCGCCAGCGCTGTCACTACCTCATCGGGTTTTTGCCACGCGGCGCGGTCAGGGCGGTCGAGAAACGCGATGTATGTTTCCACCTCGGCAAAAGGACGCAGACCGCTCGGATCCACCCCCGCCTTGCGAAGCGGACAATCGATCCCCGGCAGGTTGTGATCATGCCCTGCTTGCTTGCCGGTTCCCGCGTCTCGCTGCGACTCGGTCTTGCAGCCGGCAGCAACCGCCAGCCCGCACAAGAACACCAGCCTGAACATTTTTGCGCTCATTCTTGAATACAGGTTATGTGTCCAAATTCCTGCCTCCGCCAGCTTCAAATCGGCCATCGGCCACAGTGCCGTTGCCCCGGGCCTCAGCGCACCAGCCGACTCGCTTCGCCTCAAGCGCATCGAACGCCGGGAGGTACGGCTTGATGTCCAGCAGCGGAGTCCCATCCAGGATGTCCAGCCCATCGACATGGAGGATATTTCCCCCCACTTCGAGAAGCCGCACGCACGAAAGCCCGATCGGATTCGGCCGGCACGGTGCGCGCGTGGCAAACAGCCCGCGTGGCGTCGTATCCAGGTAAGGCGCCACCACCAGCTCCGCCGGCTTAGCCCGGTCAAACCAATACACCAGCCAGATACGCTCGAACCCTTCGAGGTCGCGCAATCCTGCCGCATACTCAGGAAGAACCTCCAACGTGCCCCGCACGCCCGTCGCCAGCGCCGCCTGAACCGGCGTCCCGGTCGCCTGCCTGTGTGGCGAGTGAATGATTCCGATAGGGATTAGCGTCATTGTGAGCATGTCACCTTCTCAACGCGGTACCAACCGGTCCGAGTCCCGCACGATCCTGACTCTTGTTCGCTCCTTTCATCGGCGCAGCCAGCGGGCCGTAGAGCAGTGCCAGACGCTCGGGGGATACCCGACAGAAAAAGCCGGCCATAATGATTTGGTTGAGCAGCAGCGTGCGCCACACGCCTAACCGCTGCCAGCGCCGGCCCGAAGTCGAGATGCGAGGGGACACAGTGACGACTTTCCCGCTTTGGCGCAGCCGGCGCACCATCTCAACGTCTTCAAGAATTGGCCAGGCAGGGAACCCGCCCAGCGTTTCAAACAACTCACGGCGGAGGAACAGCCCCTGGTCGCCAAACGGGGAGTGCTGCCAGCGGCACCGGAGGCTGACCAGGGTTTCCACCAGGCGGCGCCCGGCAAAAGGCTCACGGAGCGCAAAGGAAAAAGCGCCGCCAGCAACGCCGGGTTGGTCAAGGCATTGCGCGATAAGGTGAGGATAGCCAGCCGGGACCCAGGTGTCCGCGTGCAGAAAAAGGAGCACGTCGCCCCGCGCTTGCTCGGCTCCGGCATTCATTTGCCGGGACCGGCCGCGAGCCGTGGTCACCACCCTCGCCCCAAAGCCGCGAACCAGCGCGCACGTGTCGTCGGTGCTGCCCCCGTCGGCAACGATGACTTCATCTGGAGAGCCTCGAACAACGTTGGAAAGGGTCGCGGCGATTTCAGTCTCCTCGTTCAGGGTGGGGATGATGACCGAAAGGTTCCGGCCACGTCCGGCGGCCCGCGCCCACTCCGGTAAATCCCGGGGGCGGTCAACGTCTCTCAACCAAGGCAGCAGGCTCGGCGACAAACCGCTCCGGCCAGCCTTTTTGAGAGAACGTCGCAGAACCGCGCCCGTTCCCCATGGAACATCCTGAAAAAGTTCGGGCAGCGGTTGGCGCAAGCCGACAAGGTAATACCCGCCGTCATGGGCTGGACCGAAGACCACCGTTTGATGATCCAACGCTCCGAAGGCCTGATCGAGAATGGCGACGTCGACTCCGGGGCAATCGGCGCCGATGATCGCCACGGCGCTGGCGCCGGCGGCAAAGTGATCCGCGAAAGCCCGTTGCATCCGGGCGCCCAGATCGCCGCCGCCCTGCGCTCGGTACGAAAAGCCACCCCCCAGCCAGGCCTGCATTTGCTCTGCACTGCCGCCGTCGAACCGGATTTCGCACTGCGCTCCGCGCCTGGCGAGCCAGGGCGCGATTTGCGCCACCACATGCTCGGTCATGCGCCGCTGAAGCTTCGCCGCGCCCTCCGGACCCAGCAGTCGCGCCAGTCGCGTTTTCGTGCGGCCTGCCTGTGGGTAACGGCTGAACAGCACCAGGGTTTCCCCGCTCGCTGCATCGCGGCTTCCTGCCGGGTGCCCGGCCAGACTGTTTGCCAGCGGCCTCACGGAAGGACCTCCGGGGCCGCCGGCGCGCGGAGCGCTCCCGTGCAACTGCTGCCGCAGCCCGCCGCGCAGGCCAGGCAATGCACGCCGGTCTGAATGGCCCACCCCTCCAGTAATCCCGGCGTCACGTCCCACAGATACAGCGGCTTGCCGTTGCGCATCTGCATTCCGAGCATCTGGTTGAAATCGCAGTCGCAAATCTCGCCGCGCCAGCCGACGCTCAAGGTGGTGCGGCACATCAAACCCTCGACGGTGGCGGGATTGAAGCTGTTGGCCAGCAGCCCCAGGTATTCATCCCACTTGCTCTGCCGCCGCAAATCCTCAGCGAACCGGGCGATCGGCTGGTTGGTGAGGGTGTAAAGCCTCGTGAATTCGATGCCGTAGCGGTCACGCAGTTGCGCCTTGTAGTCCGCCTCCAGTTCCTCCTGCGGCGGCGGCAGCTTGGGACCGAGCGGATTGTAAACCAGGTTGAGCGGCAGCCGAGTGCCGTAGCCGACCGCGTTCAGCTTCGTCAGCGCCGAAATGCTCTTCTCGAACACACCGTCACCGCGCTGGGCGTTGACGTTCTCTCTCAAGTAGCACGGCAGCGACGCGACCACTTCCACCTCGTGCGCCGCAAGGTAATCAGGCAGCCAGGCGAACGCTTCCGTTTCCATAATGGTAAGATTGCTGCGGTCAATCACGCGACAACCCTTGCCACGGGCGGTTTCCACCAGGAAACGGAAATGCTCGCTCAACTCCGGCGCTCCGCCCGTGATGTCCACGACGGCAGGCCGGTGCCCCTGAATCCATTCGCCCACGCGCCGCGCGGTCTCCGCGCTCATCATCTCGGTGCGCCACGGTCCGGCGTCCACGTGGCAATGGTGGCAGGCCTGATTGCATTTGCGGCCTACGTTGATTTGCAGCGTCTGGAGGGCTGTCCGTCTCAACTCCCGGCCATGCGCCATGAGCTTCTCCTGAAATGGGTTCAGTCCCTGAGTGCGACGGTCACCACCCTCTTGGACGGCGGGTGTCGGCTGAATAGGCTCCGCTGTGTTCATGGTCTGAGCATCTGGCCCCCGCCTGCGTCTTCGAGCTTCGCCGCCTCACGACAGTTCTCGTTGCTCTGGGGCGTGACCTCGGGTGGCCGGGCCCTCGCCACGTCCCGGAATGGTGTGCTCAGCAGGCCAGCCAATGTATGATGTTTGGGCGGATCGAACTCCTCTAGGCCGAACTGCAACGTGCGCGGGTCCTCGCGCAATCGCAAAGTGCCGAATAGCCGGTCCCAGAAAGAGAACAGCGACGAGTAGTTCGAGTCCGTCTCCGGCTGCCAGCGCGAGTGGTGGACCTTGTGCATGAACGGCGTGACGATAAGCGCGCGTAGCCCACGGTCCAGCCGGGCCGGCAAGGCAATGTTTGCGTGATGCACCTGCACGACCGCGAACATCGCCGCCTCGTAAATGGCCAGTTCCCACAGCCGCAGCCCCAGCAGCGCAATCACCGGCACGCGCAGGATGGACGAGAAGAGGATCTCCCCCAGGTGGAAGCGATTCGCCGTGGTGACATCCATCCGCGGATCCGAGTGGTGGGTCCTATGAAATCGCCACAGGAACGGGACACGGTGGTTCAGCCGGTGCCAGAAATACATCCAAACATCGAAGAGCAACAGTGCCAGCGCGAAACGCGCCCAGGCAGGGAGCTCAACCCAACGCAGCAAGCCGAAATGCTGCCGCTCGGCCCACGCTGCCGTGCTCCACCAGAGTCCGACAAATAGCAGGCCGGTCACGACCGCGTTGAGGACGCCCAGTGCCAGGTTCTTCAGCCCATGCCGAGTGCGCTCGCCACCGGCCCGAGCGAAATAGGCGAAGAAGGGAGTCCAGGTTTCCCAAGCCAGCAGCAGCGCCAACAAAATCACGGAATCGGCGGTCTTGATCCGGCTTAGCTCCGTAATCAGGTCGGCCATATCTTCACTCCTTTACGGGCGTGGCCGCAGCCCGGTATTCGGGGCGCAGGAGCTGGCCAAAAGTCTTGTTATAGGGGTGCACCTCTTTGACCAGATGCCCGTCACGCTCCAGCAACCGGTCTTCGTTGGCCCATTGGAAGATTGAACCGTCCAGGTTGAAAACGTTGGTGCAACCCGCCTGCTGCAAGCGCTCGGCCAGGCGTGACGAGCGGTAACCTACCGAGCAATAGACGACGATGGGTTGGTTAGTTCCCAAGCGACTCACCACCTCGGCCGCTGGCGCCTTCGTGTCCACCCAGCGCGCGCCCGGCAAGTGGCTCACGGCATACTCCGCTGGACTGCGCGCGTCCACGAGCATCGGCTGCGCCCGGTTGGTATGGCCCAGCCACGCAGCCAGTTCCGTCGTGGATAGCTGAAGGACCGAAGGGAACTGCTTGCGGATTTTAGTCTTCACCGCCTCGAGATCCTGGCCCGCACTGAGACTGGGCAGCAGCCCGCACAAGGCCAGAGTCACGGTAATCCAGCGAGCCCAATCAGCCCAACGCGTTATGTCCGTGCGTTTCATCGCTCGCGAATCTGTCCAGCTCATTTGGCGGTCCCCGCTTTCGACCCGGCGGTGCCGCCTCCGATGAGGATGACCTTTAGGGGCATAGGCTGTGAGGGTGATCAGGGGGCCTTCAGTCCATTTAGCTGCAGCTCGGTTTCAAGAAGCTGAGCCGACTCCGATACGCAGAATTCACAGGGATGCTGCTTTGCCCGTCTTATCTCCTTGCAAACGACTGAGCCTGCGATTTCAGCAAACCGCGCCTTTAGCCTCTCTGCCCTGTCCGGTGCTGCGATGCAGGCCGCGTGCAGGGCGCCGCAAAGTCCGCCCGGTGCTCGACCACTGCCAAGGCGCTTCATGTCCGAGATCGCAATCGCGGTGTCGCCAGAGATTGTCTGATAGGCGTAAAGCACCGCTTCGGCGCAGTTCATCCGCTCGGGCGGGCGGCGAAAACGTTCCAACGCATGGTTCTTCATATAGCTCTCTGTTCAATTCTAACTTTGATCTGCGTTTCGTGTTTCGTGTGCTTTCTGGCAAGCACCGGGCGGCCTCTGCGCTTCGGCAGTCCTGCCGACACCGGCAGCCCGGCCACCCGCCACTCCGGGTAACCGTCCACCAGTCGGCGCACCTTAAACCCGCGCTCCCGAAGTCGTGCGACCGCCTCGTAAGCCATGACACAATACGGCCCCCGGCAGTACGCCACGACCTCCCGCCCGCGCCCCACCTCCGCCAGGCGCCGCTCCAGTTCCTTGATTGGAATGTTGATGGCCCCCTCGATATGGCCCGCCGCGAACTCTTGCGCCGGACGCACATCCAAGACCGTCACCGAGCCCTCACGCTTTCGCCGCAGCAACTCCTCGCGCGATACCGGCTCCAAAGCATCCCGCCGCCGGAAATAAAGCTCCACCACCCGCGCCGCCTCGGCATAGTTCCGCTCTGCGACATCCCTCAGCGCGCTCATCAGCGTCACCACCCCATCATCCATCAGCCGGTAAAAAACGTACTTGCCATCCTTCCGGCTGGTCACCAACCCGGCGCGCCGTAGGTGCTGCAAATGCTGCGAAGCGTTGGCGACCGCCAGGCCCGCCAGCTCCGTCAACTCCTCCACCGACCGCTCCCCCTGGGCCAGCAACTCCAGCAACTCCAGCCGGTGGCCGCTCCCCAGCGCCCGGGCCACCTCCGCGAAATGCTCATACAGCACCCGCTTCGAGCCCGCTTTCCCAACTCTTGCCGCTCTATTTAATATTCAATTGAACACTAGAATATACCTCGCCAAGACAATCGTCAAACCCTCGAACCTGTTTCCGCCGCGCCCCGCCTTAAACCCTCCCCACGCAACCGCACCCCGGTTCCTTTAGCCGCCCGGCCACCAGGGTTGGGGTGAGAGCAAAAAGGGCGGCCTCCCGGCAAGAAAAACTTGAGGGAATCGCCTCGCGCCGGCGTATTAAGGATGTCACGAGAGCAACTCGATGAACAACGAAACGACTCAAAAGAAAGATACGAATATGAAGACAAGCCGGATTCCCGCAATGTTCCGGCCCTCAAGCCTCGCGTTAGCGGCCATCGCCGCTTCCCCGAAAGTTCGCCAGATGCTCAACGAGAGGAAAGCTTCCACCGCCATCGCCATTGCTGCGCTCCCGGCCATGACCTGTCCAAAGTGTGCCGACGTGCGGACCACTGAAGTGAGCCGACAGGCCAAAGGTGCCGAGGTTCTTACCGGCGTCACCAAGGTTACGACCAGGCACACCTGCGCCGGCTGCGAGGTCAAGTGGACCGTGGTTGGAGAAGGCAAAGGCAAGCACTCGGTTGCGACCCACAAATGCACGGCGGATGTGCCGAACAACCTGGTCTGCTGCGCCCTTAAATATCCGCCAGATTCCACCGCTCAGCCGGAGAGCGTCAAGCCCTCCGGCTTTTTCCATTCACGCCGCCACAACCGGAAACGCTACGATCTTGGCCGCCCGCTCTCGTTCGATCTTCACCCGAACCTCTTTCGCCGCTGCTGGCGTGATGGCAAACCACCCTTTGGCGCCCTTCTCGGTCACTAACTCGCGGTTATGAACCCCACTATGAGCGGAATGCTCGCCAGGTGGCACGGGCTTAAAAAAATAATGCTCAGAATCCCACTAGAACCAGGGCACTTCTTTCTCAAACATCAATCGCACCTCGAAAACCTATAGTGGAGAATGGGCATTTGTTGGACAATCCGTGCAGCAGTCGGGCCAGTTTGTCCTCGGCGAGTTTCGACATCCTGCCCTCAGTGAATACCACCCACTCTTGGCGGAGGCGGTGTGGGTAGCCGGGATGACCTGGAAGAAAGACCCCTCCCAGTGGCCCTGTTACAGAATAACCTTTGCCAACAACCAACAACGTTCGGTGCTGGGCGAACGGTCCCGGCTCAAGTGGCGCTACGCCAAGAAGCGAGACGACGCTGAAGAGGTCGGAGTTTTCATTCTCCTGCCCACCGGAACAGCAGCGATCCATGAGAATCCAGACCCGGGCGTTCAAATGCCGGCAAGCGATTCTCAAACGCCATGAACGGTGTCGCTTCAAATGGGTGGAGAAAACCCACGGCGATAATTGCCGCCACCCCCTTCTTTATGGGAATTGCCGCCATAAAATTCAAGGGCGGCGACATGGAAGCCATGGGCAAAAACCTCGGCGGCTCCGTCATGCTGTTCCTGGTACCGAAGATCGTCGAAACTCTGATTACCTGGGCGGCCAAGTAGCAGAATATCAGGAAAGGCCCCGAAAAGGCCTTCCATACTACCCGGACTCTTCCACGATCCAGCGAACGCGGATCGGAATCGGAACGCCGGTTCAATTCCGCCCCCTCATTTCAGCACTGTTGCGGCCATACCCAGGATTTGGGCCGCCAGGTCGCAAATACAGTCACAAATCTGAACCACCGTCGCTGAGCGCCCGAGTTATCGCGACGTGAAGTTGCATTCAACACTGCTTGGCTGGAGCAATCCTGACCAAGTCCTGCGTGTCGCCGCAGGTATTCTAGGGAAGCGTGCGTCTGGTGGGCTGTGGCCAAGTGGTCGCTACTGCCAGAGGTGCGAAGCCTTCCCGACAATGCATCGAACCTGGAAGCCTCAATCCGGGGTAAAGTTAGAATTGGGGGACATGGTTAAAACGAAGTGAACGCTCGTAAGCATCGTTAGCGCGTAACAAGCCAAATGGGAGCTGAGAGGCTTGAACCAAAATGGTATGCAGTCGAGTCCGGGTGCTTAACGTCATTCCGGCGCGAACTCGAAGGGCTGTCGGTGTACAGAGCGGACCTAAATCCTCCGGTATTGAATGCAGAACATGGAAACGCTGCGGGCCTGGACCACGCCGGTCGTGGTCACCCGAACCGCAAGGCAGGGCGGCAGGGGCAGCATTGGGATGACCGAAGAAGCCAAAGCCGGTTTGTAATGAACCGGATATGCCTACGTCGGTCTGGCCTGGAAAGGCGAGAAAGGTATGTGGAACCACTTCAACTTGGGAATTGCAATAGACGAGCGACACCTGTCGCTTGGTGCACCCAACGCCGCTGCCCACAGGAGCACGGCGACGAAGGCCGCAACTCGGTATTGCCAAATGGTCCGAGAGGATCACGATGCGCTCTGTGAGGCATCGATTTCCATCGGGCCGTGGGTCAGTTGCCCAGAAGGGACTGGCCTTAGAAAGGTTCGAGCCGTGTGAAGCGAAAGTTTCACGCACGGTTCTTAGGGGGGCGTGGGCGGGTTAACCGCCTGCGCCTACCCAGCGTTAGCTTCGAACTTGCCCGGCAGGTAAGCGACCGGTGCTGACCGCCAAGCAGACGGGGCGAAGCGTGACGCTTGGCCGGTACCACGCAAGTGTTTTCGATCGGCATCGCTCGTGCGAAGCACGGAGACGTGACGCCTGCCGGGGAGAAATTCTGCGAGATCCTGAGGAAGGTCTCACGGGGTGGGTCGAAATCCAATTAGGGCATTCTTGGCGTCCGAAGTGTGGCTTCAGACTACGGGGCGTTTGATCCCCCATTTCTGCATGCGTGCAAGAAACGTCGCGGGTTTCACTCCCAAAAGCTCGGCAGCGCCAGCCGGACCCTTGACCTTCCAATTGGCCTTTTCCAGAACGGCCAGAAGGTTGTCGCGCTCGCGGCGTTGAAGCTCTGCCTCAGTGAGGAGAGGGGTGGCGCGGCCGGAAGAAATATCCGAAATGGGGAGTTGACATGAGTTGATACGAGTGTATTATTGATACAGTTGTATTACATATATGGCACGAAAGACTAAAGCTGGAAACGGGCAGGCCGAGCGGTCGAGCGCGACGCGGGAGCGGCTGCTGAATGTGGCGGAGCAGCTCTTTGCGCGACGCGGGCTGGATGCGGTTTCGGTGCGAGACATCACGCAAGGGGCTGGGGCCAGCCTGGGGGCAATTACGTATCACTTCGGCACGATGCGGAAGCTGA
>OCZT010006542.1_pt1 | contig 11520 bp, 10 predicted proteins | sample 1539031 | NCBI WGS metagenome assembly OCZT01 (sample SAMEA3539308, study PRJEB22396) | soil metagenome | biome: tundra; feature: field; material: soil | place: USA | collected 2010-05 | depth 0.15 m
TACGGCGACCACCGAGATCTACACTCTTTCCCTACACGACGCTCTTCCGATCTCCCGGCCCCGGTCCCCGCCCGGGTGGCCCCGGCCCTGTCATCGTCGCGGGCTCCCTCTATCTGGTTGGGGCCGCAAGGGCGATACTCGTGGCGGATCCACTTCTGGTTCCGGATCCGGTCATCGACACGGAAGGTGGGCATTGAACATCGCCGGCACAGCGCCCGTCCCCGCGCCCGCAACTGCGCTCGAACCCACCCAAATCGGCTTGCGCCTCTTCGAGTGGGGCACGCGCACCTTCGTGATGGGCATCGTCAACGTCACGCCGGACTCGTTCTCCGGCGACGGGCTTCTGGCGGGCATGACGGGCGTGGCGAGCGCGGCGGGCGCGGCCGGAAAGCATGGAGTGGCCGTCGATGCGGCCGTGGTCCAGGCGCGGCAGATGGTCGCCGAAGGGGCCGACATCCTGGATGTGGGCGGTGAGTCCACGCGACCGGGCCACGAAGAAGTCCCGGAGGAGGAGGAAGCGGCCCGGGTAGTGCCCGTCATCGCCGCCATCCACGCGGTGTTGCCGGACGTGCCGATCAGCGTCGATACCTCCAAACCTACCGTCGCCGCCGCTGCTCTGGACGCCGGCGCGACACTCCTCAACGACGTCTGGGGCGTATCCGCGGATGACACGATGGTGCGTCTTGCCGCCGCGCGCGGCGTCCCGATCGTCCTTATGCACAACCGCGCGGAACCCTTCTACGCTGATTTCTGGGCCGAGGTAATGGCGGACTTGAGTGCCGCCGTGGATCGGGCGCTGGCGGCCGGCCTGCCGCCCGAGAACCTCATCGTGGACCCGGGCTTCGGCTTCGGGAAGACGCCGGAACACAACCTGGAGCTGATGCGCCGGCTCGCGGGCCTCGAGGTACTGGGTCGGCCGGTCCTCCTCGGCACGTCGCGTAAGTCGACCATCGGCCGAGTGCTTGGCGGCGTGCCGCCCGAAGAACGGCTGGAGGGTACGCTGGCCACAACTGCGCTGGGAATTGCGGCCGGCGTCGACATCGTTCGGGTCCACGACGTCCGGGCCAACAAACGGGCCGCGATGGTTGCCGATGCCATCTGCCGAGGAGCACTCCCGTGACGGACCACATCACTCTGTCCAATATGCGCTTCGCGGGCAAGCACGGCGTTCTCGATCAAGAGCAGCGTGAGGCCCAACCGTTCGAGGTGGACGTGGAGCTCTGGATGGACCTGGGCCCGGCCGGCCGATCTGACGACCTGGCCCAAACCGCCGACTATCGCGCTGTCTTCGACATCGCCGCCGAAACGATCGAAGGCCCCAGTATCCGGCTGATCGAGGCTCTGGCGGAAACGATCGCCGGGAGCGTCCTCGCCCGCTTCGAGGCGCTTGGGTTGACCGAGGTGGTCGTTCGGGTTCGCAAGCCTGAAGTCGCGCTGCCGGGCCGGCTGGATTACGCTGCGGTCGAGATCAGGCGCCGCCCGCCGAGCCGTCGCGTCTAACTGGTGGTGAGCGGGCGCGTCCCCAGCGTGATCATGAGGGTCTGGTAGCCGCCGTCGCGATATATCTCCAGGCTCACCGTCCGGCCCGGCGCGTACTGGACGATTATGTCTTCAAGCCGATTCGATTGATCGATCACCTGGCCCTCAATCTTCGTGATGATGTCGCCGGTCTTGATTCCCGCCTTGTCGCCGGGGCCGCCGAGCGTGACTGCCTCGAGCGATACTCCGTTGTTGTCCTCGCGATGGACCCACGCCCCCTGAGCGAGCGGCAGCTTGTAGCGATCCTTGACGCCGGGGTCGATCAGCAGGTAGGTCACGCCGATGAAGGGCCGCGACAGCGGCTCGCCGGCCAGCGCCTGCTGCATGATGGGCTTGGCCGCGTCGATCGGGATGGCGAACCCGATCCCCGGGCCCGAGTCCACCTCCGCGGTAGTGATGCCGACGACCCGACCGGAACCGTCGACGAGCGGTCCGCCGCTGTTGCCGGAGTTGATGGCCGCATCGGTCTGGATCAAGCCATGAAGCGTCACTGGTGTCGGGGATGAGGGGTCGTTGCTGGCGATGGAGATGTCGCGTCCCAGGGCCGAGACGATGCCCGAGGTGGCTGTGTTGGGGTACTGCAAACCGAGCGTGCTGCCGATGGCGATGGCCAACTCGCCGACCTGCAACCCGGAAGACTCGCCGATGGGCGCCGCGATCAGGCCGGCCGCTTCGACCTTGATGATCGCCAGATCCGTGAGCGTGTCCATGCCGTACACCGTGGCCGGCATGTGCCGGTCGTCCTCGAGCCGGACGGACATGGTCTTGGCGGCGGCCACCACATGCTTGTTGGTGAGGATCCAGCCGCGCGAGTCGTAGATCACACCCGATCCAACCGATGTGTTGCCGTCCGCATCTGTGACCACGATCTGCACAACGCCCGGGCTGACCGCGGCGACGGCTGAGATGACCGTCGAGGCATCGGACTCGATCGAGACGTTCGGGTTGGTTGCGGCCGGGGCGGCCTTGGCCGTGTCCAGCAGGCCGGAGACTCGAAGGGCGGCGTATGTTCCGCCGGCGCCGAGCAGCGCGGCTACCAGGGACGTCGCAAACAGAACGCCGACGATGCCGCGGCCGTAGGCGACAGCGTGAGCCGGTAAGCCCGAGTCGTCCGGTCTGCCCTCGGCTGAGCCGCTCGGCTCAAACCAGCGTTCCGGCGTGGCGGCGCTTGAATCCGGTAAATCCCCGTTCTTGTACGGCTCCTTCCACTGCCGGCGCTGATCCGGCAGGGGCTCGAACCTCTGTACTTCTGGAGAGTTGAGGTCGGACATGGGGGCGGCGATTCCGAATACGAGATGGCCGAGAGGGGAATGCTAGGGACAAAGGCAGATTCGCGCCCACGGCCCGCCCGCGAAGCTGAGTTGCTACTTGCAGCAAGTCTGCAGCGGCGGAGACCCTAGTTCCAGACCGAGGTCGGTGAAGATTCCGCCACTCAACCCGGATCGAGGACCTGGGCCGGCGGAGGGGCGGTGGCCCCCTCGCTGCTTTTGGCGATCACGGCGCCTGTTGCCAGGGCATTGGCAGAGGTGCGGGGATCGGCCGGCAGGGTCACGGTGAAGGTGGTTCCCGAGCCGATGCGGCTCTCTACCGCAACCCGGCCACCGTGCATCTCCACGATGGAGCGGACGATGGCGAGGCCCAGGCCGCTGCCGCTGCCGCGCGCTTCATTGGCTCGCGAGCCGCGGTAGAAGCGGTCGAAGATGTGGGGCAGCTCCTCGGCGCCGATGCCGACTCCGGTGTCGATCACGCTGATTTGGGCTCCGCGCAGATGAGGTGCCAGCGTCACTCGGACCGAGCCGCCGCGCGGCGTGAACTTCAGGGCATTGCCGATGAGGTTTGTCAGGACCTGGCCGAGGCGTTGAGGGTCGTGACGCGTGGAGACCGCCGAGTCCGGCATTTCGGCCGTGAGGCTCAAGCCGCGGCGACGCGCCGAGACTTGGGCCTGCTCTACAGCGGACTCGATCGTGGCCCGCAGATCGTCCGGCCGGAGGTCCAGCCTGACCAGACCCGAATCCAGCTTGGACAGTTCGAGCAGGTTCTGAGCCAGCCAGTCGAGGCGTTCGATCTGCTGGGCGCTTGCCTCGAGGAACTCGGTTCGGGCGGCGACATCCTCGCCGGCCTTCTCCTGGAGCAGTTCGTTGAACGTGCGCAGCGCGGCCAGCGGAGTTCGGAGCTCATGCGAGACGTCCGCGAGGAACTCGCGGCTTATGTCGCGATCTCGCCGAATGACCTCCATCGTTTCCTCGACCTGATCCGCCATGGCGTTGAACTGGCGTGATAGGTCGGCGATCTCCTCGCCTCCAGCGCGGGCCCGGTCGGCGGGCACGCGGCGCGAAAGGTCACCGTCTGCTAGCGCTCGGGCCGCTTCCGTCAGGCGGCGGAGTGGTTTGGTAAAGCGCCGCGCAAGCACGAAGGAGATGACAATGGCCACGAGAAGAGCAGCCATCGCGGAGATTAGCAAGAAGCCGACGACGCTTGTGATAGTGGCGTGGCGTGTCGTGTAGGGCGCCGACAGACTTACTTCGAGGTACCAGGCGGGCTTGACGCCGGCCGGATCGACGAACTTGAATATCTCCGAGTAGCTGACGGTGTCGCGCTCCTGGCCGCGGGCTGGCTTGGCAGTCAGTTCGGCGCTGAAGACCGATTCAGGATTGGTCGGGATGAATTCGGTTCCGTGGGCTGTTTCGGAACCAAGGCCGAATCTCAGCTGCAGATCTGCCTGGGCGACGTTGTTGGCGTAGGCGGCCATGTTGGCCTCGTCGCCGATCTGCGACACGACCTGGGCGTTGAGCGTTCCGCCCGGGGAGACGACCATGCTGTTGGCCTCGTCCTGCTGGACCGTCGCTTCGGCCTTGACTCGGACCACGGTGGCCACGGCATTGGCGCGGGCTTCCAGGTTGGTGGTTTCCTGTTGGCGCAAGTCGTTGTTGAGGACGAAGACGGTGAGGATCGAGACGATCCCGACGGCGAGCGCAAAGATCAGCACGAAGGCCAGGGAGAGGCGGCCCTGGAAGGTGCGGGGCAGGGCGCGCGACATGGGGATGGACATGTTCTGAAGCCGCTCGCCGGTATTTTGGCGGGCGGTGCCGATGCCGGTGGCGCGGGTGGCTTTGCCGGCGGCCCGAGTGGCGGCGTCGGCGGCTCGCTTGGCCCTGGCGGACGCCTTGGGGCCGGCCGGGGGAGCTTTGCCTGCGCCCCTGTCCTGCTTCTTGCGCTTACGCCCCGGCGCCATGTCAGCGTTCCGCGAAGGCGTACCCCGCGCCGCGGACAGTCAAGACAAACCGCGGACTGGACGGATCGTCCTCCAGCTTCTCGCGCAGGTGGCTGACGTGGACGTTGATCGTCTTCTCGTCCTGGTCCAGTGCTTCGTAGTCGCGGATCAGCTCCAAGAGCTCACGCCGCGAGTAGACGCGGCCGGGCTTGCTGGCGAGGTGCCGCAGGATCTCGAACTCGGTGGCCGTCAGTGGAATGCGTCGCTCGCCGCGCTGGACGCGCCGTCGCTCCAGGTCTATGAGCAGGTCGCCATGGCGGAGCAACCGCCCGCCGCCGGCATCGGCCAGGTCGCCGTAGGCCCGCCGCAGCAAAGCCTTGATCCGGCTCATGAGCTCGCGCAGCCCGAAAGGTTTGGTCATGTAGTCGTCCGCGCCCAATTCCAGGCCGATGACCTTGTCCATCTCCTCATCGCGCGCGGTCAGGATCAGGACCGGCGCCTTGGATCCGCTGGTTCGGAGCCGGCGCAGAACCTCAAAGCCGTCGATGCCCGGGAGCCGGACGTCCAGCACGATGAGATCCGGGCCCTCGCGCAACGCGAACTCCAGACCCTCCTCGCCGGACCTGGAAACTGCAACCTGGTAGCCCTCCTGCTGAAGGGCGTACTGGATTCCACGCGCCACCGCGTATTCGTCTTCGACGATCAGAATCGTTGCTGCCATGAGGCGATCGTACACCCGGGGAGCGGCCGGGAGGGCAGACGGGGTGCGCGAACGAGTGAGCAGCCGCTTCATGCCTAACTCCCCTGGGGGGAAAGTTAGGCATCTGAGGCCACCCCGGACCTGATCTGGGCTTGTCGTGGCGTCGATGTCGGCCTTGATCCGGCGTTCGCGAAGCGATTTCGACCGAATGGGGCGGCTATGTCCGCCGATTGACCGGCAGGAGCCCGTTCGACCTCGCATAACTTCCGTGGCAGGGGAGTCAGGCAATAGGTCAGGCTGGAGGGTCGAACAGGCTGCCCTTTCGGCCGGATTCAGCCGCGCGGGAGAGTGCATGTTGGCCAAATAGTTGCTTTGGGGATGATCGATCGGGCCGGATCGATGCGTCCGGCGTATCCGGTTAACTCCTTCCCGTGGTAGGCTCCTAGGTCGAAGCGCCTCCGCAACGGTCAGTGCGCTCGATAGGCCCGCGCAGAGAGGTCTCAGTCAGTGTCAGCTCCGACAGTTCAACTGAACGCAACTCGCCGCACCGAGATCGGTAAGCACGTCGCGCAACTGCGCAAGACGGGCCGCGTGCCCGCGGTTGTCTTCGGCCACGGCCTGGACTCCATCCCGGTGTCCCTGGATGCGCATGAGTTCGATCACATCCGTCGAACCGCGCACTCCAACACGATCATCGAGCTCAAGATCGACGGCAAGGACAAGCACAAGGTGCTCATCCACGGCGTGCAGATCGAGCCCCGCTACCGCCACCTGGTTCACGTGGACCTCTTCGAGCTGAAGAGCGGCGAGGAAGTCACGGTCGACATCCCGCTCCACAGCACCGGTGACTCGTACGCCGTCACCCGTCTGGGCGGCACGCTCCTTCACAACATCGACCACATCCGGGTTCGAGCGCTGCCGGAGAATCTGCCGAACTCGATCGAGTTCTCGGTCGACGGCATTCTCGACTTCGAAACGGTGATCCACCTTCGTGACCTGCCGCTCCCGGCCGGCGTGACCCTCCTGTCCGATGCGGACGAGATCGTTGCCAAGGTTGCTGCGCCCCACGTCGCCGAGGTTGTGGCCGAGGCCACCGGCCTCGCCGAGGCTCCTGCCGCTGAAGCCGACGCTAAGGCCTAGTCGCTCGGGCAAAGAGGGCGGAGATGACCGCGAGGAACGGTGACGGGCCCGGCTCTGCCGATGCGCCTGAAGTCGTTCCGACGGAAGTCGCCTCGCCCTCTGCCGAGGAGCGCAAGGCTCGTCTGAATCGGGCGGTTGCCAATCTGTCTCGCGAGTTCCGGGCCACGGTCCGGACTCAGTCCGATTTCGAGGCGCTGCTAGTTCGTGGCAGGCCCATCCATAACCAGACGCATCTCCGGAACCTGGGCCTCGTCGCAATCCTCGGGCTGGGCCTCGGGTTGGGCCTCGGCGGCGGGCCGATCGGGATTCTCAAAGGCGCCGTTCTTCCCGCCGCTTATGGTGTGTTCTGGCTCTTCCTGTTCCTGACCGGCGGCGAAGAGCTTGATCGCATCCACGTGGACGAGGCCGGCGTGGTGCACAGCAACAAGACCGGCCGAGACCCGGAAACCCGTGGCGACTTTACGCGCGTGGCGATCCCGATTGTGCTGATCGCGGTCTCGGGCTGGATCACCGTGGGGCTAATCCGAGACATCGTCGTGCAGCCTCAGCCGGTTTGTAACGTGGTCGTCAAGGCCAGGCCAGATGACTGTTTGAGTCTCCCCAACCTCGGGGCGCTCATGAAAGCCTCGGCCGATATTGGGGTGCCTTCCGCATCGCCTGCGGCTTCCTCCCAGACGGTACCCGTTGCCTCTCCCGATGCGTCTGCCGAAGCGGCCGCAGCTGCTTCGAGCACCAGCCTCCCTGTCTTTACCGTGGCCGACTGGATGTTCATCATGCGGATCATCCGCGGCATGCAGTTGGTCGTGTCATTCGCCCTCTTGGCCTCCTCGATCTGGTTCGTGCGCCGCATGCTCACGGGCCGCTGGGTCCTCACGATCCGGCCGGTTCACCACCGCCTGGAAGACGAGTAGGGCCGAGTAGGGCCGAGTAGGGCCGAGTAGGGCCGCCCGGTACGGCTTCGCTCCGCCGTCACCTACGATGCGTAGGTGCGAGGGTCTCGCCGACCGGATTCATTGCGTCTACTCCGCCGCTTCCGGTAGAGCCAGATCCGCGACCGCGTCCGCCTTCACGTCTGCGGCCGGGCGGCGCGCCCGCAGGGCGGAGCGCAACTCCACGAACTGAACTGCGACGACCGCGCACGCCGCCAGTAAGAATGCCCGCAGCACGCCGAGTGGCTCGAGGGTCGCCGCCAGCACTGTGAGGAAGGAGGCGAAGCCGAGCAGCCCGTGCGTCATGCCTCGCATCACGCCGATGGTTCGCTCCGGGCCTTCCTGGGCGTGGGTGAAGAGCGCCAGAACGGCCGCGATCGTGGGGATCGTGGTCAGCATGCCGCTGATGGTGGCACCGAACATCGGCCCTGCGGTCGTGACGAACACGACCATGGCCGCGCCGGCGAACATCCGCGTCGGCAGATCCGATTTGGCCGTGGCGCGGCGGGGCATGGGAATTGCCTCCGGCAAGAGGTGGCGCGACACGAGCAGGATCATGATCGTGACTACGAACGCCGGAACCAGACCCCAAGACGAAACGACCAGCATGACCGCCCAGGTCACGGCGAAGGCGCCGTACGCTGCGGCACCGGCGATGGGCCAGCTGACCCGCCGGCAGACTCGGGCGTAGACCAGGCAGAAGACGCCACAGCCGCCCGCGCCGCCGAGCGACGCCGCAGCCGAGGTCGCCGCGAATGCCGTGTTCTGCTCCAGCGCCAGGAACAGCAGGATCGGGCCGCCCTTGGCCGGAACTGCACCCAGAATCCCGCCGACGGCGGGGCCGTAGCGGTGGCTGGCCAGCGTGACGATGCCGATCATCATCACGGGCAATCCGATCTTGAAGAACAGGTCGATCATTTCGAAATCAGGCTAACCCGATGCGGCGGATTCCGCTCAGGCCCGTGGCCTGGAAAGAAAGAAGCTCGCCGCGGGCTGTCCGTCGGCGAGCTTCCTATTCAGTGCTGGGCTATTGGCTTACGGATTGACGGTGTACGAACCTTCCGCGAGGGTCTTCCCGGCCGAGTCCTTGATGGTCATAGTGTGTGACCCGACCGCCGAAGTGCCGGTCGAAGCGCAAGTGAGCGAATTGGTCGTGCTAAAGGTGTACAACCAGGACCCATCGCTTTGCTTTGCCCAGGTGGTTGCGTCGATGGACACCGTGTTCTCTTCCACGCCGTCACCGTAGACCGTGACGACATCTCCGGCGTGAACGGACGACGGCAGCCTGATCGTTTCTGAGAAGACGGTGGATGTGCCGCATGAGATTGTCGATGGCGAGAAGGTGATGCTACCGCTGTTGGCGTGGCCGGCGAGCAGGACCACGGCCACGATGATGATCAACAGGAGGGCGCCAATTCCACCGGCGATCGCCACGATAAGCCCGATCGGAGCTTTCTTGGCCGGTGCGACCCCCGGTCCATATCCGGGGGTGTAGACCTGGCCGAAGCCGGGCTGCTGGCCGACGGGCGCCTGGTATCCGGTCGGAGGCGCGCCATACTGCTGGGCCGGTTGCTGCGGCTGAGCCGGCTGCTGCCAATCCTGTGGCGCCTGCTGCGGTTGAATCGGCTGAGGCGGCTGCATCGGCTGCATCGGCTGCTGCCAACCTTGCTGGGCCGGCTGCTGCGGCTGCTGCCAGGTCGGCGGCGCCTGCTGCGGCTGCTGCGGTGAAATCGGCTGCTGCGTCGGCTGGGCCGGCTGGAACGGCTGCTGCCAGGTCGGCGGCGCCTGCTGCGGCTGCTGCCAGGCCGGGGTCGGCTTCTGCGGCTGAGCCGGCTGCTGCCAGTCCTGCGGTGGCTGCTGCATCGGCTGAGCGGGCTGCTGCGGAGCAGCCCAAACCGGAGGGGCAGCAAATGGGGCGCCACACGTGGCACAAGAAGTCTGCTCGGCGCTCATCCGCGGCGTCCCGCAGTTGGCGCAGGCTCCGAACCCAGTCGTCATCTGACGTTCCCTCCGCTTCTTAGGTGCTCCGTATGGCCGAATGCAGTCCGAGAGTGTCCCCGGACCCGGCGCTCGAGGTTCGGCCGCCACCCGGTCCGTCCCAAGCCCGACAAATCCTAGTCGCTCGCCAGTAGCAACGGAGCGGCTGTTTGACAACAAAATCGACGAACGCCTGGGTCGTCCTCCTGGCGTGACACCGGCCCGCTATAGTCGCCGCGTGAACATCCCATTTCAGGCGCCGCTCGACCCCATGTTGGCCAAGCTGACCGAGGAGATACCGGTCGGTGAGGGCTGGCAATACGAGCCCAAGTGGGATGGCTTTCGGGCCCTGGTGTTCCGGGATGGGGCGTCGTTCTATATCCAGAGCCGCGATCTCAAGCCGCTGGACCGCTACTTCCCGGAACTGGCACCGGCCTTCGCGGCATCTCTGCCGGAACGTTGCGTCCTGGACGGCGAGATCGTGATTGCCGGGCCGCATGGTTTGGACTTCGACTCGTTGCTGCTGCGCATTCACCCGGCCGCCTCACGGGTCAAGCTGCTCGCCGCCCAGACGCCGGCTAGCTTCGTGGCCTGGGACATCCTGGCTCTGGGAGACTGCGATCTGCGGGCGACTCCGCTCGGCGAGCGGCGCGCATTCCTCCAGAGCGTTCTGGCCGGCGCCAAGCCCCCGGTCCATCTGAGCCCCGCGACGGCGGATCCTTCGGTTGCTGCGGATTGGTTCAATCGCTTTGAAGGTGCCGGGTTGGACGGAGTGGTTGCCAAGCGAGTTCGCGATCCCTACATGCCCGGCAAGCGCGGCTGGGCCAAGATCAAGCACGCCCGCACGGCCGACTGTGTGGTCGCCGGTTTTCGATGGCACAAGAACGGGCCCGGGACCATGGTCGGTTCCCTCATGCTCGGGCTCTTCGACGCCGCCGGACGGCTCAACAGCGTCGGCATTACCTCCAGCTTCACCAACGAGCGGCGGGCGCAGCTGGTCGAGGAACTGGCGCCGCTGCGAGTGAACGCCCTCGACGGCCATCCGTGGGCGGAATGGGCCGAGTTCGAGGCCCAGGCCCGCGCCAACGGCCAGCGTATGCCCGGCGCGCAGAGCCGCTGGAAAAGCGGCCGCGATCTCACCTGGGAGCCGCTGCGCCCCGAGTTGGTCTGTGAGGTCGCCTACGATCACCTTCAGGGCGATCGCTTCCGACACGCCACAACCTTCAAACGTTGGCGCCCGCACAAATCCCCGGCCGACTGCCGCTACGACCAGCTGGAAGTCACCGCGCCGTTTGAGCTGGGGGAGATCTTCGGGCGGTAGGCGGGCCGGGCGGCCGGGCGGCGGCGGCTCAACCTGCCCGTTTCTTGCCGGATTCACGTCAGGACCGCACGCGGAAACGAATTGACCTGCTGCGCGCCTCAGGCGCTGGCTTGAAGACGGGTCCAGGGCTGCGAAGGTCACCTATTTGAGCGCCAACGGCGGCCATCGGCGCCGATGGCACCGCCGAGGAGCCAACTCCGACCGCGAGTGAGAGCCGCATGCCGATCTGGCGTGAATTCGGCAAGTTCTGTGGGAAACACCTGGGCCGACTCAGTCCGTCGTCACCGAATCGCCGCCTATGGGTCGTAATCCACTTCGAGCGGTTCCTGCACCGGGCGATCCGCGATGGCCACGTGCTCCAGGTTCACGCGGATCCGGTACCAGAGTGTGAAGCGGCCGCGCATGCCGTCGACGAGGATGTCCGCCGGTTCGAGGAGCGCCGCGACCGCAAGATGGCGATCGCGCCAGCGCTCGAAGCCGGCCAGAGCCTCGTCCTTGGTGGCGGCGCGGGCGATCTCGACAAGCGGCTTGGTCGAGACGCGGCGGCCGGTGGGCGAGGCCTTCGGTCCGCCAGCAGCACCGGTCTCCCCTGCGGGCCCGTCCCCTTCGCCGCCCGGAGCGGAGCCGGCACCGTCGCCGCTCGAGTCCACGGCCCCGTCCTTGCGTGCCCGCGACGGCATCACCCGCGGCGGCTTGTCGGCCG
>OCZT010006543.1_pt1 | contig 11520 bp, 8 predicted proteins | sample 1539031 | NCBI WGS metagenome assembly OCZT01 (sample SAMEA3539308, study PRJEB22396) | soil metagenome | biome: tundra; feature: field; material: soil | place: USA | collected 2010-05 | depth 0.15 m
CAGGATGAGGCCGGCGGAGATCTGTTCACGCGGTTGATCCGCGCGGGCGGGGCCGAGGATCAGTCCCGACAGCTTGAGCAGGACGCCGCAGAAAACCGCGATGAGCGTCGCGATCATCACCGCGCTCACCCACGGGTGGCCGGCGGTGAATCCTCCGACGAAAATCGTGAGTTCGCTCACGAACAAACCGAACGGTGGCAGGCCGCTCACGGCGACGGCGGCGAGGCCGAGCACCAGGGCGGTCGCCGGCATGGTGTGCGCCAGCCCGGAGCCGAGGCGGCGGAACTCGAGGTGGTGGTAATGCTGGTGGATGTTGCCCGCCGCGAAGAACAGCGCCGGCTTGGCCAGCGCGTGGTAGCCCATGTGCAGCAGCGCACCGAAGACCGTCAGCGGCGCGTTCACGCCCACCGCCGCACAGATGAGGCCGACATGCTCCAGGCTCGAATACGCCAGCAGGCGCTTGAGGTTTTTCTGCGTGAGGACGAACGGCCCGGCGAGCAGCATTGAGCCCAGCCCGAAGCCTAGAAGCAGGCGGCAGCTGAACCCCGGGCCCAGGCACGCCGCCGTGAGAATGTGAAAACGCAGCAGCGCATAGACCGCGATCTTCAGCGACACGCCGGAGAGCATCGCGCTCGTGGGAGACGGCGCCTCGCTGTGCGCGTCGGGCAGCCACGTGTGCATCGGCGCGAGGCCGGCCTTCGTGCCGTAGCCCACCAGCACGAAGACAAACGCGAGGGTCATCAACGGGTGATTGAGCTGCGGCGCCATCGCCAGCAGACGCGACCAGTTGAAGCTGGGCAGGGTCGCGCCGGCGGCCGGGTTCACGGCCGCGGCGTAGGCGAAGATGGTGCCGAAGAGCGCCAGCACCAGGCCCAGGCTGCCCAGCATGACGTATTTCCACGCGGCTTCGAGCGAGGTTTTGCGGTTGTAGAGCGCCACCAGCAGCACAGAGGACAGCGCCGTGACCTCGATGGCCACCCACATCACCCCGAGATTGTTGGCCAGCACCACCAGCAACATGCCAGTGGCAAACGTGGGCGTGAGCACGTAAAACTCGCGCACGCGCTGTATCGTCACCGCCCCCGCCGCCAGATCGCGCCGGAAATAGCGCACCGCGTAGAGCGACGACGACAGGCATACCACCGCGATCAGCAGCACCATCCACACACTGAGGGCGTCGGCGCGCAGGAACTCGTTCCACTCCGTCACGGCGGCGCCCTTTTGCGCGAGCACCGCCTGCGCCAGCCTCACGCCGAGGACGAGGATGACCACGAAGCCGGCGATGTTCAGCATCTCCCACCAGACGCGTGGGCGGGCCACCAGGCAAAGGAGCCCGACGACCGGCGGCACGAGGAGGATGGAAGTCAGCAGCATGGGTCACCACTTCAACTCGTTCAGCTTGCTCACATCCATCGAGTCGAACGACTCGCGGATGCGGAAGACAAGGATGCCCAGCACCATCACCACGACGATCACGTCGAGGAAGATGCCGATCTCCACCACCAGCGGGATGCCGTAGGTCGTGAGCGCAATCGCGGCGAGCATCACGCCGTTTTCGGTCGTGAGCAGTGCGAGCACCTGCGTGAGCGCCTTGCGGCGGTTGATCATCAGGAAAAAGCCGGTCAGCAGGAGCGCGAGGGCCACGGCCAGCGTGTTGCTGCCCAGCCGGGAGAGCGACGTGAAGGGCCGCGCCACGACGGTGGACAACACGGTCAGCGCGCCGCAAATGAGCATGGAGGCGGGCATGTTCACGAAGGGAGTGATCTCCTGCTCGATCTTGATGCGGCGCACGAGCCGCGTGAGCAGCCACGGGAGAAAGACGACCTTGCCGGCGAACGTCAGCACCGCGATGACCAGGACGTGCCAGGCGCCGTAGGCGACGGCGACGACCGTGGCGATGGCGACCAGCAGCAGCGATTGGAGGGCGAAGAGCCGGATGTTGGTGATGAGCATCCGCTGCACCACGAGCAGGAGCTGGAGCACCAGCATGAGCGAGGCGAGCAGCGTGATCAGCCGCGAAGCGGTTTCGGCGGAGAGAAAATGCATCGGTTAGAGGAAGAGGAAGGTTGAAACCAGACCGAGCGTCGCGAGCATGAACGCGACGCTCAAGAGGTCTGGCACGCGAAAGAGACGCAGCTTGGCATTGGTGAATTCGATCAGCACGACCGCGCCCGCCAGGATGAACAGCTTCGCGGCCAGGAACAGCAAGCCGGCCGCGAGCGCCGCCGGTGTCGCGCTGACCGCGAGGCCCACCGGGAAAAACAGGTTTGCCAGCAGCGCCATCAACACGAGCTGCTTGATGGCGGCGCTCCACTCCATCAACGCGAGATACCGACCGGAATACTCGAGCAACATCGCCTCATGAATCATCGTCAGCTCCAGGTGGGTGGCCGGGTTGTCCACCGGCACGCGGCCCGTCTCGGCGAGCAACACGATGAACACCGCGCCAAAGGCCAGCGCGTGCGACGGCTCGAAGAGTTTCCAGCCCACTCCCTGACCGGCCCGGACGATCTCGCTGAGGTTCGTCGAACCCGCCGTGGTGGCCACGGTGAAAATCGCGAGCATCATCGCCGGCTCGGCGAGCGCGGCGATCGTCATCTCGCGGCTGCTGCCCATGCCGCCAAACGCGCTGCCGGGATCGAGTCCGCCCAGGGCGAGAAAAAAACGCCCGAGCGCCAGCAGCCCGACCAGCGCCAGCGCGCCGCCGAACTGCGCCAGCGGCGCCGGCACCGTGACCAGCGGCACCATCAACCCGGCCGACAGCGCCGTGAGAAAAAGCACATAGGGCGTGGCGCGGAAAATCCACGAGGCATGCTCGGAGATCACCATGTCCTTGCGCAGAAACTTCGTGAGGTCGAGATACGGCTGCCAGACCGGCGCGCCGCGACGGTTCTGAAGCCGGGCCTTCCCTTTCTTGATGAGGCCGCTCAGGAGCGGCGCCAGCAGGAGGAGCAGCGCCGTCTGTGCGAGGAGGGCGGAAAGGTCGGGAATCATAGGGCAAACAGCAGCAGCAGCAGCAGCGTGACAAAAATGTAGAGCAGGTAGGCGTGAATGCTGCCCGCCTGGAGACCGCGAACGCGGCGGGCCGCGCGCAAAATCATGAATCGCGCCGGCCGGTAAAGCCTCAGCTCAAACATCTCCTCCACATGGCTGTCGAACCGGATGGTCTTCGCAAAATAGGGCGAGAAATCGTATTCGCGCTGCACCTCGCGGTGCGGCTGGAACAGCGCCTTGAACACCATGCGGAGCGGCTTGGAAAAACCGGTGGCCGTGTATTCCATGCGCGGCGTCAGGCTGCGCTGGCCACAGGCCCACGTCGCGCCGCGCCGCACTTTCGTCGTCCGCGCGAAGATCAGCCACAGCGCGATCGGAATCGGCAGCAGGCACAGCGCCATCAGGGTCAGGCCCAGGGTGGACACCGTGCCGCCCTTCGCCGTCAGCGACGTCAACACCAGGCCGTTGGCCGCGCTGAGTTGACCGCTGATTTGCTGGCCGGTGAGCTGCTGCGTCACCGGGTCGAGCAGCCGGGCGAACTGCGTCGGGAAAAGCCCCAGCGCCACGCAGGCACCGGCCAACAGCGCCATCCCCAGGCGCATCGTGAGGGTGACCTCGTGCGCCTGTCCGGCCTGCGCGCTGCGCGGCTGGGCGAGAAACGTGATGCCAAACGCCTTGACGAAACACGCCGCCGCCAGCGCGCCCGTCAGCGCCAGCATCGCCCCGCTCAGCGGGAAGATCAGCCGCGTCAGGCTGGCGGTCGTGCCGAAGCCCTGGAGCAGCGCCTGGTAGGTGAGCCATTCGCTGACGAAGCCGTTGAGCGGCGGCAACGCCGAGATCGCCACCGCGCCGACGAGGAAAAAGAACGCCGTCTGCGGCATCCGTTTGATCAGCCCGCCCATCGCCTCCATGTTGCGCGTGTGGGTGGCATGCACCACCGCGCCCGCCCCGAGGAACAGCAGCCCCTTGAACGCGGCATGGTTGATGGTGTGGTAAAGGCCCGCGACGAGACCGAGCGTGGCCAGCAACGGATGGCCGGTGTGCAGGAACATCAGCGCCGCCCCCAGGCCCATCAGGATGATGCCGATGTTCTCGATGCTATGGTAGGCCAGCAGGCGCTTGAGGTCGTGCTCCATGAGCGCGTAGAGCACGCCGAGCACGGCCGAGATTGTGCCGACGGTCAGCACCGTCACGCCCCACCACAGCGGCGGCGGCCCCAGGAAATCGAAGCCCACGCGCACCAGCCCGTAGATGCCGGTCTTCAGGAGCACGCCCGACAGGAAGGCGGACACGTTGCTGGGCGCGACCGGGTGCGCCGCCGGCAGCCAGATGTGAAGCGGCACGATGCCTGCCTTGGTGCCGAAGCCCACCAGGAACAGCACGAAGGCCGCATCGCGCCGGCCGGGTGACATCGCCGCACCAATGTCGTGCAGGCTGGCGAAACTGTAATCGCCCGCGGCCTGAAAGAGCAGCAGGAAGCCGAGGATGACACACCCGGCGTCGATGTGTGACATGATGAAATAGAGCACGCCAGCCTTGCGCGCTTCCGCGATCTCGTGCTCGAAGCTCACGAGACAGTAGGCCGTCAGCGCCATGATTTCCCAGGCGATGAGGAACAGCCAGAGGTTGTCGGCCACCACGATCAGCGCCGTGGCCAGCACCAGCGTGTTGAAGAACGCGCCGAGCACGCCGACGTTTTTCCGTCCGAAGTATTCTTTCGCGTAGCCGAGCGAGTAAATCGAGATGGCGAGGGACAGCAGCGAGACGAGCAGCAGGAAGAACGCGCTGAGGGCGTCGAGCCGGACCGAGAAGTGGATGTAGGGCACGGGCGCCGGGCACAGCTCGAACTGCGGCGCCGCCCCACCAGCGCCGCCGGCGAGAAAGAACAGCGCGGCCAGCAGCCCGCTCAGCGCGGAGAGCGCCGCCACGCCGAAACAGAATGCGTTCGCCTGCTTTTCGTGCCGCAGAAACAACAACCCGCCGCCCGCTCCGATCGCATACCCGCAGAGCGATGCGGCCAGCAGCACGGCCGGGGTGAAGTTCATGGCGATGTTGCGGCGTCTTCCGAAAAAGCGTGATTGCGTTTGCCCGGAAGCCAGAGCGTGTCCCCGGCGGACGTTTCCGAGCGGGCCGCGTATAAAGTCCGATGAACCGGAGCAGCGTTCATGGCCCGGGGAAAAGCGACTGGACGGCGGCGTCCCAAGTGTGTTGCAGGATCGGCGGCGTGGCGAGACCCAGCCACAACGACAACCCAAGCAACACGAGCGGCGGCACGATGACGCTCGCGGTTTCCGGGAAACGTTTGACCGTGGCCGTTGACACCACGCGCGGCCGTCCATCGACGATGGCGAACACGAGGCGCGTCAGGCCGAAGAACGCGAACAAGAGCCCGCCCAGAAACAATCCGACCGCCACGCCGTGCCCCGTCTCGATGCCCGACCGCAGCACGCGCAGTTCGCTGAAGAACGGGCCAAACGGCGGGCACGCGGTGACCGCAAACATTCCGGTCACGAAGATCGCCGCCGATTGCGGCGTCACCGCCGTCATGCCGCTGACCTCATCCATCGTGCGCGCACCGGCAGCGCGACGGATGTTACCCGCACTCAGGAAAAGCGCGCCTTTCGTCAGGCTGTTGCTCCAGACATGAAACAGCGCCGCCCACACGCCCGCACGGCCAAATGCCGCACCGATGACCAGAATGCCCATGTGTTCGACGCTCGAGTAGGCGAGCATGCGCTTGAAATCCCGCGTGGCCAGCAGCAGCAGCGCCGCGATGAGCATCGAAAACAACCCGATTACGAGCAACGTCCGGTCCGCCACCGCGCCTGCGCCGGCTGCAGCAACTACGCCGCGCACGCGCAAGATCGCGGTAAACGCCACCGTGGTGACCCCGCCCGCCAGCATCGCCCCCACGATGCCGGGCGCTTCGCCGTAGGCGTCGGGCTTCCACGTGTGCATCGGGGCCAGTCCCATCTTCGTGCCGTAACCGACGAGCAACAGCACCCACGCGATCAAAACCCACGGACGCGAGAGCGCCGCGCCCTGCGCCGTAAGCGCGGTGAACGTCAGATCGCCGGAACCGCCTCCGCGCAATGACGCGTAGCCCAGGCAAAAGGAACCCAACAGTGAAAGAGCGATGCCTGTGCCACCGATCAGCAGATATTTCCAAGTCGCTTCGAAAGCCCGCGGCGTGTTGTTGAAGTGCAACAGCGGCACGGCCGCAAGGGTGACGGCCTCCGTTGTAATCCACAAAAACCCGAGGTGCCGCGCTTGATGGCCGGCGCTTAATAACCCGAGAACTGCAAGAAGCGCCGCCACGAACACGCGATTCGGGCGCTCCGATCGGATGCGAAGGTAAGAGACGCCATACACCGCGCACGCGAGAAACAATAAGGATACCGCGGGGAGCACGGCGCGCGCGATCGGATCGTAGCCGAACCAGGCGGTCGGCGCGACCAGGGGCGGGTTCGCCAGCATCCAGAACGCCAGAACGGTGTGAACGAGGCCGACCGCAGGCAAGAGCCACGGGCGCGTCCGTTCGTTCGGCCACACCGTCGCGAGAGCCGCCCCCGCAAGGGGCACAAAGATGAGCAGAAGTTCTTTCATTCGCGAAGGACGGTCAGTTTGCGGGTGTCGAGAGAATCGAACGCGCGCTGGATGCGATCCACGATGATGCCGATGATGAACACACCCACCGTGAGGTCCAGAAGGATGCCCGACTCGACCAGTAGCGGAGTCGAGTGAATGAGCAACATGCCGAAAACGTAGATGCCGTTTTCCATGATCAGATAACCGCAAACCTGCGAAACCGCCTTCACCCGGCCGACGAGCAGGACAAATCCAGTGAAGATCGAAGCCAAGGCGCCCGGCACCAAGAGCGTGTCGGCGTGCTCGGGGAGCAACGGCAGTGCCCGCGCAGCCGCCACGGCCGCGATTGTCCCGACCGCGCCAAGCAACAGCGAGGGCACGAATCCGATGAACGGTTCTATCTCGCGTTCGATGTTCGCCATGCGCATCGCCCGGCGCAACAGAGTCGGAATCACGAACCCTTTCACCGCGACTGTCACGAATGCGACCAGCGCGACCAGCCAGTCAAAGCCCTGTTCTATCACCAGCGGCAGCAAGCCGAGGACCACACCCTGCACCGCCATCGCGCGCACGACTGAAGGCAGTCGGCTGCTCCCGAGCGCCAGCAAATTCAATCCCATCGCCAGGCCAATCAAGAGATTCAAGGTCTGGTTCATGGCGCACCGCCTTTCCATGCCAGCAGCAACGCAAACAGACAAAGCAGGAACGCCGTCGTCAGCAGGAGCGGCACGCGACGGAACGCGAAACGCGCGAGCAATGACTCGACCAATCCCACGCCGACCGTCACCACCGCGACCGCCCCGACCAGCGCCGCGGCCGCCGCGAATGGAGCCAACCGGCCCATGGGCAACACGGCCTCGCTCAGCAGCACGGCAAAGAGCAATAGCTTTACCGCAGCGCCGTGCAGCACCACCGCGAGCGGCGGGCCGCTGTGGTCCAGCACCATGACCTCGTGGATCATGGTGAGTTCAAGGTGCGTGTTCGGATCGTCAAACGGCACCCGGCAGTTTTCCGCGAGCAGCACCGAGAAGAGTCCTGCCGCCAGCAGCACCGCGCCAGCCCCTGACGATTGCGCCAGCATGTTGTTTAGCACCACACTGCCCGTCTGCACGCTCAGCGACAAAATCGCCGTGATCAGGGCGGCTTCCGTCAACACCGCATAACTGACCTCGCGCGCCGCCCCCATGCCCTCAAAGGCGGACCCGGTTTCCAACGCCGCCCATGCAATGCAAAAGCGCGCGGCGGCCAGCAGATATACGAGCAACAGCACATCACCCTTGAAGCTCAGCGCCCCGCCCGCCGGGCCAAGTGGCACCAGCAACGCAGCGCCCACCAACGCCACCCAAGCCACTGCCGGCCCCGCCACAAAGCCCGGCGACGCGAGCGTGCTCAGCACCACGCTCTTTTTCCACAAGCGCGCCAGGTCGAAGTAGAGCTGAAGCACCGGCGGCCCTTGCCGGCCCGCCACCCAAGCCTTCACTTTGTTGATTATGCCCGGCAGCAGCGGGGCCAGCAAAAGCCACAGCGCCAGACGAAGAATGATTTCCAGGATCAAGATCATTTCATTTCCCCCACAAGAACGAGAATCGCCAACACCGTCAGCCCGCCCGCCAGATAGACAATGTAGAATTGCAGCCGGCCGTGCTGCAGTTGGCGCGCCGCCGTGGACAGGCGCATCACGGCGTTGCCGGCCGGCTCGATCACGCGTTCCAGCACCGTCTCAGGAACCCGCTCGATCCGGCTGGCGCGCTTCGGGAATGGACCACGTGGGCGACGCTGCGCCCGCTCTGGTCGGAGAATCCACGAACCCCAGCCCGTCGCGATGGCGGCGAAGGAGCCGCCGGTGTATTGCATCCGTGGGGTCGGCCCCGAGTAACCGCAATCCCATGTCAGTGCGCGCCGCAGCCCGTTCGCGTGCACCCGCCGCCAGAGCCAAACGGCCGCGGCGAGAAAAAGCGCGGCCAGTGTGACATGCACCAAGCTCAACGTGAAGAGCGGCACCGGCGGTTCCACGGCAGTCCACCGGGAATTCCATGCGCCGACGGCACGGACGACCACCGGCCAGAAGACGAATGGCGCCAGCCCGATCGCCACGCACGCGCCGGCGAGCACGAACATCGGCCCGCGCATCAACAGTCCGCATTCGTGCGCATGCTCCGCCGCTTTGGTGCGCGGCGCGCCCAGGAAGATCACCGCGCCCGCCTTCATGAAGCTCGCCAGCGCGAGCGCGCCGGCCATCGCCAGCATGAGTGCCGCGGGCATTGCTGCCCAAGCCGAGGGATTGCGGCTCGTGGCCACATCGAAAAGGCCGAGATATATCAGCCATTCGCTGACGAACCCATTGAGCGGCGGCAGCCCGGAAATCGCCGCCGCGCCCACGCCGAACATCGCCGCCGTCCAAGGCATCGAGCGCCAAAGTCCGCCCAGCCGGCTCATCTCCCGTGTGCCCGTGGCATGCAACACCGAGCCGGCGCCAAAAAACAACAGCGACTTGAACAACCCGTGATTCCACACGTGCAGCAACGCTCCCGCGAGCAACAGCCGTCCCCATGGCGCGTCCCCATGTGTCGCGCCAAGCAACGCACCGCCGATCCCGATCGCGATGATCCCGACGTTTTCGACCGAGCAGTAGGCCAACAGCCGCTTCAGATCGTTTTGGGCGAAGGCAAACGCAATGCCGAGCAACGCAGTAACGGCACCGACGCCCATCACGATCCAGCCCGCGGCGGCCGGCACCGGCAGCCAGCCGCTGAAGCGGATCAGCCCATAAATGCCCATTTTGATCGCCACACCCGACATAAGCGCCGACACATGGCTCGGCGCGTTCGCGTGCGCCGAGGGCAGCCAGATGTGCAGCGGGAATAAACCCGCCTTCACCGCAAAGCCGCCGAGCGCCAGCCAGAACAAAGGCGCCAAGTCCGCGTGATCGCGCATCGGGCCGAGTTCCCAGCTCCCGGTACGACCCGCGAGCGTCGCAAAAAACGCGAAGAGGCAGAGCGTGCCCGCATGCGAAACGGCGAGGTAGAGCCAGCCCGCCGCACGAACGTCACGCCGCTCGCGATCCAGCGTAATCAGAAAAAAACCGCTGACGGCGAAAAGCTCCCACGCGATGAGAAAGTGCAGTCCATTCGAACTCAGCAGCACGAAACCCATGCTCAGGATCATCGCGCCCCACCAAAGTCGGCCCCGCGGGGCGGATTCGGCGTGATGCTCATCCGGCCAATACTCGCGCGCATAGATTGCACCAAGCCCGCCCACCGCACTGAGCAAGACCAGGAACATCGCGCTGATTCCGTCCAGCCGCAGGTGCAGCGGTTCACCGCCCACGGGAAACCCGCTCCGCCATTCCCAATCGGTCGCGCCGCCCAGCACGACGAGCGCGGCGGCCAGCGTGGCACCCGTGCCGGCAACCGTGAGGGCCAGCCACACCCGAGCCAGCCGCGGCCCGAACACCATGCCCGCGCTGAGGACGAACAGGCTGAAAAGCAGTAGAGCTCCGACGCTCACGTTGCCGCCTCTCCACCAGCGCCGCCGGATGCCAGTTTATCGGCCGCCGCAATCGCATGGAAAATCTCTTCGTCGGGTGCTCCGCGCACGATCAATTCGCGCAGCGGTCCTTGCGCGAGCAGGCGACAGAGCCGGCCCAACAAGTCGAGATGTGCGCGTGGCGACGGCGCCACGAAGAAAAACAAGCGCGTGATCGGAATGTCGTCCGGCATTGGCTCGGTCACCGTCAATGCGTCTTTCAGCAGCAAGAACGCAATCGTCCCGGAATCGCGCCCAAGGGAAACGCGTGTGCTGAGGTGCGGCATGGCGAACCCACCGCCGATCGGCGCGAAGGCCACGCCATTCCTGGCGGGGAGCCGCTGAACTAGAAGCTGGCGGATCGGCGGCGTCGCGCCCGGCAGTGAGCTGACGATCTGTCGAAATACTTCCAACACTCCGGCCGCCGGTATGTCCCGCCAGATACCACCGGTCCGGAGCAACGGTTCGAGCCGCCAGCCGGTCGAAAAGGCAGGCGTTTCCGGCGCAAGAAATCCCGCTTTCGCCGCGAGCCCGCGCGCCGCCGCCCAGTGGGCAACTTGCGCCCGGTCGAACAAAAGCCGCCCGCGGTCGGGCGTGTGCGGGAGACCTTCGTTGCGCATCCAGTCTTCCACGACCTTCTCCGAAACTCCGAACGATTCGGCAATCTGGATGAGATTCAAATACATGGTTCGTGAGGTAATCGCATTTGTTGTGGTTTGGCGCCGCCATTCCGGCGCGACTCGCCCGGGTGAGCTTGCGCGTTCATGGCCCGCCTCCTATTAAAACTATCCCCCCCAGCACCACGAGGCCAACCACGAGGTAAAGCAAGTAAGCCTGCAGCCGTCCGTGTTGGAGCCGGCGCGCGGCATCGGCCAGCTGCATCACGGCTCCACCCACTGGCTCAATCACATGTTCCAGCACCGCTTCCGGCGTGTGCTCCTCGAAATCCGCGTGGGCCGGAAATGTTTCCGCGGGCCGGTGCTCGTGCCGTTGCGGGCGCAAAATCCACGCAAACCATTCGGTGATGATACTCGCGAAAGAGCCCGCGGTGTATTGCATCCGCGCCGTCGGGGCGGCGTAGCCGCAGTCCCACGTAAGCGCGCGGCGCAAGCCGGTTTGCCGCGTGCGCCTCCACAGCAGCGAGGCTCCGACGACCGCCACCAACGCGAGCGCAATGTGGAAAGTTCCCAATATGTTCAGCGAACCGGGAGCACTGACATCGCTCCACGCCGGGTTCCACGCCGAGGCGGCGCGCGCCAACGCCGGCCAGAACCACACCGGCGCCAGGCCGATCGCGGCGCAGACAATCGCGAGCCCGACCATCGGAATGCGCATGAGCAGTCCGCATTCGTGTGCGTGCTCGGCGACCGCCGTGCGCGGAGCACCAAGGAACACCACTCCGCAGACTTTAAT
>OCZT010006544.1_pt1 | contig 11520 bp, 10 predicted proteins | sample 1539031 | NCBI WGS metagenome assembly OCZT01 (sample SAMEA3539308, study PRJEB22396) | soil metagenome | biome: tundra; feature: field; material: soil | place: USA | collected 2010-05 | depth 0.15 m
TCCGATCTTGTTGTGATCACATCCTCGACAACCAGGATCCGTTCGCTTCTACTTACGGCGAAGCCGCGACGAAGCGTCATCCGTCCATCCTGCCGCTCGGTCCAAACGAAGCGTGCATCTAGCGCGAGCGCGACCGCAAAGCCGATTATTAAACCACCGATAGCCGGCGATGCAACGGTATCGATCCGTTGGTCGGTATAATGGCGAGCAATTGCGCGTCCGAATTTTATCGCGTCCGCTGTATTTTGTAAGGCAAGCGCGCATTGCAGATACCGGGGGCTATGCAGCCCGCTCGACAAGACAAAATGCCCCTCGAGCAACGCCCCGGTCTCCTCAAATTGTTTCAGAATTTCTTCGGTTGTCACGCCTTACGTTTACGCATGCGCGGATTTAACGGTAAAATCTTGTTCTAATGACACCGTATCCTAACTTAATTTCAAAGTCATTGCTAATAAACGACGCGATCGACTTTGTACGTTCGTTAGGCGGCCAGGCGTCGGCGGTCAGCATCGTCGATTTTGTGATGAAGATCCGTAATCCCGAGCCGCGTCTCGCGTGTCTGCTCGTCGCGGAGCTCATCGCCCCGGATCCACGGTTAGTGCTAAACGGCGACATGGTGGAGTTCATTCCCGATACATTCGACGACCGTGAACTTACCGCCACTGAATTTGTAGTATTTGACCTCGAAACCACGGGGGCCAAGGCTCCGCCCTGCCGGATAACCGAGATCGGCGCCTACCGAGTTAAGAATGGCGAAGTAGCCGAAAAGTTCCAAACGCTCGTAAATCCAGAGATGCCGATACCGTGGTTCATTTCGCAGTTGACCGGCATTACCGACGAAATGGTACGGGATGCCCCACTCTTTGAGGAAATTGCCCTTGATTTCCTTGAGTTTATTGGGCACTCGGTACTGGTCGCTCACAATTCCGGATTTGACATGCGTTTTTTGAACTATGAGATCGGCCGTATATTTCCCGACTACCGGGTTGCCAATCCCTGCCTGTGCACCGTAAAGCTTTCTCGCAGACTGCTTCCGGACATAGTCAACCACAAACTAAAGACCGTCGCCGAGCATTACGATATCGATCTTGTAAACCATCACCGGGCGAGCGCGGATGCTTACGCAACAGCTCACATCTTTGTTAATTTGCTGACAAGATTGAGCGACGACGGCGTCAACGATCTGGCTTCGGTGCGACAGATCAGCTCGCGAAAGAAACCTTATGTCAGGTGATTCGAACGCCGGTCAAGTAAACGGCCAAGGCCTCAATATTCAGCCCACACCTCGATCCGAAATGGATCTTTACCCGCTGGAGACCTTTGAATATGAGTTTCCCGGCAAAGAGATCTGGGTCGAATTCGAGATGCCCGAATTTACGGCGATCTGCCCATTCTCGGATTTCCCCGATTTCGCCGTTATTAGGCTAAAATACGTTCCAAATCATCTTTGCATCGAGCTAAAAAGCCTCAAGCTCTATATAAACTCATTTCGTGAAATAAAGATCTTCCATGAACACGTCATCAACATTATTCTGGAAGATTTTATAAAGGCGTGCGACCCGTTAAAGGTCGAGATCGAGGGAGATTTTCACGTCCGAGGGAATATCAAGACCGTTGTCCGTGCAAAATACGAAAATCCTGCCTAATGAACTACCGCTATCGTTAGGCCGTTTCGTCCCCGGTGTTTTATACAAGCCGATTCGACCAGGTGCCGTATCTCGGCTTCTGTGCCAAAACGCTCGCCGCGTTCGGCGTTTGTGACCTCGGATATTATCAGGTACTTCGCTTTTTCAAGCATCGTCTGCTCGCGGAACGAGAGCTTCTTCTCATAGCTTAAAAACGTGAGCTTTTTCAAAACATCTGCCGCCTGAAACACATCGCCTGAGTGCAGTTTTTCCGAAAATTGTCGCGACCGCGTTTTCCAGTCCTCCGGGATCGGTTCAAAATCGTCCGAGAGGATGTCGATCAGTTCCCGGCATTGGCGCGAACTGATTATCGGACGGAGACCGACGTTCGCCGCGTTTTCGGTCGGTACAAAAATAGTTGAATTATCGCCAAGGACGCGCAGCGAATATCCGAAGAGCAGGCGTTCACCGACCGCGCGCTGTTCTATTTCTTCGACAAGACATATGCCTTGATTTGGATAGGCTACTTTTTGGCCAATATTAAGATGCATGGCCATATCTCTCTCAGAGCGAGGGAGTTCGAGTGCTCGGTTTATATCAATATGTGCTGATTATAGCACAGCGATAGATACCAAGGAAGAAAAATCATTTTCAGCGTAAGTCCTTCTTTTTACATTTATTTACGCCCAACGAACGTTCCCCGCGAAAAATGCCCCCGATCGGTCTTTGATAAGCAGCCATGTACCGGCGAATGGGGCATACCAACTGACTCCAAAGAAAGACTTTATCGATGTTCCGCGGACATTTCCATCCTAACTTCCTTGGGCCGGTATATCGCTTCTAGTTCGCCCGAGTCGCTGTCAACCGAGCGCCATGAGTCGATCGGAAGGCCGATAACGGCGAGTGCCGCTGTCGGCATCGCCTCGTTTTGCCCCGTCAATAGCCGGACAAAGCCCTCGATGCCAGGATTATGTCCAACGATCATTGCCGCCGGGATCGAATCATCGGTCTCCGAGACGACTGAGAGCAGGGTGGTCGGGCTTGCTTCATAAATTCTTTCGTCGAATCTGATCTCAGCCGCGAGGTTCGCCGCCTCTTTTACCAATTCGGCTGTTGTGCGTGCGCGCACCGCCGGCGACGATAGTACCAATGAAGGCCTATACGCTTTAACACGCATCAAATCCCCCATGAACGGGGCCGTCTCATGTCCACGGCCGTTCAGGGGCCGGTCAAAATCGGCCAGGCCGGGATAGTCCCAGCTGGACTTGGCATGACGTAATAGATACAGGGTCTTCATGAAGGTCGACTTGTGAAAAGCTGGTAGATTGTACGGTTGACGATACGAAAACGACAAGTTGCTGGGATAGAACTGTTTGCTAAAATGACCATAAACTAGCTTATAAGGAAGATGAATGAGTTGAATGCCGCGTTGTAGTAAATTTGCCCGAGTCTTCCGTCGCGGCATCGTTCTATCCTGACCGATTATTTCTATAGGCGTTTTCCCTGGAACTTTTCCAGCGCACTTTAGAACTTTTATCGGTGATATTGGAACTTTTATCGGTGATTCTGGAACTTTTATCGGTGATTCTGGAACTTTAATCGGTGATTCTGGAACTTTAATCGGTGATTCTGGAACTTTTATCGGTGATTCTGGAATTTTAATCGGTGACATTGGAACTTTTATCGGTGATTCTGGAATTTTAATCGGTGATATTGGAACTTTTATCGGTGATTCTGGAACTTTGTCAGCGCACCTTTGACTTCTTCTAAGGGTTCAGCGACGGTTGCGGGCGGAGCCGTTTTCCTGGCTCCTGCCCGCTCTTTATTATGTCCTAGCCCATCTTTTGCACCATCTCAACGCGACGGTTAACCTCTTCCCAATTTACATTTGTCATGAAAGCATCGACATATTTCGCGGCCGCGGAGCCGTAATCCATATGATACGCATGCTCATACATGTCGAGTACGAGCAGCGGCATCGTAAACGGTGCGTTTGTCGCGTGATCGGATGACCAGTAATTATGAAATTCCCGGGTGTGACAATTATATCCAAAGATCGTCCACCCGGAGCCACCGCCAAGTGCATTTCCTATCTGCTTAAATTCCGTTTGCCACGTCTCGAAATTGCCCCACGTGTTCTGGATCGTCTTTAATGCGTTGCCGTCCGCCTTGCCATTGCCGCCGAGATTTGCAAAGTATTTCTCATGCAGCACGATCGAGCCCGTACGGATCAGTTCTTCGCGTTTCAACTCGCCATAGATGTAGGGCGGAATATCCTTGTTCGTCAATGCTCCGGCAAGGTGCTGCTCAACCAGATTGAGAGCCTTGACGGCACCCACGTAATTGTTGTCATGATGCGAAGTAATTAACTTTTCCGAAATGCCGTTTAGCTTTGCCGGGTTAAATGGCAGCGCCATCGGCTGGTGCTTGCCGCCAAATGCCGCAACAGGCGTTTGAGTAGGATTGGTTGTTTGTGCGACAACACCACCGCCCGCGACTGCCGCCGCTCCTGTCGCCAAAATGCCCGTTAACGCCTCTCTGCGCGTGATAAGTTTCATGATGCCTCCCTTGTCAATCTAAGATGTTATTTCGAGAAATCAATTATGAACTGAAATCGGCGAGTTTGCTCACAAATTTTGTATGAAAAGTTTAATATTGGGATTATGAACGGCTCCAAAAACGAAAAATGGTCGGAAGGAGTGCCTTCAATGCTGGTCCGGCTTTTGCTTGGCATCTTGCTGACCACTTTGCCGTCGGCCATTGCGGCCCAGAATAAGGCTTCCGAACGGGCGGGTACGTTAAAACACCCGATCATCGATGCCCGGATGATCGAAAAGGAAGCGTTCGATGGTTTGGATCCGACATGTCCCGACGATATACGCAAAAGGCAGCGGCTGATCACGCTAAAATACTATTCGTTCGATAAGCGGGTGCATCAGGGCCAGCTCGTCGTCGACAAAGACCTGGTTAAAGACGTCAAGAAGGTCTTTAAAGCCGCTCTCGAGATGCGGTTTCCGATCTTCTCTGTAATTCCGATCTCGGACATGCGGTTTCGCAAAAATGGCCGCTGGGACGACAACCTCTCTATGGCCGCAAATAACACGTCGGCCTTTAATTACCGGCTCGTAACGGGCGGCACAACGCTCTCGAACCATGCAACCGGCACCGCCGTCGATATTAATACCGTTCAGAACCCGTACATAAAGGGAGCGATCCTTCTTCCGCCAAACGGAAAATATGACCCGGGCGCGATAGGCACCTTTACACCCGATCATCCGATCGTCAAATTGTTCGAAAAGCTTGGCTGGACGTGGGGCGGAATGTGGACGAGCCCGATAGACTATCAGCACTTCGAAAAACCCCGCAAAATACAGCCGAAATAATCTTTGACTTGGGACTCAGTTTGGAGTCCCGCCGCCGGGGTTCCCGGCCGACGTAGTTTGTCGGCTGGGGTTCCCTTTAGGCGGCTTTCTTTCGCGCATTTCATGCACTTCGTGGCAACGAAGTAAAAAAACAGAGACGAAATCGGAAAGAAATAATCCCCGCCTTTGATTCCGACCTGGGACCTGGGACGTGGAACTTGGGACCAGGTTCTAGCTCGTCAGCCGGCGATAGATATTCGGCATACGTTCGGGCAGGGTCAGGATGTCGTCGATGATCGTGTAGCCGATGTTGCCGTAGAGGTCCTTTAGCTCGTTTTCCGACTCACGATCGATCGTAATGCAAAATGGTGTAACACCGTTCGTTTTGGCTTCTGTAAGGGCTTCACGAACATCCTCGCGGGCATAGCGTGCATCGCCGTAGTCATGATCGTACGGACGGCCGTCGGTCAATATGATCAGCAGCTTGGTTCGCGCATCCTGCTTGAGCAGCTTTGCCGAGGCATGTCGGATCGCGGCGCCCAAGCGAGTATTGTTTTGAAAGGTGATGCCGCCGATCCGGCGTTCGACATCCTCGGAATAGTGCTCATCGAAATCCTTTACCACGTAGAACTTTACGTTTCGCCGCCCTTCGCTCGTAAAGCCGTTGATCGAATAAACGTCGCCGACGGCCTCGAGAGCTTCGCTCATTAGTACAAGCCCTTCTTTTTCAATCTCAATGATCCTGCGGCCGGGATGCGTGTAAGGCTGGAGCGGGTTTCGTGTGATCGTTCGGGCGGTCGATGACGATTGGTCGAGAAGAAGCGAAACGGCGACGTCGCGTCGCTTTCGCAGCCGCTTGGTATAGATGTTCTCGGATTGCAGACCGTCCGCACGCCTGTCGATAACAAAATCGACAAGAGCGTTCAGATCGTAATCTTCACCGTCAAGCTCGCGATTCACACGTGTCAGATTTTCCGGTTTCATCAGTTGAAACTGATGACGGATGGACGAGATAACTCCCCGGTATCGCGAACGAGCCAGCTCGACGAAATTACGATCGCCCTGCTTTACCTTTTTCTCGATGACGCGGCTCCAACCGACGCGATAGTCGTTAAGCTCCCGGTCCCATTCATCGTATGAGAACGCCTCTTCGTCCGCCTCCAGGGCTTGTTCGGGCATCTCGGCATGGGTCCAGGATTCGGCACCCTGTAGATCGTCAGGCTCGCCTTCGTCGTCGAGGCTGTTCCAGGCATTGAAGAGGTCGCGAATATCCTCGGCCTTTTTTTGCTGCTGACGTCTTTCATTTTCGACCGCTGCCTCATCCACCTCTTTATCATCGTAGGCGAAGTCACCCTTTTCTTCCGGTTCGTCCGATTCGGCCTCCTGTGTCTGCTCGGGAGATATGTTTTGAAAGAGCGTGTACACGCGGCTCGTCGCGATCAACGAATCCGCGACCGTTGCTTCGGGCATATTGAGATAGGTGTCGATCACCGCCTCTATCTCTGAAACGACCTGGCCATAAAACTGCCGGGCGTCATCCGTCGCGCCGCCGCACAGCGTGATCTGAAACAAAAGTTCGATCGGAACCTGGTGCATCGGTAGATCGAAAATATAGGGGCGGTTCGAGCGAAGGAATGTTTGCATTAGATCGAGATCCTTACGAAGCCCGCGATACGTGCCGCGAAGCCGTTTATCGATCCGTGCGTTCTCCATTGTCGTGAAGATCTTTCGTGCAAGCCTTGGTTCGGGAAACACGGCGAGGACCGCCCGGTAGTCTGAACCGGGCGGCAATTTAGCATCTCGTCTTTCTGTATCCTGCGGCAAAGCGGGTTCGCCCTTTTGAACATCCTCGATATAGCCCGCGAGCGAAAAGGCATCCGTCTGGTCGATCGTCGCGGTGTAAAGATCGGAAAGTTGGGAATATGCGGCCTTAAGCTCGCCCGTATCACGCGCGTACGTGCCGAATTCGATCTGCCCGGCGCCGTGCGCCGCCAGAACTTTGTAAAGACGAAAATCCATTTCGTCTGTTCCGAATTCGGTAACCGACGCCGGCAAGTATATCGTCTTGCCGTCGCCGATCCGTGCCTCCTGCGGCATGGCCGCAAGCGGTGCTATCTCGATCTCCTTACCGGTCAAGGCCTCGACATACATCCTCAGGATCGTCTGTATCTTTTCGAGCGGGAGCCCGAGGCGCGTTTCGTGGAGGCGATCATTTGAGCCGCGGGTCTCGAGGGCAAAGTAGCTGCGCCGCGCCTTGGCCGTCTCGCCCTCACCGGCGCTCATGCCGTTTTCGACCCATTCCTCAAATTGGTCGATCGAAACCTTGTGAAGTGCCGCCCCGCTTGACTTAAATGCGGCAAGCGCACTTTCGGCATCACGTTCGGCGATCCGTTTAATCAGTTGAAGCACACGCTTTACCGATGATGTGTTGCCTTTCGATGAGAACTGGGTGAAAAACCGGGGCGTTGCGCGAATGAACGAGATCAGGACGGCATTGCCGTGGGCCGCGATCTCGCGGCAAAGCCGGGTCCAATCCTCGAAAGAGTCTCTTGCGGTCTGCAGCACCTTGCTTCCCGATGCAGTGAAATGCAATGTGACGCTGCCGCCGAAATCGAGAAACTCGAGGGCTCGCCGCATGAGAATCTCGGCATCCTCCGCGGAAATAGGTTCAAGCGTTGCCGGCAGACTTTGCCATAAGTCAGCGGTCATGCCGCCTGTGCGGTTTGCGAAACTTAATGCCAGCGAGAGCACCTCATCGGCAACGCCTTGCTCCCCGTCACCAAACCTCTCGAGGGCCTTGATCATCGCCGGCGTGTGCTCGAGGAAATCGGCGCTGTGTTTGGCCGATCGCTGGGCAATCTCCAACGCCAGATCGAGTATGCGCGAAAGGAGCTGCTTGTTTTCTACATCCCGGGCAATAACCGGCACAAGATGAAAGGTCGCCAAAGCAACCGAGCTCGAGAGGACCAGTTGGCGACAGCATATTTGAAGCGCGGTGGAACGGGCCGGTTCAGGAACAGTGTGAAAGGCCTCGACGCCCTCGCCAAAGAATTTCGCGCCGATCTCGGCGCTCCCCATTGCGAGACGGCGTCCCAACTCACCCCACTGGCGTAGATCGTCCGCTGAAAGCACCTCGGCCGCCGCGGGAACGGCTTCGATGAATTCTCGGCTCACCCGCAGGCTGACACCCGCAAGTGCCGCACTCATCTCGAGAGCCGCTCGTTTCTTGTCAGCAGGCAATTGCCCTAGACTTCGCGTCAAACCAGCCAGCGACGGCTTTTCCTGTTTACCGTTTTCAGACACTAGATAGATATTAAAGGAAAATTGGGCTGGGCAGAAGCAAGAGCCGAAGCTGATGTTCAACTATCCTTCGGACGGAAGCATCGCGAAGGTCACGTCGTGCAGGGATCAGATCAAAAAAGAAGGAGTGACTATTTCGTTGTTATTTTCCAAAGTTATGACAACCTTTCCTCGAGCGTGCCCTTGTTCCAGATACCGGATAGCTTCAGGGACCTCACTCAAGCTGCAACACCTGTCTATCACCGGGGTAACCTTTCCAGCTTTTATGAGCTCGCCCAGTATGTCCAGATCTTCTTTGCTGATTTTCGCCATCAACGTGACGAACTTCTGGCTCACAAAGGGTGACAATACAAGGTCTGTGATCTGATGGGCCATGAGAACGATCATCGACGCGCCCAGGCCGATGATGCCGGCGCCGATGTATACACCCTTAGGTCTCAAGACGCGGGTGCGCGCTGAGAATGAATGATTCGCCACGAGGTCGAAAATCAGGTCGTAGTGTTGTCCACTTTTCGTGAAATCCTCCTGGGTGTAATCAATGACGTGATCTGCGCCGATGGATCGGACCATGTCAACGTTCCGCGTACTGCACACGCCCGTAACTTCCGCACCGAACGATTTGGCGATTTGCACAGCGAACGTACCCACACCTCCGGCCGCACCGTTGATCAAGACCTTCTGCCCCGGTTGAATCTTTCCTTTGTCGCGAAGACCCTGCAAGGCTGTGAGTCCCGCCAGGGGAACAGAAGCCGCTTGTTCAAACGACGCGTTATCCGGTTTCATGGCCAATACCGACTGGGGAGCACTTACATACTCGGCAAAGGCCCCGCCGCACAAGCCGAAGACCGCGTCACCCGGCTTGAACTGCGTTACATTCCTGCCAACCGCTTCGACCTGGCCCGCCACATCACGGCCGGGCCGATTGATCTTTCCTTTGCTCAGCGCTGATAGGACGCGACGCATCAAGGGATGTCTCAATGCGCCGGCGTCAATTGGATTGACCGAACTCGCGCGGACTTTAATCAAAACTTCATCGTCCCGGGCGGTTGGTTTTTCAATCTCTTCCAACTTGAGAACATCGGGCGAACCGTAGTTGGGATAGACAATAGCTTTCATCAGTTTCGTCTACGAGTTTGCCGAAAACTAAAGCTGGACCCGAGCGTCAGGATCCACCAGAGTTTGCCCAAAACTACATCTATCAGTCCGCCTGCGCGGACTCAGGGGCAATGACGTTTGCGCAAAGCCGTCCATCAGCGTTTCCCGATAACCCTATCACGAAATGCGCTACGTCATTTTGTGCGCGTAAAGACAGCTTGGGCTACCATCGGCTTAATCCCGGGAAGCGTGTAAGTCAGCGCCTCGGAGTGATGGTTGGCGTCGATCATCGTGAACACCATATGGTTCATCAACCCTCTTTCCGTGCTGCCAGAAACGTCGAGGAAGTCGAATTCGACCGACTTACCATCCGGCGAGATCTTGCCAACCATGCGCGGCCGATTTCCGGCATCGCAATAGTGGGTCAGGAGCAAGCGATCTCCGTCTATGTAAAACATGGTGATCGGATTGTCGGGTCGGCCGAGCCCAGTTGCCTCATGCAGGATTGCATTACCGGATGATGTCACGCGAATTGTAATTTGCGTGGACATGCCTACAATACTGCCCTCCCAGGACCCCGCCATAGTCTTCATTATCTCGAACACCTTTTGAGCGTCGGATTGAGGTAAGACCGCGGTGGGGTGCGACATCTGAGCAACGGACGTCCCGTGGCCGATTAGCGCAAAAAGGCAGATCAGAAGTACCGGCAAAAGTTTTCCGATTGGTGCCCGGAGACCGGGGAATGTCAGGGATTTAATTGCATTAATGATGTTTATGATGAGTCGCATTTTTTCTCCTAATATTAGTAATAGATCTTACCTATGCTATCGAATACTGAAACCGATAGACTTGACGTAACGTATCAAAAACATGACCCTGGGTTGCAAAGGAATAGGAAAAGATGGCTAACCCAACGATCGTCGCCGGATATCCAAGAGCCCTTCTGGATTTCGCCGTCTCAAAAGGCGCTGATCGCGACACATTGATCGAGGAAGCGAGTATCCGTGCCTTTGATCTCGACGACCCGGACAACCGTATTCCACTGGCAAACTACCTTGCCTTGCTCAAAGCCGGGATCCGGTTGTGCAACGAACCGGCCCTATCTCTGTTATTCGGTGAGGCGGTCAAGGTGCAGGACATCTCGATCGTGGGGTCCCTCGGCCAATTGATAGGAAATGTCGAGGAGGGGCGCCGGCAGATGAACCGCTATGCAAGCCTGATGCTCGATGCAGACGACGGCGGAACATCAGACGCGAGCGAGTTTGTCCGTGAAAACGGCGATATCTGGATGAAACTCACCAGCGAGATCTACGTCGATCATCCGCTTTTGACGGAATCAGGCTTCGCGCGTGGTGTCTGTGGTTGCCGGGAGATGCTGGCCTCTATCCCAAATCCCGCAAACCTCTCTTTTCCCAAAGCGATCCGCTTTACTCATGAAGAGCCGAGCTACCGCGCCGAATACGATCGGATCTTTGGCGTCCCGCTTTTCTTCGGCAGCAGCATGAATGCAATCGCGATCGATGGAGCTCTCCTCAACCTCAAGATGCCGCGAGCGAACCCTTATCTTGCCGAAGTATTAACGGCTCATGCGGAGAATTTGCTAAAAGACCTGGAAAACTCGAGATCCACGACAGGCAAGGTCGAAGGCCTGTTGCTCCAGGTCCTGCATACCGGTGAAGTGAGCGTGGAACTTATCGCTCGCCAACTCGGCCTCAGTCGCCAAACGCTGTTTCGAAAATTAAAGGCCGAGGGCGTGACATTTGAGAAGGTGTTGACCGAATTGCGCCATAAGCTGGCATTACATTACCTTAACGACAAGGATGTATCGGTGAACGAGACCGCCTATCTTGTGGGGTTCTCCGAGCCGGCCGCATTCTCTCGCGCATTCAAGCGCTGGACCGGCTCCAGCCCACGCACTGTGCGGAGATCAAAGACGGGCGATGACGGAACGGCTTTATCATAGCCGGCGACGGGGGTTTCAAAGATACTGCCCGGTATTCTCTATTTTAGATCGGCACTGTTTTTCGCGGGACCTCAATCGGCCTACTCGGAAGGGCCAAAGGGAAAGACGGTTAGTAGCGATAAAAGTCCATCGTGCTTACCCGTCGCGGGTAAGCGTTTGCACTAAATAATAACCC
>OCZT010006545.1_pt1 | contig 11519 bp, 11 predicted proteins | sample 1539031 | NCBI WGS metagenome assembly OCZT01 (sample SAMEA3539308, study PRJEB22396) | soil metagenome | biome: tundra; feature: field; material: soil | place: USA | collected 2010-05 | depth 0.15 m
CGGGCGAGCGCGGAGGTGGCGTCGGTGGAGCCGTCGTCGGCGACCCACACGCGCGCGCCCGGGAGTGCGAGCGCGATGCCCGCGAGCGTGGCGGCGATGCGCTCGGCCTCATCGCGGGCCGCAACGATGACCGTGGCAGCGCCGCGCGCGGATCGGTCGGCGACGCTATCTATTGTCCCGACCTTGTGGTGGCGATCGGCGTTCGGAGGAACGATGACTGACATTGAGGCTCATATCACCGGCACGGTATGGAAAATCGAGTGCGCGGTGGGCGACACGATCGAGGAGGGCGACACGGTCGCGATCCTGGAGTCGATGAAGATGGAGATGCCGGTGGAGGCCGAAGACGCGGGCACCGTGACCGCGATCCGCTGCGAGGAGGGCCAGGCGGTGAGCGAGGGGGACACCCTCGTCGTGCTCGACTGAGGCCCTGCGCCCCGCCGGGCGGGCGCGCGCGCGAAGGCTCGGCTAGCCTGTCCGCCGGTGCCCGCCCCCACCCCCCCACGCGAGCTCGCCGACGGCAAGCTCGTGATCGACGAGCCGGCCGCGGGAGTCGTGCGCCTCACGATCTCCAACCCCGCCAAGCGCAACGCGCTCGACCACCCCATCCTCGACGCGATCACCGCGACGCTGGAGGAGCTCGCGGCGCCGGACTCGCGCGCGCGATGCGTGGTGGTGACGGGCGCGCACGGAATGTTCTCCGCGGGCTATGACATCGGCGAGATCCCCGACGAGGAGTTCGAGGAGCGCGCGGAGCGGCTCGTGGCGCACCCGTTCACGCAGGCGATCGACGCGCTGCAGGCGTTCCCCCACCCGACGCTCGCGGTCCTCCCCGGGCACACGATCGGCGGCGGCCTCGAGCTCGCGCTGTCGTGCGACCTGCGCATCGCCCAGGCCGGCATCAAGCTCGGGATGCCGCCCGCGAAACTCGGGCTCGTCTACTCGCACACGGGGCTGCGGCGCTTCCTCGACGCGATCGGCGCGACGCGCACCCGCGAGCTGTTCCTGCTGGGACGCTACATCGACGCGCCCACCGCGCTGTCGTGGGGACTGGTCAACCGCGTGGCCGATGAGCAGGAGCTGGGTGCGGCGGCGCTCGACATCGCCGCCGAGCTGGCCGGCAACGCACCGCTCTCCCAGACGGGCAACAAGCGCGTGATCGGCGAGCTCCTGCGCGTCGAGGGCGGGCTGCCCGCGGACGTGGAAGAGGAGCTGATCGAACTGCGCCGATCGTCCTTCGCCTCGCAGGATCTGCGCGAGGGGATGCGCGCGTTCGCGGAGAAACGCCCGCCGCGCTGGCGCGGCGAATAGCCGTCCGCTGCACGTCATACGGTGTGCGCCATGCCGCCGCTGATAACGCGCCAGGAGGCCCTCGAGCTCGGTGAGATCGAGGACCACGGGCAGATCGAGGCGCTGATCCAGCGCGCCTGGGAAGCGCGGGTGGAGCGCTTCGCGGACTCGACCGACATGTGCTCGCTGGTCAACGCCAAGTCCGGCGGCTGCGCGGAGGACTGCGGCTTCTGCGCGCAGTCGCGCTTCGCGGATGCGGAGACGCCGATGCACGCGATGATGGACCCCGACCAGATCCTCGAGCATGCGCGCGCCGCGGAGGCCGCCGGCGCGCACCGCTTCTGCATGGTCACGCAGGGCCAGGGGCTCTCCAAGCGCGACTTCGAGAAGTACCTGGAGGGCGTGCGCCTGGTCTCCGAGCACACGAACCTCAAGCGCTGCGCGTCGGTCGGCCACCTCTCAGCCGACCGCGCGCGGGCGCTGCGCAAGGCGGGCGTGCAGCGCGTCCATCACAACGTGGAGACGGCATCGAGCTACTACGGCGAGGTCACGAGCACGGTGCGCTACGAGGGGCGCCTGCGCACGATCGACGCGGTCCGCGAGGCGGGCCTGGAGACCTGTGTGGGTGGCATCCTGAACCTCGGCGAGACACGCGCCCAGCGGGTCGAGATGGCCTTCGAGCTGGCCGCGATCGACCCCACTAGCGTCCCGATCAACATGCTCAACCCGCGGCCCGGCACGAAGTTCGGCGACCGCGAGTACATGGACCCGTGGGAGGCGGTGAAGTGGATCGCGATCTTCCGCCTGATCCTTCCCGAGGCCCTCTTCCGCCTGTGCGGCGGGCGCGTGGAGAACCTCGGCGAGCTCCAGGAGCTGGCGGTGCGCGCGGGGATCAACGGCGTGATGATGGGCAACTTCCTGACGACGCTGGGCAACGAGCCGGAGAAGGACCGCGCGATGTTCGAGGATCTCGGGCTGAACGTGGCCCGCCAGCTGGACAACGCGTCGAACCCGCGGCCCGACAACCGCGCGGGCTGGCTGACGGGTGAGACGCCCGACGTGGTCGAGCGGCTGCTCGAGGAGCCCGCGCGGGCCGGCGCCGTGAATCTGAACGTGCGACTCTGGGACCCCTCCACACAGCTGCGATTCCGCGCCAAGCGAACGGTTCCGCCGCGCCCCGACGGCGCGCTCAACCAGGTTCCCCACCCAGCCCCGGTCGCCTAGGCGGAACGCGGCGTGCACGAGATCGAAGAGCGACTTGCGGAACTGGAGCGCCTCGGTCTGAGCCGGCGCCTGCGCCTGGTGAGCGGCCCGCAGGGCCCGACGGTGCTGCTCGAGGGCAGGCCAGTGCTGCTGCTCTGCTCGAACAACTATCTGGGGCTCGCGGACCATCCGCGCGTGCGCGAGGCGGCGGCGGCAGCAGCGATGCGCTGGGGCGTCGGCGCGGGCTCCTCGCGGCTGGTGTCGGGGACGATGACGATCCACGGGCGGCTCGAGGAGCGCCTGGCGGAGTTCGAGGGCAGCGAGGCATGCGTGCTGTTCGGATCGGGCTACCTGGCGAACATCGGCGTGATCGGCGCACTCGCGGGCGGGGGCGACACGATCTTCTCCGACGAGCTCAACCACGCCTCGATCGTCGACGGCTGCAGGCTCTCGCGCGCCGAGGTCGTGGTCTACCGCCACCGCGACGTGGAACACCTCGATTGGTGCTTCGCCCGCCACGGCCGCGGGCGGCGCCTGATCGTGACGGACTCGGTGTTCTCGATGGACGGCGACGTAGCGCCGCTGGCCGAGATAGCGGCGCTCGCGGACTGCTACGGGGCCCGCTTGATGGTCGACGAGGCGCACGCCACGGGCAGCCTCGGGCCGGGCGGGCGCGGAGCCGTCGCCGAGGCTGGGCTGGACGGCGAGATCGACGTGGTCGTCGGCACGCTCGGCAAGGCGCTGGGCTCCTACGGCGCGTATGCGTGCGCGAGCACGGAGATGGTGCGCTATCTCCTGAACACTGCGCGCTCGCTGATCTTCTCCACGGCCCCGCCGCCGCCAGCGGTGGCGGGCGCGCTGGCCGCGCTCGACCTGCTCCGCGAGCGCCCGCATCGCGTGGAGCGCCTGCGCTCCAACGCTCGCGTGCTGCGCCGCGCGCTGGCCGCGGAAGGCTTCCCTGTGACCGACTCCGAGATGCAGATCGTCCCGTTGATCGTGGGTGAGGAGAACGCTGCGATGCGCCTCTGCCAGGAGGCGATCGAGCACGGCGTGTTCGCCCAGGCGATCCGGCCGCCCACGGTGCCGGGCGGCACATCGCGCCTGCGTCTCACGGTTATGGCCTCCCACACGCACTCCGAGCTCGAGCTCGCCGCGGGCGTCTTCGGCGCGGCGGCCCGCAGGCTCGGCCTGGCGCCGGAGGCGATGATCGCGCCGCCCGTCGAGCGCCAGGAGTCGGCGGCGCAGCTTCAGGCCGCGGGCATGAGCTCGGACTACGGCGTCGAGTACTTCTCGAGCGCGCCCTTCGACCTCGAGCGCGACGGCGACCTGCCGGAGGTGGCGGCAGCGCCCGCGAGCTGGTCGCAGGAGCCGTTCGTGCCAGAGCGAGAGCGCGGGGCTGCAGAGCCCGATGCGGCGCCCGCGGGGACGGCCGCGGCGAGGCTGAACGCCCCGTTCGACCTCGAGCGCGAGCTGTCGGGCGCTCGCGCCGCCTAGCCGCAGGCGCCACGGCGGGGCTTTGCGCGGCCTGTTCGTAACGGGCACGGACACGGGTGTCGGCAAGACGATCCTGAGCGCCGCGCTCGCAGCGGCGATGACGGCGGACGGTGAGCGCGTGCGGGCGTTCAAGCCGGTGGTCACCGGGCTCGACGCCACGACCGCCGCCTCCGCGGATCCACCGGGCGCAGGCGCGGCGCATCCAGCGGGCGCGTGGCCCCCCGATCACGTGCTGCTCGCGGCAGCTGCGGAGATGGACCCCGAGGACGTGGCGCCGCTGCGCTTCGGCCCCGCTGTCTCGCCCCACCTCGCGGCGCACCTGCAGGAGACTCCCATCGACCCACGCATGCTGCTCGAGAATGCGCGCGCCAGCGCAGCCGCAGGAACCGTGCTCGTGGCGGAGGGCGTCGGCGGGCTGCTCGTGCCGCTCGCAGAGGACTACTCGGTGTGCGACCTCGCGGCCGATCTCGGCCTGCCGCTGCTGATCGCCGCGCGGCCCGGCCTGGGCACGATCAACCACACGCTGCTCACCCTCCGCGCAGCCCGCGCTGCCGGACTGGACGTGCTTGCGGTCGTGCTCACGCCGTGGCCCGCGCAGCCCTCCGCGATGGAGCTCTCCAACAGCGAGACGATCGCGCGTCTCGGCGAGGTCGACGTCGTGACGCTCGGCGCCGTCGAGGCCCCCGTGCCCGCCGCGCTCGCGCGGGCCGGCGAGGGCCTGCCGTGGCGCGACTGGCTCACGACGGCGCACTGTGGCAGACGCTGAGCGCGGCGCCGTATGCTTTTCTCCTGAGCAACAGATCTCTCGGGCGGGCCGCACCTGCGCCGCCGAGCGGCTCGGCGCTCTACGACCCCACGACGCTCGAACGCAGCCACATCATCTTCGGCTGCAAAAGCTCGCTGCTCCCATCGAACAACCCCGCGACGGGCCCCCCCACGCGCTCGGAGATCCAGATCGACGGCGCCAACGCCTATGACCCAACGGCCGCCGACAGCGTGCACTTCCAGGCGAACAACGGAAATGTCGGCCTGCGAGCCGAGACGCTGAAAAGGCACTTTGATGTCGCGAGCGGCGAAGTGGAAGTGGAAGAGTCCAACCCGCTCGTGAAGTGCTCGCCCGAAGCCGTGTTTCCGCCTACGGAATCGAGCTGCAAAGAATTCGTGACCACGGGGGTGGAACTCAAGCGCAAGTGGCGCACGATCGAAGCGGGCCTCGTGATCTCGATGACGGACACGTGGAAGTCGACCGACGGCCAGCCGCACACCGTCAGCGCCCTCTACGACCAGGAACTCGCCACGGCGGCCTCCAACGGCGCCTACGAGCTTCCGGGCGCGGGGGCGTTCGCCGCGCTGCTGAAGAGCAGCACCCCATCGCTGCCGAGCGGGCCGGGCATGATCCTCTACAAGGAGAGCGCGAACACGAGCGAAGTCAGCAACGGCACCGACCCGCAGGGCGCGATCGTCTACGACAGCTCTCCCGGCGAACCGCTGCAGGTCTACAGCGGAAGCAACGAACCGAATGCCAGCGCCTTCGAGATGCCCTACCAGCGCGCGATCGCACCGGGCTCTGCCCGCATTCTGCGGATGGCCTTCGTGCAGGCCTACGGGCTGGCGCAGGTGCGCTCGCTGGCCGCTGCGGCGCTCGCGAGCTACACGCCCACGATCGCGATCGCCTCGCCCGCGAGCGGTGCGACCGTGAGCGATCCCAACATCACCGTCGCGGGCAGCGCCTCCGACGCGGTCGCTGTGAGCTCGGTGACGGTCAACGGCCAGAGCGCCTCCCTCGGCGGGGGCGGATCGTGGTCGCAGGGGCTGACGCTCACGCCGGGTGCGAACACGATCACGGCCACCGTCACCAACCAGTCGGGCGCGACCGCCACAGCGACAGTCACCTACACGCCCGTCGAAGCCACGCGCGCGTCGCCGCCGCCCGCGTCGCCCGCGTCGCCCACGGTCACGCAGGTCGGCTCGCCCAACGCGACCAAGGGCGTGGTGAAGCTCACGCTCGCCTGCCACGGCGTGTCCGGTCAGCGCTGTCACGTGGATGTGTCGCTGAGCACGCTCGAGAAGCTGCTCGGCAGCAGGCTCATCGGCATCTCGGCCGCGCGCAGGCACTCCAAGCGCGTGAGCCTCGCGGCGCTCAGGCTGACGATCCCCGCGGGCACGAGCGTGACGAGCACGCTCAGCCTCGGCGCTGCGGGCAAACGACTGCTCGCGCGCTTCGGCAAGCTGCCCGCGCACCTCACGGCGATCCTGCAGGATGAAGGCAGGCGCACGACCGTGATCGCCCAGAACGTCACGATCAAGCCGCCGCCGAAGAAACGCGCCAAACACTGACGCGGCGCCGCGATCAGGCGCCCGCGCCGCCCACCGCTGCGGCCGCGGCGCACATGGCGGCTGTGACCGTCCCGAGGTCCTCCCCGCCGATCACGTAGGGGGGCATGGCGTATATGAGCCTCGCGAACGGGCGCAGCCAGACACCGTGGGCGACTGCTGCGGCTGTGGCCACAGCGATGTCCACGGGCTGCTCGAGCTCGATCACGCCGATCGCCCCCAGCACGCGCACGTCGCGCACGCCGGGCAGCTCGCGGGCGGGCGCGAGCCCCGCGCGCAGGCCCGCCTCGATGCCCCGGATACGCTCGCGCCAGGCACCGTCCGCCAGCAGCCCCAGCGAGGCCAGCGCGACCGAGCAGGCGAGCGGGTTGGCCATGAACGTGGGCCCGTGCATCAGCCCCCCGGCCTCCCCGCCGGAGACGGCGGCGGCGGCCGCGGGGGTGCACAGCGTGGCAGCCAGCGTCATGTAGCCGCCCGTCAGCGCCTTGCCCACGCACATCACGTCGGGGCGCACCCCGGCGTGCTCGCACGCGAACATGGCGCCCGTACGCCCAAAGCCCGTGGCGATCTCATCGAGTACGAGCAGCAGCCCGTGCTCGTCGCAGACCTCCCTCATCAGCGCCACGCACTCCGGGGCGTGGAAGCGCATCCCGCCGGCCCCCTGCACGACCGGCTCGAGGATCACCCCCGCAAGCTCGCCGGAGTGGTGCGCGGCCAGCTCGCGCACGTGCGCCGCCCAGCCCGCCTGCAGGCCCGCGCCGAAGCCGTCGGGAGGGCGCTCTGCGAAGACATGCTCGGCGAGCACGCCCGCGAACATGCTGTGCATCCCCGTCACGGGGTCGCACACCGCCATCGCCCCGGCGGTGTCGCCGTGATAGCCACCCCGGACGGTCATCAGCTTCGTGCGCGCGCCGTGGCCCAGTGCGCGCTGGTACTGCATGCAGATCTTGATGGCCACCTCCACCGCCACGGACCCGGAGTCGGCGAAGAAGATCCGCTCGAGCCCCGCGGGCGCGAGCGCCGTGAGACGCTCGGCCAGCCGCACCGCGGGCTCGTGGGTGAGGCCGCCGAACATCACGTGGGCCATGCTGCCCAGCTGATCGGTCACGGCTGCGTCGAGCGCGGGGTGCCGGTAGCCGTGGATCGCGCACCACCACGAGGCCATCCCGTCGATCAGCTCGCGGCCGTCGGCGAGCGTCAGGCGCACGCCGCGCGCGGAGACCACCGGCAGCGGCGCCAGCGCGGCGGGGAGCGCGCCGTATGGGTGCCAGACACGCTCGCGGTCGACCGCGAGCAGGTGCTCCCAGTCCTTCATCGCCCGCCTTGGCCATCGCCTGACCGTCTAGGAGGCCGCATCGCGCCGCCCGGCGGTCTCCTAGTCCTCGTAGAGGGTGAAGTCGCGCTTGCGCGCGCCGCACACCGGGCAGAACCAGGTGTCGGGGATGTTCTCGAAGGAGGTCCCCGCGGGGATGCCGCCGTCCGGATCGCCTTCGTCGGGGTCGTAGATGTAGCCGCAGGACTCGCAGATCCAGCGCTGGAGGGTCTCCGTGGCGCTCATGCGCGGGGGGTGTGGGTGGCGTTGCTCATACGGGGAAGACTATCGACAGGTAGGGTCAGCCGATGCGTGCATCGGAGGACAGCGAGCGCCCGGGGCCCGGCGAGGTCTACAACCCGGGACCCCCCGCGGTGCCGCGCCAGGCGGCCACCGTGATCCTGCTGCGCGGCGGCGAGGAGTCCCTGGAGGTGCTGCTCGTCCAGCGCACCCCCGAGGCGCGCTTCATGGGCGGCGTGTGGGTGTTCCCCGGCGGCGCCGTGGACGCGGGCGAGGGCGCCGGCGACGAGGCCCACCGCGCGGCCGCGATCCGCGAGCTGGAGGAGGAGGCGGGCATCTCGCTCGATGACACCGACGCGCTCGTGAAGTTCTCGCGCTGGATCACCCCGGCGCAGGTGCAGATCCGCTTCGACACGCACTTCTTCCTCGCGCCGCTGCCGCCCGGGCAGGAGCCGAGGATCGACGGCGAGGAGTGCGTGGACCTCGGCTGGTTCACGCCGCAGGCCGCGCTCGAGGCCCATCGCGGCGGCGAGATCCCGCTGGTCTTCCCCACGATCAAGCACCTCGAGCAGCTGAGCGACTTCGCCTCCGTCGCCGAGCTGCTCAGCCACGCCCGCGGGCGCACGGTCGAGCCGGTCGAGCCGCGCGTGGTGCTCGAGGGCGAGATCGCCCGCATCCTGCTGCCCGGCGACCCCGGCTACTGAGTCACGCGCGCTGCTGCCCGGCGACCCCGGCTACTGAGTCACGCGCGCTGCTGCGCGTCGATCACGTGCGTGACTGCGTTGATCAGCGCCAGGTGGGTGAACGCCTGGGGGTAGTTGCCGAGGTGGCGCCCCGAGGACGCCTCGAGCTCCTCGGCGTAGAGCTCCAGGGGGGATGAGTAGGAGAGCAGGCGCTCGCACAGGTGCTCGGCCTCGCGATGCTCTCCGATCTCCGACAGCGCGGAGACGAGCCAGAAGGAGCAGATCAGGAACGTTCCCTCCTCGCCGCTCAGCCCGTCGTCGGTGGCGGCTGTGCGATAGCGCAGGACGAGGCCGCCCTCGGTGAGCTCCTCGCGGATCGCCATCACCGTCGCGCGCACGCGCTCGTCCTCGGGGGGCAGGAAGCGCACGAGCGGGACGAGCAGGCTCGAGGCGTCGAGCTCGTCGGTCTCGTAGTGCTGACGGAAGACGCCGCGCGTGTCCACGCCGTGCTCGAGGATGTCGTCGCGCATCTCGTCCGCGAGCGCCTGCCAGCCCTCCGCCAGCTCGGCCTCGCCGCGGCGTTCCGCCAGCCGCGCGCCGCGATCCATGGCCACCCAGCACATGAGCTTGGAGGAGACGTAGTGGCGGGGCTCACCGCGCCCCTCCCATATCCCCTGGTCGGGTTCCCTCCAGACGCGGGCTGCGCATTCCACCTGGTCGCGCAGCACCGGCCACAGGCGCTCGGGGATGTGGTCGCGCTTCTTGGAGTGCAGGTAGACGGAATCGAGGACCGCGCCGTAGACGTCGTTCTGGCGCTGGTCATAGGCGCCGTTGCCGATCCGCACGGGGCGCGCGCCCTCATAGCCCTTGAGGTGTTCGAGGACCGACTCCTCGAGGATCTTGTCGCCCTTGATGCCGTACATGATCTGCAGCGAGCCGTCCTCGTTGCGCTCCATGTCGGCCAGGTACTGCACGAAGTCGTCCGCCTCCCAGTTCAGGCCGAGCGCGTGCAGCCCCCACAGCGTGAAGGACGCGTCGCGCATCCAGCAGTAGCGATAGTCCCAGTTGCGTTCGCCCCGCGGCGTCTCCGGCAGCGACGTCGTCGGGGCCGCCACGAGCGCGCCCGTGGGCATGAACGTGAGCCCCTTGAGCACCAGCGCGGAGCGCTGCAGGTGAAAGCGCCACGGATGGTCCGGGTAGGTCCCTTCGGCCAGCCACGTCCGCCAGAAGTGCCCCGTCCGCTCGAGGTGTTCCTCGGCCTGCTCCACCGTGTGCGGACCGCCCAGCCCCTCCGTCCACGACAGCGCGCAGAAGCGCTTCTCGCCTTCGTTCATCGTGTGGCGCCCGTGCGCGCGGTTGCCCTCGATGCCCATGCGGAGGTCACTGAACAGCCTGAACGCGGTCACGTCGTCGGTGGCGTCCATCGCACACACGCCGTCCTCGCCCGTGTGCACCACCGACCACTGCGCGGGCATCGCGCCGTAGTCGAGCATCGGCTCGCACACGATCTCCACCTGCACCTGGCCCTGAATGCATTCGATCATGCGCACGACCAGGTGGTCCGCGTCGTAGTCGGTCGGCGGGCGCGTGTGGCTGGAGCCGTGCTTGTTGTCGTGCCACGGCCCGATCGTGAGCGCATCGACGACGCGCAGCCATCCCTGCGGCGTCATCCACGTCGTCTCGATCGCGTTCGTCCCGGGGATGTAGCGACGGCCGGCGGGAACGTAGATGCCGTAGGGGCCAACCCGCCAGCTGCCCGCGCCGCGGTCGAGCATCGCGCCGAACACGGACGGCGAGTCGAAGTGCGGGAGGCACATCCACTCGATCGAGCCGTCGGAGGCCACGAGCGCGCCCGTGTGGCAGTCGGAGAGGAAGCCGTAGTCGGCGATCGGGGGAAACGGCGAGTCCAGCGACGAGGCGTCCGAGCCCGCCACCGCCGCAGATGATCGCCCGTCGCCGACCTGCGTCAGCGACGCCCCGCCCTCAGCGCTCACCATTCGGTCCGTTCGAACCTGGGACGCTCCACCCCGGCGGGCAGGATCTGCTCTTCCTCGAGCTTGTCCAGATGGGCAGCGAGCGTCGCGGTGGCCGCTGGCCGCAGCGGCTCCGGCACGTCCGCCCAGACCTGCTCCAACAGCTCCGCGGTCGTCCGCCTGCCTTCGCCGAGGGCCGCGATCAGGCGGCTCTCGCGGTCGATGCGGTGGGCCACGTACTCCTCCAGGCGCGCTTGAGCGTCCCATACCGGCGGCCCGTGGCCCGGGCACAGGACGTTGAAGTCCTCGCGCAGGCGCAGCGCGGTGAGCGCGCGCAGATAGCCCGACATGGCTCCCCTGTGCGGGCTGATGAACACGCTGCCGTTGCCGAGCACCGCATCGCCGGTGAAGCAGGCGCCGGCGGCGAGCAGCGCGAAGTGATCGGAGGCGTGACCGGGAGTCGCCACGGCCTCGAAGGGGCCGAAGCGCCCGCCGTCGCTCAAGCGCACGTCCACCTGTCCGCGCCCCGCCGCCAGCGGCGCGGGGTGTCGCTCGAGCAGTGCAGCAACGCCCTCGGAGTGGTCGTGGTGGTCGTGCGTCAGCGCCACGCCGCCGAGCCCCCCGCGGTCCTCGATCGCCTCCGAGACGCGCTCGAGGTGGGAGTCGATGTGCGGACCGGGGTCGACCACCCACGCGGGCCCGCGCCCCAGCACCCACGTGTTCGTGCCGGTCAACGTGAGCGGCCCGGGATTGGGCGCGCGCACGCAGAGGATGTCGTAGTGGGCCAGCAGATCCGCGAGCGACGCTGTCGCTTCGGGGGCCTGGGCAGCGTCGACCGCGACGTCCGGATCGGGCGGATACGACGTGCTCATGGATGCGACGTTAGCTGACGGGGAGGCGCCACCGGCGCGGGTGGCGCCCCTCCGCGACTACCGCGACCGGCTGGAGCGCCGGCCGGGCCGCCCCGCGCTGCTGCGCGGGTCCCTGGAC
>OCZT010006546.1_pt1 | contig 11518 bp, 13 predicted proteins | sample 1539031 | NCBI WGS metagenome assembly OCZT01 (sample SAMEA3539308, study PRJEB22396) | soil metagenome | biome: tundra; feature: field; material: soil | place: USA | collected 2010-05 | depth 0.15 m
CTTCCCTCGAGACCCGTATCCACCACCAACTCTCACCCGAGGTGGACCGACAAACAGGGTCCGGTCACGTTCACCACCTGACCTATGTTCGGTTCGGAGGCGACGAGCTTCCCGAGGATCTGCGCGTACTCTGTCGCGTCTGCCACGGACCCGCTGACCGTGCGCGCGAGTGGGATGACCGCGTCCGCGGATGGCAGGCTAAGAGCGGGGGTAGCTACCGTGCAGCGGAGAGGGAGCTTCGTGATTTCCTCTATTACGGGTGCTGAGCGATGAGCACGGCGACGGCGACGGCGACGGCCGAGGCGCTCACCGACGAGAACCGCGCACTCCGCTACCAAAACGCGAACCTGCGCGGGATGCTCTCGGACTTGCACGACCACCTAGACCGTGAGCTTGCGGTGACGGCCGCGGTTCGGCTGGCCGTTGGGCACGTAAGCACGAAGCTGGACGGCCCGCCGCCACTTCGGCAGGCGCTGCCAGCAGCGCGCCCGGATTCGCTCAAAGCAACGATAGGCTTAGAGCACAATCCCGAGGAGCAAGAATGACGACGGAAATCACCAAAGCGGAGCTAGCCGAAGCGCTGGCCGGACACGAAGAAGCACGCCGAGCCCTGCGCACCCGGGCCGCGCGCATCGACCGGCACATCAAGCGCCTGACGGCCCAGCACGCGGCGGACCTAAACCCGACGACGGACTAGGGAGACTCGGTATGGAAGCGAATGACGCGGAGTACTTCACGCAGTTTATCGTCAAGGCGATTGATCGGCTAACCGCGGCGGTGGACAGGAACACGATTGCGGTGCTAGCTATCCACCCGCAAGATGCGCGCGTCAGCTACGCGCTCCCGGAGTTCAAGGCAATCGAGTCCGCTCGGAAGGCAAGCGGTGACTGACACGGCGACGGCCGCGGAGCGGACGCGGCACACCCGCAGAACCGCCTATTACACCGCCTACCGAGCCGCGCACCCTGAGAGGATGCGCGCCAACCAAGCGGCTTATGATCCCGCGCGAGAGCAAGCGCTACAAGGACCTGTACCGCTCGCGGAGAGGCTAGCTTCGCGTGGTTGGGCGTCGCGCGCGAATACTGGCGATCCACGGTGCGGTAAAACTCAGACCTGCTCGTCGAGGCGGATGGCCCGCTGAAGCATCGGGCTGGCCTCGCCCCCCTCATTGCGGATCGCCTCAAGCATCCCGGTGGCCAGCGCATCAAGCTTGCTCTGAATCGCGTGTTCAGATCGCAGTTCCGCGTTCTTCAACAGGGCGACGAGCAGCAGCGTCGTGGCGGTGAGCGCGGATCCGGTCGCCTGCTCGTAGGAAGCGCCCGCGCCGACGGCGTAGCCTCCAACCCAGGCAAGGATGAGCGCCACGCAGAACGCGAAGAAGACAGGAGAGCTCGCGAAATGGGATGCGCGCTGGGCGAACTCGTCAAACCGGCTGCGACGATCCGTCTGACCACGATCGACAGGATGCTGTAAGGACATCCCGCGCGAGTCTACGCCGCGCCTCAACGAGCAACGGTGAAGTCACCCGTCCCGGCCGGCTGCACGAGCTACGCGAAGGACATCGGACGGCTCTGCCTGCCTCGGCGGACAGTCCGTCTCGGGCTCGCTCGTTTTGACGCTCCCGCTCCCTATCGCCAAACAGACGGGCTCGCGGTCTCCGAGCACACCCGAGTTGGACAATTTGCAGGGCCCCGGACGGCCAATCAGCCGGAGCGGACGGCTGGTCTCTACGAGCAACCCGGCAGTCATTGCCCAGTGCTGGTGTGAGAGGACGCGAGCAGCGCGGCCGAGCGGTGTCCGCACTGCTGCTCCGCGCGCGGAAGCAGGAGCACGCGACGAGGGGATCGACCAACTCTCTCGGACCGGACGAGACACATCAGCGAGGTTCGGCGGCGGGCGGGCTCCTCCTACGCCGGGCCAATGGAATGAGTTGGGCCTGGCGCTCGATTGTGAGCACAGATGAGGACAAGCCGACGTCGCGGAGACTCCCTTCATGTCAGACCGGCCATCTGGACGTCGCGTCTGTCGGTCTCGTACTGCGCGGTGGCTGATGTGTGAATCTCCTGAGCTGCGACCGCGTTCGGTCAGGGGTTGTTGCGCCGGCGGTTCGTCAACGGGCGCCCGAATCCCATCCCCTGCACGGATCGCGCGCTCCCGGGTATCAGCCGTTCCGAAACCGGCGCTCGCTCTGAAGCGTTTACCCGACGGCCACCACCAATGCCAGCGATCTCCTTGAGACAGCCAGCGTGGCCGGGACGCGGTCAGAGCCACAGCGATCGTGCGCGACGCCGCCGCTCTTGGGCTGAACGAATCTCCAGCGGCCAGCCGGCTCGCGTCGCTCGCTGCTGCTCGGGGTCCGGTGGTTGTGCGTGGTTTGCCGCGGTTGCAATATTGCCGGTGAGCGAGACACTGGAATGGTGACCGAGGCGGATGAGGCGGATGAGGCGGGAGGCCGGGTCTGATTCGCATGTACGTGGCGAGCGACAGCGCGCCCTCAGCGCAGGCGCGCAGACAGCTTGCGGTGCTGCGTGAGCGGTTCGGCGGGGAGGATTGGGAGGTCGAGATCGTCGACGTGTTCAAGCAGCCCGCGCTCGCCGAGGCTGACCGGATTCTTGCGACCCCGCTCCTGATCCGGTGTTCCCGACGCGGCGTCTGAGCGTGATCGGGGACTTTGCCGACGTGCATGCGGTGGCCAACGCGCTCGATCTTGGACAGGAGGCGGCTGGATGAGCCGTGCACCGCGTCAGCGGATCCAGGTCGGCATCCCCGGGTTTGACGAGATCGTGCACGGCGGACTGCGCCGTGATGGCAGCATCCATGGTGGCGGGCGCGACGGGGGCCAGCAAGACCGGTGGGGCAGGTTCCGCCTCAGGACCGGCCCTTGAGGAGCATTGGAACGAAAAGTCACGATAAAGGGGTGAGCGGCGGCCTCGGGGCTGATCGGCCGTACCGTGTCTGGCGGTGCCGGTCGAGTTTCTGAGCGACGAGGAGGCGGCTGCGTATGGGCGGTTCATCGGGCCGCCGTCGCGGGAGGAGCTGGAGCGCTCGTTCTTCCTTGATGACGCTGACAGGACGTTGATCGCGCCGCACCGCGGTGATCACAACCGTCTCGGGTTCGCGTTGCAGTTGACGACCGTCCGGTCGTTGGGCTTGTTCTTGGTGGATCCGGTGGAGGTGCCGGGCGTCGTGCTCGACTATCTCGCGGGTCAGCTGGCGATCGCGGATCCGTCGTGTGTGGCTCGCTACATGGAGCGTCGCACGAACCCGCTTCGAGCACGCCGAGGAGATCAAACGCGCCCGCGGGCTACGGGATTTCTCGGAGGTCGCGCGGGAGCTTGAGGAATGGGTGGACGCACGGGCGTGGACGACGAGTGATGGCCCGAGGGCGATCTTCAACGACGCGATCGGCTGGCTGTTTGAGCGCGACGTACTGCTGCCGGGGGTCACAACGCTCGCACGGCTGGTCGCCCGGGTGCGTGAGGAGGCGACCGAACGTCTGTGGGAAACGCTGTCCGGGTTGCTGACGGCGGGGCAGTGCCGGCGGCTTGAGCGGCTCCTGGAGGTTCCGGACGGTAAGCGGTTCTCGGATCTCGAGCGGTGGCGTAAGGGGCCGGCGAAGCCGTCGGGCAGGAATCTGGAGAAGGCGATCGCGCGGGTCGCCGAGATCAAGACGCTCGAGCTCGGGAGGCTCGACCTCGACGCGGTGGTCCCGCACCGACGGCTTGTTGATCTCGCGCGCTACGGGATGACCGTGAACGCGCGGGCGCTGCGTCGTCATCCCCGATCGCGGCGCCTAGCGACCGTGCTGGCGACTGTCGTGTTCCTGGAGGCGAAGGCGATCGATGATTGCCTGGAGCTGCTTGATCTGTTGATGACCACGGAGCTGCTCGGTAAGGCTGAGCGCGAGTCGGTGAAGGAGAAGGCGCGCCAGCACCCGCGGCTCGCGCGCGCGTCAGCAAAGCTCGCGACCGCGGTCGAGGTTCTGATGGACGCCACCGCGCGTGGCGAGGAGCTCGGGCTTGACGGGGTGTGGGAGCTGATCGACGCGGCCGTCCCCAGACGCGAGCTGCGTGCGGCGGTGACGGCGATCACCGAGCTCGTCCCGCCTGACGTTGATGATGACGGCGTCAAGCGCGAGCAGCTCGCGACGCGGATCGCGACCGTCGCCGGATTCCTGAAGACGCTGACCGACGTGATCGAGTTCGACGCAAACGCCGACGCACAGGCGGTCCTGGACGAGATGAAGCGGATGCCCGCACTGTTACGCGCCCGAAAGCTCACGAGCGCTGACGTCAACGGGTCGCTTGTCCACGGCTCGTGGAAGCGCCTCGTGTTCGGTGCCCCGACCAACCAGGACGGCGCGGTCGATCGCAACGCGTACGTGTTCTGCGTGCTGACACAGTTTCATCGCTATCTCAAGCGGCGCGAGATCCACGCCAACCGGTCATCAAGGTGGCGCGACCCGCGCGCGCAACTCCTCGCCGGCGAGGCATGGACGAACGCGAAGGACTCGGTGCTCACCGCGCTTTCGCTCCCGGAGACCCCGGACGGTCTGCTCGCCGAGCACACCCGGACGCTCGACGCGGCGTACCACGCCGTCGGCGCGCGCCTGGAGGCGAACACCGCAGTCAGCATCGACCGCGAGGGCCAGCTGCACATTGAGCGGCTCGAGGCGATCGACGACCCCGCGAGCCTGATCGAGTTACGCCGCGACGTGAACGCGCTGCTGCCGAGGGTCGATCTCCCGGAGGTGATTCTGGAGGTGATGTCCTGGGAGCCCCAGTTCGTCGCGGCATTCGTCGCGGCCTCCGGGGGACAGACCCGCCTGGCTGATCTGCACGTCACGATCGCGGCGTGCCTGACCGCGCACGCCTTGAACATCGGGTACTCACCGATCGTCAAGAAGGGCGTGCCGGCGCTCGAGCGCGACCGGATCAGTCACGTCAACCAGAACTACCTCGGCACCGAAACGTACACCCCGGCGAACGTCTGGTTGATCGCCGCGCAGGCCGGAATCACGCTCGCGCAGGCGTGGGGCGGCGGCCTGGTCGCCGGGATCGACGGGATGCGGTTCATCGTCCCGATCCCGAGTATCTACGCCCGCCCGAACCGCAAGTACTTCGGATCCAAGCGTGGCGTCACGTGGCTGAACATGGTCAACGACCAGGGCTCCGGGCTGGCCGCGAAAGTCGTGTCGGGCACGCCCGGCGAGTCGCTGCATATGATCGACGTGATCTTCAGCCAGGACGGCGGGCAGCGCCCCGACATCATCGTCGCGGACACTGGCACCTACAGCGACCTCGTGTTCGGCCTCGCGCAACTGCTCGACATCGAGTACCGGCCCGAGCTCGCGGACATGCCCGACCAGCGCTCGTGGCGGATCGATCCCGCCGCGGACTACGGGCCGTTGAACACCGCGGCGCGCGGCCGGATCGATCTTGACCGCGTGCGCCGCCACTGGCAGGACATCCTGCGCGTGATCGCCTCGATCTACACCGGCACCGTCCGCGCGTACGACGTCGTCAGGATGCTTCAACGCGACGGAAGCCCGACACCGCTGGGTGAGGCGATCGCTTCGTACGGCCGGATCTTCAAGAGCCTGCACATCCTCACCTACATCGATGACGACACCTACCGTCGCGACATCAAAGGCGTCCGCAACCTCCAGGAAGGCCGCCACTCCCTCGCCGGACACGTCTTCCACGGCAAGAAAGGCCAGCTCTACCAGCGTTACCACAAGGGGATGGAAGACCAGCTCGGCGCGCTCGGCCTCGTCCTGAACTGCATCGTGCTCTGGAACACCCGGTACATGAACGCCGCCCTGGACCAGCTCCGCGCCGAAGGCCGCGAAATCCAGGACGAGAATGTCGCGCGGCTCTCCCCGTTCGTGCGCCACCACCTCAACGTCCACGGGAAATACTCGTTCCTGCTGCCGGAGATCCCGACCGGGCTGCGAGCGCTCCGAAACCCCGAAGACGACGACTGACGGCGATCAAGGCTTCCGAGGATGTACGTGATAACGGTCTATTATCACGTACATGACCACCGAGGCGGATAGGCCGCGCGGCGCATCAGCGACCTCCCGGACGACTCGACTCATGCCCGTTATCCGGTACATCCACGCGACCGGCCGGCGATGACCACCAGCACGAAAGCCCCGCGGAGAGCTGCCGTCACGCTCCAGGCGGCTGCCGACGCGTTCCTGTCCTCACCGCGATGCGAGAACGCCAACACGCGTCGGGCGTATGCCGGCGTGATCGACAAGATCACGAGCCAGCTCGGCGCCAGCCGCCCGCTCGCCGACATCTCCGACGATGACATCGCCACGGTCCTCAACCACGAATGGGCAAGCGCCCACGAATCGACATGGAACCGCAACCGCGCGGCCGTCAACGCCTGGCTGACCTGGTGCCGCGAGCGTCAGCGCTGGCGAGCGCCCGAGGTCCCCGGCAGCTGCGAGCGACGCAAGGAGCACCTCAACGCCACAAAGGATCTCCCCAAGGCCGCGATCGAGCGTCAACTGTCACGCCGGGATGTCCCGCTGCGGGAGAAGACGCTGTGGCGGATGCTCTACGAGACCGCCGCCCGCGCGAGCGAGATCCTCGACCTCGACGTCGAGCAGCTCGACCTCGAGAACCGTCGCGCCCCGATCCGGTCCAAAGGCGGCGAGATCGAATGGGTTCACTGGGGAACCGGCACCGCGCACCTGCTCCCTCGACTCCTGCGCCTCCCCGACGGCTCCAGCCGCTCCAGCGGACCGCTGTTTCTCGCCAGCCGCAAGCCTGTCCCGGCTCGGCGCCCGCCTGCGCGCGACATCTGCCCGTACACCGGTCGGGCGCGACTCGGCTATGACCGCGCCCGAATCGTTCTCAAGGATCTCGCCGGATGGCGGCTCCACCAGCTACGCCACTCCGCAGCAACGCACCTCGGCGACCAGAAAGTCCCGCTCCAGCTGATCATGGCCAAGACCCGCCACAAATCACCGCGCACCGCGATGCGCTACGTCAACCCCAGCCCCACAGCCGTCGCAGAAGTCACCGAGCTCCTCGATCCACCCCGACGAAAGCAATGATGCAGCAGAGCTGCAGCCAAGCTCCGCTGATGTTCATCCAGGGCGGCCCGCACAGTCGCGAGTAGTGTCTGGTGGTGGTGAACGCGATCGAGGTCACTGACCTGCGGAAGTCCTACGGCGACTTCGAGGCACTTCGTGGTGTGAGCTTCACGGTCGCGGTCGGTGAGGTCTTTTGCCTGCTCGGGCCGAACGGCGCTGGCAAGACGACCACGACCGAGATCCTCGAGGGTTACCGCTCGCGTGATGCGGGGAGCGTGAGCGTCCTTGGTCTCGACCCGGCGCACGGTCCCCGCCAGCTGCGCGAGCGTGTCGGGATCGTTCTGCAGTCATGCGGCTTGCAGGATGATCTGACGGTCACGGAGCTGCTCACGATGTACCGTCGTTACCACGTTCGCGAGCGCGACGTTGGGGAGTTGATCGAGCTTGTCGAGCTTGTCGAGAAGCGCGATGCGCGCGCCCGCGAGCTGTCGGGTGGCCAGCGTCGGCGGTTGGACCTCGCGCTGGCGCTCGTCGGCGATCCAGATCTCGTCTTCCTGGATGAGCCAACGACCGGCTTTGATCCAGCGGCGCGCCGGCATGCGTGGTCGACGATCCGCTCGCTCTGCCAGCTTGGCAAGACGGTCGTTCTCACGACCCATTTCATGGACGAGGCGCAGGCGCTCGCCGATCGGGTCGCGGTGATGCGCGATGGGGTGATCGTGGCCGAGGGCAAGCCTGAGGAGCTCGGCGGTCGCGACGTCATGCTGAGCGAGATCCGCTTCGTCCTTCCGCCGGATCGCACAGCTGCCGACCTGCCCGCGCTGCCCGCCGTCGAGCTGACATGCGATGGGGACCACTTGGTCCTGCGAACGCGTGAGGTGGTCCCCGTGACGGCGCGGATCACCGCATGGGCGGTCGAGCAGGAGATCGACCTCGGCCATTTCTCGGTCACCCAACCATCCCTTGAGGACGTCTACCTCGCGCTCACCGGCTCCGACCTAGACGGCGGCGCGGCGGCAGAGCGGTGAGCGCACGCGCGCCCTCCGGCGGCTCGGCCCTGCGCCGTGACGTCTCGCTTGCGGCCTGGCAGGTTGTCTACGAGCAGCGCGCGTTCTGGCGCAACCGCCCACGCGCGTTCTTCTCGTTCCTGATGCCGGTCATGTTCCTGATCATCTTTGCCACGATCTATCACGGCCAAACGATCGCCGGCCCGCACGGGGCGATCTCCTACGACGCCTTCTTCGTCCCGGGCATCCTCGCCTACGGCGTGATCGCGACGACGTTCGTCAACATGGCGATCAGCACCTCGATCCTCCGCGAGCAGGGTGTGCTCAAGCGAATGGCCGGCACCCCGCTACCGAGCTGGGCTTATGTCGCCGGGCGCATCGGCTCGACCCTCGTCATCACAGCAGCGATGACCTTGGTGGTGCTCGCAATCGGCCGAATCGGCTACGGCGTCCAGGTGCGCGCCGCAACGCTCCCCGGACTGCTCGCCGCGCTCATCCTCGGCAGCGCCGCGTTCACCGCGCTCGGTGTCGGCATCGTGCGCTACATCAAGAGCTCCGAAGCAGCGCCCGCGGTGATCAACTTCGCGATCCTGCCGCTCACCTTCATCTCCGGCGTCTGGTTCCACGGAAACCCCTCGACCCTGCTCACCGACATCGCCAAGGTCTTCCCTGTGCGACCCCTCGCCCACGCGCTTCAGTACGCGTTCAACCCCTTGACCACCGGCAGCGGGATTCAAGCCAGCGACCTCGAGACGCTCGGGATCTGGCTCGTCGTCGGCGTCGCCCTGATGCTCCGCTTCCTGCGCCAGCCCGCCGGCGGCGACTAAAGGAAGTTGGTCGGGATGGTGGCCGACGCGAGCGACGACTCGACTGGCTGTGCACGAGCGCCAATAAGCGGCGTCGCGGTCAGGCATTTGGCGAGCCAGGACTCGGGTACGCTGGCGGCAAGACCCTCGGAGGTCCGTAGTCGCCGAGCACAGATTGATCGCGTGCTGTCCGTTGCCAGCGCAGACACGAGCGCCACGATTCTCGCGCCGTTGCTACCGAAACTCCTTATCGTGACTTTTCGTTCCGATGCTCCTCAAGGGCCGGACCCTTGTCGAACGCTCAGCATGGTCAGTAGTACCTGCGGGAAGCCACGCCGCTTGAGCTACTGAACGTCCGCGACGACAAGTTCCCAAGCACTTTGGCTACATGGCTGCGGGATCACAAGGGCCAATGGCACGGCGAGTATCAACTTGTCTGCGAGCCCAACCCGAGGGGTGGACGGCACAAGCTCTGGCGAGTTCGCCCGCGCGGCGACCACACATAGAGCACACATCGCGCTGAAGATGTGTGGTGCCGAATCCCTAGTGCTGGCGGGGGTTTTCGAGGGCTCTACCACACACCACACATGATTTGGGACTCCTCTCCCAGCAAACGGATATTTTTCTCGCGCGTAAAGATTTGAAACATGTGTGGTGTGTGGTGGACGTGCCGAATCGTCAATGTTTACGGTGGTTTTGGGCACCACACATATATCTCGGCATGTGTGGTGTATGTGTGGCGAACATACGTTCGCCCCCCGTGCCACCGCCGCCCATAGGTGCAAGCCGTGAGTGAGACAGCGGACGACTGCGACCGCTGCCGCGCACTCCGCTACCAAAACGCGAACCTCCGGGCGATAAACGCGAACCTCACGGCGCACCTGACCGCGGAGCGCGAAATGGTGGCCGCTGTTCGAGCGGCGCTCGCACCCGTCAAGCGTTGCGGCGCACCCCGGCTCACCTCTATGGCGCCGTACCGAGGCTGCTATGGCGCCGTGCTATGATGGTGCTATGACTCGACCGCGCGATGACCTCGGAGAGGCGCTACGCCAGCATCTACGCTGCCCGCAGTGCTCCGCTAATCCGTTCGCGGGCCACCCGTTCGCGGGTGCTACTAAGCCGCTGCGCGTCGTGGCTTACCGCAAAAGCAGCGCGCGACTCGCCTGCCGTGAGTGCGGCCTGCGGTTCTCAATCGACGTGGAGAACTTTGCCAGCACCATCGCCGAACAGCAGCGCCCGTCTGACGCGGTCCTTGAAGCGCAGGCCCGAGAGCGCGCCGCTGGCGATCCGCGTCAATATCTCCCCGCGCTCGCCCGCGGGCGCGTGCTGGCAGACAGGTTTGTGGAGGAGCAACGTCAAGCCATCCTCGCGCCGCACCGCCGAGGGATCACTGTGGACAAACCGCGGCGCGGCGCGATTCGCTTCCCCAAGCGCCCCGAAAGCGGCCGAAAAGACTAGCACCGCTCTGCCCGCCCGTTGGGTGCGATTGGTCACACAAGGGTCCAAATCGGCCTTTGTGGCGAGGGGCCACGATAGGCTGAGTTATGCCCCCCCTGAACAGCAAGAACGGCAAGCGCATCGGCAAGCCGCCCCTTTATGGCAAGTCGATGACCAAATGGAAGTTCTACCTCTCCGACGAACACCGCGCGCTGCTCACGTTGGCCTCTGCGCGTAGTGGGCGCAGCCGTGCCGCGCTGGTCCGTGAGGGCATCGAGCGCGTAACCGCGGAGATAATCTCGCAGCCGCGGGAATCCACCCCTACAACGAAGGAAACCGCGGCGACAACCGCGGCTCCGGGAAGTCGAAATGGCCTCCACAACGCTACCTCAGTATAGCGCGCGACCGCCTGCAATTCCTGGCATTACGTGGGCCTGCGATGTCAAGTCCGAGCGGGTCAACTGGCTTTGGCAGTACAGACTCGCGGTGGGAGAGATAAACGAAATCATCTCTGACGAGGGTATGGGCAAGAGTTGCGTTGGCGCGAGGATTACCGCAGATGCAACCCGAGGCAAACTCGACGGGCAGAATGGCGTCGGGTTCCGGGTCCTGGTGGTTGCACACGAGGACTCATGGACACACACGGTCAAGCCGCGGCTGCAAGCGGCGGGCGCGGATATGAACGCAGTCGGCTTTCTCCAGTATCCCTCGGATGATGGACTGCGCCCGGTGATATTCCCGGACGATACAGAGTACGTCCGAGACGCGATGTCTCAAGGACGCGCCGGGATGCTGTACGTTGACCCTCTCGGCTCACACATCGCGGCGCAGCGAAACTCATTCGACCCGGACCAAATCCGCATCGCCGTGCGCCCGCTAGCTGAGGCTGCACACGTAGACAAGTTCACGGTGCTCGACAATCGGCACACGAACCGCAGCACCAGCACCAACGCCCGGCAACGGTCGGCGGGCTCACTTGGATACCGGCAGGCAACCCGCTTGCAGATGATATTTGGACGCGACCCTGACGCACCCGAGGATGACACCCGGCGCATGCTTGTGGGTTCCAAGGCGAATATCTCGGCCAAGGCGCGCGCGCTCAGAATCAAAATGGAAACCGTGTCCGTTGACCTTGAGGACGGCACCACGGACGAGATTATCTGAACCTACTGACGCATCCGTGGGTTGTGTCACCGTCCGGGTAGGGGTGGGCAGAG
>OCZT010006548.1_pt1 | contig 11518 bp, 7 predicted proteins | sample 1539031 | NCBI WGS metagenome assembly OCZT01 (sample SAMEA3539308, study PRJEB22396) | soil metagenome | biome: tundra; feature: field; material: soil | place: USA | collected 2010-05 | depth 0.15 m
GCACGAAGCTGCGATCGATCTTCAGCTCGTTGAACGGCAGCTTCTGCAGCTTCGAAAGCCCGGACTGGCCGGTGCCGAAATCATCGATGGAGAGCCGGAACCCCTTGAGTCGCAGGCGCGTGGCGACATCGATCATTTTGATCGCGTCGCGGGCCACTTGTGTCTCGGTCACTTCCAGCGTGATGAACTCGGGCGCCACGTGCGCGTCCCGCGCGAGGGACTCGATCAGCTCGGGGAGGTCGAGTCGATCGAAGGCACTCGCGGAAAGATTGATGGATACTCCGAGCTCGCGGCCGGCGTCGTGCCATCGTCCGGCACAGGCGATGGTCTCCCGCAGCGTGAAGTCTGTGAGGGCCCCGCTGTACTCCTTGTGTCCTTCCATCGCGGGGACGAACGACGCCGGCTGGAACAGACGGAATTCGGGATGCTTCCAGCGCACCAGCGCTTCGACCCCCGCGACTTTGCCCGTGCGCATCCAGACCTTGGGCTGATACAGAAAGAAAAGTTCGGCGTGCTTGAAAGCATTCGTGAAATCCTGATCCGGCGCGATGACGGTGTCGTCCACCCGGTCACCGCACGGCTCGCGCATCCGCTCGAGGATCGGTTCGAGCTTCTCGGCCGTCAGCGGCTTTGGAATGGTGCCGAGCATACGGAGCCCCTGCGCCTCGGCGAGCATGCCGGCCGTCTCGATGATGCGTTCGTCTTCGATGCTCATGATCGCGATGGCCGACTCCAGTCCGAGGGCGGCGAAGGCGCGGATCGTTTCGATGCCGTCTCGCTCCGGCATCCGCAGGTCGCAGAGGATCAGGTCGAACCACTCGCCCGGCTTCGTCACGGCTGCAAGCGCGTCGCGGCCGTCGGCGGCCTCCGTGACGCCGGTGATGCCCATGGTCTTCAGTACGTTGCGCACCCAACTCCGTACATGCGACTGGTCGTCCACAACCAGGACGCGGAGGAGGGTACTATCGTCAGGCATCGTCATCACGCGTGTTCCAGCGTCGGGGAGATTCTCTCACCTGGCACCGAGGACCTCGTGCACGCCGCCCATCGGTCACGAATCGCCTCCGCTGAGCGCGCGAGCGCCTCGGCGGCCCGGATCACGGCGTCCTGCAGCTCTTCCACCCGCACCGGCTTGCCCACGAAATCGTCCATCCCCGCATCCAGCGTCGCCTGGCGGTCGCTGTCCATCGCACTCGCCGTCATCGCGACGATCTGCGCGCGACGGCCGCTCTTCGACGGCAACTCGCGGATGCGCCGCGTGGCCTCGAGGCCGTCCAGCTCGGGCATCTGCACGTCCATCAGGATGAGGTCGTAGTCGAACTCGTCGACGGCCACGAGCGCCTCGACGCCGTTGCCCACCACGTCCACACGGTAGCCCATTCGCTCGAGGATCCACGCGGCCACCTTCTGGTTCACCGGATTATCCTCGGCGATCAGGATGCGCAGCGGGTATTTCTTCGCGAGGTCGGGATCGAGCACGAGCGGCCTGACCGTGACGTCACTCACGCGCGCGCCGCCGAGTACCTGATCGATCGTCCGGATCAGCGCGGCCGGCTTCACCGGCTTCACGAGTACCGCCGCGAAACCCACCCCCTCGAGGTCCACGCCGCGGTCGCCGAGCGAACTGAGCATGATCATCGGCGGCGCGCCGGCGCCCAGCGCCGCGCGGAGCCTTGGCGCCAGCTCGCGGCCATCCATCACAGGCATGTGATAGTCGAGCACCGCGAGGTCGAACCGTTCGCCACGCGCGGCGGCCTGGAGCGCCTCGTCGCCCGAGACGGCGAGCGAGACGGTCGCCCCCCAGCGCTCGAGCTGGCGGCGCAGGATGTCGCGGTTGGTGGCGTTGTCGTCCACCACGAGCACGCGGCGATTGTGCAGGCTCACGTGCGAAACCGAGCGCAGGTGGTGCGGCCCCGTTTCCCCTTCCTCGACGATCGCGGTGAAGAAGAAGGTCGTTCCCTTCCCGTCCTCGCTCTCGACCCACATCGTGCCGCCCATCATTTCGGCGAGCCGCTTGCTGATGATGAGGCCGAGCCCGGTGCCGCCGAACTGGCGCGTGGTCGAGGCATCCACTTGACTGAACGACTGGAACAGCCGGTCGCGCTTGCTGGCCGGAATGCCGATGCCCGTGTCGCGCACGAGGATCCTGAGTTCCATCTTGCCGTTCACGCGCGCGCCGGCTTCGGCCTCCACGAACACCTCGCCCTCCTGCGTGAACTTCACCGCGTTGCCCACGAGGTTCACGATGATCTGGCGGATCCGCGTGACGTCGCCCACCACCACGTGCGGCACGGAATCGTGGACGAAGTACACGAGATCGAGGCGCTTCTCCGCCGCCCCACCGGCAAGCAGGTCGAGCGCCGACTCCACGCACTCACGGAGCTCGAACGGCTGCCGCTCCAGCTCGAGCCGGCCAGCCTCGATCTTGGAGAAGTCGAGGATGTCGTTGATGATCCCGAGCAGAGCGTCGCCGCTGGACCGTACGGTCTCGACGAAATCGCGCTGCTCGGCGTCGAGCTTGGTGTCGAGGAGGAGGCCGGTGAGCCCGATCACCGCGTTCATCGGCGTGCGGATCTCGTGGCTCATGTTGGCGATGAACTCGCTCTTTGCGCGGACGCCCGCTTCCGCACGGTCCTTCGCATGGCGCATCTCGCCGAGGAGCCGCTCGACCCGCTCCACCATCGCGTTGAAGGTAGTGGCCAGCGTGCCGAGCTCGTCGCGCGTGGAAGCGTCCAGGCGGAGCGAGAAGTCGCCGGCCTGCATGCGCCTGGCCGCCGTCTCGAGCCCGGCGATCGGCCGGACGATGAAGCGCCGCGTGAGGAAGAGGCCGGCGAGGAATACCGCGAAGGCGGCGGCGGCGATGAGACCGAGCGTCCAGAGCATCTCGTCCTGCTGGCGCTGGCACCTCGCCACGAAAGCGATGACGAAACGGTTCGTGAGGTCCCTGAGCTGGGGCAGCCCGTGGTCGACGCGCTGGTAGGCCGCCACGAATCGCGCCTCCCCACGCGGAGCTTCGGCGACGGTCAGGAGGTCCGGCCGAAGCCCATTCCACAGGGAGGCCACGGCGGTGAGCTCGGGTCGCAGCTCCAGCGGTGCCGCGTCAACGACGTCGTCCAACACCCGCCCACCCCGCTGCAGCGCCACGAGGCCGTACCCGAACTCCTCCACGCGAGGCCGGAGGCCGGCGCGGTCTGCCTCCTGGCCCAGCGAGACCATGTGCGTCCAATCGCGGAGCTCCGCCGCGAGCATGCGCTGCCGACCGGCCACGTTGACGACATGGTCAACAGTGCGTGTCCTCTGCAGGTACGAATAGAAAACGAGCGTGCCGGCAAGAGATCCAATGAACTGCAGCAGCAGCAGCAGGCCAATCTTCTTCGTGAGTGTCGGCCTCACTGCCTGCCTGCCCGCGCAACGTTCGTTCCAAGCGGCGTACGGTCTCGTCCGCTGCCGACTCGTTCACCTGGCATCGAGCACCTCCCGCACCTTTCGGCCCAGCGACTCCGCCGTAAACGGTTTCTGCACGAGCGTGATGCCTTGTTCCAGCAGGCCGTGCAGGATGGTCACGTCGCTCGTGTAGCCCGAGACGAACAGCACCTTGAGGTCCGGCCTCAGGGCGCGGACATGCTCCGCCAGCACGCGCCCACTTATCCCGCCCGAGAGCACGACGTCCGTCAGGAGGAGATGCAGTGGCTCGCGTGCCTCCCCGATCACCCGAAGCGCCTCCTCGCCGCTGCTCGTGCTCAGCACGCGGTATCCCTGCGCCTCGAGCATGCGCGCGGTCACGCGGCGCACCGCCGGCTCATCCTCCACCAGGAGAATCGTTTCCACACCGTGCACCGGTGTCCTCTTGAGACGGAGCGCCGCCGTCACCGCGGCATCGTGACGCCGCGGCAGATAGACCTTCATGGTGGTGCCGATTCCCTCCTCGCTGTACACGACGATCTGGCCGCCGGCCTGCTTGACGATGCCGTAGCTCGTCGCGAGCCCCAGCCCCGTCCCCTTGCCGGTCGCCTTCGTGGTGAAGAACGGCTCGAAGACGTGGGTCTTCACCTCCTCGTTCATCCCCGTGCCCGAATCGCTCACCGCCACCATGACGTATTCGCCGGGCGCCACGTCCGCGTCCTTCCGCAGATACGCTTTGTCCAGGGCGATGTTTGCCGTCTCGATTGTGAGCGTTCCACCCTCGGGCATCGCATCGCGCGCATTCACGACGAGGTTCATGAGGACTTGCTCGAGCTGCCCGCGGTCCATCTTCACGGTGCCAAGTTCCGGATCCGTCCGAGTGGCGAACGCGATGTCTTCGCCGATGACCCGCCGGAGCATCTTGTCCATCTCGACGACGAGGGCATTGGCGTTGAAGATCGTGGGCTCCACCACCTGGTGCCTCGAGAACGCGAGCAGCTGCCGCGTGAGGCCAGCGGCGCCCTCACCGGCCTTGAGCACCTCCTCCAACGACGGCCTGACCGCATGACCGGCGGGCAGCTCTTCAAGCGCCATGCCCGTCCAGCCCAGGATCACGGAGAGAAGATTGTTGAAATCGTGCGCCACGCCACCGGCGAGCCGGCCCACGCTTTCCATCTTCTGAGCCTGAAGCAACTGTGCCTGTAGCCGCAAGCGTTCGGTGATGTCTTCCTTGATCGCGATGAAGTGCGTGATGGCGCCGGACTCACCGAGGACCGGCGTGATGGTCTGGTACTCGGTATACAAGCTGCCATCCTTGCGGCGGTCGGTGATCTCGGCGCGCCACGTCCGTCCGGAAAGGACCGTCTCCCAGAGCAACTGATAGAATGCCGGATCGTGCTTGCCGGACTTGAGGAGTCGGGGGTTCTTGCCAAGGACCTCGACCGCGGCGTAGCCGGTGAGCGCAGTGAAGGCGCGGTTTACCCACCTGATTGTGCCAGAGCGGTCGGTGATGACGATGGCATTGGCGGCGGCGTTCAGGGCGGCGCTTTGTACTTGCCGGGACTCGTCCGCCACCTTGTGCTCGGTGATGTCCTGGATGGTTCCGCGCATCGTGACGGGCTGGCCCCGATCGTCGAACTCGAGGTCACCCACGCCGTGCAACCATCTTTCCTCATTGTCGTTCTTTCGGACAATCTTGTATTCCTTGTCGAATCGGATGCGCTTTCCCAGCACGTCATCGGTCAGATAGGCGGTCATCAGGGCCCGCCACTCGGGGTGGACGAGCGCGAGCCAGCCTTCCACCGAGCGGACGTATCGATCGTCTATTCCGAAGATGCGATCGAGCACATCCGAACTTGTCCAGAGGCCGGTCGAGAGGTCCGTGATGTAACTGCCCAGGCCGGCAATCGCCTGTGCTTCCCTGAGCGATTTTTCACTTGCTCTCAGGGCATCTTCTGCCCGCCTGCGCTCGGTGATGTCCTGGAAAATACAGTAGAACGCCGTGCGCTCGCCCAACAACACCGTCCTTGCCCACACGTGGACATTCCTGATCTCGCCGTTCTTGGTGCGGTGCAGGGTTTCGAAGTCGTCTGATCCATCGGACCGCACTTTCCGTATGTGTTCTTGTGTTTCCTCCGGTGACTCCTGTGCTTCGTAGTCGGAGATTCTCAGGGCGACGAGTTCCGCACGGGTGTAGCCCAATTGCTTGTACGCGGTTTCATTCGCCTCGATCGTCTTTCCTGATTCAGCGTCGATCAGGACAATCCCATTCGGTGATTGCTCGAACAAGACGTGATAGCGTGCTTCTGCATTCCGGAGCGCTTCCTCCACGCGCTTGCGCTCGGTCATGTCTTGACCGTCGTGGTTGCCAGTGACCTGCTTCGGCTTACCGGAGGTCGGCTGGCGCGTGATCCGGTAATGCCCATCGTCTGTCGGATCGATTCCTTCACTTGGCATCGAGGACCTCGCGCACCTTTCGACCCAGCAACTCCGCCGTGAACGGCTTCTGCACGAGCGCGACGCTCTGTTCGAGCAGGCCGTGCAGGATGGTCACGTCACTCGTGTAGCCCGAGACGAACAGCACCTTGAGGTCCGGCCTCAGGGCGCGGACACGTTCCGCCAGCACGCGTCCACTTATCTCGCCCGAGAGCACGACGTCCGTCAGGAGGAGATACCAGGGCTCGTGACCATCCTCGATCACCCGTAACGCCTCCTCGCCGCTGCTCGTGCTCAGCACGCGGTATCCCTGCGCCTCGAGGGCCTGTGCCAGTGCGCACTCCTCATCCAGCGAGAGACACGTCTCGAGATCGTGGATCAGCACCAGGCCGTCGTCGAGCGTGACGACTCCCTGCACATGTTCAAGTCCCCGCACGATCCGACCCGCTCCGGTCACCTCTGCCGTCGGCACGGTGATCACGCCCAGTGCCTCATCCACCACCAGCGCCACGGTTCGTGACGACGTACGGGCGATCAGGAACTGGTCCGTCACGTCAACCTCGCGCTCGGGCAGCCCGAAGCGCCGCCGCAGGCTGAGCACCGGCAGCACGCTCCCTCCGACGTCGATCGCGCCGAGCACGATCGCCGGCGCCCCGGGCAGCGGCGTGACCTCCACCGCGCGGACGAAGCGTTCGATCACGCCGAGCCGCAGCGCATAGCGCTGGCCGTCGAGACGGAAAACGACCAGTTCGGCGCGTTCGGTATCCGCCACGAGAACCGTGCCGCTCACGATGGTGCGTCCTCGGAGCCGGGCCGAGCCGCCGACGCGAGACCTTCGAAGATTTCCGCAAGGCGGTCCAGGTCCACCGACTTGTCGAGGAAGTGGTCCGCGCCGGCGGCCAGGCACCGGGCGCGGTGCTCCTCGTCGGTATAGTTGGTCAGCATGACGACCACGGTCTCGGGCGCCCGCGCCTTGATATCCTGGAGAACCGCCACCCCGTCTCCGCCCCGCATCCTGATGTCGAGCACCACAGCGTCGGGCGCGAGCCGCCTGGCAACTTCCACGCCCTCGGGGGCATCGCTCGCGGTGCCCACCACATCAACACCCGCTAATTCGGAAAGCAGCGCGACCAGCCGGTCGCGAACCGCGACCGAGTCGTCCACCACGAGCACTCGAACTGATCCCACCTGGACCATCCCTGAGACGATCACGCGTCCTCCATGACTCGTGCGAGAGAATCAACCTCACGCGGTCCGCGGTCACGGGGAGAGGCTGCGGTGAGAATGGGCTGACCGGAGACCGAACGGTATCAGCGCGCGGCGTCGCCATGCGTGCGACTTCGTGCCGCGTTTGTAGGCCGTCGTCCTACAGCGCAGCGGCCGAGGTCGCGGCCGGCGGCCTCTACTCCGCCAGCCCGTTCAGGAGGGCGTAGCGGATCGCCTCGGCGTGGGTCCGGAGGCCGAGCTTCTTGAGGATCCTGCTGCGGAACGTGCTCACCGTCTTCGGGCTGAGCGACAGCTCGGCGGCGATCTGCTTGACGGACTTGCCGGACGCCGCCATGCACAGCACGCGGAGCTCCCGATCAGACAGGGTTTGGTGCGGCGCCTGCTCGCCGGCGCCGACGACGGCCGCGAGTTGCTCGGCCAGTGTCGCGCTGACGTACCGCCGGCCGCTGGCCACGCGCCGAATCGCCTCGGCGAGCTCCTCCGGCGTGCAGTCCTTTTGCAGGAAGCCCGCGGCGCCGAGCTTGAGCGCCCGCATCGCATGGTCGCGTTCGGCGTGGGCACTCAGCACCAGGATCGGCAGGTTGGGGTGCCGCTCCCGGATCTTGCGGACCACGTCCGGGAACCCGAGCCCGGGCATCGAGATGTCGAGCAGCACCGCATCCACAGGGGTCGTGGCCAAGCGCTCGAGCACGGCGTTCCCGTCCGCCGCCTCAGCGACGACCTTCATGTCCCGGTTCTCCACGATCATGCTTTTGATTCCCTGGCGGACGAGCGGAAAGTCGTCGGCGACGAGCAGCCTGATCATGCTCCGCCCTCCACCGCATCATGCGCTCCGAACGGGACCACGACCTCGATCACGGTACCCCCGTGGACGCCGCCGCGAATCGCGAACCGGCCGCCCAAGGCCAGCGCGCGCTCGCGCATGCCGATGATCCCGAACCGCCCGCCGGCAGAACTCTCGGCCGCGATGCCCCGCCCGTTATCCTCGACCAGGAGCACCAGATCGTCACCGGCGGCGCGAATCGCGATGGTCACGGCGGTGGCCGCGGCATGCCGCGCCACGTTGGTGAGCGACTCCTGGACGATCCGGTACAGGAGGAGGGCCATGCGGTCGTTCAAGCGGAGATCGCCCGACGTGCACATGACATCGCAGTGGATGCGGGTGCGCCGGATGAACTCGGCGGCCTGGAACTCGACGGAGTCACGGAGCGTCAGGCCTTCCAGTACTGGGGCGTGAAGCTCGGACACGACCTGCCGGCCGGTCGCGATCAAACCGTCCACCAGTTCGTCCACGGGATCGAGACTGGCCAGTGATATCTTCCCGCCTTTCGCGACGCGCCGGCGCAGGGCCCGCATATCCATTTTGAGCGCCGTCAGAGCCTGCCCGAGATCGTCGTGCAGGTTCCGCCCGAGGTTGGCCCGCTCTTCTTCCCGGACGGCATCGAGGTGGGCGGCGAGGGCCCGCAGTTCCGTGCGGGAACTCTCCAGCAGCGCTTCCGAACGCTTGCTTTCGCTCACGTCCTGCATCGTGCCCGTGGAGCGCAGCGGCCGGCCAGCCGCGTCGTAGAAGGATTCGCAATGCTCCTGGACGTACTTGATCCGGCCATCCGCCATGAGCAGCCGGTGGGTGCTCTCGTACGGCTGGCGAGTCGCGACCGACCGGGTGTAGGCCGTGTTCACCATTTCCCGGTCCTCCGGGTGAATGGCGTCAAGGAAAACCTCATGGGTCGCGCCGAATTGGCTCGGGTCCATCTCGAACAGGCGGAAGATCTCGTCGGACCAGATGAGTTCGCCGCTCACCAGATTCAACTCCCAGCTCCCGATGCGGGCGACGCGCTGGGCTTCCTTGAGACGTGCCTCGCTGATGCGGATCGTTTCCTCCGCCTGCTTGCGCTCGGTGATGTCATCAAAAACCGCGACGAAGCTTCCTTTTTCAGGACTGTAAACAGAGATGTTCAACCACTGAGCTTGCGACTTGAAATCGAATTCGAAGGTCTCGGGAATGCCGATCGAAGCAACTCGACCGTAGGTCTCGAATACCTCAGGACTCAGCTCCCTGATTCCGGGGATGACTTCGCTGACGGGTTTCCCCACCACGTTGGTCAGCCCCGTCAACCGCCCGAAGGCTTCATTGACACTGAGATACACGAAGTCCACGGGGCGGTCGTGATCGTCATACTGCATTCGGCAGTACGCGAACCCATTGAGCATGTTTGAAAAGAGCGAGCGATAACGTTCTTCACTCAAACGAATCGCCTTCTCCGCCCGCTTGCGCTCCGTGACGTCCACGGCCGCACCGATCCATTCGTGGACTGCGCCATCCCCGTCGCGGATGGGAGCTGAGCGCACAACCATGTCACGCCATTCGCCGTCGAGGTGTCGCAAGCGTGCTTCCACCCGGGCCGTCGCCCGGAACACCACGGCACTCAGCAGCCCGCGATCGTCAGGGTGCACGGCTTCGATCCAGCGTCCGTCCCTGATCTCTTCTTCGGTCTGCCCGGTGAAACCGCGCCAGGACGCATTATCACCAACCCACTCGCCTGAAGGGTCCGAGCGCCACACGACCGCGAATGTGGCGTCGGCGAGCACGCGCAGTCGGGCTTCGCTCTTGCGAAGCGCCTCCTCAGCCTGCTTGCGCTCCGTGACGTCCCGAATCGCGGCGAGCACGGTGGTCTCATCGCCCATGCGTACGTGGCTCAGACTGACATCCACCGGGAATGACGTGCCGTCCTTGCGCACGGCGGCGAGCTCCAGGCCGAGGCCCATCGGTCGGGCCTTCGGATTCGCTGAAAAGCCTGCGCGATGCGCGGCATGCCGCTCTGCCGGGGCCCTGGGCACGAGGGTTTCGACCGGCATTCCCAGCAGCTCCTCCCGGGAGAAGCCGAACAGGTTCACGGCGGCGGTGTTGGTGAGAACGATCCGTCCGTCCGCGTCTACCCCGACCATGGCGTCGGGAGCCGCATTGAGAATTGCGCGAATCCTGGCTTCGCTGGCTCGCAGTTCCCGGTCGCGACCCCGCTTCCGGACGACGAGCGTTCCCGCCAGTATTGCTGCGAGCAGGAAGAGGGCGCCCAACAGCCCCTTCGCCTGCACCTCCACCAGAGAATTCGCCACCTGCAGCAGCGTGTAGCTCATTCGCTCGGCACCAGCGCCAGCAGGGAAGTCAGGGACTGCACGATGCGGTGTTGCGGCTCGCGTCGCGACCGAGCTCGCTGAGCAAGTCGCAGGCGGCACGGTCGTTGTTCATGAAGCACCTCGAAGAACGGATGTATCCTGGCCGACACCTCGGGAGGGATACTCAGCCTTTCGCCCGCGGCGCGCGCGCCGCAGCGGATAACAGTTCAGACGCTCGTCTGGATGCACGAGCTTGCACGGGCCGGCGGGCTTCCACACGCGTGCGACGATGCGGCCCTCGGTGAATGCTTGGAGGCCGTCGGGATCGAGCACGCAGAGCAGCGAGCGTTCGGTGCGCACGAGGCCGAAGGACTGCAGGTGCTGGAGAGCGCGGTTCGCGGTCTGTCGCGTGACGCCCGCCACCTGGGCGACCGCGGACTGCGCGAGTGGAACGCGCGTACCGGCCGCGAGCGGACAACGCTGACCCACCTTCGGGGCGACGTACAGAAGGGCGCCGGCAACTCGTCGGGAGGGAGAGCGTTCGGCTTGGGCAGCGAGCCGAAAGAGCAATCCTGCATGCTGGCGTGCGAGTATTGCGCCAAGTGCAGATGCGAGCGAAGGATTCTTGAGCAGGACGCGCTCGAAGCTGGATTGCGGCACGCGTGCGACGGACGAGGGCACCAGTGCCGAGAAGATCATCCGGTGCGAGAGGGACGACTCGCCTTGGAAAGGAGGAACACAGGCACCGGGGCCGAGCACTTCGAGCGTGATCGTTCCGCCGTCGTGACGGTGGCACTGGATCGCAAGCGCGCCGTCGACGACCACCAGGAACGAATCTTCGCCGCGCTCGGGGAACAGCGTGGCACCGGCAGCCAGCGATCGCCGGACCACGTTCGCGTCCTGCAGCACGTGCATGCACAGTTCGTCCACCGCCGGTGACGGGCTCACTGGACTCTTCACGACCCGGAATATAGAAGCATAATCACGCCTTCGGTGTCGGCGAACGGACAGAGGGGGGAGGCAGGACGCTCCACACATTGACCCTTGGGTCATCCTCGACACGAGTCCTCACCGCTGTGTGTGCGAGACCTGACCTGACCTCCAATGCCACGGCGCGTCGCGGCGGAACCGAATGTCCTGTACGTTACGACCTTCCCGCTCATGCGAGGCGCGCACACATGACCCCTGATACGCGGTCCCCGACGACGCCTCTGCCATCCTCGCGCACGGCGCTCCTCATCGTCATGCTCACCGGACGGGGCGAGATCACCACGCTCGAGGCCGCATGACGCTGAGCAAGACGGAACGGGCCGACCTTCACGTCCTGGTGGTCGACGAC
>OCZT010006549.1_pt1 | contig 11517 bp, 9 predicted proteins | sample 1539031 | NCBI WGS metagenome assembly OCZT01 (sample SAMEA3539308, study PRJEB22396) | soil metagenome | biome: tundra; feature: field; material: soil | place: USA | collected 2010-05 | depth 0.15 m
TAACTTCTTTAGGACCAGCATCCGTTTTTATTACATAAACTGTTTCTGTCGTCAAAGGTGGTGAAGAAATTTCAATTCCTCCATCACCATTTGTCATTACAAAATCCTTTTCCTTATTATTATCTAAGTAATCGACATAATTAAATTTTATCGTTTCTCCTTTTTCTCCTGGGAAGGCATAAATATTTAATTTCTTTTCGTTGTCTCCACGCTTCCATAGCTTCGAGTTCCCTTCTAACATTCTCCCGGTCAGGTAAAATGAATTACTCTTTACGAAAACCGGAATATGATCCATCGGTACAGTTAAACTAATTTCTGTCTCGCCTTCATATTTTATACTCCTATTATAAAAATCGAACCACCTTCCTTTGGGTAAATAGATTTTCCTGGTACTGTTGCTGTCAGTTATTGGCGCAACTAAAAAAGTATTTCCAAACATGTATTCATTCCATATGTCGTATGTATTCTTATCCTCCGGAAACATATATGCCAGCGGTTTCATCAAAACCCCGTTCTTATAGGATGTATTCACAAGTGAATATATAAACGGTTCCATATCCATTCTGAATGAAGCGCAGTTTCTGAAAATGTGTATAAGCTTTTCCGAATATTTCCACGGCGGTCTCTCTTCATTTTTCCCTCCGGTATTATCCAGTTTTATTTCGAAAAATCCTGACCATGATCCGAATTCCAGCCACCTTGCATAAAGTTCTTCCGGAATCCGTTCGCCTAAATATCCCCCCACATCTGATCCCCATACCGGAAATCCCATAAATCCGCATCGCATAGCATTTGCAATATTTCCTGCCAGCCCGTCCCAGCTTGCTCTCGAATCTCCTCCCCATAATGCCGATAAATATGGCTGGCATCTGTGGAATGCCCCTCTTGAATAATTAAACTGGTCTGAATCATATTTCTCTTTCAAAAAACCATCAATTATTTTTGCATAAAGAAATATATATTTATTCCTTCGTTCTGCCTCTGGGGTCTTGTCATACCAGGGCGACATTTCAGGGAACTGCTCTTCAGCCCTGTCCATCTTATGCCCCCTAACTCCCATACTGTATTGAAATTCATTTAATCTTCTTTTGAATTCCTTAATTGCATCTGGATTAGTAAGATCTATATATCCTTTAAAATTTGGAAGAAGTCCCGGAAAATCCTTATCCTCAAAGGTCATCGGTCCTACCCAGGTCATAAACTTCATCCCGTATTGTGTTTCTATTTCCCCAATCCATTCCTTCGGATTTGAAAATTTATTGCTGAAATCCATCTTCGACCAGCTGTTTGCTCCATTGCTGTAAGGTCTGTCTGCCAGCCAACTCGTAAAGGGAATTTGCAGTTCTGTCATCTTCTTAATATCCGATATTATTTCATCCTTCCCCCCTTTGTTCTCATCCCTCCATGCCATCGTTCCGCATGCCCACATCGGAATATATTTCGGCTTCCCGATTATTCCGTAATATTCTTTTAAGATCTCATCACCGTTATTTCCGGTAAAAATATACCATTCCAGTTTTCCTGTATGATGATAAAGAGATGTCTCGTTGTTAATTCCTAATTTATATTTCCCCTTAGCAAAGGTATCAAAAAATGATGCGTACCCTTTATCCGTCATAAAAAAAGCAGACCATGCATCCGCATAATTTTCATAATATTGATCCCCATGCCCCTCAATATCTATATCTACAACTTCCCCCCGTAAATCCGGACTCTTTCTGTTGTTTGGATATAATGGTTCCAATATCCCGAAGAAATGTTCTCCTTTATCTTCCATATTAATTGTAACATGTTCAGCCCATTTGGGATCTGAAAAGAATTTGATTGTATTATTACTAACTGATATTTCAACTTGAGCAAATAAAGGTTTTCCTTCCTCCCTGTATTTTGCCACAGAAGGATATTGAAGTTCTAAATTTAATTTCTCAGCCGTGCTTCCTTTTAGTGTAATCGATGTGGGTTTGGTAAAATTAAATTCTATAGAAGATATTACTGTTATCCTTTTATCCCCATTCAGAACAACAATCTTATTCCCCTCAACCCCGACTTTAAACTTCCCCGATGTCCAGATATTTTCTCCCTCCCCTGCTATAATCTTACCTAAAAAAAATAATAAAGAAAATAATAACAGACCAATAAAATGTCTCATACCTATTCTCCAAGTTTTTCGCACTATTATTTTGTCAAAGGCACCAAACGGACTCAAACACCCTTCTGTAAAAATAAATATTAAATTTTACAATGTCCCATTACTTCTAATGGAAGTTTTTTCAATCTACTTCCGTAGTAACCGCCAACATTTTACAAAATTTTGTCCTCCTTCTAAATTAACCCGCCCATAATTACCCTGTTTTTTATACAAAATATTTTTGTTAGCACCCTGAATCGAGCGCATTTGATGCGCATTTCGTGCGCATTTCCTTGCTCACAGATAGTGTACGGACTATCTACAGTTATAATGCAATACTTTAGTTCTGTATTTCCCGGAAGTTCAATATCTTATAAATTTGATAGGCCTACAATTCCTTAAACCATCCCTTTGTATCAGTTTTTTTATGTCTTTTGATGTACAACCTGAGATAAGTTTCTTTCCCAACCCTGTAATATTCAATATTCTTTGCGCGTCAAAGTTAGTGCTTTTTTCCCTAATCAGAACGGGAAATCAGATTTTAAGTCCACCTTTTCCAGAATCTTCCCTTCGACCTTCTTCTCTGCAATCTGGTGAATTTCATTCCCATCAACAAAAATCGCTTTATAAGGTTTAACTGGACAGGCAAATTCACACGCCCCGCACCCAATACAGTATTCATTCTTGATCTCAGGCAAATGAAGTTTTTTATACGGCACCATCTGGACAGCCTTTGTAGGACAATGTTCCGAACACGCCCCGCATTCCGTTCCTTCCGTTTCAACTATGCAGTTCTCTTTTATAAAATTTGTTTTCCCGATTTGGGTTAGTTTCTTTTCGTAAATCGTTAGTGGAAGAATTGCTCCGGTTGGGCATACTTGTCCGCATATTATGCATTCCTGGTTGCAGAAGCTTGTCTTATAGTCCATATGCGGTTGAAGAATCCCCGTAAATCCGTATTCCCATAACGACGGTTGCAATACTTGAGTCGGACATGCGCTTACACATAAATGGCATGCTGTGCATTTCCCCGTAAAATGTGAAATGCTCATTGACCCAGGTGGCGATACCGCGCTCTTCTTAAGATTCTGGATCTTGCTTAACTTTTTCGGAATAATCTTTATCTGCCCTAACGAAATAGTTGACAACCCTATTATATATAAAAAAGTCTTGGATATTAACTCTCTCCGTTTGTCATCAATTTTCGACGGCTTTATTTCCTCATGTTTCAATAAAGAGCTTGTGTATCCTATCCCTCCTTTGGGACAAACTTCCACGCAGTTGTAACAACTTACACATCTGTCAAAATGTATTATCTTGTTCTTCTTATCTATGCACCCCGACTTGCAAACCCTCTCGCAGAGATTGCAGCTTATACAGTTATTTTTATCAATCGAAATCTTGAAAATGGAATATTTTGAAAAGAGCCCAAGCAATGTTCCAACTGGACAAATAGTGTTGCAGAATAACCTCCCCCTCGTAAATGACATAAATCCAATTGTCGCCAGCACAATAAAAGCAAATTCTATAGCTGCATAACTCATTCCATTAATTTCAATAGGGTAGAGCCAATAAACATTTAATTTTCCCAATGTAAAAGCAGTAAAATTGTTTGCTAAGATCAGGATCGGTCTGAAAAGATTAGTAAATATTTTCCCTGTATTACTGAAAGGATCAAGAAAGTTTAGTAAAATTATACTACCGGATAATAATGAAATGACTGAAACTCCTAACAAAGAATATCGCAGTATTTTGTACCCCTTTTTTATCTTGAAATATTTCTTCTTATTCAATTTCTTAGAAATAAAAGAAATAATATCCTGCAGCGTCCCCATTGGACATATACTTGAGCAGTAAACCCTTCCAAACAAAAATGTAAATACAATTACAACAACAAAGCCTGTTGCCGCTATACTTAATATGCTTATGAATTTTAATATCGAAGGGATAAATTGAAGGTATGTTAAATAATTATTTAACTTCTGTACTGCCACCCCGGAAAGGTCCAGGTATATAACAGTAAACAAAATAAAAAATAAAAGCGATACCCCTATTCTGATTTTTTTCAAATGAGCCAATTCAACTTCACATAATTATACGGTTTATCGATAGCTTATTCAAATCCATTACTCCTAACTTCATCTGGTTGGCTATCCTGATATAATCTACTTTCTCAGGTTCTGTTCCAAAAAGTTTTGCTGCTGCTGCATCTGCCGCAACTATGTCCCTGGATATAATCAGCGACTTCATCGTAATAATATCTTCTTTGGATACTCCCTTAGGACCGTTCCTCTTCATAACATTATAGGCATCAACAATTGTTAGATCTGGTTTTCGGTAAGATGCAAAATCTGCAATGCATTGTTGCAGGTTGTTCTGATGCCAGAAACGTCTGTCCCATACTACCCCCATTAAATTTTTCATCCCGATAGTTATCCCCGACGATCCGTGGTGCTTTAATATAGGTACATTAATAAAAACATCACTGTTAAGTATAAGTTCATGCACTTTGGCATTCTTTAGCACTGAACCGGACTTGACTTCTACATCGTGATAATATCCCTCGCTTTCCCCTGAAACTATTTTACCCCCCGCCTCTTTTACTGCGCTTTCTATTCCGCTGTTTGAATAACACTTCTTCCAGTAATCACACGTATGGTCAAATACATAAACATCTTTTGCTCCGGCATTAAAACAATGTTTTATAATCTGTTTAACTAGAAGGGGATTGGTGTTTCCGGCTCTTTCAGCCGTTACATCCCATCCGATATTCGGTTTAAGTACAACAGTCTGCCCCTTTTTAACAAATGCTTTCATCCCGCCAAATGATTCAATCGCCTTGTCAAACATGATGTGGGGTTCTCCCCCCTTTATAGCAACAAGATCATATCCTTTTGGTGTAAGGACTCTGTCTCTTGCAAATAAATTTGAAAAATTTCCAATTGTTGATTGAGCTGTCCCCACAGCCGCACCAAGTAGTATGCTTTTTTTAAGAAAGTCTCGTCTATCCATAATATTCTCTAAAATTTATAACAAAATTTAGAGAATATTTGGATAAAAATCTTACAAATTAAGAACTTCTACGAATGAAAACCTGAGTTCGTCTTTTACCGGTATCATCAGCAAAGATGGTCTCTCTACTTTAAACTCTGTCAGACTTATAACAAAATTTCCTGTAACTGTAAGTTTATCGCTTTCCCACTTTGGCATGGCATCAAAGGTGATTTCTTTTGTTATACCGTGAAAAGTAAGCTTGCCCGTTATTTTTAGTTTATCACCGGTTTGTACAATACTGGTGCTTGTGAATTTCACTTTAGGATATGAGATTGCATCTATAACTTCCATAGCATGCGAATCCCTGTTAGAATTCTCGCTGTTAAATGTTGTAACATCAATCTGTACATAAACATGTGATATTACTTTCTTTGCCGGATCAAGATCAACCCAGCAGCCTATATCTTTACTTGTTGCCTCAATTTCGTGCAGCGGATGAGTCATTTTATATGTAACCGACGACTCTTTTTTGTCTGCCTGTATTTTCTTCGTCTGTGCATTTGATACCGTAACTAAAAACAATAATGTCAATAAAAGAAAATAATTTTTAATAGCCATATTTATCTCTCCGTTAAAATGTTATTACAATCATTGATGCTGCAAAAATTGCTGTGGTTATATAACCGGCGTATTGATGAAAATGAGCCTTGTCTACATTTATACCTAAACTTCCCTTTGTTCCTCTTTGACTGACCATCGAACCTAATATTGGTGTCAATATCATTCCTGCCACGTGAAACCATGCAAGCGTTTTATGAATAGAGGTAGTACCTCCTTCATCTCTCCGGATGAGAGGAGGAGGAGATAGTATGGACAACGATGCGGTGAGGGAATATGTAATTACAGTTGCAAGAATCATTTTTTGATGATCATTTCTTAATGCTCTGTTTTTGGGGAGGTCAATTGTTCGCTGTCCCGTCCATGCTGTTCCTATCATTGAAGCTAAAGCTAAAAATCCTCCAATCTGATGCATTGTCAACATCGCACGTCGTACGGTAAGTTCATGCTTCCTTACTTCAGGTGTAAGAGGGGAGGCAATTCCTAACCCCCTGAAAACTCCACTCTCACCCCAGAATATCTTTTCACCAAAACTAATTTTATCTGGTAGTAGTTTGGGCTTTTCTTCCTGAACGAGTGTGTCTCCTTCTGGGGAATTCTCTTCAATTGTTGTATCGACTATCGCATGAGGATATATTGAAAATGGATATAAATTGTAAGCCATTGGGTTGCTCGGAGTGGATTCCGGATTGAAATTTTGACAATATGCTTTCTGTCCGTTCAATAAGACAAAAAACAATAACATCAAAATTAATGTTTTTGTTTGAACTCCTGTTATCTTCATTTTCCTCTAATATGATTTTGAAATTATCTAATTGTTTTATTCAGGAACACTTTTTTCAACGAATTGAAACTATTGCCCTCGGATAATATTATTTTAGAATGGTATAAAAATTATTCCCTTATCCTTCCTCTCGCCATCGAAGCGAATATTCCCGCAAAACATAGAATTGTAAATAAAATAAATGCTATCCCAATCCCGCTCAGTAATGCATTGTGATTTTCTGGTGCGATCGTTGACTTACCTATAAAGATCGAAATGATAAGCAAAGCTACTCCCATACTGAACATCTGTCCGGTGATCCTCATTGTCGATAATGTCGATGCTGCAACTCCCAGGAATTTTTTATCTACTGAACTTAAAACTGCGTTCGTGTTCGGCGACGAAAAGAGCGCGAATCCAAATCCAAGAAAAACAAGACTTGTAATAATGAATATCACACTTGTGTCCGCTTTTAGAAAAATTAATATGAATAATCCTAAAGTCGTAATTATCATTCCTGTCGAAGCAACAATCCGTGGCTCTGTTTTATCTGAAATCTTTCCGGATATCGGTGAGAATACTGCCATCATCACTGGTTGGGAAACCAATATTATTCCGGCTGTCTGAGGATTAAACCCTTTTATGTATTGAAGATAAAAACTTAATAAAAATCCAACGGCAAACGTTGCGCTGTAATTAATCAAAGCTGCTAAATTGGAAAATGCAAATGCTTTGTTTGATGTAAATAAATTCATATTAAAAACTGGATTACGTACTTTTAATTCGAATCGGGAAAAGATATAAAAACCTATTACTCCTAAAATAATTAAATAAGTTCCATACATTTTAGGTAGAATGGAAAATCCATACATGATTATGATTAAAGTCACACCATATGCAATCGATCCTGTAAAATCAAATTTTTCCCCTTTGGCTTCAGCCCATTCAACTTTTAATTTCCGGAAAGCAATAATTAAACTCAGTAATCCTAATAATACGTTAACGAAAAAAATGTATCTCCATCCAAAATGTTGTGTTATCAGTCCTCCAAGAAATGGCCCCGAAGATAATCCGGTATACACAGCCGCTGTATTTATGCCTAACACTTTTCCTCTTTCCTCAAATGGAAAAAAAGAAACAAGAATTGCCGTTGACGTGCTGAACAGCATCGCTCCCCCGATACCTTGTAGTATTCTCGAAATTATCAAAACCTCTCCCGAAAAAGATAACCCACAGAATAAAGACGCTATTGTATAAATAGCAATTCCAGCCTTGAACAATTTTGTCCGTCCATAAATATCTGCTAACCTTCCTGCCGGTAATAATAACGCTGCCGTCGCAAGAAGAAATGAGGTGGCTATCCATCCAAGAAGTACTGCATTTAATGAAAATTCTTTCCCTATAGATGGAAGGGCTAAATTTATTGCCGAGCTCATGAATGGGGTCATAAATGAGCTCAATGTTGTAATAATTAAAATATATGTCCTATCACTCCGGTCAGCTATATCTTTAGTCATTACTTTTCGTCCCCTGTTCCAATATCGCGCTCTTTCATATTCATTATTATTATTGAAGGTTTTTTCGCCGCCTCTTTATATTTCTGATTTCGTACTTTGCCTTCTTCTATTAATGCTTTTTCATATCCATGGTCGTAATCATCCCCCGAACCAATATAATTCCTTTCATTTAATTCACATAGAATTGAGAATTCCGTCTCTTCACATGAAATTTGTGCATCAATCCAGATTTCATTCTTTGGAATAAAATAATATGCAAGATCATTCCCGCTAAACCCGAAATCAGGATAAATGTCTCTTCTTACATTTGACCCGTTTACTATCCAAATTGAAATTCCTTGACGGACTGCATAGGGCTGTAAATAAATCCCTTTAAGTTTTATTGAATCCCCAAGCTCTGGTACTTCTTCTGTTTTATCGCAATCGCAAGGTGCAACTTTTGGTAATTCTGCTTCATGATTATTGGCTGATTCAAGATCAGCTAATCGCATTTTCCTTTCTAACCTTAACGAACTGTCATGCGCTACTGAATAGGTGTCTCCTAATGTTGCCATTAAATGTCTTTCGTTGAGTTCATGCGCTACTGTATATCTGTATTCTTCAACTGAAATTGAATTATCAATCCATATCTCGTGTTTAGGATTAAATAAATAACGCTGTTCATTGCCCCCGTAAAGGAATTCGGGATAAATTTTTTGTCGTACTAACGGACCGTCCACAATACATATTTCAAACCCGTCTTTTACCTCATTTATTAATCGGTATACCCCTTTAATTTCTTTATTCTGTGTCTTTTGGGGATAGATGTTGGAAAAAACTGAACCATGTATTATAATATAAATTAAAATCAACGGATATATACTTCGCCTGTGAATTATGGGAAAAATCATTTGTTTTCTATCCTTCAATTATCTTTATAAAATATAAAAAATAATTTGAGAAATGAAACCTGAAAATCAGAAAAATATCAGGTTTTCTGTAAAGAAGGAGACTAAAAATTCTTATTTTATATGGGTATTGCTGTTCTTTATTTCAATTTTTGTAAGTTTGATATGAAGAAAAGATATGTTTTTTAATCCATAAAGGCAGAAATATGTTTAGAAAATTGCTTCCTAAAGAAGAAAGATACTTCGGAGATTTTAAGGATATGATATCGCATGTTCAGGAAATTGCAAAATTAACGCATGCTTTTTTTGCCGCTGATACCTACGATAAAGATATCTTCTTAAAATTAAAACCAATTGAAAAACGTTGCGGTGAAATTACTTCAAAAGTAATTAAAAGATTAAATAAGACGTTTATTACCCCCCTTGATAGGGAAGATATCTTCTCTCTGGTCAAAAGAATGGATAATATAGGGGAAATACTTGTTGGTGCAGCTTCAAGAGTTGATACCTACAGCCTTACGGAAAAACTCGATGATGCCGAAAAAATGGCCGCCATAGTTTTTCAGCAAACTAAAGAGCTTGAAATTGCTCTTCAGGACCTTAAACATAAAAGTAGGCAGATCAATGAATGTAAAGCCGTTCAGGATTTGGAATCAGAAGCTGATAATGTTTATAGGGCAGCACTTAAAAAACTTTTTACTCTTGAAAAAGATCCCATAACATTAATTAAGAAAAAAGAAATTCTTGAGATGCTTGAAATTGCTGCAGATATGTGTCAGTCTACAGCTAATGTTATTATTGAAATACTTATTAAAAACTCATAATTATTTACGATATCTAAATGTCGACACTAATAATCATTATTTTCCTTGCGTTAGCATTTGATTTTTTAAATGGTTTTCACGATGCCGCAAATTCTATCGCAACGGTTGTGTCCACCAGGGTCCTGTCTCCTCGTTATGCTGTCATTTGGGCAGCCTTCTTTAATTTTGTTGCCTTTCTGATTCTGGGTCTGCATGTAGCTACAACTATTGGAAAAGGTCTGATCCATTCTGAAATTGTTGATCTTACCCTGATTGGATCTGGTTTAATAGCTGCTATTATCTGGAATCTAATGACTTGGTGGCTGGGTATCCCTTCTAGTTCTTCGCATACTTTGGTCGGCGGACTTGTTGGTGCTGCAATTGCAAAAGCTGGTTTCGGGGCGGTTTTCATGGGTGAAGTTATTAAAATTATCCTTTTTATTTTCTTCGCTCCTCTAATAGGCATTGTGATCAGTTTGATATTATCAATTGTTACTCTTCATATTTGTAAAAATATGTCTCCCTTTCGTGTTGATAAGAATTTCAGGAAACTTCAGCTCCTCTCTTCCGCAGCTTATAGTCTTGGACATGGGTCTAATGATGCACAAAAAATGATGGGTGTTATTTTCATTGCGATTGTTGCTAGTGGTTTCCTGAAAATTTCAGATACTATTCCTCTGTGGATTGTTCTTGCATGCCATGCTTCTATTGCTCTCGGCACTCTTTCGGGAGGTTGGCGGATTGTAAAAACTATGGGACAGAAAATTACTAAACTACGACCTTTTGAGGGATTCAGTGCAGAAACCGGTGGAGCAATCACTTTATTTGCAACTGCTCTTTTGGGTATCCCTGTAAGTACAACGCATACAATTACTGGCGCTATTATCGGAGCAGGAATAACTAAAAGATTATCCGCAGTTAAATGGAAAGTTACTTTGAATTTGATTTGGGCATGGGTTATAACAATTCCTATTACAGCCCTGTTGGCCGCTCTCCTTTATTGGTTTGCAATAGAATTTCTTCAATAATCTAAAAGGTTCTCCTTTTCAGAAGAACCCCTTCAAATAGGTTTATTTATCAATTATCTGTACAAGTGCGCTTGCTACTGTCTTATCATTCTTGTTTAATAAAAATACCCTGTAAATACCGGTTTTTTCAAAACTCATATCGCTGTCTTCATTCTTAGCAAAGAAAACATATTTCATGTCTGCATCAATTTTATAATCAAATTTCTTGTAGAAATCAAATTTTCCTGAAGATTCATTATACCTGTCAAGTTGAACATGACAGTTTGTTAAACCAAGCGCTGTTGAACTTTTAACCATTACAGTTAAATATCCTGTAGTAAATCGATCGCTTACTCCAACTTCTCCATCATCAGAATATTTTTCACAGAAATAAAGAACGGGCTCACTTTGTGCATAGCATTTACTCTGAATCCCGGTCAAAGCAAGCAATAAAAGAATGGGAAATAAAAAACGAATATTTTTCATTGTATATCCTGAATTAATATTAAATAAAATTATAAATTATAATAATTCATTATTTCTTTAATAACAAAACCTCCCGAAATATTGTGATTTAGTCCCCATTCCTGTCTTTTTCAGTAGCCCATTATATTACGATAATCTTATTCGGATACAATACCCGGATTATTTAACTTATATCAGTAAAACTAAACGATTTATCCCATTCCTCATTTAAGAGAACCTATTGAAAAAAGTATCCGTGTTCGTTGATGTTCAGAATATTTATTATACTGTCAGGCAAACCTTTGACTGTCATTTTAATTATACTGCTTTTTGGA
>OCZT010006550.1_pt1 | contig 11517 bp, 6 predicted proteins | sample 1539031 | NCBI WGS metagenome assembly OCZT01 (sample SAMEA3539308, study PRJEB22396) | soil metagenome | biome: tundra; feature: field; material: soil | place: USA | collected 2010-05 | depth 0.15 m
TTTTGCAGGAAGAACTGGACAAGCTGGGTTGGACGGTGAAAGACTTGGCGGCACGTTCCAAGGGTGATGTCCGCAAGGTGCGGCTGGCGCGGCGGCTGCGGACGGAGACGAGCGTGACGTGGAAGTGGATCAGCGCCGAGTTGCACCTGGGAACTTGGACGCACGCAGCCAGCCAAGTTGCAAAACTAAAAACCGAACCCAAGGAACAAAATGAATTCAGGCTGGAATAAAATTAGGACTTGTATCTTCCTAATTGTCCTGCTTTACGCTTCATTCATCCCACAGGATTCCACCAAATCGAGGCTAGGCCATATGGTGCATATAACGGACGGTGATACATTTGCGCAATCAACGTAATTAACCGCCGGCGCATTTTCCATGACAAGGATACGAAATATCAGCAACATCTTTCGCCGCGAAATTTCCAGACATGCTATTTTTAATCCATGAGTGACGTGACTCTGATTCTTCAAGCCGTCAGACGCGGAGACAGCCGCGCCATGGAGGATTTGTTGCCGCTGGTTTATGACGAATTGAGGAAACTCGCGGCGGCGCGTATGCGGAACGAGTCCGCCGGCCATACGCTCCAGCCCACGGCACTCGTGCATGAGGCGTGGTTGCGGTTGGTGAAGGATGAGGCTCGGACGTGGCAAAACCGCGCTTATTTTTTCAACGCGGCGGCCGAGGCGATGCGCCGCATTTTGATCGAACACGCCCGGCGAAAAGCCGCATTGAAACATGGCGGCGGACAGGAGCGGTTGAACATCGAGGATCTGGAGCTGGCCGCCACGTCGCCGGATGAAAGAATCCTGTTGGTCAACGAAGCCTTGGAACAATTGGAGAAGGAAAACCCGGAACGGGCGCGGATCGCGGTGCTGAAATATTTCGGCGGCATGACCAATCAGGAGGTGGCGGAGACGCTGGGGATCGGCGAGCGCACGGTGTATCGCCACTGGGTTTGCGCCAAGGTGTGGCTGTTTGACAAGCTCAGTCCCGAAAGTTGAGTTTTTTTAGCAGGTTTTGTGTCTCTATGGCGCATGATAAGATGAAGCATTTATGACGGATGCCGACACAATGCGGGTGGAAGAGGTGTTTTGCGCCGCGCTGGAGATCGCGCCGGATGAGCGCGAGACATATTTGAATCGCGTTTGTGCGGGGGATGCCGGGCTGCGCGCGGGCGTCGAGAAAATGTTGTCCAAGTATTCCCAGGCCGAGGTTTTTTTTCAGGAGGGCAATCCGGGCGTTGACATCTCGCAGTTGGCCGACGCGCCTGATTTTCGTGAACAGGCTGGCTTGCTGGCAAGCACGGACGAGGAAGTCGAAAAACAAATCGGACCCTACAAGTTGCTTCAAAAAATCGGCGAAGGCGGGTGCGGCGCGGTCTATATGGCGGAACAGGAAAAACCGGTCCGCCGCCGGGTTGCCCTCAAGATCATCAAGCTGGGCATGGATACAAAAAACGTTATCGCGCGTTTCAATGCCGAGCGGCAGGCACTGGCGATGATGGATCATCCGAACATCGCGCGGGTGCTTGATGCGGGGGCGACGGAAACAGGGCGGCCATATTTCGTCATGGAACTCGTTCGCGGGACGAAGATCACCGAATTGTGTGATGCGAACAATTACGACATGCGCCAGCGGCTGGAACTGTTCATCCAGATTTGCCATGCCATCCAGCACGCACATCAAAAGGGGATCATTCACCGCGACATCAAGCCGTCGAACATTCTGGTGACGATGCTCGATGGGGTGCCGGTGCCGAAGGTGATTGATTTCGGCATTGCGAAGGCGACGGGGGGCGAGCGGCTGACCGACCTGACGGTGTTCACCGCCTACGAACAATTTGTCGGCACGCCGGCCTACATGAGCCCGGAGCAGGCGGAGATGAGCGGGCTGGACATTGACACGCGCAGCGACATTTACAGCCTGGGCGTGCTGCTTTACGAATTGCTGACGGGCAAACCGCCGTTCGACCAGAAGGAATTGCTGAAGTCGGGCCTGAATGAAATGCGGCGCACGTTGCGGGAACAGGAGCCGCACCGGCCCTCCACCAAACTCGACGGGTTTCGGGCGGAGGAATTGACACAGACGGCGGTTCACCGCCAGGTCGAACCGCCCAAGCTCAAATTGCTTTTGAAAGGCGATCTGGACTGGATCGTGATGAAAGCGCTGGAGAAGGACCGCAATCGTCGTTACCAGACAGCCAACGGCTTGGGCATGGACGTCCAGCGTTATCTGAACAATGAACCGGTCGTGGCCCGGTCACCAAGCCGGCTATACCGTTTTCAAAAGCTCGTTCGCCGGAACAAGGTTGTTTTTGCCGCCATCGGCGCGGTGAGCCTGGCATTGATTTTCGGGCTGGGCACTTCCACCTGGCTTTTCCTTCGGGAGCGGGAAGCCCGCCAGGAACAAGTCGTTTTGCGTGAAGAAGCTGAACGGACGCGTAGTAACGAGGCGAAATTGCGACGCGAGGCCGAAGCCCAGACGAAAATCACGCAGGCGGCCATTTTAATCAGCCTCAACAAACTCGCCGAAGCCGACAATCTGGTGGGTAACGTGGATTTGCCGGTCACCCAACCCTCCTTGGAAGCAGCGGACGTGTTTCGGAAATTAGCGGATTGGAATGTCACCCGCGGGCAATGGAAACGGGCGGCGGATCGTTTGTTGAAAATGGTGCAGGCAAATCAAATTGACAAGACGGACATGACCGATGCCGCCACGCGCGAACTGGTGAAGGTGGGCCCCACCTTGGTTTTGATTGGTGACACGGTTGACTACCGGGATTTCATTGAGACGACCATCGCCCGTTTTTCTGGAACCCAAAATCCAGTGGCGGCCGAGCAGTTGATCAAAGCCGGCACCATCTTGCCGGTTGATGAAAACGCCATCCAGTCGCTGGAGCCGTTGGCGGACGTTGCGGAGAAATCGTTTGCGGAGGCATCGCCTCAATATCCGTCGGGCAGTTTTATTTTTGCCTGGCGGGCCTTGGCGCTGGCGCGGTTTGAGTATCGGCGGGGAAATTACACCAACGCCATCATGTGGGGGCAAAAAAGTCTCGCCTACATTGACAACCGGCCCACCTGCACCGCCATGAGCCACGCCGTTCTCGCCATGTCATATAATAAGCTGAATCAATCCGCCCCGGCCCGGGCGGAACTGGCCAGTGTGCGGGATATGATTAAAACAAGACTTCCCGACGGGTTGGATAATGGTTTGCCCATTAGCAACGACCAGTCTGGTTTGTGGCCTGACTGGATTGAATCATGCATTCTGCTACGCGAAGCCACGGCCGAAATCGAAGGCCCGCCGCAATCTCCGAAATAATCATCCGCCAACGGTTTCGCTGTCCCTATCTGCACCGATTCATTCCGGGCTTGAACAACCTGCCAATCGCCTGCATGGCACGGGTTAACCGGCGCTCTGCAAAAAAGTAAAAATATTTGGCAGGAATGGGTGGGTGATTTTCGCAAGTAAGTATGAAGACATGAAGTGTATTGCCAACCAAGGCGTTTCGCGGGGCGAAATGTTGTTTTGCCCCAAAGCCCGCTTCATGGCTTGGTAAAGAGTTAAACATCAACCCACTAATACCTATCAGCATGAAAACCATGATCAAAACCAAACCACTTGCAGCCACGGCGTGTGGCATCCTTGCGCTGACCTGCTTGAATATACATGCCCAACTCATCAGTTCCGAATCATTTTCGGGCTACACGGTGGGCACCCAAGTGACGTCCGATACGCCATCTCCCACAGTCGCGGGTTACACAGGTAACTGGACGGCCGTAGATTTTGGCACAGTGCATCCGACGACGACCGCAGGTTCGCTATCGTATGGCGGCGCGGGCTATGCTGCAACACCCGGCAATAACATCGCGGTTCCCACCTACTCCGGCGCGATCGCCGCCGGCAATAGCGGGCGGATGTATCGCCTGCTGGATAGCACGACGGCGGTTACTTCCTCAACTGTTGGCACGCTTTATTTAAGTTTCTTGTATCAAAGCGGCCAGCAGGGCGGCGCAACGGTTTATCAGATGTTGAGCCTCAGCCACACTGACACGTCAGATCCGAATACAGCCTTTATGGCCGGTCTCACCAGCAACGGGGGGCAAACTGGCAATCAATATAACTTTGGTGTGAACAATGCGAATTACACCAGCACTGGTGTGGCAGCGAACACCGGGGTGCATCTGTTTGTTGCTGAGTTTAATCTGAGTGCCACGGCTGGCGGCGACAGTGTGACTGTGTGGCTTGACCCGACCCTTGGAACGGGCGATCCGACAGGCGGTATCACGGTTTCCGGTCAAGATATAACGTTTGACCGCCTGGCAATTTCAGATTACGCCTCGACCGGCTCCGTTGGCAACTCCGGCGCTTGGGACAATATCCGTTTTGGCACTACGTTTGATGCCGTCACTGTCCCTGAACCCTCCACCTTGGCGCTGGCGGGTTTGGGCGGCTTGGCGCTCTTGTTCCGCCGCAAGCAGGGGCGGGCGTAAATTTTTGGGTTCGGGTGAAACACCGGGTTGGAGCAGGTTCCAGCCCGGTGTTTTCTAAAGCTTAAACTCGTGCAAAATATCCATCTTAAAGCAGACAGCGGAAACGGCGCGACGCATTGGCAAAACCGACTGGCCGGATCAGCCTTTACTTTGATCGAACTTCTGGTCGTCATCGCCATCATCGCGATTCTGGCGGCCATGCTGCTGCCCGCCCTCGGCAAGGCCAAGCAGAAGGCCCACGGGATTTCCTGTCTCAATAACCTCAAGCAGCAGCAGTTGGGATGGTTCATGTATTCGGGCGATAATGACGACAAGGTCATGAACTGCGGCGGTTCGACCGTGCTGGAACTGAATCCCAGCACGCCGGCGGCCCAGCCTGGCGGCGTTCATGCAAACTGGGTTCTGGGCAGTGTTGATACGGTCGCGGCCCCCACCTGCTCAACCAACGAACTATGCATCAAGAACGGTCTGCTGTATCCCTACACGAAAGCCCTTAAATCGTTCAAGTGTCCGGCGGATCAGAAAACCGGGCCGGGCAGCGCGCCAACCGTCCGCAGCTATTCCATGAATGCCTGGGTGGGCACCATGGATCCGATCGGAGAGACAAATCCCAATGGCGGCGGCAACATCGCCAACAGCGGCTATCACTATTTCAAAAAGCAGGGCGACATCAAAAATCCTTCGATGGTGTGGCTGACGATTGATGAGAATCCGGGCACGATCAACGATGGCGTGGCGAAGGTGTGGCCGACCGGCACTCAATGGGTGGATTCGCCCGCCCACTACCACAACAACGCGGGCGGCCTGTCTTTTACGGACGGCCATGCGGAAATCAAACGGTGGCGAGATTCCGGAATCCTCGCCGGCAAGACCTCTTATTTTCCCAAGGATCCCAATTCTGACGATCTGCCCTGGCTACAGGAGCGCACCACGTCAAAATGATCCCGCACATTGTCTCAATCCGCCGAACAACCAAAACCACAAACGAATCGAAACCATAAATCCAACCTGATTGTTATGAAAACCAACCTCAAAATCCGCCCCGCCTGCCGGGCATTGCTGGCGCTGCCAGTTGCCTTGCTGGCCTGTGCCAGCCTTCACGCCCAGTCGCTCAGCTTCGAGCCGTTCACCGGCTATACGGTCGGCATGCAACTGCCGGCGAACACGCCTTCGCCCACCGTCGCCGGTTACACGGGGGACTGGACCAGCATTGATTTCGGCAGCCTTCACCCGAATACCATCGCCGGTTCGCTCGTCTATACCACCACCGCTGGCTATGCGGCTGGAATCGGTAACAGCATCGGGATTGCCGCCTACACCGGCGGGATCAGCGGCGGCAACAGCGGGCGGATGTATCGCCTGTTGGACAGTTCCTTGATGGTGGACGGCAGCACCACGGGAACGCGCTATATGAGCTTCCTCTTCAAGAGCGGCCACGAGCACGGCGCAACGGTTTTTCAGATGCTCGACCTCTACAATGGCGATACGGCGGATGCGGACCGCACCCTTACGGCGGGCGTCTGCAATAACGCCGGGCAATCCGGCAATCAATATAACTTCGCTGTCACCGAGGCTTATTCCAGCACGGGCGTGGCGGTGGATGCCAACGTGCATTTGTTCGTGGTGAAGTTTGACCTGAGCGCGTCGGCGGCGAGTGACACGGTGACGGTCTGGCTGGATCCGATTCTGGGGGCTGGCGATCCGGCTGGCGGTGTCGTGGTCAGCGGAAAAGACATTGCGTTCGATCGCCTGACCATTTCCGACTACTCCAATGGCAACTCCGGCAACTGGGACGAAATCCGCTGGGGCACCGACTTTAACAGCGTGACCATTGTTGCGCCGCCTGCACCAACGGTCTATCAACCCGTATTCAGCGCCTCGCCGCGTTTTGTGCCCGTCGGCCAATCCATCCCGCTCACGGTGACGATTGACCCGAGTGCCAACGCCAGCAGCACGGTCACCCTCGTCCTCACGAACGAAAATCCCGGCGTGATCAGCCTGCCGGGCGGCAATCCCACCACGCTGACGTTTAATGCCGGTGCCACGAATGTCCAGGTTCTCAACGTGTCGGTGGTGGGCGCCGGCGTGGGCAGCCTCACGGTCATCACCAACTCCACGTTCAGCCTCGCCTCCATCCAGCTCGGCTCAACCATCTCGGTGTTGGAAAATTTCAATTATCCGGCGGGCAGCGAAAACCTCATCACGGACGGCACGGGTGGCACTGGTTTCAGCGGCCCTTGGAATACGGCGGGCAGCGTGGTTGAACCCGGTTTGAGCTATGGCAGCCTCGTCACGTCCAGCAACACCGCGAGCGTCGATCAGGAAAACACTTTCCGTCCGCTGCTGGGCACCTACGGCGGCACGGGTGGCGGCACGGTCTGGATCAGCTTCCTCGTCCAGGGCAACGAGACGTTCCCGGCGAATATGTATTGCGGCCTCTCGCTGTTCCAAGGCACGGGTTCCGAAAATCTGTTCATGGGCATGAGCACTTACGAAAGCAACAATGGCAAATGGGGTTTCAAGAGCGGCACCGCCTATTTCAATCTGGCCGGCAGCGTGGTGCCCGGCACGAACACGGATTTTCTGGTCTATCGCATTGATTTTCCGCCGACCAATGGCGGCCCGGCGACGGTCACGTTCTACGCCGATCCCGTGCCTGGCACCACTGAGCCACTGGTGCCGACGGCTTCGGCCACGGTGAACAGCTTCGCTTTCGACACCTTGCGCATCGGCGAAGGCGGCGCGAGCACCCTACCGAAGTATTACGATGAAATCCGCATCGGAACGAGCTGGACGAACGTCGTGACCTTTGTCGGGCCGCCGCCGCCGCCGGCCCCGGCGCTCGCGGCCCCAGTCTGGGTGGCCCCAGTCGGGCAGGACGTGGCGGTCATGCTGACCATCCCCACGAACGTCAATGCCAGCAGCACGGTGAACATCACCATCACGAATGACAACCCTTCGGCGTTCAGTCTCTCGCCTGGCAACGCCGCGTCGGTGACGCTCACATTTGCCGCCGGCGCGGCGAACGTGCAAACCTTCAACGCCCGGGTGCTGGCCACCGGCTCCGCCACCCTGACGGTGGTTTCAAACGCGTCCATCAACACCGCTTCGACCATCATCGGTTCGCAAGCGGCCGCGTATGAGCCGTTCGAATACGACACCACGGCCAACACCGGTCTGCCGCTCGATGCCGGTTACGGCTACACCGGCGGTCTCGGCTTCGGCGGCGAGTGGGGCGGAAGCACCCCGGCAAATCAAAATGCCACCATCGTTTCCGGTCTGACCTACGCGGGATTGATCACCTCCAGCAACGCCGCCAACACTACCGGTTCGCCCGTTTCAGTGGGCTTTGTGGAAGGCCGCGCCCTGCGCGCCTTGGACAAAACCTACGGCGGCACCGGCGGCGGCACGGTCTGGGCCAGCTTCCTGGTTCAGGCCGCCAACGCGTTTGCGGCGAATGAAAACTTCGGCGGCCTCTCGCTCTTCAATAGCGGCACGGAAGAGCTGCTCATGGGATTGAGCGCTTATGAGCCTAACAACGGCATGTATGGCTTCAAACGGAACTCTGGCCAGTTATTTCAAAACTTCACCAACAGTGTGGCCCCGGGAACCAACACCGCGCTTCTGGTCTATCGGTTTGACTTCCCCGTGACCAACGGCGATCTCGTGACGGTCACGTTCTACGCGAATCCAACCCTGGGCGCGACTCCGCCGGCCATCCCGACCGGCAGCGCGAGTGTGGACAACTTTACATTCAACTCCATCCGCGTGGCGTGCGACAACAACATGACCTTCGACGAACTGCGGCTCGGCGGAAGCTGGGGCGAGGTCGTGGCGACGCCGACGCTCGGCATCCAGCGGCTGGGCGGCAGCCAGGTGCAAATCGGCTGGCCGGCGGTGGTCACCGGCATGAGCGTGTATAGCAGCACGAATTTGCTCGGCCCCTGGTTGCCGACGGGATTGAGCGTCACGAATGTGGCTGGCCAGAAAATCATCACCGACACCGTGAGTGGAAGTGCCAAGTTCTACCGGCTGCAATAGGGTATAATTTTGGGGAAGGGGTAACACAGTGGCCGGCCTTGCTGGTTGGGTTCCAGCGGGCCGGCCTTTTTAACCACAAAAAATCAGGCGGCGTGAATTGCGCGAATTGACCTTGTTGCCGCAAAGGTTCACATTTTAGACAACACTTGTAACAAATTGAAAAAGACATCCAGTCTTCTCTCCCTCATTCTCACCTCCTGCTTGGTCGCCGTGTCCGCGCATTCGGAGCCGCTGCCGGTGTCCGCGACGCATCAGGATGCCGACGGCGTCACGCTGAAACTCGCCGCCGGCACGCTCAAGCTGCGCGTCTTTTCGCCGCGCGTGGTCGAGGTGGTTTACGCGCCGGGCGGTTCGCTGCCGCCGAACAAAAGCTTTGCCGTCATCAGCCCGCCGACGCGCACGAAATGGAAGCTGGTTGAAGCGAAAGAGGAAATTTCCCTGCGCACGGACGCCTTGGAAGTCCGCGTCAATCGTGCCAGCGGCGCGGTTGGCTTCTACGACCCAACCGGCCAGCCCGTGCTGCTCGAAAAATCCGGCGGCGGCAAATCGCTGACGCCGGCGCACGTCGGCCAGATTGACACGCTGCGCAGCCAGATGGCGTTTGAATTTCCGGCGGACGAGGCGGTTTACGGTCTCGGCCAGCATCCCGACGCGCCGATGAATTATCGCGGTGCGAAACTCCATTTGCAGCAGGAGAACCGCATCGTGGCCGTGCCGGTGCTGGTGTCGAGCCGTGGCTACGGCGTGCTGTGGGACAGCGCGGCGGTGACGGACGTGGACGCCGGCGCGACGGACAAGGCTTCGCTTTCGTGGACTTCCGAGGCGGCGGACGCGATTGATTATTACTTCATTTACGGCCCGGAGCTGGACAGCGTCGTTGCGTCGTATCGCGAGCTCACCGGGGCCGCGCCGATGTTCGCCAAGTGGACGTGGGGCTTCTGGCAATGCCGCGAACACTACGAGACGCAGAAGGAAATCCTCGGCGTGCTTGCCGAATACCGCCGACGCCACATCCCGCTCGATGCCGTGATTCAGGACTGGCAATACTGGCCGAAGGGCGGCTGGGGTTCGCACGAGTTCGATACCAACCGTTATCCGGACGCGACCAGCATGGTGAAGCAGATTCACGACGCCAACGCGCACATCATCATTTCCATCTGGGCGCGGTTTGATTTGGGACTGGCTAACCTGGCGGAACTGGAAAAAGCCGGCGCGGCCTATTCCTCGGTTTACAAGAACGTTTATCCGGCGGGGCAGGGGAAATGGTATGATCCATTCAATCCCGCTGGCCGCAGCCTTTATTGGCAATTCCTTTCAAAAAATCTTTTCGCTCGCGGTTTCGACGGCTGGTGGATGGACGCCAGCGAGGCGGAACTCGGCGGCAAGTGGGGCGAAATGCGCGACGTGACCACCGCCGCCGGTTCGGGCGCCAAGGTGTTCAACGCCTATCCACTCGAACACACCAAAGGCGTTTACGAAGGCCAGCGCGCCGAAAGTCCGGACAAACGCGCGTTCATCCTCACGCGCTCGGCCTTCGCCGGACAGCAGCGCAACGCCGCCGTCACCTGGTCCGGCGACACGACCGGCACCTGGGAGATTTTCCGCAAGCAGATCCCGGCCGGGCTGAACTTCGTCGCCAGCGGCATTCCGTATTGGAACACGGACATCGGCGGATTCTTTGCCGACAACCCAGCGAATCCGAAATATGCCGAGCTGTTTACGCGCTGGTTCCAATTCGGCACGTTCTGCCCGATGTTCCGCGTCCACGGCACGGGCTATTCGAAAGAGCTGTGGCGGTTCAAGGAAGATACCCAGAACATTCTCATCAGCTACGACCAGCTGCGCTACCACCTGCTGCCCTACATCTATTCCGATTCATGGCAGGTCACGAGCGCCGGCGGCACGATGATGCGTCCGCTGGTGATGGATTTCCGCACGGACGCCAACGTGTTTAACATCCCGGATCAATTCATGTTCGGCCCGGCGTTGATGGCGTGTCCCGTCATGCAGCCCGGTGTGACGAGCCGCTCCGTCTATCTGCCGAAAGGGGCGACGTGGTTTGATTTCTGGACGGGCGCAACGAACGCCGGTGGCCAGACTGTCACCGCCGCGTCGCCGATGGAAACCATGCCGTTATTTGTGCGCGCCGGTTCAATTCTGCCCTACGGTCCGGCCATCGAATACGCGACGCAGAGTGTTGACCCGATGGAGTTGCGCGTCTATCGCGGCGCGGACGGCGCATTCACGCTCTACGAAGACGAGGGCGACAATTACAACTACGAGAAGGGCGTTCACGCGACGATCCCGCTGACGTGGAATGAAGCGAAACAAACGCTCACCATCGGCAAGCGCGAAGGGCAATTCCCCGGTATGTTGCAGGAACGCACCTTCCGCATTGTGTGGGTTTCGTCCGGTCACGGCGCGGGCATCGCGTCCACCGAAACGCCGGATACGATCATTCGTTACACCGGCAAAGCCGTGAAGGTTTCTTCGGCGAAGTAGCGGCGACAAGTCTTGGAAACGGAGCGCGGCTGTGTGCGCAGCACCAGCCGCAGCATCTCTGTTTCACAGACGGTTTCCGAACTGGCGACGCGCTGCGGCTGGTCTTTCGGACACAGCCGCGCCCCGGTGATTGCGAGCGCGTCTCGCCAATCTGTCCGCGTCATGGACTGCGGCGGCAAGCGAAGCGCGCCGCCGCAGTGGAACTGGCTTGAGCATTGGGTTGTTCCCGCAAAAGCGCTGTCGTCGCTGCGCTCTGCCAGCACAGTCCAAAAACGCCGCCGGTCACATTTTGATTTTATGCACATACCAGTTTGTTCCGTCATTAAACGGCAAGTCTTTGCCTTGGTTTCCAGCGCCGTTCTCGCTGGCGCACTCCCGGCTTCCGCCGTGACGCTCTCGCTCGGTTCGGCGTCGCCGACGCCCGCGCCTTACGGCATCTACAACTTCGCCGGGGCGAACATGGACATGAACAACGTCT
>OCZT010006551.1_pt1 | contig 11516 bp, 7 predicted proteins | sample 1539031 | NCBI WGS metagenome assembly OCZT01 (sample SAMEA3539308, study PRJEB22396) | soil metagenome | biome: tundra; feature: field; material: soil | place: USA | collected 2010-05 | depth 0.15 m
GATGGCGTTTGTGTATCACACTTCGATGTTCCAAATTACATTACGGCTGTGCGGAATCAAAAGTTCAACCTTATTTCTTGAATCCAGTGGAACGAAAACTTGCCGCAACGCGGTCCCGTGAGCCATCTAAACCATTGATAACAAGCATTATAGTTGATGTGTGGGCCGGATTCCGGCGCCGGCCCGCGCATCAGCCTATTCCCTTTGCCGGCGGGCGCGCCGGATCGCGGCCCAGCCTTCCTTGGTAATCTGTCGAGCCCGGCCGACGGCCAGCGAATCCGCCGGCACATCCCTGGTAATGCAGGAGCCGGCGCCGATGTAGGCCCCATCCCCCACCACCACTGGGGCCACGAGCGTGGAATCGCTGCCCACAAATGCGTCCTTGCCGATGCGCGTGGCGTGCTTGTTCACTCCGTCGTAGTTGCAGGTGATGACGCCAGCGCCGATGTTGGTTCCCGCCCCCACCTCGGCATCGCCCAGGTAGGTGAGGTGGCCAGCCTTGGCTCCCTTGCCCAGTTTGGCCTTCTTGGTCTCGACAAAGTTGCCGATGTGCGCATCCTCGCCAATCTCGCTGCCCGGCCGCAGGTGAGCGAAGGGGCCGATCCGGGCGCCATCGGCAACCGTGCTCCCGGCCAGCACACAACTCTGGCGGACCAGCACATCGCGGCCCAGGGTGCAGTTTTCGATCACCGTATACGACCGGATCAGGCAGTCTGTGCCGATCTTCGTGCGGCCCCGCAACTGCACAAACGGCTCGATGATGGTGTCGGCAGCAACCTCGACCTCGGCGTCGATGAGGCAGGTCTCGGGCTGGAAGATGGTCACGCCCTGGGCCATCAGGCGGCTGGCCGTGGCGGCGCGCAGCGTCGAGTCCAGCGCCACCAACTCGGCGATGGTGTTGGCGCCCAGCAGTTCGGCCGGATTGCCCGTCTGGATGGCCACTACCCGCTCCCCGGCAGAGTGGAGCACCGCGGCCATATCGGTGAGGTAAAGCTCGCCGTGGGGGTTGTCGGTGGTGAGCTTGCCAAGGTGGGCCAACAGCGGCCCGGTCCGGAAGGCGTACATGCCCATGTTGATCTCGCGCAGAGACAACTGCTCGGGGGTGAGCATCTTCTGCTCGACGATGGCCACAACCTCAGGCGAGTCCGGGGTCCCCGGCGATGCCCCACCCAGGGGGTTCCCGGCGCTCACTTCGTCGCTGGGGTGGGAGTCCGGCGCTTTGCGCACGATGCGCCCGTAGCCGGTGGGCTGGTCCAACTCGGCGGAGAGCAGGGTCATGGCCGCCTGCTGGGCCTGGTGGAACCGCCATACCTCCTCGATGGTCTCCGGCCTGACCAGCGGCGCATCCCCGGATAGCACCAGAATGTTGTCGTAGCCGGCGATGGCTTCCCGCGCGCTCTGGACGGCGTGGCCGGTGCCGCGCTGCTCGGTCTGTTCAACGAAGCGGACGCCGGTGGCTTCCATCGCCGCCCGCACCTGCTCCGCCTGGTGGCCGACGACGGCGAAGATGTCGCACGGCGCCACAACCTGGCTGGCGGCGGCGATCACGTGTGCTAGCAGCGGCTTGCCGCCGATCTCGTGCAACACCTTGGGCCGCCGCGACTTGAGCCGCGTCCCCTTGCCAGCCGCCATGATGACTACCGCCAGCGTTGAGTTCGATTCCACCTCATTACTCCTCATGAACGGGTTCCCGTTGAGATTTGCGGTTTCCCACCCTTACCTCAAAAACAAAGACGCGGCAAGGATGGGGCACCCAGCCAATCATATCGCTGTCTTGAAAGGGCGCGGCTTTAGCCGCGCCGCCAGTTGGGCAAATGGAATTTTTGGCTTTAGCCCCTGAGGGCATGCATTTTCAACAACGTGCATTCCCTCAGCGGCTAAAGCCGCATCCGTATTTGGTACTCCTACGGCACGGCTAAAGCCGTGCCCTTTCAAGACAGCAAGTTCTTCCACGGCCTGTGGAGGCCGGTTTTATTGCTTCTTCTCCGCCGCTGATGGCTTGGCCGGCTGCGGAATGGTAATGTCCACATTCTGGACCGGCCCCAGCTTCAGTTCCTCAAGCCCCGGCTTGATCTCCGGCCCGTTGCCCACTACCAGCACGGCCAGCTTGTCGGGGTGGATGTACTTTTTGGCCACCCCGCTCAGGTCCTCCAGCGTCACCTTTTCGAGCGCGGCCTTGTAGGTCTCAAGGTAGTCGGCCGGATAGCCGTAAAACTCGAGGCGCACCCGCGCGGCGAGCACCTTCTCCCTGGTGTCATAGCGGAAGAGGAACGAGTTCAGGATGTTGTCCTTGGCCCGCGCCAGCTCGTCTTCGGTAAACGGCCGGGTGGTGAGCCCAGCAATCTCGGCCAGCGCGGCCTTGGTCGCATCCACGGTCGAGGGGCTCTTGGTCAGCACGCCCACGTGGAAGGTGGCCGGATGGTCCCAGGCAAAGCTCAGGCCGCCGCCCACCGAGTAGGCCAGGCCCAGCTCGGTGCGGACTTTTTGGAACAACCGGCTGGCAAACCCGCCGCCCAGGATTTCGTTCATCACCGCCAGCGCGGGAACGTCGGGGTTGCGCCGGTCCGTGCCCAGCCCCACGATCTCGATGTTCGACTGGTTCACGTCTTCCTTGTCGATGAACGAGACGCCCGGCTTGGGTCCGGCAAAAACATCGTGCCGGGCCGGCGCCGGGTTCACCGGCGGCAGCCCCTCGAAGGCCGCGCGCAGTTTGGCCTCCATGGCCACGGGGTCGAAGTCGCCGCCGATGGCCACGATCAGCTTGCCGCCGATGGTGCGGTCGTGCCAGGCCTTCAGGTCGTCCACGCTAACCGCTCCGATGGTCGCCAACTCCGGCTGCCGGGTGTAAGGGCTGTTGGCCCCGTAGACCAGCTTGGCCGACTCGCGCCCGGCAATCTCCTCTCCGTCGTCGTTGCGCCGCACGATTCCGGCGGCCATCTGCTGCTGCGCCAGCGCCAGCTTCCCGGCACTGAATTTGGGGTGGAAAAGCAAGTCCAAAGCGAGAGAAAGAACCTGGTCCGCATCGCCCTTCAGCGAGTCCCAGGAGAGCGTGGTGGAGTCTTCGCCGTCGCCGGTCTCGATGTGGGCGGCCTTGGCCTCCAGCAGGTCGTCCAGCGCGTCGCCACTGAGTTTTGCCCCGCTGGTCCGCCACGCCTGCCCATAGAGCTGCACCAGGCCCGTCTTTGCCAGGTCCTCGTCCCGTGAACCGTCCGGAATCAGCACCGAGCCGGAGACGAACGGCAGCTCGTGGTCCTCCTGCAGGAAGACAACGATTCCGTTCTTGAGTTCAATCCGCTTCGGCTGTTGCGGCTTGAAGTCGTGCAGCTTCGGCGTGGGAATCTTCTCCCAGGGCTTGTTCTGCTGGGCCGGGAGAGCGAGGGGTGAAAAAGCAACCGCGCAGATCGCGGCAGTCAGGGAAACTCCAAGCAGGCTCTTCACGGTTACGCTCTTCATTGCGCGCCCCCTTCTTTCTGTGCGGTTGCCGCGGGAGCTGCGGTCTCAATCCATGCGCTGGTGCGGTTGCCGGCCTGGAAGACCTGGTTGGCCACCCGCCGGATGTCGGCCTTGGTCACCTTGTCCACCTTGTCCAGTTGCCGGAACAGCTCACGCCAGTCGCCGTAGCGGGTCTGGTACTCGGCCAGCGTGTTGGCCAGTCCCTGGTTGTTGGCCAGTCCGCGCAGCAGGTCGGCGCGGGTCCGGGTCTTGAACATGGCCAGCTCCTCGTCGCTCACGTCGGCGGTCTTCAGCTTGTCAATTTCTCGATGGATGGCGTCGCGCATCTCAGCCGGCGTGTGCTCCGGCGCGGGAACCGCGAAGAAGCAATAGAGCCCTGGATACTTGTCGCCGGGGAAGGGGCTGAACCCCTCCACCTCGACGGCAATCTGCTGGTCGCGCACCAGGCTGCGATAAAGCCGCGAAACTCGCCCGTTGGACAGAATGTCGCTGATGGCGCCATACACCTTATCGTCGGGGTCGCGGTAGTCGGGCCGGTGGTAGCCTTCGACGTAGACCGGCTGACTGGGGTCGCGAATCACCACCGTCTTCTCGGCAAACTGTTTGGGCTCGACGGTGGTCATTTCCTCCGGCTTGGGCCCGGCGGGGATGCGGCCGAAGTACTTCTCCAGCACCGGCAAGGCGTCTGAGGCTTTGACGTCGCCCACCACGGCGACCACGATGTTCGAACCCACGTAGTACTTCTTGTGGAACTCCATGGCTTCGGTGGCGGTAATCTGGCCCACCTCGCTGGGCCAGCCGATGCCGCTGCGGCCGTAGTTGTGGGCCACGTAGGCGGTGGCCAGGAACTGCTCCACCAGCCGGCCCTGGGGGTCGGAATCGGTACGCATCCGCCGCTCTTCCATCACCACGTCGCGCTCCTTGTAGAACTCGCGCGGCACCACATCGGCCAGCCGTCCGCTCTCCAGCCATGCCCACAGCTCCAGGCGATTCTCAGGCATCGACCAGAAGTAGACGGTCTCGTCCAGCGCCGTGTAGGCGTTCACGCCCTCGGCCCCGTTGCGCTCGGCCACGTCGGTGAACTGGTTTGGCACCACATACTTGTGCGCCTCGGCCTCGGCATCTTTGAGGGCCTTCTTCAGATCGTCCAGCTTCTTCGGGTCGCGGCCCACGGCCTTCAGGTACTCGGCCTCGTAGGCGTCGTTGGCCGCCTCAACTTTGCCCAGAGCGACCTTTTCGGCCGGGTAGTCCGTGGTGCCGATCTGGCTGGTGCCCTTGAAGGCCAGGTGCTCGAACATGTGCGCCAGGCCGCTCTCGCCCGAGGGGTCGTTCACGTCGCCAGCATCGATAAACGTGGAGAAGCTGAAGACCGGCGCCTCCGGCCGCTCGCAGATGACGAGCGTCAGCCCGTTGGGCAGGACTTTGGTCGTAATCCTTTGCTCGAAACTCTTCAGATCCTGAGCCTGTGAGGCCGGCGCGCCCGCCAAGGCCATCGTTGCCAGCGTCAGGGCGAAAAAGCTCTTCCAAAACCAGGGAAAAACTCTGCTTTGCATCCAGTCTCCTTGTTCCAAGGGCGCGAAACCGCAACCCCCGCACTCTTCCAAGCTATTGCCCTCGACCGGAGGGGGTCAAACCGGCTGGCCCGCCGGTGAAACGACGCTCCGTCTCCGATGCGCGTTCCGTTTGCAGGCGCGCAGTCCGCTCGCCTCCCTGATGAGAACTTCATTTGCTTCTTGATACGATGGAATCTCCATGCAGCGCGAGCGGACAAATCGCCGGCCCCCCACCCCACGGACAAAGACCCGTCCATGGGGGCCCCGGCGCCTCACCCCCGTCTGGCGGGCAGTGATCGAGGTCGGCTTTATCGTTTTTCTGTTTTACTCGAATTTATTGATGGGAGAGTTCACCGCGTCCAACGGCCACGGCAAGACCCTGGCCTTCGCCCTGATCGACATCTTCACCGCCACAAACTTCGGGATCGCTCTCATCTCCGCGCTGATCGGCTATGTCGTGTTTGAGTATCTTCGAAGAAAGCTTTAGTGTCGGCCTATAAATACTATGATCTGGGTGCCCCATCCTTTCCGCGTTCTTTGCGGAAAGGGTGGGAATCAACATCACTGTTTTAGGGCCGGATCAATAAAAGCCATCGCAGCCTACTTCAGGCAGGGACAGTTTTACCGGGTTTCATCCCCCGCCGACTCCAGCTCGATCGCACGAGGAAACAGGATGTTGTTTTCCAGATGGATGTGCCGGTGAAGGTCCTGCTCAAACTCTCTCAATCCGTCATAGAACGCATGAAAGGTCGGGCAGGCGTCCTGCGGCGCTGTGAAGTTGCCACTTAGACGCCGCATCCCGGCAAGGAGCGCTCCGGCCGCATCGTGCTCCTCTGTCATCATGGCGATGGGATTGGCAACCGTGCCAAAACATGGCGCAGGCCTGGCGATTCCGTCGGCGCAGGCGCGCTCCAACTGGACGATGTACGGAAACAGGATGGCTTCTTCCTTGGCCAGGTGCTGGGTCAGTTCCTCGTCCAGTTTTGAGAGCGCAGATTGAATGGCCGGCAGCTCGGCCCTGGCCGCGCCGTGGCGATTCACGACTTTTTGTGCGAGGACCGCCAGCCGCGGCAACTCTCTTTTCACATACGCATGATGCGTGGCGACGATGTGGGCGACGAGGTCCTCCATGGACCTGCGCGACCAATCTTCGGCGGTGGGAGCGGGAATGCCGGCCGCGGACTCCAGTGCGGCAATCACCGCGTCAACTTCGGTGCCGCTGGCGGCGCAGGCCTCGGCAAGAGGCTTGCGCCCCCCGCAGCAGTAGTCGATTCCGTAGTGCTCGAACACCCGGATGGATGAGGGCTGTTCCAGAGCAATCTCACGAACGGTCTGTGTCGTTGTGGTCATGACGATCTCCTTCTCTTGCAGCATGAAAGAGCGGCTCCCTCTCCCGCAGCGACTTTAGTCACTTTCCACAATATGAAACGCCGATCGGGTCGACCGGGCCGGCCAGTGACTTAAGTCGCGGTGGCCACCTGCCACGGCGCCTATGCTCAGTCTGCAAATCAAAATCGAACAGGAAGGTTCATCATGTTTTGTTACCAATGCGAGCAGACCTCGAAAGGCGAAGGCTGCCAGACCCTCGGTGTTTGCGGAAAAGACGAAACGACGGCGGCACTGCAGGATCTGCTGATCCATGCCGTCAAGGGCATCGCGATCTATGCGCACCGGGCGCGGCAGTTGGGCGCGGCCGACGCTGAGATCGACGCTTTCACGATTCATGCCATCTTCGCCACCTTGACCAACGTCAACTTCGACCCGGAGCGTCTTGTTGAACTCATTCATCAGGCCGTCGGGATACGCAACCGGGCTCGAGACCTCTTTGAGAGCGCCAGCGTTGCAGCCGGGGTGGTCCCTGCTGAACTGGGCGGTCCGGCGGCGTGGAAGCCTGCCGCCACGCTCGAAGGATTGCTGGCCCAGAGCCAGCAAGTGCTCTTGCCTGCACGGTTTCTGACGGAGAGCGAGGAGATCGCCAACCTGCAGGAGCTGGTGCTCTACGGCATCAAGGGCGTTGCCGCTTACGCGGCCCACGCGCTGGCGCTCGGCGCGGGCGACCCGGTCTCGTTCGCCAAGATTCACGAAGTTCTTGAATTCCTGACCCACCCCTCGCCCACCGCTGAGCAACTGCTGGGCGCCGCGCTCGGCGTCGGCGAGCTGAACTATCGCGTCATGGAGATTCTGGACAAGGCGCATACGGAGACCTTTGGCCATCCCCAACCCGCGAAGGTCAGACTCCATGCACGCAAGGGCAAGGCGATCCTGGTCTCCGGCCACGATCTTCACGATCTGTATGCGCTGCTCGAACAGACCTGGGGCCTCGGCATTCAGATCTATACCCATGGCGAAATGCTGCCCGCACACGGCTACCCCAAGCTCAAGGCCTATGAACACCTGGCCGGGAACTATGGCGGCTCCTGGACCGATCAGGCTGAAGAATTCAACGAGTTCCCAGGCGCGATTCTGATGACCTCGAATTGCATCCAGGAGCCGAAGGTTGCCTACAAGCAGCGCATCTTTACCTCGGGCATGGTTGCATGGCCGGGAGTGCGGCACATCGCGGACCAGGACTTCAGCCCGGTGATTGCCGCGGCGCTCGCCGCTCCCGGTTACGCCGAGGATGGCGGAGATGAAGAGATTACCGTCGGCTTCGGACACCATGCCGTGCTCAGTGTCGCCGGCACGGTGATTGACGCCGTCAAGGCCGGCGCCATCCGCCACTTCTTCCTCATCGGCGGCTGCGACGGCGCGCGCTCCGAGCGCAGCTATTACACCGAGCTGGCCGAATCCATTCCCAACGACTGCCTCATCCTCACGCTGGCCTGCGGGAAGTTTCGCTTCAACAAGCTCAACTTCGGCGAGATCGGCGGCCTGCCGCGCCTGCTCGACATCGGCCAGTGCAACGACACCTATTCCGCGCTGCAGATCGCGCTTGCCCTGGCCAAGGCCTTCGAGTGCGGAGTCAACGATCTGCCTCTCTCGCTTGTCCTGTCGTGGTATGAGCAAAAGGCGGTGGCCGTTCTGCTCACGCTGCTCCATCTGGGTGTCCGCAATATACGCATTGGGCCAACGTTGCCCGCATTCCTTTCGCCCGCGGTTCTTGCTCTCCTCCAGGAGAAGTTCAACCTGATGGCCATCAAAACTCCGGAGGAAGACCTGGCCGCAATGCTGGCCTGACTCCGCTCCGGACTTCCGCTCGATGCCCGGAGAAGCGCGCCTTCTCCGGACGGCCTGTTTCAATGTTCGCGGTTTCCCATCCTTGCGACAGAAAGCGTCGCAAGGATGGGGCACCCGGTATTTCAGGCTCGAAGCGGCGCGGCTGAAGCTGCGCCTTCTCCCGGGCATTCATCGATGTGCGGGAAAGATTCGCCGGCTGATAGAATCCACGGGTGAGCACTCAGCGCTTTGACATTGTTGCCGTCTTGGAGAACACGGCCTTGCTGTCCGGTCTCTCCCAGGAGGAGTTGCGCACGCTGGCGGCCCGGACGGTGCGCAAGCTGTTCAAGAGCGGCGAACTGCTGTTCTCAGAGGGCGAGCCCTGCCATGGATTGCACATCATCGCCGACGGCAAGGTGCGCATCTTCAAGACTTCGGTCAACGGCCGCGAGCAGGTGCTGGCCATGAATCAGCCAGGCGAGTCCGTCGCTGAACTCCCCGTCTTCGATGGAGGAGAGTACCCAGCCTCCGCGGTCGCCATTGTGGACACCCAGGTCGCATTCATCTCGCAACGCGATTTTCACAGCTATTGTCTCGAACATCCCCAGGTCGCTCTCAAGGTGCTTTCGGTGGCCGGTGCGCGGCTCAGGCGCCTGGTGGACATCATTGAGGAGCTCTCCTTCACCACCATTCGCCAGCGCCTCGTCTCCATGCTGCTCCGCATCGCCCAGAATGAAGGCGCAGATACCGGGCAAGGCATCGAGTTTCAATTGCCTTCGACCCACCAGGAGCTGGCCAATCAGCTGGGAACCGTGCGCGAACTGATCTCGCGCAATCTGATGCGTCTTCAGGCCGAAGGACTTCTGGAAGTGGACGCGCGCCGGATTGTCGTAAAAGACATGAAGGGCTTGAGCGCGCTTCTGGACGCTACTTCCTAGCTGGGTGCCTCCGGCCCGCAATAAGCTCGCTGCGTCCTTGACCGCGTGCCGCGCACTTCCGTATGCTGCGAGCGTTTCCGCGCGGCCCATGAACCCCCACCTGAACCCGCGCAGGGAGAGCCCGCATGAGCACGACTGCACTGGCAGCAACCCCGGCTCCCGGCTTTGCCGCTCCACCCTTGCTTATCCGCCGCGCCGCTGTGCTGGGCGCGGGAACCATGGGTTCCCGCATCGCTGCCCACCTGGCCAACGCAGGAATCCCGACCCTTCTCCTCGACCTTGTTCCAAAAGGAGAAGCGGCGGAGCCGCGCAGCCGCTTGGCCAAGGGGGCGCTCGACGCCCTGGCCAAGGCCAAGCCCGCCGCCTTCTATGAGCCCTCGCTGGCCGCGCTCATCACCCCCGGAAACTTCGAGGACGACCTGGCGAAGCTGGCCGGCTGCGACTGGGTCATCGAGGCCGTGGCCGAAAACCTGGCCATCAAGACCGCCCTGTTGGCCCGCGTGGTGCCCCACCTGGCCCCTCATGCCCTGCTCACCACCAACACCTCCGGCCTGCCGGTTGCGCAGATCGCCGCCGGGCTGGCCGCGCACCGCGACCGCTTCTTCGGGACGCATTTCTTCAATCCGCCGCGCTACATGCGGCTGCTCGAGGTCATCCCCACCGCCGAGACCGATCCGGCCGTCGTGGCCGCCTTTGCCGCCTTCGCCGACCGCAACCTGGGCAAGCAGGTGGTGGTTGCCAACGACACCCCGAACTTCATCGCCAACCGCATCGGCATCACCGTCATGTTCTCCGCGGCCGCGCTGATGCTGGAGCAGGGGCTGACCATCGAAGAGGTGGACGCGCTCACCGGCTCGGGGCTAGGCTGGCCCCGCACCGGCACCTTCCGCCTGGCCGACATGGTGGGCATCGACATCCCCGCCCACGTGGCCGCCAACTTCCCCCAGGGCGTGACGCAAAGCGGGTTTTCTCTGGTCTTGGAGGAGATCGTCAAGCGCGGCTGGCTGGGTGACAAGGCCGGACAGGGTTTCTACAAGAAGGTTCGGGGCGCCGATGGTAAGGATCTCCGCATGGTGCTCGATCTGGCCACCTACGAGTATCGCCCGGCAGTCAAACCCGCGCTGCCGGCTCTTGAAATGGCCAAGAACGCCGCCACGCTGCCCGAGCGGCTGCGGCTGCTCTTGGCCAACGACCCGGCAAAAGACAAAGCCGCGGCCTTCCTGTGGCCGTTTCTCGCCGCGCTGTGGAACTTTGCCGCCGACCGCATCGGCGAAGTGGCCGGCGACGCGGCTTCGATCGACCGGGCCATGCGCGCCGGCTTCAACTGGGAGCTGGGGCCCTTCGAGATGTGGGACGCGGCCGGCGTTGCCTCCACCGTCGGCCGGATGAAGGCTCTCGGCCTGCCCGTGAGCCCGCGGGTTGAGGCCCTGCTTGCCGCGGGGCACCCCTCCTGGTACGCCTGCGACGGCCCAAGCGGCGGACAAGTCTGCTTCCAGCCGGAGAAGAACCGGCTGGAGCCCGTCGCATCCTTCCCAGGGCACGCCCGCATTGCCGATTTCCGGCGCTCCAAAGGAATCGTCCGCGGCAATCCCGGCGCCTCGCTGGTCGATCTGGGAGATGGCATCGGCTGCATCGAGCTGCACTCGCTCAAGAACGCCATCGGCGGCGATGTGCTGGCGCTGATCTCCGCAGTGCTCCATCCCGCTTCCGATGCGGTGCGGGACTTTGCCGGTTTTGTGATTGCCAGCGACCGCGAGAACTTCTCAGTCGGCGCCAACCTGATGCAACTGCTGTTGGCGGCGCAGGAGGGCGAGTGGGAGGAGCTGGCCGCGGTCATCCGCGGCTTCCAGCAGATGACTTCGGCCATCAAGTATTGTCCGCGGCCGGTGGTGGCGGCGCCCTTCGGCCTGACCTTTGGCGGCGGCGCGGAGATCTGCCTGCACACCGCCCGCCGGCAGGCCCACGCGGAGACCTATATCGGCCTGGTCGAGGCTGGCGTGGGCCTCATCCCCGGCGGCGGCGGCACCAAGGAGATGCTGCTGAGGGCCATCGACGCGGCCATGGCGCTGGCGCCCCAGGACCCGCGCGATCCGCCGTCGCGCTTTGCCCAGTCGGCGGAGCTGGCCACCGCGCTGCGGCGGTCCTTTGAAACGATTGCCCTGGCCAAGGTGTCCACTTCGGCCGCCGAGGCGCGCTCGCTAGGCCTGCTGGCGCCTTCTGACCGCATCACCCTCAACCGTGAGCGCCTGCTGCTGGATGCAAAATCCCAGGCTGCGGCGCTGGCCGGGGCAGGCTACGTGGCTCCTCAGCCCCGCATGCAGATTCCCGCTCCGGGCACTGCGGCGCTGGCCACGCTGGAGACCGGCGTCTACCTGATGGGCGAGGCCGGCTACGCCTCCGAGCACGACCAGAAGGT
>OCZT010006552.1_pt1 | contig 11515 bp, 8 predicted proteins | sample 1539031 | NCBI WGS metagenome assembly OCZT01 (sample SAMEA3539308, study PRJEB22396) | soil metagenome | biome: tundra; feature: field; material: soil | place: USA | collected 2010-05 | depth 0.15 m
TGCTCGCCGAAGCCGTACCATCGCCACTCGGTGTTCCATTGTACGTGCTTTTGGAGTGGCAGGGAAAGGCGTCCCAGCGGCTGATAGTAGCGTGAGGCCCGCGAGCCCGAGGAGACGAACAGCGATCCGCCGGCGGAAAGCTTGGGCGCGATGCCCGCCACCTTGGGCAGCACGATATCGATGGTCGAGGTCGCCGTGTGGGCGTTCTCTTTATAGTTGGAAACCGTGGGTGCGAAGAACGGCAGCAGCAGAAAATCGATATGGGAGTACAGCGTGGAGCGGTCGTACTCCGCCATGACGCTGATGCGCTTGCCGCCGCCGGGCGTCCAGAACGCGGCCAGCGAATTGTCCCGGCTGCGGAAATCGTACTGGATGCCCGCGGTGGGATTCTGGTTGTCGAGCAGCCCGAAGTTCGCCTGGAACCAGAGCGAGGCCGACGCCTGATACTTCGCCCGCGCCCGCACCTTCTGGTAGTTGTAGAGGCTGGTGCGGAAGTAATTCTGGTCGGTGGAGGCGCCTTCATAGTCCACGTTCAGGGAGAGCTTCTGCCAGGGACGGATGGTCGCCCCGGCCAGCCCCACATTGCGCTTCAATGCGCCGAGGGCCAGCGATCCGCTCTGGTCGAGGGTGCCCGCGCGCACGGTGGCATCGCCCCACTCGTAGCGGTAGCCGCCGCGCAGGGTGATTTTCTTCGTAACGTCGAAGATGGCTTCCACCTGCTGCCGGTTGTTGGTCACGGCCTGCTGTGTGGAAAGAGCCGAAACCAGCGCGGGGAAGGTCGAGCCCGGCGTGAGCAGGATCTGCTCGGTAAGCGCGCCGATGCCGGTCTGGTCGTAGCGGTTGCTGGAGAACGATTCGACGATCTTCAACCGCTCGAAGGGCCGGATTTCCGCCCCTGCGTTGGCGAGAGAGTGCTTGGCACTGGAGGCGCCGGTGCCGATATTGTATTGCCCGCTGTAGAGGAGCAGCGAGCTGAGCAGCGCGAAATTGCCGGTGGCAATATCGAAGTACCGCGCGTCGGTCTGCGGTTGGCTATAGAGGAATTGGCCGTTGAGATCCAACCACGAAAAAGGACTAGCGGTGGCCAAAACCTTGGTGTACACACTGCTGCCGCGGACACCGTAGGTCTGCTGAAGGGTTTTCAGCACCAGCGTGCCGCCCAGACTCGGCGTGGTGCGGTCGCCGTAATTCGTTCCGTTGAAGCTGGCCTGGTCGTCATTCTTATAGGTGGTCCCGCCCGCTTCGAGCGTGACGTGCCAGCGATTGTATTCGAGCCGGACGCCGCCGCGATAGTTGTTGGTACTGTCGCGCAACAGCATGGGGACCGCGAACTCGTTGTTGCTGTCCTGCACCCACGTTTCCACCCCGTGGCCGTAGCCCGAGTTTCGTTCGAACACCAGGTACGGCAGGATGTGTTTGCCGGGGAAAAGCACGAGATCCATGTAGCCGCTGCGCCGCCGGATATCGAAGGCGCGCTCATCGAACCCGCGCGGCGCCAGGGGATTGGCGAACGAAGGCAGGGCGTTAAAGTACGCCATGTTCCGATAGTCCCCGCGCAGTTCGTACACACCCCGCTTGTTGACGTCGATGTGAGCCGTATTGTAAGGGTCGCCCCCCCACGCATTGGCGCGGGCGTCGATGCGGTCAAATAGCCGGTGTTTGGGGTCGGTGATGGTGAAATCCAGACCCGTGAGCTTCGGTCCGGCGCCCAGATTGACGATGCTGCGGTAGGTGGGAAGACTCCCCCGCACGTCGCTCACCCATCGATAGCCGAAATCAAAGCTTCCAGTGATCCATTGCTCTGGGTCCTTCGACTTCTCCAAGGGCGCCGGCGGAGCGGCTTGCTCCTCGGCTTTCGCCGCTTCAGCCGCCTTGGCCTGGTCGTCCGCCTTGGCGGGGACTGCCACGGCTGCTTCCGCCTTGGCTGCGGGCGTGGCTGCTGCCTTGTCTGGGGGCTTGGCCGGCGGCGCGGACTGTTGCGCAAAGGCCGCCACCGTCATGAGGAATGCCAGTAGGAGTCTCATTTGGTTAATGCCCGATTCGCATAGGAACCATGCACCTTCTGGTGACAAAGGGTGCAGTTTTGGAAACGCGGGCTCCTCAAATCATGGATTGCCGGCCCCACCGTTCCCAATGTAGAGTTGGCAGCGGGAGTGGGCACGGGCAGGTTGGAATGGCACTCCATGCACACGAAGCGCACTTCATGCCTGATCAGCATCCGAGGATTCGCCGACCCATGCGGTTGGTGGCAGGTACCGCATCCTTCGAGGCGCACGGGAGCGTGCTCGAACGGAAACGGTCCCACTTTATCGCCGTGGCATTTGCCGCAATTTGGTTCGTTGAATCGCGTGGTCTGAATTGGCCGGAAACGCTTTTTGCGTTCCCCTTCGAGTTTCTTTACGCGTTCCAGCTCGAGTTCCTTCCTGAGTTCCTCCTCGAGTTTCTTTTTGCGTTCCGGTTCGAGTTCCTTCTTGAGTTCCTTTTTGAGTTCCGCTTTGTTTTTCTGGATGGGCGTCGACATGGTCGCGATTTGCGGGGGCACGTCGGGGCTCCCCTCTAGGGCTTGCCGCAGCGAAGGCGCCTGGTGACAGTCGGCACAGGACATGGCCCCTTCCGGCAGGCGGTGTCTGAAAGGTTTCTGGAAACTGGCCCACACGTCTGCGTGGCACCTGCTGCACAGTCTGTTGATTTTCTCTGGCGTGCGCGCGTACAGGATGCCCTCCTGTTCGTTCTTATTAGAGTCCCGGTGGATGGAGTGGCAGTCCGTGCATTTCATCTGAATCCAGGGATGACCGCTAGTGACGATTCCGGAGTGGGCAGCAATAATCTCGTGGCATTTGCCGCAGATGGGGCCGACGTCGTCGGGATTCAGCTTGGCAGGTTGTATGATATTCCCGCGGCTCGGCGATTCGGCGTGTTTCTTGCCCGACCCGTGGCAGGCCTCGCAGGCATATGCCCCCCACTCGAGCTTTTCATCTCGGGGTTTGGGAGGGATCTCCACTTTGGGTTTGGGGACCTCGACTACTTTGTGAGGGCCCAACATGAATTCTTTGAGCTTGGGCTCATGACACATCACGCAGGTTTCGCTGCCGACGTAATCCGCCGACTTCTTCGTCGGCGCCGGAGCGCCGGCTTGTGTCTGCGCGCTCCCTACGGCAGCTAACAGCATGGCCGCGCCCACAAACCCCGCCGCGCGCGTCCATGGGGGACGCGCGCGGGGAGACTTAAGGCGGGTTGAGAGTACGGGCAGCCCGATCATGGCGTTCTGTCCTTTTCTTATTATTTATTTGCCGGCGTGCATTTTTTGTACGTCGAACTCCGCGCCTATCGCGTGGCAGACATCGCAGCTTTCGCCGAACTTAGGATCGGTCTGCGATACCGCGTGAGCCAGCGCCGAGAGTTTCAGGTGGCACGCCGTGCAGGCCGAGGTGGTGGCCGCGACCGGGCTGATCCTGCCCTGCGTATCCAGCACGTTGTTCAGGCCGATGGGGAAGTTGGCTTCCGAGTTGTTGACGTGGCACATGTCGCATTTGGCCGTGTCGGCGACTGCGCCGGTGGGCGACATCACGGGATAACGCACGTCGCTGAAATCGTTATGGCTGCCGCCGAACCCGACGATGGTGTAGTTCTGGCCGGCTGCCGCCAAGCCTTCGCCGGTGTGGATCTTGTGGATCATCAGGGCGAAGTTGATGGACTGGGGCGGTAGGGCTTTGTCGGCGGCGTTGGTGGCAACCACGCGGACCACACTATCGTTCTCGCTCGGGTTGTGGCACAGCACGCACTGTTCGATCTGGTTGCGGTTTTCGCCGTGGAGCGAGAGGGTGCTGTGGCAGCCGTTGCATTTGGCAATGTCTACCACCTGGCGGCGCGCGGCCACTTTGGAGCCGTCCACCGCGAAGTAGAAGACCTTATTCACGGCGCCGTATTCGCTGGTCTGTTGCTGCGCCGTACCTGCCAGCAGCGTAATCCCGCGGCGGGCTTCGATGCCGATCGCGTACGTGCCCGTGGCCTTCGCCGGAATCAGGTGGGTGAAGGTGTAGGTGCAGGTGCCGTCGTTGGCGCACTTGGCCGTCGCAGCCGGACTCTCCGATACGTAGCCTGAAGTGGTTACGTCGGAACCGAAACTGGTGTAGCCATAGTCGGTGGTGGGACCGGCCATCACCAGAGCCAGGCGGTTGCTGCCGCCGGTCAACTGCGCCATGGTGACGCCGTTGCCTGCGAAGTCTTTCACCGTGAAGGTGACGGTCGGGGCCTTGCCGGCAACGCCGTTATCCACTTTAAGGATGTTGGCAACGATGCCGGGGCGGGTGAGGGATTCGGTGGGAACGGTGTGCGCGCCTTTGATAGAGGCGTCGAACTCCAGTTCGCCCTGCGGAATGTGGCACTGCGTGCACTGGTTGTCGGAAACCTGCGGAAGATTGACGTGATTCTTGCCGGTGGCGAAGTTCACGTCGTCGTGGCAGGAACCGCAAGCCGCGCGGTTCGGGTTGGTGAGCCAGTTATTAGACTGCGTCGCGCCGGTTACCTTGGTATCCTCGTGGCAAAACACGCAGCGCCGCGGATCGGAGGGCAGAACCACCGTCGACCAGTCGGATACTGCTTGATTGAAACCGATGATCTGATATGGCGTACCGGCAATTACGCTGGGAAGTTGGCTGCCCATGTGCAGCTTGTGGACGAACACCTTCATGTCCAAGGTGTTCCCGGTGTCGGGATCGACCGTCTGCGGGGTGTGGCACATGATGCAGAGATCCAGGCCGCGGCGCGAGCCGCCATGGAACGCCAGCGAATCGTGGCACTTGTTGCAGGTGGCCGTGCGGATCACGTCCCGGGTGTTGGTGGGCACCGCGCCGCCCGCCGGAATCCAGGTCATCGTATTGCTATCGTAATTCGTGCCCAGATCGAACTCGGTCAGGTTGCGCGAACCGTAGATGCCGACGCGATGGGTTGCCGTCGGGTCCCACGCAGCGCTGTTGGCGCCGGCGGCCTTGGTCTTAAAGGTGTAGACAAATTCGCCGTCGGCCACCTGTTTGGTGGTCCCGCCGGAATCCGCGCCCGCCTGAATCGCCGTCACGTTGGTGATGGGGCTGGTCTGTGGGCGCGTGGCGTACGACACAAACTGCGTCTGCCCTTTCGGGATGTACGCACAGAGGAAACTCACCGAGACAGCGCCCGGTGTGGTGATACCTGCCGGATCCAGGGGCAGTCCGTTGGGATCGGTGATCTTGTAATCGACACTGATCGTGCCGTCTTGCGCGATATTGGCCGAGACGATTTTCAGCGTCAGACCGGGACGAACGAAATTCACGGTCGCTTCCGAGGCGTAATAAGCCTTGTCGTGAGGCGTGAATGCAGTCTTTTTTGGCGCGCTCATGAGAACCACGGAACCCGTGATCACTACCAGCGCCAATGCGTATCGAATAACCGCGAACACCGAAGAAGGAATCCGCATACTAATCTCCAATAATTAAGAAAACGTGACCTTTCCTGCCCACCGATTTGGCCGGGAGTACTCCCTATCCATACGGTCACCAGGCTGAAGCTACCGAGCGAAAGTATCAGAGCACTCGCCACGCCAAACCGCCGCCCCCGAAACCGGACATGGAAGCCTTTTGTTATGTGTCTGATGAAAAATCCAGCACGGCAGTGAGTTCTTTCCCTACCATCAGAGATGGGTCAAAAACACCGAGGTTCCTGGGTGAAAATCCGCACGTGGGATTTCGCCCTGAACGAATGCTCAGGAGTTTTAGATCGGGAATACACCTGAATTGGCTTGCCGCAGCCGAGGCTCTGGGCAACAAATGGTGCGCCGACGCTGTGGTGAACTTGCCGCAATTGGTTTGCCAATTTGACCGACCGTGGGGCTCTCGATGTTAGAAAACACCACAACTGGGATGTTAGTCAACCTATTTTAGGAGAATAGTATCCGAAAGATTGTTTAGGTCTTGATTTCGTCTGTATTCACGTGTATCCTATCCACTTCGGTAAGACAATTCTGTACTCATAGGGATAATCCCGATGGCATTTTCGGCCGCTACCAAACTTCCAGACCGTGAGCACCGTCGGCGCATCGTGCGCCCATCGGACGACGTCCGGTACCGCGCACTCGCACGTCTGTACGAGCGCAGATCCGCCGTGGACAATTTGATTAGTGCTTTGGAACGCTACCAGCAAGAGAAGAAGGGGATAACGGCGAGTTGCACCGCCCCTACCGCTGGGGAGATGTCGTCGTAAGGTTGCGCTCGATGGCGAACTTGACCAGCCCCACCAGGTCGTGAACGTTGAGTTTACGCATCAGGCTGGCACGGTAGGTGTCCACCGTTTTGGGGCTGATCTCCAGCAGATCGGCGATATCCTTGGCGCGGAGCCCGTTCACCAGGTACGAGAAGACCTCCATTTCCCGGGGACTGAGCGCCGCCAGCGGGTCCTCGGGACGGCTCTTGTCGGCCCTGGCGAAGAGCCCGACGCCGCGCAACATGGGCGACACATACACGCCCCCGTCGCGCACAAAGTTGATGGCGTCCAGCAAATGACGAGCGGGACCGTCTTTGAGGAGGTAGGCGTCGGCGCCGGCGCGCAAGGCTTCCATTACCGTGCCTTCCTCGCGGCTGATCGAGAGGATCATCAGCCTGACAGTGCAGCCCGCCGCGCGTAGTCTGCGGATCGCCTCAACACCGGTCACCACCGGCATGTGCAGGTCGAGAATGGCGAAATCCGGTTTCAGTGCCGTGATCATTTCGATCGCTGCGCCACCATCTGCCACCTGGCCCAGAACACGCATACCGTGGGAGGTACAGAGAGATGCAATACCTTCCCTCACAATGGCATGGTCGTCCGCCAGTACCACCGTCGTTGCTGCCAGTTCCTGCATGCTGCTCCTTCAGTTCCGCGCCTTCCGGCAGACTGTCCTTCGAGCGGGTGCGGTGCCGCCCCCCTGGGCCAAAAGGACGCTACGATTCCACCGGGAATGGGCCTACGGTGACTACCAGTTTAGTACCATCCGGCCCACTTTCGACGTCCAATCTCCCGCCCAGCTCTTGCGCGTTTTCGCGGATCGAGCGCAAACCGATGCCGGAAGCCATGCTGGTGGGAGCGGAAAACACCCGCTGTGCATCGAACCCCACGCCGTTATCGCGGATGCTGAGAGAGATCTGGCCGCCAGAGACCTCCAGAGCCACGACGATGCGCGTGGCCCGCGAGTGCCGCGCCAGGTTGGAGAGCGCTTCCTGCAATCCACGGTAGATCAGGATCTTCACTTCCAGAGCGGGTTCCCAGGGTAAGGGATCGATCTGAAGGGATGCCTCGAAGCGTTGCGGAACACCGCTGATTTCCCACAACTGGCGGATCGCGGATTCCAGTGTAAGCCTTTGCCACTCTGGTGGATGCAGCCGCCTGGAGATGTCGCGGACCTGCTCCAGGGTGTCCGCCGCGAGGATGGAGATGCTGTTCAGCGCCTGCGCGACGTTGCCCGGGGGCGATGGTAATTCGGTAGAGATCACTTCCAGTTGCAGACGGATGGCGGCCAGCATCTGGCCGACGCCGGTATGCAGTTCGCGCCCCAATCGCTGGCGTTCCATCTCAATCTGGCGTACGGCTTTGCGCCCGCCGCGCCCGCGCCGCTGTTGCGCGGTGGCAAACAGGCGCCGCTCCAACCCCAGCAGTTGGAGCAAATGACCGGTGAGCCGCCTCTGGAGCACCAACAGGTCCTTGGTTTCCTGGGGTTCCACTGCCACCGCCTGGGCTCCGATCAGCACGCTGGTTGGCGACTCCCAGACCAGCCAGAAGTGTAGGGGCGCAACCTCGATCTCACGGGTGGCTGGCGGACGCGAACTCCGGCGAATGATCGCATCCGACAAATGCTCCGGATTCCGCAAGACTATGCGAGTCGAATTGTTCATCCAGAGCACACGCCCCAGGAAGTCGCATTCCAACAACATCGGACATGTGACGCTTCCCTTGTGCATGGACTCGGATTCCACGCTGTAATCCAACCAGAGGTCTCCTGTAGTTGAGGATCTTTCCTAGCCAGCATGTCAGCATATGAAGACGCCCGCAATCACGGTACGTACCCAGTACTTCCCGTATCCACCACAGGGCTTGCATTCGTGTGACGGTCATATTATAAGTGGATCAGCCATGTCACGAGTTCTCAACTATGTACCGCGTGTTGCGCTTTTCCTGGCGGGGGTCGCCGCGGCTGCCATTACCCTGCCCCGGCGCGAACGCGCCGGCATGGATTCAGCCACGGCTGATGAAGTGAAGCGCTCGCTGGCCGGTCTGGAAGCCCGCCTGCAAACCCGCGAGACTGCCGATGCGGCACGTTTCGCCCGAGTCGAGATTCGCCTCGAAGAGCACGCCGCCAAGCTGGCGGATGTCCCGTCTACCGGCCAAATCGTTGCAGCCATGGAACAATTACTATCCAGAACCATGGCATCTCTGGATGACCGTCTGACCACCCAGGTACACTCCATCGAAGTTCTCAAAACCACCGTGTCACAGACCGATAGCCTGCTCGAGAGAGTGCTGGAGTCGCTCGATTCGCTCCAGACGTTCACGGATCCTGCGGATTTTTCCGAAGACCCGCTGCTCAGCCACTCGAGGATGTAAGCTGTTTGGAGGTACCAGAGTGGGGAGTTTTCCGACCAGAAATAAGAGATCCCTGATTTGCTTCCGTTGTGAAAGATACTATTCTCAGGAGCGGTAAGCAATGGATCTCTCCAAAGTACTAGAACAACTACGACGGGAATTGGCTCACGTGGACGCAGCCATTCTCAGCCTGGAACGGCTGCAGGCGAAAGTAGCGCGCCGCGAGCGCCCGTCCAGGACGCTGCCGGAACTCCGCAAGGCCAACCCCGCGCCCAAGGCTATAGGGCGACGGCAGGCTGGCGGCACTACAACCAGCGAGTAAGCAAACAGTTCAACTCCCCGCGGCGCCCTGGCTGTCGAGCGGGCGCCGTTTGCCAATTTACCCGCGTGTGGTACAGGCGAACCTCGCACACCATTTCAGATTTTCAGTCACGTGCCGGGAAACCGCTTGCTCACGCGCGCGGCTCCGATCGGAGCCGCGGCCGGGGTACCCTGTGGGACGGGAGCGACTCCCTCAAAATATTGGCACGAAACCTTTGGCTGGATGAGGCGCTCGTTTTCAGAACGGAACGTCGTCGTCGGTGATGCCCTGGTTGAAATCCTCGGCCGGCTGCGCAGAGGGTGCCGCTGGCGGGCGCTGCGCGGAACGGGGCATCGATACGGGCCGGTCATAATCGCCGGAGCCCTCCGAGGGAGCGTCGCCGCGACCACCGCCGCCACCCAGCAAGACCAGGCTTTGCGCTTCGCAGACCACTTCGGTCATGTACTTCTTCTGCCCTTCTTTGTCTTCCCAACTGCGAGTTTCGAGACGGCCTTCCAAGTAGATTTGCTTACCTTTGAGCAGGAAATTGGCGACATTCTCGGTACGCCACATGGCGATATTGTGCCAGTCCGTGATGTCTTTCCATTCGCCAGATTGCTGGTCCTTGGTGCGACGATTCGTCGCCAGAGTAAACTTGGAAATCGAAATTCCGCTGGGGGTGAACTTGGTTTCGGCATCTTTGCCAAGATGTCCGATGAGAATAACTTTATTGACGCTTCGAGATGCCATCTTATCCTGCACTGTAACACACCCCGGGCGCGGCGGCGGGTGCTTTTCGCCGCCGATTTCGCGGCCGCTACTGGATCGATGCGGCGTCGCACGCGGAGGCCGCGGAACGGGCCTCGTCCCGGGGAAAAAACGGCGAGACCGCGGCCAGCGCGAGATTCAGCGACTTGCGGGCCTCGCCGCAGGAGCCGCCCGCCACCGCCGCCAGATGACGCCATGCGCGGGCGTCCGGGAGCAGTGCGCCCGTCATCTCGAAATTCAGCGCGCTGGAGAATTCCGCTTCCGCGCGCGCGAAATCCTGGCGGCGATACAGAACGATGCCGCGATAGAGGTGGGCCTCGCCGCTCGCCAGATCCAGGGCCGCGGCAAACGCGGTACGGCTGGCCAGGTTGTAGTCCGCCAGCGCCGCGTCCTTGCTGCCGGCGAGTTCCTTGGCGCGAGCCCGCAGGAATAGCGCGTACGGACTGGCGGAATCGGCCTGGATGGAGGCATCCAGCGTAAGCATGGCGCCGGGGAGATCTCCGGCCAGCAAGCGCGCACCGCCCCAATCGGCGAGCGCGGAAGCATACTGGGGCCGCGGCCCGAGCGCTTGCGGAAGCGTGGGCCCCTCGCCCTGCCAGATACGCTTCCACCCATCAATGGCCTTGGCGTATTGCGCCGCCGCGGCGCCATACTTAGCGCCGTCGAACTCGCGCCGGCCCTGCACCCACTCGCTCCAGCCGGAGCCCGGCGCCCTAGAGAACTGCCGCGCCGATTCGTCCAGTTGGTTGCCGCGCAGGGCGATCCAACCGAGCCATTGGGCTGCTCCAGCCAACAACTCAGCGCAGAACGCCGGGGCCATCAGGTTGGAATTACAGGACGGCGATTCCAGTGCCGCGGCGATTTCCTGGCGCGCTCCGGCGGCCACGGCGGTTTCGGTGGAGGCGTGCAGCCGAGCTATGCCGGCGAATACGCGCAGCGCCGCGGAGACCGGCTCGGAAGGCGCGTGTTTCGCAGGCTTGCGAATGCGCGCCGGCCAAGCTTCGATGGCCTTATCGAAACTCTCGACAGCCGCCGGAAACTGGCGAGGGTCCTCGGTGCCCGCGGCTCCGGCGAAGGCGCAATAGCCTTTCCGGTAGTACAGCAGCGACCGTTCTTCCGGCAGGCTTACCGCCAGGGCTGCCGCCTGGGACTGCATGCATACGTCGGCGGCCGGGATGCGCGGCCGGGACGTGCTCGCCACGCGCTCGAAATCCAACCGCGCCTTCAGGGCGAGGGCTAGTTGGCGCTTGTCGGCGGCGAGCAGCAGCGAGGTTGCGAGGAGTGCCAGTGCGCAGGCCTTCATGAATAGTAGCCGCGCATCCGGCGTACCGTTGTGCGGAAAGGTACGGAGAGACGGCCTACCCTGAGCGCGGCGAAGAACGTCGGCAAGGACGCCGACGTGGCAGCCTGAAAGGCTACGCTACTTGGTAAAGATGGTGGCGTCCACGTTCATACCGGGACGCAGCACCAGGCCATTGGTCTGGTCGATCAGGATCTTCACCGGAATGCGCTGCACCACCTTGACGAAGTTACCGGTGGCGTTCTCCGGGGGGAGCAGACTCAAGCGGCTGCCGGTGGCGCCGGAGATGGAATCCACGTGGCCGGAGACGGAGCGTCCGTACATGTCCACTGTGATTTCGGCGCGCTGCCCGGGATGGACGGTGGCCAATTGCGTCTCCTTGAAGTTGGCCGTAACCCATACGTCCTGCAATGGAATGATGGTCATGAGGCTCTGGCCGGGCTGAACGATCTGTCCGGGCTCCACCGATTTGCGGGTGACCACGCCATCCACCGGGGCCACCAGGGTGGTGTAGCTGAGCTGCAGTTCGGCCGCCGCGAGGTTGGCGCGCGCGGCCTCTA
>OCZT010006553.1_pt1 | contig 11514 bp, 7 predicted proteins | sample 1539031 | NCBI WGS metagenome assembly OCZT01 (sample SAMEA3539308, study PRJEB22396) | soil metagenome | biome: tundra; feature: field; material: soil | place: USA | collected 2010-05 | depth 0.15 m
AAGAAAAAGCTGGGGGGGGATAATGAAACTGCTTTCATCTACTGCTAATAATTTAGTAGATGAAAACATAGAGTTTATTGAATTCTGGGCTAATCCTCAAGCTTGTCCCGCAGGTTCAAAAATATATATCGATCTGGGTAGGATTAGTGAAGATGTTATTCCTAACAGAATTCTCGATACTGAAGATAAACCTCCTTACAATGATATTATTGATCCTGGTGAAGATAATGGTCTGGATGGTCTTACTGATGCTGAAGAACAAGTGTTGTATCATAGCACGAAAAGTGACCCTGCCGGCGATGATTTTTCTTTTCAGAATTCAACCAATACAACCAGACCAATTACAGATTTCTTTAATATTAATGGTACTGAAGGAAATGCTATTTTAACTGATATCGGAAGAATTCCTGATTCTGAAGATCTTAACCGGAACGGAAATCTTGATCTTGTAAATTCATATTTCCGGTATGAAATACCACTTGACACTGTTGCCAGCACAAATAAATATATTCAGGGGGGGGGAGAAGGTCATGGCTGGTTTCTATATAGGATACCGCTTAAGGATTATAAACTTGCTTATGGTAATCCCAGCCTCACATCCATAGAAACAATTAGATTGTTTACTACCGATGTTGCACAAATGATGCACCTGACAATCGCTGAATTTAACCTTGTTGGAAACCAATGGCAAAAAGTTAATCAAACTGATTCTGTACTAACAATTTCTGTTAAAAATATCGAGGATAATCCGGAATACCATAGCCCGCCGGGTGTTAACCAGGAAAGGGATCTTACTAATCCGAATGAAACTGTTTTGAGAAATGAGCAGTCGTTAGACTTGGTCATAAGTGACCTGCCTGCTGGACAAACCCGCGAAATTGTTAAATATATTCCTGGTATTCAACCCCTCGACGTTTTTGATTATTCTGAAATGAAATTATTTGTTCATGGTGATGAGAACCCGGTTTACGGTGATTTAGCCGATACTTCTACCGGTTCCATGGCTCAGGTCTATTTCCGTTTCGGAGGTGATTCTTTAAATTATTATGAATACAGGCAACCTGTTTTTCCAAACTGGAATGAAATTGATATTAAATTTTCTGAACTTACTGCATTAAAGCAGAAACAGGATTCTTTACATAGTATTATTCAGGCATCTGTACCCGGTAAACCAGGTCATACTTATCGTGTTAAAGGTAACCCTACTTTAACAGCTATAAAATTTCTGTTGTTTGGAACTGTTAATACCGATAATCCCAACCGTCCACGTCTTCGGAAAGGATTATCCGGTGAGATATGGGTTAATGAATTAAGAGTTATAGGTGCAGACCAAACTCCGGGCTGGGCCTATAGCGTTGCTACTCAAATGAAATTTGCCGACCTGATGACTGTCAATTTTACCATGAGCCAGACTAATCCTTTCTTCCATCGAATATCCGATAGATTCGGTTCAAGAATGGAATCCAAAAACTGGGGGTTTTCCGCTGATCTGGACGTTATTAAATTACTCCCATTTAATCTTCCCGAAAGCAGTTTAAGATTTAATTATTCTCACACAGAATCTACAAGCAAACCTCTTTATCTGCCCGGTACTGATATTTTGGTCAGTGCTGCCGCCTACCAGGATAGATTTAGAACTCCCGCACAGGTTGTAACCGAGTCCCAGACGATAAATGTTTCTGATTCATATTCTGCTTCTAATATCAAGATCAAGATCCCTACTAATTTCTGGTTGATCAGGGATACATTTAATAACCTCGCATTTGGGTTTAATTACAATACAACTTTCAGCCGGAGCCCTACTGTTCTTTATGATAAAAGTTGGCAATGGAATGCAAACGCAAGCTATGGGTTGAATATTAGTCCCGAGTACAGTATTGGTCCTGGCAATCTTCCTGTTTTTAGTACGTTATTTGCTTTTTTACCAGATTATAAAAAGTTCCGGATCTATTTTCTTCCACAGAACTTAACAGCTCAAATTTCTTTAAGAAGGATGAGGACAACTGATGTTACACGAGTTCTTAACTATCAAATTGGGACATTACCGCAGCAGACTATTTCCCGTGATTTTACTGCTCAAAGGGGATTTAATTTTAGTTGGAAAATGACTGAAGGGGGACTATTGAATATAAGCACTAATTATAATGTTAATATTTCTTCAACTCTCGCTTATCTCGAAACTAATAGTTTGGACGAGCAAAGGCCGGAAAGTCAAGTATGGAGGGATATTTTTAAAGGGGCATTCTTTGGTAAGGATAATAGTTATCAGCAGACAGTTGATATCAGGACTAATCCTGTGCTCCCTTCTTTTTTGGATATAGGAAAGTATTTTAAAATACAGGCCGGTTATTCTGCAGGATATCAATGGATGTATAATATTGCCCAAGGCGATGCTGGAAGAAGTGCCGGTAATAGCGGAAGGGTAAACCTAGGCTTAAATTTAAGTTGGAAATCCTTAACCCAAGGTTTATTTGCTGATGTTCCAGAATTTAATCCTCAGGAGCAGAGACTGCAGGGGCAAGGACAAATTACTATAAGCCACAGAGGTCGCGAAAGGAATTTTGAAGAAGAGTTTAAAAACTATGATAATAATAATCTAAATAAAAATTCAAACCTTAATAATCAGGTTAATGTTTCTCCAAAAGATTCTCTTAAAAACAGAGTTGTATTAACGGATAGTACCAATATTAAGGATACTACTAGTCTGTCAATGCAGAAGAAATCACCTATTAAAAGCACCCTGCTCTTCATGAAAACCATTATAAGAATTGTTTTTTTCGATTATGACTCATTTGCTTTCAATTTTACGAACGATAATAGTATCGCAAAATCAGGACTATATGGAAGCGGTACAGGTTTTTATAATTTCTGGGGTATTACTCAAAATGATAATAACGGACCGTCAAGATTATTTATGCTGGGGTTAAGCAGTAATGTTGGTCGAAGAGCTCCCAATGTTAACATAAGTGATAATTTTTCGCAGAGAAATAACCTTGATTTAAAAACTCAAAGACCATTGTGGGAGGGGGCTAAAATTGATCTTACCTGGAAAGTATCCTGGTCTATAAATAGATCCACCACATTAGTAACTGATTCCCTGGGAAATACCTCAATAAGCGGAAGTCCATCTGTTTCAGGAACTTTGTCAAGATCCTTTTTATCTTTTCCACCAGTACTATTCTTCAGTGCATTTAACAGCGGTATAAAGAAAGTAGCTGCCAAATATGATCCGAAATCCACTGACCCTGATGCTTTGTCCAATGCCTTTGTACAGGGATTTGAAAGCCTTCCCATTTTTTCAAGGATCGGATTCCTTAAAAATATTGCGGATTATATTCCAAGGCCAAACTGGAGGATTACCTGGGACGGTTTAGAAAAGTTTTTCCCTTTTAAATCGTTTACTAAAAAGGTTTCTCTCGATCACGCTTATGTTTCAAGTTATACAGAAGGGTGGAATATTACTCCTGACGGAATTCAGCAGAAACAATCACAGAAAATTGAATATGGATTTGCTCCATTTTTAGGGCTGAACTTAACCTTTGCTGATCTTTGGGGTGGAAATATTATTAGCAGTCTTAAATATTCTACAAAAACAGATTATGATCTCGGTATTACAACAAAAGCTATTATTGAAACTTTTTCCAGTGAAATAGGTATAACTGCCGGATACTCCAAGTCAGGTTTCGAACTGCCTTTGTTTGGTCTATTTTTAAAAAACGATATAGAGTTCAGTTTCTCTTACACAAGATCAAATAATACTAGTGTAAACTATGACATGTCCAATTTTGTGGCGGGGGGTACGCCACAGGATGGGACTACAAGAACTTCCATGGAGCCAAGGATTAAATATACACTCAGTTCTAAAGTTACTCTGTCCATTTTCTACACACGCACCTCTGTGCAGCCTGATGGACCATCCAGGATTCCACCCTCTACAACTAATGAAGCGGGTTTGGATGTTCATATTTCTATTCAATAATTCTGAAGTTTAAATACGTTCTTGTAATTTTGATTTAAGCTGGAATATTATTATTTATTCATTTCCTTGAAAGGAACATGTTTTTATGAAACTAAAAAAAATTCTTTGGGTTGATGATGAAATCGAACTCCTCCGGTCTCATATAATTTTTCTATCTGAAAAAGGTTATGAGGTTGATACTGTCACAAATGGGGAAGACGCTATTTCTGCTGTGAAAGAGAATGATTTTGACCTGATCTTTCTTGATGAAAATATGGCAGGTATGGGGGGGCTCGAAACCCTTGCAATCATTAAGGACCTTTACCCAAACCTTCCTGTTGTGATGATTACAAAAAGTGAAGAAGAAACTTTGATGGAAGATGCAATCGGTGGCAAGATAAATGATTACCTTACAAAACCTATAAATCCCAGCCAGGTTCTTCTTGTCTGTAAAAAACTCCTTGAGGGGAAAAAAATCTCCGGTCAGTATGTTGCAAAAGATTATCTGCATGATTTTAATCAAATATCCCGGTCCCTTTTGAATGAAATGGATTTCTCCGAATGGAATGAAATATATTTGAAACTTGTTAACTGGGATATTGAGCTAGATACTCATCCCGATATTGGTTTAAGACAAACTCTTAATGATCAGAAAAAAGAGGCAAATAAAGAATTTTCTAAATTTGTAGAACGAAATTACAGTAAATGGATCACTTCCATAGGTAATATTGATACTCCTCCTTTAACACCAGAGATAACCAGCAAATATGTTCTTAAAAATATCGAAAAATCTAATTCCTCTGTGTTTTATTTTGTTATCGACTGCCTTAGACTTGATCAGTGGCTGATAATGGAAAAACACCTTAGCGATTATTTCAAAATAGAGAAAGATTATTATTATTCAATTTTACCAACCGCTACCCCATATGCTAGGAATTCATTGTTTAGTGGATTGTACCCTTCTGAAATTGAAAAAAATTATCCACAGTATTGGGGGGGAGAAGATAGTGAAGATGAAAAAAGTATGAATAGGTATGAGAAGGAACTGTTGCAGCTTCTTCTCGACCGCAAAAAGATTAAACTCAGGAATGAACTGAAGTACCTTAAAATAATTGATCCTGATGTGGGTAGAAGTTTCGAACAGAATATACTATCGTATCAGAATACGCATCTTACAGCAGTAGTTATCAACTTCCTCGATATGATTGCTCATGGAAGATCTGATTCTGATATATTAAAGGAAATTGCTCCTGATGAACCCGCTTATCGATCTCTTACCAATAGCTGGTTTATGCACTCCTCCTTATTTTCTACTTTAAGGACTTTAGCCAAAATTGAAAATGTTAAGATTGTTATAACAACCGATCATGGTAGTATTCGATGCTTGAGAGGAGCCAAGGTTTTGGGAGATAGGGAGGCTTCTACTAATCTTAGATTTAAATACGGTCGGAATCTAAAAATTGACGAGAAATACGCTGTTTATATAAAGAATCCAACAGATTATAAACTTCCTACAAGAGGAATTACTATTAATTATATTATTTCCAAAGAGGATTTTTATTTCGTGTACCCTACAGATTACCATAAGTTCCTTACTCATTATAAAGATACATTTCAGCATGGAGGTATTTCTATGGAAGAAATGATTCTCCCGGTTATTACAATGGAACCCAGATAGAATTGGTATTCCCTTCTTCACATAAAGTTTATTGTGAGCAGGAAACTGAAAAATTAGCCGCAGAATTTTCCTCTTTACTCAATCCTGGCGAAGTAATAATCTTAAATGGGAATCTCGGTACCGGTAAAACATTTTTCATTAAAAGTGTTTTAAAGTCTTTTAACATCAGTGGTGCAAGCAGCCCCACTTTCACCCTGGTAAATGAATATATCGGCGACATGAAGTTTTATCATTTTGACTTTTATCGTATTGGGATAATAAAGGAACTTTATGATATCGGGTTTGATGAATATATGAAAGATGAGGAGGCTGTTAAATTTATAGAATGGGGGAATCTTTTTCCCTTAATTCTTCCTCACAAGAGAATTGAAATTGAGATTATTTTACAGGATGAATTCAGCAGGGATGTTTATTTTAAAAGATTATGAATATTAAACCAATTTTAGCAATTGAAACATCAGGAAATTTATGCGGAGCCGCAGTTTATTTTGACCACTCAAAGTACTTTGAAATTATTGTTAATTTAAAGAATTCACATTCCGAGATGCTGTTTGACGTGGTTGATAAAACCTTAAATTATGCCGGGATTGAATTAAGAGACCTTGAATGTATTGCAGTCTCCTCCGGACCTGGTTCTTTTACAGGTTTAAGAATCGGTTATTCTGCAGTAAAGGGGCTCGCTTTGGGTTGTTCACTTCCTGTGTGTCCTGTCCCTACTTTTGAAGCCCTTGCGCTCCAGCTCTCAGCGGTACTTTTTGATGGGGCAGACTTTATTATTGCCAATAAAGTGAATGTTGAAGAAGTGTATTATGCCCGGTTTCATATTAAATCTAATAATTATATATTTGCAGAGAAACTGCAGATAATTAACATCTCTGAATTGCCGGAAAAATCAAAAGGATTTTCAGTATTCGGAAATGCAATTAATAAAAATAATGAATTTTCAGCTCCCAGTCCTTTGTATGTAGCAGAGTGGTGTAATTTATATGGCGCTGAATATAAAACCTTTAATTATGATTTTTTAGAACCTAATTACTTTAAAAATTTTATTGTGAAGGAACCCCCCAAATGAGTAAGTATTGTTTAATTTTTATGACCTGTTTTTCCTTTATTGCATGTGCTCAGGTTCTCGGCCCTAAAGCCTCAGCCCAGCAGATGGAATTTGATTTCGGCACTATTGAAAAAGGCAAAATTGCAACACATAATTTTACTTTAGTAAACAACGGCGGCGATATATTAAAAATAACTGATGTTCATGCATCGTGCGGATGTACAGCTGCTAGACCCGATAAACATGAATTAAGCCCCGGTGAATCAACAAATATAAAGGTTGAATTTAATTCTACTGGTAGAGTGGGAAAGCAGGAAAAATGGATTTATGTTAAAACAAATGATCCTAATAACCAGGAATTAAAATTTAAGTTTACCGGCAATGTGCTTGAAGTTTCTGAAGTGAAAGAAAATTCACATGCACCCCAGCTTTATTTCTCTGAAACACAACACGATTTTGGCACTGTGAGAGAAGGTCAGGTTGTAGATTATACTTTTAAATTCAAAAACACCGGTAAGGGGGTTCTTGAGGTTAAGAATGTATCAACTTCTTGCGGTTGTACTGTTGCCTCAATAAGCAGTAAAAAGCTTGAACCGGGTAAGGAAGGAACTCTTCGTGTTGAACTTGATACCAAGAATCGGGAAGGGAAGATGAACCGAAATGTTACTATCCAGTCCAACGACCCGTCAGAACCTAATAAAGCGCTGCTAATTTTTGCTGATATAATCAGAGAGAAAGAATAATGTCCTGGTTCAACAGATCGAAAGAAAATATCTCCCCGGATACACTGAAAAAGGATATCCCTGACGGATTATGGGAAAAATGTGAGGGTTGCGGAGAAATTATTCATAAAAAACAACTTGAACAGAATCTTTGGACTTGTATCAAGTGCGGATATCATTTCAGAATAGGCAGCCAGGAATATATTGATATTCTTCTCGATAAAGGGTCTTTCAGGGAAATAGATAAAAAAATGCGCTCCGCAGATCCGTTGGAATTTACTGATACAAAGAAATATACATCCCGTATTCAGGATACAATGAAAAAAAGCGGATTATTTGATGCAGTTAGAACAGGGACGGGGAGACTTAATAATATAGAGATCGGCTTCGGATGCATGGATTTTAAATTTATTGGGGGAAGTATGGGTTCCGTTGTCGGGGAAAAAATATCCAGGTTAATAGATAGGTGTTTTAGGTATAAGATTCCATTGGTTATTATTTCAGCAAGCGGGGGGGCCAGAATGATGGAAGGAGCTTTTTCGCTGATGCAGATGGCCAAAACAAGTGCCCGTTTAGCCAGACTTGCGGAAGCAAGAGTTCCTTATTTCTCAGTTTTAACAGATCCTACTACAGGCGGCACTTCAGCGAGCTATGCAATGTTGGGAGATTTTAATATTGCAGAACCTCAGGCGCTGATTGGTTTTGCAGGTCCGAGGGTAATAAAACAGACAATTGGAAAAGATCTTCCTGAAGGATTTCAAAAATCTGAATTTGTTCTTGAGCATGGATTTATAGATATCGTTACACCCCGCAAAGATCTTAAAAATACTATTCATAATCTTATTACATTAGTAAGCTGAGGTAACCATAAAAACTATTTCCTCGATTAACGAAATCCGCTCTGTAGTAGAAAAATTAAAATATGAAAGAAAAAGCATCGGGTTCGTGCCTACCATGGGATACCTGCATAAAGGACACCTATCTTTAATTGAAGAATCAAAAAAAAGAGCTGATGTTACAATAGTTTCTGTTTTTGTTAATCCTGCACAATTTGCCCCGAATGAAGATTTCGGAACATATCCGCGTGATCTTGAACGGGATTCCAGCTTATTGGAAACAGTAGGAACTGATTATCTCTTCTTTCCTTCGGCTGAAGAAATTTACCCCGAAAATTTTCAAACCTATGTTGATGTTACAGAAATAACAAAAAGAATAGAAGGGGAATTTCGTCCTAGTCATTTTAAGGGTGTATCAACAATAATCTCTATTTTATTTAATTGTGTTAAACCGGATTATGCTTTTTTCGGTCAGAAAGATGCTCAGCAGTCGGTGGTAATTAAACGGATGGTTGATGACCTGAAGTATACTATCGAAGTGGTGATTTGCCCTATTGTAAGAGAACCAGATGGGCTTGCCATGAGTTCAAGGAATGTTTATTTAAGTCAACAGGAGAGAGAAAAAGCTCTTATTATAAATAAATCGTTGAAGCAGGCAGAGGAATTTATTAATTCAGGGGAAAGTAGCACGGCTGCAATTGTTAAGAAAATCAATAATAATTTTATAAAAGAAAGATCTATACATCTTAATTATATTCGAATTGTTAATGCTGATACTTTCAAAGAAGTTGAAAAATTAGAATCTGGAAAGGACTACTATTGTCTTATTGCTGCCAAAGTGGGATCTACGCGACTTATCGATAACAATTTAATACATATAAATTAGAAGATATATTTTTTCGAATCCTCTAATGTAGTTGAGTCGAAAAGGGTCTGAGATAGAACTTAACTGCGCTAAATAAGTACAAAAACCCATTCTTAAATAATAAAAAATTTGTTTTCAGAATTGAGAATCAGTTGTTAAATTATTCTGCTATTTAAGTTTTTATGCAAAATTTTGACTTAATAAATAAAGAAAGAAGAGCTTAAATCTAAATTAGTAAGTGGCATAGATTGTGGTATCCAAAAATGAATAAGAAAGCAATATTAGAGCGTAAAATGATCAAAGAAAAAGAGTTTCAGAATCTTTCTGAAGTAACTGTGCGATTTGCCGGAGATTCAGGAGATGGAATGCAGCTTACAGGCAGCCAATTCAGCGATACTACTGCTGTTTGGGGAAATGATTTAAGTACCTTACCCGATTATCCCGCTGAAATCAGAGCTCCTTCAGGAACTGTTTACGGCGTAAGTGGTTTTCAGCTACATTTTGGCAGTATGGATGTGCATACTCCGGGAGACAGACCTGATATTTTAGTTGCCATGAATCCTGCTGCAATCAAGAAGAACCTTCCGGAATTGAAACCCGGAGGTATGATCATTGCCAATACAGATGCATTTGATGCAAAGAATTTAAAGTTAGCGAAATATGAGTCCAATCCACTTGAGGATAATTCATTAGAAGGTTTTGAAATATATCCTGTGCCGATTACATCATTAACTTTTAAGGCACTTGAAAATTCTAAATTGTCCCAGAAAGACATCTCTCGTTGCAAAAACTTTTTTGCTCTTGGTTTGATGTATTGGTTGTATAACAGGCCATTGGATAAAACAATTGATTGGATAAAAAAGAAATTTAAGGATAAACCGGAGTTTATTGAAGCAAACCAGAAAGCACTTGTTGCAGGGTATAATTTCGGTGAAAATACGGAACTGTTCACAATACGTTATCAAGTCGAACCTGCTCAGCTACCTAAAGGTATATACAGAAGTATTTCAGGGAATGAGGCTACCGCCCTGGGATGTCTCGCAGCTTCTGTAAAAAGCGGTCTCCCACTCTTCCTTGGTTCTTATCCTATCACACCCGCTACTGAAATTCTGCAGTACTTGAGTAATTATAAGAATTTTGGCGTTAAAACATTTCAGGCAGAAGATGAAATTGCAGGTATTACCTCTGCTATTGGAGCTTCATTTGCAGGAAACCTTGCATTAACTACCACAAGCGGGCCGGGTCTCGCTCTTAAAAGTGAAGCCCTTGGATTAGCACTTATGACCGAACTTCCCTTGGTTGTTATTAATGTTCAAAGAGGTGGACCAAGTACCGGACTTCCCACCAAGACAGAACAGTCTGATCTTCTTCAGGCTATGTACGGAAGAAACGGTGATTCTCCTCTTGCTGTTATTGCTGCATCTACTCCCAGTGATTGTTTTTATATGGCAATTGAAGCTTTCAAACTTGCTATAAAATATATGTGCCCTGTTATTCTATTAACCGATGGTTATCTTGCCAATGGTTCTGAACCCTGGAAGATTCCGCATGTTAATGAACTCCCCGATATACCGGTTAAATTCTGGACAGACAAGGAAACTTATCAACCCTATCTTAGAGATGAATTCCTTTCACGACCATGGGCTAAACCCGGGACTCCTGGATTGGAACACAGGATCGGTGGACTTGAAAAGGCTAATATTACCGGTGCGGTTAGTTATGATCATGATAATCATGACTTAATGGTAAAACTTAGAGAACAGAAAATTAAGAATATGGCTAACGATATTCCCGATCTTGATGTTAATGGAGATGAGCAAGGTGATTTACTTGTTCTTGGATGGGGAGGAACATATGGCGCTATAACAGAAGCTGTACTCCGCTGCAGGAAAGCAGGTTATAATGTATCCCGGGCTCACTTAAAATATTTAAACCCAATGCCAGCTAATACCGGCAAGGTTCTAAAGAACTTCAAAAAAGTCCTTATCCCTGAAATTAACATGGGACAGCTTGCAATGCTAATCAAGAGTGAATTCCTCATTTCGGTTGAACAATTTAATCTTGTGAGAGGATTGCCGTTCAAATCAAGTGATATTGAAGAGAGAATAATTGACCTATTAGGAGGAAAGATCTGATGGAAGATAATATGGAAGTAAAACAAGTGAAATTAACTTCAAAAGATTTTGCAACTGACCAGGATATAAGATGGTGCCCGGGGTGCGGTGATTATTCAATATTGGCACAGGTGCAGAGGTCTTTCCCCGATTTACTTAATGTAAAAAAAGAGAATATAGTTTGGGTATCAGGTATTGGATGCTCATCACGCTTTCCTTATTATATGGATACATATGGATTCCATGGAATCCATGGACGTGCCCCTGCAATTGCAACAGGAGTTAAAATA
>OCZT010006554.1_pt1 | contig 11514 bp, 8 predicted proteins | sample 1539031 | NCBI WGS metagenome assembly OCZT01 (sample SAMEA3539308, study PRJEB22396) | soil metagenome | biome: tundra; feature: field; material: soil | place: USA | collected 2010-05 | depth 0.15 m
GTGCACATGGTGGAGGTCATCAACAAGCTGGCCCGGGTGCAGCGGCAGATGCTGCAGGACCTGGGCCGCGAGCCGACCCCCGAGGAACTCGCCGCCGAACTCGACATGACCCCCGAGAAGGTCATCGAGGTGCAGAAGTACGGCCGCGAGCCGATCTCCTTGCACACCCCGCTCGGCGAGGACGGCGACAGCGAGTTCGGTGACCTGATCGAGGACTCCGAGGCGATCCAGCCCGGCGAGGCAGTGAGCTTCACGCTGCTGCAGGAGCAGTTGCACTCGGTGCTCGACACGCTGTCCGAGCGGGAGGCGGGCGTCGTCTCCATGCGGTTCGGCCTCACCGACGGCCAGCCCAAGACGCTCGACGAGATCGGCAAGGTCTACGGCGTGACCAGGGAGCGGATCCGCCAGATCGAGTCGAAGACCATGTCGAAGCTCCGCCACCCGTCCCGGTCTCAGGTGCTGCGCGACTACCTCGACTGACCCGAACAGATCAATAGGCGGCTAACCTGCGGAAACGCAGGCTAGCTGCCTATTTTCCGTCGCCCGCCGGTGCCGTCGCCCGCCGGTGCCGCGGCGCCAGATCCACCACCTTTGTGCCGGGGATGGCGACGCCGTTTGTCATACTCGGATGGCACTCTGCGAGGCATGGCACGGTCGAAGAGGCTTGACGAGATGGCCCTGGCAGCCAGGCTCCGGGCGCAGCGGAACGTCATCGCGCGCGGGCAGGCGCTCGACTGCGGAATGACGCCGCGGGCGCTTGAGCACCGGAACCGTATGGGCGGGCCGTGGCAGCGGCTGCTTCCCGGCGTCTACCTGGCAGTGACCGGAGACCCTGGTCTCGCCCAGAAAGAGACAGCCGCGTTGCTGTACGCGGGAGTCGGCAGCGTCCTGACCGGCCCGGCGGCACTTCGGCGCCACGGGATCAGTGCGCCGGACACCGGAAAGATCGACGTTCTGATACCGGCGAACAGACGGCGCCGGAGCTGCGGCTTCGTGACGATCCGCTACACGACGCGGATGCCTGAACTGATCTGCGGCGGAGGCAAACTCGCCTCGTTCGCTTATGCGGAGCGGGCAGTTGCCGATACGGCACGCAGCCTCACCGGCCTCCGGGACGTCCGCGCGGTTGTGGCCGGCGCTGTGCAAGGCGGACTGTGCACCGTCAACTGCCTGGACCGGGAGCTCCGCAACGGGCCGGTGCAGGGCTCGGCGCTGCTAAGGCGGGCGCTTGCCGAAGTGGCGGACGGCACCAGGTCTGCCCCAGAGGCTGACCTCCGCGGCCTGATCAGGCGTTGCAGGCTGCCGATGCCCATGTTCAATCCCCGCCTCTACCTGGGCGCTGAGTTTCTCGCGGTTCCCGACTGCTGGTGGAAGGAAGCGGGGGTCGCCGGTGAGGTGGACTCGCGTGAATGGCACCTCTCGCCCGAAGACTGGCGGCGCACTATGGAGCGGCACGCCCGGATGAGTGCATGCGGCATCATGGTGTTGCATTTCGCGCCGTCGCAGATCCGGGGTGAACCCGAGAAGGTGGCAGCTACGATCCGCGACGCGCTGCGGTTCGGCTATGCCCGGCCGCGTCTGCCGGTAGAAGCTCGGCGGGCCGCAGCGTAATCCGGCCGGCATACTGCCTGACCCGGGCAGGATGGCCGGATCCGCGGGTGGCTCCAGGAAAACGCTCCCGGCGGGCCCAGCTGCCCAGATCGGCGTACTGCCTGGCACCGCTGCCCAGGTCAGCGCGCGAAGGGGCCGCCGAGTCGCGCTAGCTCGTCGGCGCGCCTGAGATCCTTCGGCCGTCCCGCCATCCGGCGCATCCGGATCAGGTCCTCCCGGCAGAGGTAGCCGACCTCGAGCCCCGGCGCGGCGGCGATCTCGCGGCGGGCAAGGAATTCGGCGATCGGGAGATCACCCCACGGCAACGCGGGCGTGCAGCAGTCACCGCTCGCGCCGGGCGACGAGAAGACGAGTTTGGGAAGCCGGAATGCCGCCGCATCGCAGGCCACGGCCACGCCGTTGTCGTCGGCAAGCTGAGCGCCCACGGAACCGAACGCCGCCGCCATGGCCGCGGCATGCCGCTCATCGCCGTCCCAGAGCAGGTCAAGATCGCCAGTGAGCTCGCCCGATCCGTGCATGATCCCGGCGACCTGGCCGATGACGACGGCCGGCGCTCCGCATCGGTGCAGGGCCTGCAGCAGCTGGCGCGGGTCGAAGCCGATGGCGTCGTCGGTCGCGATTGTCCCGGTGACGTCGTCAGCGGACATATGACTCAGCCCGGACGCCGTCCGCCCCCGAGTGAACTCGGCCACCTGCCGTACCGCCTGATCGAGCCGCCTCAGCGCCGGGTCGGCCCGGCTCAGAGCAGGATTGCTGGTCATTTACCAGGCCCGGAAATCTACCAGGCCCGGAAATCGTTCCGAGCGCCAGGCACAGGCGGCAAGACGCCAGCGCCAGGCGTCAAGACGCCAGGCTCAGGACTGTTCGCACTCGTGGACGTGCTAGGCGAGAGGCGCCCAGCGTGCACAGGACGCTGCATTTCCGCGTCTCACCCGGCCGCGAAGAGCCGGGTGCTGGTCATCGGGCGGGCGGAGCGGCAGCGCCGAATTTTGCCGGGGACAGCCGACTGGTCTCGTCCTGGATCTCGACAGCGACCTTGGCGAGCGCCGCTGCGTGCTGACGGCTGTGATGGGCGCAGAAAAGCAGCTCCGCCGATCCCGCTAGCACCACGCGGACGTATGCCTGCGCACCGCACCGGTCACACACATCGTGGGCGTTGAGCGGCTTCGTTGGGGCCATAGCTCCGGTCATGTCGCCCTCCCTCGCCTGAACCCGCGATGCCCTCGCACCGGCGGGCCGTGCAACCTTCGTCTCGTTCTACTGCTCACAACACGTGGCTTACCGCGGAACTTCCCCTCTCAGCCGCTAATACGCCAGGAGCGAACAGCCTTTCTGCCTCCCGGCGCGATCTCCGCCAGCTCACCGTAGCGCGCCCATGTTGTCCCAGGTCGCCTGCTATGTCGGCGGCGTGGTTCCGCGGGGCTGACGGAGGGGGCGGCTAGTCTGCCTTCAGGCCTATCCGGGCGCACTGCCCGCCATGCCCAGTCAGGAGAACGCTCGTGACCGTCCTGAGTTCCGCGCCCGCGCCGCCAGCCGCCGCCGGCGGCTACACCGCGCGCCATCTCACGGTCCTGGAAGGGCTTGAGGCGGTCCGCAAGCGCCCCGGCATGTATATCGGCTCCACGGACAGCCGGGGGCTCCTGCACTGCCTCTGGGAGATCGTCGACAACGCGGTGGACGAGGCCCTGGCCGGTGCTTGCACGGAGATCGAGGTCGTGCTGCACGCGGATCATTCGGCGGAGGTGCGGGACAACGGCCGCGGCATCCCGGTCGACCTGGAGCCGAAGACGGGCCTGACCGGAGTCGAGCTCGTGATGACCAGGCTGCACGCGGGCGGGAAGTTCGGCGGCGGTTCCTATACCGCGTCGGGAGGCCTGCACGGCGTCGGCGCGTCGGTGGTGAATGCGCTGTCCGGCCGGCTGGACGTGCAGGTGGACAAGGACGGCGGCCAGTGGACGGCGAGCTTCCGCCGGGGGGCGATCGGCGAGTTCAGCGGGCCTGAGCCGGACGCGCCGTTCGTGCCGGGCCAGGGCCTGCGGCGGGTCCGCCGGGTGGCGAAGACGCTGACCGGCACCAGGATCAGGTTCTGGCCGGACGGCCAGGTATTCGTACGGGACGCGCGCTGGAGCTTCGACGCCCTCGCCCAGCGCGCCCGCCAGACCGCCTACCTGGTGCCCGGGCTCACCATCCGGGTGCGGGACGAGCGCGCGGCCGTGCGCCTCGCCGCGGTACCCGGACGGGCGGCGCATGGCCAGCCGGAACCGGGCCTGCGGGCCATCGCCGATCCTGATTACGGCGATGATCACGGCGAGGGGCCGGCCGGGACGGCCGATCACGGGCTGGCCGGCCCGCAGGAGGCGGAATTCCGGTTCGCCGGCGGAATCAGCGAGTTCTGCGCTCACCTCTCGCCCGGCGATCCGGTCACCGAGGTAGTGCGGCTGGCGGGCTCGGGCCAGTTCACCGAGACCGTGCCGGTCCTCGATGGCAAGGGCCACCTGACCCCCACCGAGGTCGAGCGCGAGCTGGGCGTCGACGTGGCGCTGCGCTGGGGGACCGGCTATGACAGCGTGACCAGGTCCTTCGTCAACGTGATCGCCACGCCGAAGGGCGGCACGCACGTCGCCGGATTCGAGCGCGCGCTGGTCCGGACGCTGAACGAGCAGCTGCGCGCGGCCAGGCTGCTGAAGAACGGCGATGAGCCGGTCACCAAGGAGGACGTGCTTGAGGGCCTGACCGCGGTGATCGCGGTGCGGCTGCCGGAGCCGCAGTTCGAGGGCCAGACCAAGGAGATCCTCGGCACTCCATCGGCCTCCAGGATCGTGGCGCAGGTGGTGGCCGGCGAGTTCCGGGGATTCTTCGAGTCGCGCAGCCGGGGCAGCAAGCTGCAGGCCAGGGCGCTGCTTGACAAGGTCGCATCGGCCGCGAGGACGCGCATCGCGGCCCGCGAGCACCGGGAGAATCAGCGCCGCAAGTCGGCTCTCGCCAGCTCGGCGCTGCCGGCCAAGCTGGTGGACTGCCGGTCGGCCGATGACCGCAGCGAGCTGTTCATCGTCGAGGGCGACTCCGCGCTCGGCACCGCCAAGCTGGCCAGGGACTCGGAATTCCAGGCGCTGCTGCCGATCCGGGGCAAGATCCTGAACGTGCAGAAGGCATCCCTGACCGACATGCTCAAGAACACTGAGTGCGCGGCGATTATCCAGGTGCTCGGCGCCGGCTCGGGTGCCGCGTTCAACCTGGAGGCAGCCAGGTACCAGCGCGTCATCTTCATGGCCGACGCGGACGTTGACGGCGCGCATATCCGGACCCTGCTGCTGACCTTGTTTCACCGGTACATGCGGCCGATGGTCGACGCGGGCCGCGTGTTCGCCGCGGTGCCGCCGCTGCACCGCATCGAGATCTCCAGCCCGCGCAAGGGCCAGCAGAAATACATCTACACCTACTCCGACTCCGAGCTGCACCGCAGCCTGCTGGAGCTGGAGCGCAAGGGGCAGCGGTGGAAGGAACCGCCGCAGCGGTACAAGGGCCTCGGTGAGATGGACGCTGGCCAGCTGGCCGAGACCACCATGGATCCGCGCCACCGCACGCTGCGGCGGATCAGGATCGAGGACGCGGCCGCCGCGACTGCCATATTCGACCTGCTGATGGGCAGCGAGGTTGGGCCGCGCCGCGACTTCATCATCGGCGGCGCGGCCGAACTCGACCCGGCGCGCATTGATACCTGATCACTGCGGCGGGCGAGGATTGATCACCGGGGCCCAGGCAGATCGGGAGGACCGCTGGTGACCAAGGCACAGCTCTTCGAAGGGGCCGCGCTGGCGGACGGGCTCTCCCCGGCGCTGCGCAAGCCGGTCAGCGTACTGGTCGCTGACGGCATCCTGGCCGGGATATTCGACGGAGCGGCGCCCGCCAGCGCCCGGGCGGGCGCCAGGATCATCGACGCGAGCGGCGCGACCATCGTGCCGTCCATGGTCGACTGCCACAGCCACCTGACGCTGCAGGGCGGCGCGCAGTGGGTCGCCCGCGGCGCTGATCCGACAGCCGACCTGGTCGATGCGGCGCAGCGGAATGCCGCCGCGCTGATCGCTGCCGGGATTCGCTGGGTCCGTGACGTAGGCTCGCCGCGCCGCGCGGACACTCCAGACGGGCACGAACGAGCACTAGCCCTATCCCTGCGTGACCTGTGGCAGGGCAAGCCGGGCTATCCCTACGTGCGCGCGGCCGGCACCTGGGTAACCAGGGGCGGGTCGCTGCCGCCGGGCCTGTCGGTGGAAGTCCAGGACGGCGATGGCCTGCTCGCGGCCTCGCTGGCCCAGCTTGACGATGGCGCCGACCTGATCAAGCTCTACCTGGACGGGCCCGACGCCGGCATCGCGCCCTGGTCGGCGCACGAGGTACGGCGGGTGGTCGAGGCGGTGCACGCGCGGGGCGCGACCGTGGCCGCGCATGGCACCGGCCTGGCCAACTGCCGGCTGGCGGCGGAAGCGGCGGTCGACACGCTGGAGCATGGCTTCACGATCGACTCGGATGTCGCCCGGATACTGGCGGCCAACCGGGTCACGGTGGTGTCGACGCTGTCGGTCCTGCACTCGGTGCTCGGCTTCGGGTCCACCACCACGATCGACAGGTTCACCGCTCCGGCCAGCCGGCAGCGCACCGCCGAGCGGCTCGAGGTGGCCGAGCAGAGTGTCCGGACGGCGCATGCGGCCGGCCTTGCCATCGCGGCCGGGAGCGACTTCGGCGGCGGGTCCGTCCGGGCGGGCCACCTTGCCTGGGAAGTCGAATGCCTGGTGCGGGCCGGCCTGGAGCCCTGGGAAGCGCTCGGCGCGGCGACCTGGCGCGGCGGCGATGTGCTGCGTGACCCGCATGCGGGCAGGCTCACCGTCGGCGGTCCCGCGCATTTCACGCTCGTGCACGGTGACCCGCTCAGCGACCCGGCCGCGCTGTGGCGCGTCTGGCGTGCGCTGTGAGCCCAGTTCATCGGTCTGCGCGTGGTGGATGGGCTGCCCCGGATCCGGTCGGCGCGCTCACCGTGCAGGATCGAGTCCATCTCCCAGGCCCACGGCACCTGGCTTCAGGCGATCGGTGTTCTGCCGCTTGACTGAGCTGCGACGCCGTCGGCCTGGTGAGGACGGGCAGCTGGTTATATTTGTGCTGCGGATCGTGGCCACGGATAGCTGGCGGAGTTGTCAGCGATGGGCCGCGGTCATACCCGGGCACGGACGCAGAGGAGCCTCGGAAACATGCCAGGTCAGTTTGCGTCGCCCCCGCTGCGCGCTGGCCGGCGCGCGGCGCGGGCCAAGCTGAGACTGGCAGGTTCCGCGTGACAGGCGAGAGCGAAGAGTCGGTAGCCGCGGCACAGGCAGTGATCACGGCGGCGCTGGCGGCGCATGCTGGCGCCCAGGTACTCCGGCAGCTGCCCGCCGATGCCCTGGACGAAGCGCTGTGCGCGATGGCGGCGCGGCTGGACCGGCGGTCATCCGAGATCATGGACGCTAACGCCAGGGACGTGGGGGCGGCGCGCGCCGAGGGCCTTGCAGAGGCCGTTGTCGACCGGCTGATGCTTGACCGCGAGCGGATACGCGGCATCTCGGCCCAGCTCCATGCGCTCGCGCAGGTATCTGCCGAGCCGGCTCAGTTTCATGTCCGCGATCTGCCCGGCGATCTCGAGTTGCGGGAACGGCGCAGGCCGATCGGCGTGATCGGCGCCAATTTCGAGGCCAGGCCTAACGTCGTGGTGGACATCGCATCCCAGCTGATCAAGTCGCGCAACGCGGGTGTGCTGCGGACGGGGTCCACCGCCCTGCGGTCAGCCAGCGCGCTTATCGACCAGGTCGTCGGTCCCGCCATGCGCGATACCGGGCTCGATCCCAGGGCCATCCAGCTGCTCAGGGTTCCCAGCCGGGAGAGCGCGTTCGCCCTGGTGCGGCAGCCACGGCTGATCCCGCTCGTCATATTGCGCGGTAGCGGCGCCAGCACCAGGGCGCTGGCCCGCGATGCGGCGCTGCATGGCGTCAGGACGCTGGCGCACGCCGACGGCGGAGCTGTTATCTACATTGACCTGTCTGCCGACGAGAACCTGGCCCTGGCGCTGATCGAGAGCAGCCTCGACAGGCTGGGCGTCTGCAACAGGCTGAACCTCCTGCTCGTGCATCGCGAAAGGTGGGATTCCGTGGTCCCGCTCGTTACAGATCTTGCTAAGCGCTTGAACATCAGCCTTTCGCTGCCGCCACACGCTCACGCGCTCGGCCATGAGTGGGCACTGGATGCCGGGCGCGAGGCCACGATCACCGTCGCCGAGGCAGCCAGCGCGGAGGATGCCGCCGAGATCGCGAATAGGGAGACATCCGGGCTGGCCGCATCGGTTGTCACCGCCGACGGGGAAGCAGCGAACAGGTTTCTGGATAGCTACGCGGGCAGTGGCGCGTTCTGGAACGCCAGCCCGCGCCTGCTCGACGGCTTCAAGTTGCTTGCCGTGCCGGAGACGGGGATCAGCATTGACGTCGTTCCCGGGCCGCGCGGCCCGGTGACCTTCAGGGACCTGCACCTGAGGCAGTACGCCGTGGTGCCCAGGGCGAGCTAGCCGGCCGCGAAGCGGCCTGTCCGCATCGGCGTCAGCGACCTGGCGGGTAGACGACGAGCGATTCCCTGTGCACTGCGTGAATGTTCCTGAACGCCCGGCGCGCTGCTGGCTCGCCTGGCACGTGGCCGAGCATGAACCCTCTGTCCAGCAGGATCGCGGCACACAGCTGCGACTGGGTCAGCATGAACGAGTCGGCAAGCTCGCCAATCCGGTCTGCGGAAGATGCGGCCAGCTGCGCCAGCGCTTCCTTGCTCGCCGTGGAGCTACCTGCTGCCAGTTCCCCGCAATCCTCGAATTTACCCGGGTCCGTCAGCGCTGCCACCGCGGCCGCGCGATCACCGGTGCCGGTGCGCGCCAGTGGCACCGGCGCGTGCCGTAGCCGCAGCAGGATCGAGATTGCGCAGGCAACCTCCTGCGGTGACAGGGCACGCAGTAGCCGGAGGACGCTCGAGGGCAGGGCCACCGAGCCGCGGCCAATCAGCCGTTCAGGATGACGGACGTCCAGTAGCTCCACTACCGAGCCGACGCTGAACTCTCCGTCCACGCGCTTGACGCCAGCGAGGAACAGCGTGTTCCCGGTGCGCAGGCTTTGCTCGGCGTCTTTGTTGACGTAGATGGAGCCCGCGGAGTAGGCCATGCCGCCGATCCAGCGCTGCGATGGCTCCAGGCTGCTGCGGGCCGCACGGACGACCGTCCCCAGCCTGGCCCGCGGGTTGATGCTCCTGGCCACGACGTCAGGCTCACGGGCCGAGCCGATGACGCACTCGATGCCGCAGCAGGCTGCCCGCGCCGCGGCGCTGAGCTTCGATCCCATTCCGCCTCGTCCGACGCCGCCTGCCGTGATGCGCACCGCCCGCGCCTCATCTGGGGTGAGCCGGGAGATCCGGTCGTTGAAGGTCGAGTCCCGGTAGGCAGCTCGCACGTCGGTCAGGAACAGTAGCCGCGAAGCCCCGGCCGCGACTGAGATCGCAACGGCTACCTGGTCATTGTCGAGTGCGGACACCGGATCCGTTGCGTCGTTGCCATTCACGACAGGAAGCAGGCCGCGGCCGAGGGCCTCGTTCAGCAGACTGCCGAGGTCACTCATGGCTCTGGCCGATGCCAGGTCACTGCGAGACACCAGGATCTGGCATACCTCGATCCCGACGGCCGCGGCTAGCTGACGGTACATCGCCATCAGCGCCGGCTGGCCCACCGATGCTGGCAGTGCCACATCAATAGCCTGCGGCATCGGCTCGGCGCTTTCGTATCGCCGGAGCGTCTCCTGCAGGGAGCCGATGAGCCGGCCGTAGCCACCGACCGTGACGGCAATAGCTGCGCCGCTCGCGGTGTCCCGGGCCGGCTGCCCGACGTCGGCCGCCTCCCGCATCGAGGACCTGACCGAGCTGACGAGCGCCCGCAGCGCAGGAGCCGCTCCGGCGGTCGGACCCTCGAAGGAGAGGAGCCGCCGGCCAAGGCGTGCAGCTCCAGAAGTCACCAGGATGATCTCGTGCCCGGCCCGCTGCACCGCAGCGATCTGAGATACGAGGCCAGCGATGACGTCAAGCGCTAGCCCGTCGCCGCTGGCAATGGAGCTTGAGCCGAGCTTGATTACCTGTCTGGTCACGGTGCGAGCGCTAGGCCCGTGACCATGATGCCCGGGAGGAACGCGGCGACGCTGCCAGCGAAGGCGATCGAGCGTAGCCGTGAGCCGCCTGGACTCCACGACCGAAGCTCTTTGCCGGGCACAGTCACGCGTGGACCTTACCAGCACAAGCTGCTGGGCCGGCCCAGCTGATGGTCAGGAGGCGTACTTCATTACCAGGTCGCCGACCTGGGGGAGAGCAGCCTCGATGTGCTTGACGGCGTTGCCGCGGACGGTGCCGTAGGCCTTGATGATCGTGGGCCGGCCGGAGGCCGCCGCGCGGGCGTCGGCCACCGAGAGCACGGCCTGCGACACTTCATCGCCGCGCTTGGCCAGGTAATCGCCGAACCCGGAGCCGCCAGAGGTGCTGAAGTCCGCCCAGTACGGCTCCAGCTTGTCCACTATCTCCGGGAGCATGACCGCCACCATGTGGCGGATGTGGCCCGGCATGAACTTGTTCACCGTCTTGTAGGCGAGCTTGACCGCGGTCCCGGAGATCCCTGACTTGTCCGAGACCTCCTGCTCAATCAGCGCGTAGCAGTCGGCGGTCACCTTTGGCCGGGTATCCGGCGCGAGCAGGATCTCCTGAAGCGTGGCTGCCATGGGTATGTTCTTCTCCTTGCCGCTGGGCGTTGCCCCTGGGATTCCGCACGCGTACCGCCATGCGCCGTCCGTGACTAGACGGCGAGCGCGCGCCTGCGGTTTACCGCTTTGCGCGTTTTGCGCTAACTGCCGCCGGCGCCTCATCCGCGGCCGCCGGGTGGACGTAGCGGCCTCCGCGCAGCAGCGACGCGAGAGCGGCCAGCAGCGACAGGACGGCGGCTACGGCGAACACCACCACCAGGCCCTGATGAAACGGCCCAGAGATCAGATCCGGGAAGAACTCCCTGCCGGTGATGGTCTCCCGGTGCGCAGCCGGAAGAGAGGACAGCACGCGGCTCGCCGCCAGCAGGTGCTGCAGCGGATTCACGCCGAGAACTGCCGCGAACAGCGACGACACCGGCGGCAGGGTACCGACGTGATGGGCGATACTGTGCGGCACGCCTTGGCGCTGCAGACCGCTCGTCAGCGCCTTCGGGAGGCTGGCGGCCAGCCCGGCGATCATGAGCGAGAAGAACACTCCGATCGACAGCGCCGTGCCGGAGTTCTGGAAGGTCGAGCGCATTCCCGAAGCCACGCCGCGCTGGCTCGCGGGGACGCTGCTCATGATCGACGACGAGTTGGGGGCGGCGAACATGCCGGTGCCGATCCCGTTCGCGGCGATGAGCAGGGCGAAAGCCCAGTACGGGAAGTCGACGGGCAGCAGCATCAGGCCGATGAAGCTGCCGCCGAAGACGACCATCCCGGCGGTGGCAAAGCCCCGGGCGCCGAACCGGTCGGAGAGAGATCCCGCCAGGGGACCCGAGACGAGGAAGCCGGCGGTCAGCGGCAGCAGGAAGATGCCGCACCACAGGGGAGTGTCGCTGTAGTGGTAGCCGTGCAGCGGCAGCCAGATCCCCTGCAGCCAGATGATCAGCATGAACTGCAGTCCGCCGCGGCTGATGGACGAGAGCAGCCCGGCCAGGTTGCCGGCGCTGAACGCCCGGATGCGGAAGAGGCGTAGGTCGAGCACGGGGTTCGGCACCCGCGTTTCGATCCAGAAGAAGAGTGCCAGGAGTGCGGTGCCCCGGCGGAGCGCGTCCTGCACCCAGTGGCGGTC
>OCZT010006555.1_pt1 | contig 11513 bp, 9 predicted proteins | sample 1539031 | NCBI WGS metagenome assembly OCZT01 (sample SAMEA3539308, study PRJEB22396) | soil metagenome | biome: tundra; feature: field; material: soil | place: USA | collected 2010-05 | depth 0.15 m
GGCAACCCCAGCTTGACCTATGAGCAGTCGTTCGCGAGGTGCGCGGTTTCCGCGCAGCAGGGCTATGGCTCGCGTCGTCAGGATGCTTGCGGCAGAGCGAAACCGGGTGCCGGTCCATGGTTCAGTCCGCGCCTGCGGCGTCCAATCCCCTGTCCGGTGAGCGAAGCGTGCGAACGCACAGCCGCGCCGCAGGGCCGTGCGGTGCACGGTCGTTCGGCCGTGGCACTAGCGTGAGCGCGTCGGCTCGTTCGACACGGTTTGGGCGGCGAGTTCCAGCGAGATTGCGGCTTACGCGGTTTGTTCTGGAGGTCTGCAGTGACGGCGAGCGCTTCTTGGCGAAGCTTCCCGCGAGAGACGCATGCGCACGCGGCGTCGTGCTGAATGGTCTCATCGTTTCCGTAGTTCCTACGGCGCTGCTTGCGGCGTGCATCCGATTCCGGACGCCCGCGATCTGGCCAGACTTCAAAGCTCGGCAAACCGACAAGGACAGCGTGATGGTTCTCATCGCGAAGAAGAAGAGCCATGAGAGCAGCAGTGCCTACGGCCCGAGGTACTCGACGCGATCGCCGCACGGGCGGTGACTCATGGCAACCTCGCGCGCGCCAGCAATGACCACGCCAGCAGAGCAAGCCATTCTCGACCTGCTCGAGCAGCACGACGCCAAAGGCCCCGACGCACCTGACTGGATTCACACGAGGCGCCATCATTTCGAGCGGGGCATGCTGCTCCTGGCCCTCGATCGAGTCCGTAACGCCGAAGCACACGCGCGCACGTTCGATCTCGGTGATCGCTCGACTTGGGACAGCCCGCTCGGATTCTGAAACGCGGCACGACACCGCCGGCACCGGAAGCGTGTCCAGTCCGTCGTGAGCCTCCGAACCGTACTCACGTTGGTCCCGGGCCCTGGAGCACGGTGGCGTCACCGGCCCGCCGCGACGGACCCACCCCTCTCCGACTTGCTGACACTCCGGACCGATCAAGCGCCACCGCCGCCGCACCCACAAGGATGGCCATTCGCCTCGGACTAGGCGAGGTGGATCGCCGTCGTTCGGCAGATCGGCAACGCCCAGGACGTCGATCCCCCGTGGGCTATCTCCGACACGATCCACCGGGCCGAGCGACCGCACGTTGCCGCGGACGACAGTTGTGGGTCGTCCCGAGACGAAAACGGAGCTGCCACATCGCAGCGGGCACCCTCTCCTCGCCAAGCTCGCGTCGCGTGCAGGCGCTCGGCGCGGAGCGGAACACGAGCGCCCCCGTGTCCGCGCAAACGAGGACAGGCGTTGCCGTCGGCGAGATGCGCGTCCCGTGAGCGAAGCAGGAGCGCGATGCGGTGCGCGGAACGCGCCTGCCTCTCCTCAAATGCGGTCGTGTCGAGCGGACTGCTGCTTGCCACCAGACGCAGTCATGTGCGCGCGGGCCAAAGGATCGTGGCAAGACCGGCGCTCCTACTGCAGCGACGCGCGACTGTTCAATAGCCGGGCTTCTGCAGGTGGTCGAGTTCGCCCACCACCACAATGCTCGTCGCGACCCAGCGCCACGACATTGATCCGCCCAGTACCGTCGCGTAGATCGTTCCTCCGCCGCCGCACTGTTTGGGCCCGGAGGTGATCCGTTCGCGGTAGACGTGGAGAATCCCCTGTGCGCTGCTTAGCTGCAGCTGGCCACCGCAATGCAGGCTGGGGTAGCTGATCGTTCCAGCGATCGCTCCCGGCTGCTACCGGTCACGGTCATCTCCACGAAGTAGCTCTGCGTCGTCGTGCCCGGCCCATGTTGAGTCACGTTCCCGTCCCAGTAACCGATCACGTCGCTGTTATGGACGCCGAGCGCCACCAGCACGGCAACGAGGTTCGCCGAGGCGTAGGCCGCTGGCGAGGACTTCCAGGCGTGGACCGCTGCGCGGATGGCGGTCGGGTCACGCGCCAGAACCGCCGTGAGTATCTTCTCGCTGTTGCCGAGATCAGCGTGAATGCTCGCGATGTAGTTCTGTAGCGGCACCGCCACCGAGGGCGGGGATGTGAGCCTCGCCAACCCATCGGTGAACGTCGAGTTGGCGGCCTGGAATGCCCGAATCTCGCTAGCCTCGGCATCGTAGTTGGTGCCACGGCAGCAGGCTGCTCCGTACCGCATCGCCGCGGCGAAGAATCCGTCGAGCAGCGGTGCCGCCTTTGCGTTGAACTGCGCCACGCCGGCAGCCGCAGCGGTGGAGGTCCCGGTCGTGCTCGTGGCGGTCGGCGAGGGCGCGGCCGCGGGCGAGCTGCTCGTGCTACTCCCGCCGCCGCAGCCAGCGAACGCGAGCGTCGCGGTGCCCATTGCAACCGCTCCGAACCTGCTGATCCGGGCACTCTTCGGATTCCTCATCCGCGCATCCTCTCTAGCCAGTTCCGCCTGGCTCGATTCTGAACCCCGGCGCAGCCGCGATAGTCGGCCTGAACCACCGGCTTCCTATTCTGACGACTAACCGCCCCGGCGCGCCCGCAAGGGCTGCACGACACATGCTCGCGGCCCATCATGGGCAGCCACCGACGCTAACTCGCCCGGCCCCCTTTTGACGACCGCGGTCGCCCACACCCCGGGCTCAGTAGTTCGCCGCGCCACCGGCCCAGAACCGCATCTAGGAAGGCCATCGCGCTCGCCGGATCGCGCGGACGGAACGCCGGCGAAGCACTCGCCTCCTACCGACCCGACGCCTGCGGCGGACGACGACCGGGCTGGCGTCCGAGCCTGACGCGCTGCTCCTTCCCGGCGGTAGCAGCCACGCCCGCTTGACCGGTGAAATGGCCGCTCCTGGGTGCAATCCGGCAGCCTCAGCAGACCGCTGACCGATCGCCGAGACAGCCGGTCCGGAACGGACGCAGCAGCAACCTCGGCGGCGGACAAGAGTTCCGCGTCGATGGCAAAGCAGGTGCTTCACCGATCGGGCCGCCGACCCTCCTGTTCGCCAGAAGCAGGGGCCGCCGTCCCGGAGGGAGCGCCGCGCCATTGTTGGCGGAACCCCGAGCAGCCGCAAGCTCGGACTTCCACTAATCGAAACCCCGCACTTCTGCTCCGCTGCTAGACGACCCCCTGATCATGCTGATCACGTTCGGCTCCCTGCTGGCTGCCGGGATGCCGCTGATCACAGCCGGCCTCGGGCTGATCACGGGGATCGCGCTGGTCGGCCTTGCCACCCACATCACCGACATGTCGAACGTCGCGCCCGAGCTGGCGGTGATGATCGGGCTCGGCGTCGGCGTGGACTACGCGCTGTTCATCGTCACCCGGTTCAGGGAGAACTACGCCCGAAGCGGTGACGTCACGGGCGCGGTGATCGAGGCGATGGATACGTCGGGCCGCGCGATCCTGCTAGCCGGAACGACAGTGGTAATCGCGTTGCTGGGCATGTTCGCGACCGGCGTGGCCTTCATGTACGGGCTCGCGATCGCCTCGGTGCTGGCGGTGCTGCTGACGCTCGCGGCGTCGCTGACGGTGCTGCCGGCGCTGCTGTCGCGATTCGGCGAGCGGATCGTCCGCCCCAGCCGTTCGGCGCGTCGGCGCGAGGCGCGCGGTCAGGCGGCGCGCGAGTCGAGCTGGCGGCGCTGGAGTCTGACCGTGCAGGCTCACCCGATCCCGCTCGCGGTCGCGTCGTTGGCGGTGATGCTGATCTGCCTGATCCCGATGCTGTCGATGCGCCTTGACTCGAGCGACGCGGGCAACGACCCGTCCAGCACCAGCACCTACCACGCCTTCAACCTGCTCTCGGCCGGCTTCGGCGCCGGCTTCAACGGACCGCTGCTGGTCGCCGTCGAGCTGCACGGCGCGCAGCCGGGGACGGCCCTGCCGCAGATCCGCGACGCCGTCGCCCACACGTCCGATGTCGTCGCGGTGACGCCGCCGCGAGTGTCGCCGAGCGGCCGGGTCGCGGTGTTCGAGGCCTACCCCGGCTCGGCCCCGCAGGCGCAGGCGACCACCGACCTCGTCAACCGGCTGCGCCATCAGGTGCTGCCACCGCTGAAGCAAAAGCTCTCCGTCAACGCGCTGGTCGGCGGCTTCACGGCAGGCTCGATCGACTTCTCAAACGTGCTCGCCGGCAAGCTGCCGCTGTTCATCGGGATCGTCGTCGTGCTGTCGGCGCTGCTGCTGTTCGTGATCTTCCGCTCGCTGGTGATCCCACTGCAGGCCGGCCTGATGAACCTGCTCAGCATCGGCGGCGCGCTCGGCGCCACCGTCGTGGTCTTCCAATCGGGCTTTCTGTCGGGCGTGCTCGGTATCTCCAAGGGCCCGGTTGAGCCGTGGATCCCCGGTGCTGATGTTCGCCGTGGTGTTCGGGCTCTCGATGGACTACGAGGTCTTCCTGGTCTCGCGCGTGCGCGAGGAGTGGGTTCGCCACGGCGACGCGACCCGCGCGGTCGCCGACGGGATCGCCTTCACCGGCCGCGTGATCACCGCCGCCGCGGCGATCATGGTCTGCGTCTTTCTCTCGTTCATGCTGGGAGACGAGCGCTCGATCAAGGAGTTCGGCTTCGGCCTGGCGGCCGCGGTGTTCCTGGACGCGCTGGTCGTCAGATGCGTGCTGCTGCCGGCCGTGCTCGAGTTGCTCGGCCCGCTCACGTGGCGGCTGCCCAAGGCGCTTGACCGGCGGCTGCCGCGGATCGCGATCGAGGGCCACGCCGCAGCCCAGCAGCGACACACGCACACCGAGCCAGACGAGCGCCAGGAAACCGAAGCTCGCGCCTGACCAGCTCGCGAGCGCGTTGGCGCTCGCGTACGCGTGCGCACGCACGTGCGTGAAGTTTCGTTTGGCGCCGTCGCCTAGCGGGTAGGGGCACAACGGGACCACCCGCGAGGAGAGGTTTGGTATGGCAGATCGTGTTTATGCGGCGGTGAGCAGGGCCCCCCGCCGGCGCGCCAGATTAGGCGCGATTGTGCTCGCTGCGCTCGCGGTGATGGTGTTCACCGGCGTCTTCGCGGCCGCGCCGTTGGCGCGGACCGTCCGGCAAGGCCGGACGACCCATCACGGGGTCAGGGTCCACTCCCGCCGCCACTCGGTGGCACATGTGACCCAGAAGGAGGCCTACGCCTACGCCACCAGTGAGCTGCCGAAGCTGACGGTCGCGGAGAAATTCGGCCAGCTGACGATGGCGGGTCCGACGACACTGCTCAGCACGCTCGAGCAGCAGGCGTGCCAAGGGCTCGTCGGCTCGGTCCTCGATCTGACCGGCGTCGCCAACATCCACGCCGTCCAGGACGCGGCGACCGCGCCCGGCTGCCATCCCGGGATCCCGCTGATCTTCTCGCTCGACGTGATCCACGGCTACAAGACGATGTTCCCGGCGCCGATCGGCGAGGCGTCGAGCTGGGACCCGTCGCTGGTGCAGAACGACGAGTCGGTATCGGCCTTGGAAGCAAGCTCCGACGGTCTCAAGTGGACCTTCAACCCGATGGTCGACATCTCCCGTGACCCCCGCTGGGGTCGCGTCGTCGAAGGCGCGGGAGAGGATCCGTACCTCGGCTCGGCGATCGCCGCGGCCAAGGTCACGGGCTATCAGGGCTCGGACTTCTCGGCGGCGGACAGGATGGCCGCGACGATCAAGCACTTCGGCGCCTACGGCGCCCCTGTCGCGGGCCGCGAATACAACACGGTCGACATGTCGACCCAGCAGCTGTTCAACGACTATCTGCCGCCGTACAAGGCTGCGGTCGATGCCGGAGCGGCGACCGTGATGAGCTCGTTCAACTCGCTCAACGGCGTCCCCAACACCGCTAACCCGTACCTGCTTACCAAGGTACTGCGCAACATGTGGGGCTTCAACGGCACGGTGGTCAGCGACTACCAGGCCGTCCAGGAGCTCGAGAGCCCCGGCTTCGGCTACGCCAACGGCCCGGCGCAGGCCGCGCAGAAGGCGCTCAACGCGGGACTCGACATCGAGATGGCGGTGCAGGTTGACTGCAACGCAAACCCGATCGAGTCCACGTTTGACTGCACCGGACCGCAGCAGGTCGGACACGGGATCTCGATGACGCAGCTCAACAACGCCGTGCTGCACGTGCTCGAGCTCAAGTATCTGGCCGGCATGATTGCCAATCCGGACCCCGGCAGCACTACGGCCGTCGCGAACAACACGCTGACGCAGAGCAACCTGAACGCTGCCAAGGCATCGGCCGACGAGTCGCAGGTGCTGCTCGAGAACCACAACGGCGCGCTGCCGCTGAGCAAGACTCTGTCCTCGATCGCGGTCATCGGGCCGCTGGCCAACGCCCCGATGGACCAGCTCGGCCCCGACGTGCCGATCGGCTATGACGCGAACGCGGCCAGCCACATCGTGACCGTGCTCGACGGAATCAAGGCCGACGACCCGGGCGCGACGGTCAACTACCAGCAGGGGTGCGACCCCGACACGACGGGCACAAACGGCTACCCACCGGAGCCGTGCAACTCGACTGCCGGCTTCCCGGCGGCGGTCGCCGCTGCACAGGGTGCGCAGGAGACGGTGGTCGTGCTCGGTGAGCCCTCGGCTGACAGCGGCGAGGCGTCCTCGCGGACCCACATCAACCTGCCCGGCGACGAGCTGCAACTGGTCCAGGAGATCGCCGCGACCACCCAGCACTACGTGGTCGTGCTGATGAACGGCCGGCCGCTGACGATCCCGTGGCTGCAGGCCAACGCACCGGCGCTGCTCGAGAGCTGGTACCCGGGGACCGAGGGCGGCAAGTCCGTCGCCGACATCCTGTTCGGCAACGTCAACCCGAGCGGCAAGCTGCCGATGTCGTTCCCGTACGACACTGGGCAGATCCCGGTCTCCTACAACGAGCTGCCGACAGGCCGCCCGTATGACCCCAACAACAAGTACACGTCCAGGTACCTCGACGCCCCCAACGAGCCGCTGTACCCGTTCGGCTACGGGCTCTCCTACTCGACGTTCACGGTCGGAGCGCCGACTCTGTCGTCGGCCAGCATTGGGACCAGCGGGACCGAGACGGTGACGGCCACGGTGACCAACACGGGCACGACGACCGGCACCGACGTGGCTCAGCTGTACATCCACGAGGATTACAGGAGCATCGTACAACCGGTCGAGAAGCTCGAGGGCTTCCAGCGGGTGACGCTGAAAGCCGGCCAGTCAAAGACGGTCAGGTTCAAGCTCACCAGCCAGAACCTCGGCTTCTACAACAACCACGCGCAGTTCGTGGTCGAGCCCGGTCCGGTCGACGTCTGGGTCGGCGACAGCTCGCTGGCCGACGACGGGACGCCGGTCACGTTCAACATCAATTAGCAGGCGATATGCAAATCACAAACCGCCTCGCGCGGACGGCCGGCCTTCGGGCCGGCCGGGCCGCGGGGCTCCTAGCGGCGTGCGTGACGCTGGGCTTCTGCCTCGCGCCGGCGCAGGCCGTCGCATCAACGGGTGCCCTGACCACCCAGCAGCGCGCGGTGCTGCAGGGGATCGCGGCTGACACCTGGAAGTTCTACGGGGCCGACGTAGACCCCACCATGCACCTGCCGCTGGACAACCTCGGGCCTGGCACGACGCGTGGCACCTACACCTCGGCGGCCAACGAGGGCGTCTACCTGTGGGCGATCGTGGCCGCCCATGACCTGGGGCTGATCGGCCGCGACAAGGCCGACTCGCTGGTGCGAGCGAACCTGGACGAGGTCTCGACGCTGGACCGCTTCGACGGCTTCCTGTTCCAGTGGTATGACACCAACAACGGCCAGGTGCTGCTCAATCCAGGGCTGGGCGACTGCGCTCAAGTCGGCGGGACGACTGACAACTGCTCGTTCGTCTCGGCGGTCGACAACGGCTGGTATGCGTCAGGGCTGATCGAGGTTCGCCAGGGGCTGCCCGACGAGGCGTCGCTGGCCAGCAAGCTGCTGAAGCCGATGGACTTCTCGATCTACTACGACAACCGCGCGCAGACCGACTGCAACGTCAACCAGGCGTTGCCGAACGCGCACACCGGGGCGATGTACGGCGGGTTCTACAAGGGCGTCGGGCCTGCTCCATACCACGTCGACACGCTCTATAGCGACCCCCGGATCGCGATGTACATGGGGATGGGCCGTAATCAGATGCCCGGCGACGTCTGGTGGCGCTCGTGGCGGACGCTTCCGCCCAAGCGCTGCTCCACCGACCCGGACTTCTCGTGGCAGGGTCAGTGGCCGACCCCCGGCTACTGGCACACCTACACCGATCCCCAGTCGGGCAAGCAGTTCCCCGTCTGGGAGGGCCACTACGTCTACCCGGGCACCAACCTGCGCTTCGTGCCGACCTTCGCGGGCGGCATGTTCGAAGGGCTGATGGCCAACCTGGTCGTCCCCGAGACGACCTGGGGGACGCACAGCCTCGGGCTCGACGACGCGCTCTGGGCCCAGGTCCAGATCAAGTACGCGACGCAGGTCCTGAAGTACCCGGTGTGGGGGATCTCGCCCTCGAGCACGCCCGATGACACCGGCAACTACTCCGGCTACGGGGTCGAGGGTCTGGCGTTCACGACGCCCGAGGAGGGGCTGGCGCAGTGCACGACGTGTGCGAGCGAGGCGGCGGTGAGCCCGCACGCCTCGGCGATCGCGCTGCCGGTCGCGCCCCAGCAGGCCTACGCCAACCTGCAGGCGCTGCGGACGCTGTACCCGGACATCTACACCAGCGATGGCGGGTTCTACGACGCGGTCAACCCGACGACGGGCTCGGTCGGCCACCGCCGGCTGGTGCTCGACCAGTCGATGATCATGGCCGCGATCGATGACGCGCTCAACGGTGGGGCGCTGCAGAACAACTTCGCGAAGGACCCGATCTCCTGGGCCGCGAAGACCTACCTATCGATGGAGCACATGTCGATCGGCCAGTGACCGACAGCGGGCAAGCGCGCGCCCTTCTGGATCGGGGGGCGCGCGCTCGCCACGATCGGATCGCTCACCGGTAGGTGAACTGCCCGGCGTCGATCACCGTCCCGTCGAGCGTCGCAACGCGGACGGGGACGGGTTTCGTCGGCGCCGGAACGAACGCCGGGACCTTGGGCACTGACAGCACCGCTTCGCCGTTTGAGACCGGCGACTGGGCGATCTCGCCGATGTGGTTGTCGAACACGACCCACACCGATGCGCGGGTCTGTGACGGCGGCGTCAGCCCAGTGACCTGAACCTCGAACGTTGTGCCCTGTGTGCCGTGGTCGGGCACAACCTTCGCACTCGCGATGCTCTGGGGCGTGAACGCCTTCTTCCCCACGTAGCCGGCGGCCGAGACGCTGGTCAGGCCGAGTAGCACGTCGGGGATCTTCGGCAGCCCGTGGAGCGGGCTGACGTAGACGCTGCCGACGACGTAGACCAGCGCGACCAGGTTGAACAGCACGTACTGCAGGTCACCCAGATCGGTGTTGCCGGCGTCGTCGTTGACGAGGTCGCCCGGCGACGGCGAGCCCGCCTGTGACTTTGCCGACGGGTTGTTTGAGACCTGCTGGTTGACGATCCCCTTCGCGGCGATCGCGGCACCGAGCGGGCCGCCGAACAGGACGGCGTACTGGCCCACCACGCCCGATCGGCCGGTCGTCACAAGCGCCCCCGGGCTGTTCCTGCTCTCCCGGATGGGCGCCTCCACCGGCACCGTGACCAGTTCGGTGTACATGTTCGTTCTCGGCGTCGGGATCGAAGGCGTCATGCAGGTGCTCGTGATCGCGGTGCAGAACGCGGTCGCCTACGAGGACCTCGGCGCCGCCACCTCGGGCGCGACGTTCTTTCGCTCGATGAGAGGCTCGTTCGGGACCGCGGTGTTCGGTGCGATCTTCGCCAACCTGCTGACCGGAAACCTCAAGCACTACCTCGCGGGCGCCAAGCTCCCGTCCAGCCTGACCGGAGCGAGCGTCAGCCCCGCAGCGCTGGCGAAGCTCCCCGCGGCCGCGCACGGCGGCTACGTGCAGGCTTACGCCCACTCGCTGCAGACCGTGTTCCTGGTCGCTGTCCCGATCGCGGCGGTCGCGTTCGCGCTGACGTGGCTGCTGCCCGAGCTCAAACTGCGCAAGACCGCCAAGGCGGTCGACCCAGGCGCCTTTGTCATGCCCACGGACCGAAGCTCGGTGCAGGAGATGGAGCGGGCCCTCACCGTCCTCGCCCGCCGGGAGAACCGAGGCGAGGCGTTGGGTCGCCTCGCCGCCCGCGCCGGGCTCGAAATCGAGCCCGCCGTCTGCTGGCTCTTGTTGCGCATCGCTCGTCACCCCGACTACGACGTAAGCCAGCTCGCTCGCGAGCCCGCGATCGACTGCGACCGAATCCAGCATTTGATCAACGGCATGGCAGAAGCTGGGCTGGTGAGGACCCCGGCAGGCGGACCCAAACAGCCTCCGATCCTCACAACCGCCGGCCGCGGCGCGGTTGACCAACTCGTCGCCGCCCGCAGGCAAGGGCTCGCCGAGCTGCTCGACGGCTGGTCGCCCGACGAGCACGCCGAGCTCCTCGCGCTCGTACGCAGACTCACCGCCGAGCTGCTCGACGACGACCACTACGCCCTACCACACGAACTGGGCGAGGCCGCTGTCACCGTGAACTCCCGATGACCCTCATGCTGGCTCACCCAATCGGCATTTCGGCTGCTCTTACAGGCTTGTTAGCTCCAGGTTCGGCGGATGCGTTGAAATCGTCCAATGGCCACTACTGAGAACGCCGATCACCCACGCCGCAAAGCCGACATCGGGCTCCGCGCCGCACCAACCAGCCAGCATCTCCCGAAGAACCCATCATGCACGACCAGCCGCACAAACCAATCCCCGCCGACCGCGAACGCCAAAGCCGCGACCGGCGCTACGCGCGCGCCCTCGACGGCTGGCTCGCAAGCCGCATCCGGACCCGCGCACGCGCGCGCCGCAGCGCCAGGCGCGACATGCGGCCAAGCTAGCGGTCAAGCCGACACCTGACCCGTCTGTCCACACGCTGGTCGGGGCAAACGAAGGCGAACCACGACCCCGGTTCTGCGATCAGGTCGAGCAGCGGCACCGCCGACTAGTTCGCGACGAACGCGGTCACGACGGAAGCGACGGACGCGACGGCGGGCGCGTTCGCATGAAGAGACGACCGCTTGCGCAGGCAGAGCATCTGTCCTGACCTCCGCCCGGATCTCTTCCCGGTTGGACGATCTGCAGCAGTGGTCGAGTTGTCGACGCCGAGACGCCCGGATTGCCGGGCGATGCGGCAGTCGACGCTTGATCTGGCGGGCGCCTCCGAGCACTATCGCTCCGCCAGCAAAGCGGTCACCCAGAACGGCCGGATCGGCCCGATCGGCTGTTTCGCTGCGGAACGGCGGCAGAAGTCGGCGCGGATACGCGGGGCGCTCCCGCTCCCGCATCGCGAAAGCGGAAGCGAACTGACCACTTCAGAGAAGTAGCGTTCTCTGAAGTAAACTTCGGGTGTGGCTACAGAGAACGCGCAGAAGCGCGGCGGCCGGGAGGCCGGATCCGCTTCAGAGATACGACCGCCGTCCCGGGGCGTCGTCGCGGCCGCGCTCCGCTGGAGCTGCCCGACCCGTTCGGCGCGGTGCTCGACGAGTACA
>OCZT010006556.1_pt1 | contig 11513 bp, 13 predicted proteins | sample 1539031 | NCBI WGS metagenome assembly OCZT01 (sample SAMEA3539308, study PRJEB22396) | soil metagenome | biome: tundra; feature: field; material: soil | place: USA | collected 2010-05 | depth 0.15 m
CCGCCCGCAGGTGTACGCCACGATCGGGCTGGGCGCCCACGCCGCCACCGGCCAGCGCACATCTTTCGGGCACGGGATGCTGTCATGACCGGGCCCTGCCCGCCGGACGCAGGCACGAGCGTGGTCATCGCGGGCGGCACCTGCGCCGGGGTCTTGAGCCAGGTCATCGCCAGCGCCTTCGCCGACCTGGCGGTCTCCCGGTGGCTGGTCCCCGACCCGGCCGCCCGGCACCGCATCTTCCCCGGCTATTTCCGTCTTTACGTGGAGCACGCCCTGGCCGGCGGCATCGTCTGCACCACCCCCGGCCAGGACGCCGTGGCCCTGTGGCTGCCCGCCAGCGAGAAACCGGCGCTCCCGCCCGAGGGCTACGACGAGCGGCTGGCTGCGGTGACCGGCCCCTGGATCGACCGGTTCCGGGCTTTCGACCAGGCGCTGGAGGGCCGCCACCCGACCGGGTTCGCGCACCATCACCTCGCCGTCTTGGCTGTCCGCCCGGACCGGCAGGGACACGGGATCGGCAGCGCGCTGCTGCGCGCACATCACGCGGCCCTGGACCGCGACGGCGTGCCCGCGTACCTGGACGCCTCCGACCTGCGCACCCGCCGCCTCTACCTGGCGCACGGCTACGCCGACTGCGGCAGCCCCATGGTCCTGCCCGGCGCCGTGATGTACCCGATGGTGCGCCAGCCCCGGGCCGGCCTGCCGTCCGGGCAGGCCATCCCCGGCGGGCTCGCCGGGAGCGCCGGGCTGGGGCCGGGAGGGACCCGGTGAGGTACCGCGACCTGGACCGCATCGACCTGGACGCCGCGAGGCAGAAGGTGCGCCAGTGGATGCTCGCGCATCCCCGCGGGACACCCGCCCAGATGGCCGCGGACCTCCAGGGCGGCTACCCGCAGTTCCCGGAGCACATGGCAATCGTGCTCCGCGGCCTCATGGCCGCCCTCCAGGACCACCTCGGGGACCTGAACCCCGGCGAAACCTCCGGGGAGACCCGGTGACCATGCGTGCCTCGGCGCGAAGCAGCCGTAACAGCAGCTCAGGCGTGTTCCGGGTCAGTCAGGCCCGGGCAGCGGGCCTCCGGCACGGTGAACGGCACCTGACGGAGGCACCCCTCATGGCCAGCATGACCGCGACGAGAAGACAGACGATGCAGCCACGCCCCGATCAGCCGCAGCCAGCACTGGCGGGCTGGCCGCTGCACGCGGCGCTGGACCTGGGCGCGCTGCCCACCGCGCCCGGCTGCGGCCGGGCCTGGACACGCCAGATCCTGCGGGAATGGCAGCTGACTCACCTGACCGACAGCGCCCAGCTCATCACCTCCGAGCTCCTGGCCAACGCCAGCCTCACAGGCCGCCGGCTGGACCGGCCCGCCATCCGGCTGACCCTGCTCTCCGACCAGGAGCAGCTGCTGATCCTCGTCCGCGACTACGACCCGGGCGCTCCGGTACCCCGCCACGCCAGCGACGACGACGAGAGCGGACGCGGTCTCATGCTGGTCCAGGCCACCAGCGACCAGTGGGGATGGTGCCCGCTCGCAGACAGCACTGCGGGCAAGGTGGTGTGGGCAGTACTCCAAGGAATGAGAGCTGATGAGGGCTGACCCGGCCCGCGCCAGCGCCCAGGCACTTGACGAACTGCCAATGGGAATGGAGCGGCATCGATATCGGCCTAGGCGACGGCCTGGTGATGGCACTGCGCGAAGACGGCCTCGTCGGCAAGATTATCGCAGGTAGCCCGGACATGCCTCGCACCGGGATCGAACAAGACCACGCCTTGCGGCCTGGCCACGGACACAGCACGCAGCCGCCTGGGAGAACGGGACTCAACGGCTTCTGTGCCGCTCTCGCCGTTCAAGCCGCAGCGTTCAGGCCGCCGCAGGAATGTAGCGCTGGAAGGATCAGCATCCCCATGGCCAGCATGGAGTCCAGGAAGCTTGCCGCGCTGCCTGGGACGGCGGGCGAGATCACTTACGGGCTTCCGACCGTGACCGGTGATGAGCGCATCTTGCCGGATTGGGGAGAGGCTGTCCCTGCGGCGGGGACCGGTGGTCCTCGCTACTGGCGCTAGCTCCGGTGGCGGGGCCTGGGATGGGGCGACGGCCGAGGGCTCTGACGCCGGAGGCGTCCGCGCGTGATCGTTTCGGTGCTGAGCTGCGTCGCTGGCGGACGGCGCGCGGGATGACACAGCGCGGGCTTGCCGGGCTGGTCTGGCATAGCCAGGAGTTCGTGGCCAAGGTGGAGAAGGGTGAGCGGTGGCCGAGCTGGTATCTGGCCGCCCGGTGTGACGTGGCGCTGGGGACCGGTGGCGTGCTCGCCGGGTTGTGGCCTGCGGTGGAGCGGCAGCGCCTGGCATCCGACCGGCGCCGCAGGCGCGCGCCTGCCCCGCGACCGGGCAAGCCCTGATCGCGGTGGCGGTTGCCGCCCCGCAGGTCAGACGGCCGCTGATGCGTTGCGCATCGCGGCGGCTGGGGTGGGGGGATCTTCGTCGAGCCATTGCCTGAGTTGGCAGGTGATCTCGCTGATGTCGCTGGCGCCCATTTTCCACTGGATGGCGGTTCCGCCCTGGCTGGTGAACGCGGCGCAGTTATCAGCGCGGTCGTCGATCAGCACGGCGTCGGTGAAGCCGACTCCGTGGGCGGCCAGCCATGGCCCGAAGAACACCTGGGGGTCTTCACTTTTGAGTGTCCCGGCCTGGCTGGAGCAGATGATGTCGTCGCAGATGACGGCCCAGTCCGCGAGGGTTTCCCGGTCCCGCTTCAGGCGGCGCCTGGTGTGGCGGGCGCGGGTGAAGGCGCGGGCGAAGCAGTCCATGTTGTCGGTGGCGATTACGACTATGGCTTCGGCCCGGATCACGCGCAGCACCTCGAACAGCTCGGCGTTGACGGTCATCCGCGCGCAGTCCAGGTCCAGGCGGCGGGCCAGGAAGTCGTCGCGGAACCGGCCGTGGAGCTGGATGCCCATGTCCGCGATGACCTGATCGGAGGACAGCAGGCCCTTCATCCACTCGCTGGCGATATTCCGGGCGGGGTCGAAGACGCCGGCCATGCCTGCCTCTAGCTGTGCGTGCAGGGGGTGGGTGGCGCTGAGCCGTATCGAGGTCCAGAACGGGTCGCGGGACAGGACGCCGTGCCAGTCGGAGAAGATGACCCGCCCCGACAGCGGCACCTGGTCCATAAAGCTCCCTTGATGTCCCGGCATGCTCTGATCTGCCGGATGCGCGCTGCTGCCAGCCGCGCTAGTTCCGGCAGGTCTAGCGTGGCATCAAGCCAGGCCACATGCGGGGTTTTCCGGCCGGCGAGCCGCCGGAAATACGCGCGGATGGCCGCGTTGAAGTCCGGGTCGGTGTAGATGCTGCCGGGCGGGAACTTCCCGTCGTTGCGGTCGTGCACGGCCTTCTGCGGCAGGTCCAGGTACAGCACCAGGTCCGGCCACGCCGGGATGGGCGAGTCGCGGACCAGCCGTGCCGAGGGCGCGAGGAATCCGGTGCCGGTCATGCGCTGCAGGGCGTAGGAGTGGGCGAGCAGGGTGTGCACGCTGCGGTCCTCAAGAACGACGTCACATCCGTGTGGTGCCTGCGCTAGCCGCCCGGCCTCGACGATCAGGAGCTGGCGCAGCGCCTGCTCGCGTTCGGGTACCGAGCCGGCTTCCTGGCGGGGCAGGAACCGGCCGCCGCCGACGTGGTCGGCGTAACAGGGCACGAAGGTGACGGCCAGGCCGTGCAGGTCCCGTACCAGCAGCCGGCCCAGGGTGGTCTTGCCCGCGCAGCACGGGCCTTCCAGCGCCACGATGTGCGGCCGGGTGGTCATGTGCGGGGTCCGCGTTCGGTTTTCCCGGCACCAGACCCTCCGGCCAGCAGCCGGACCCAGCCCAGGATGCCTCCTGCTCCGTGTACCGCGCAGGCCAGCGGGAACGCCGTGACGCGGGCGAGCCGGGCACCGGGGTGTCCCGGCGTCCCCAGCCATGCCTCGGTCAGCGCGGCCTGAACGGCGCAGAGGGTCGCGTAGCAGGCCGCCGCGATCCGGACGGCCGGGCTGCCGGCCACGATCAGCACGCAGATCAGGGCAGGCGCGATGGCGCAGCCGGCCCATTCGGCTGCGGACCCGAACGCTGAGGCGGCCATGACCCTGGCCCGCCAGCCGGGGCAGGTGGCCGGGTCGTTGAGGTAGCGGGCGAAGCGGGCCGGGCCGAAGAACCAGCGGGCCGCCTGCTGCACCTGGGCGGTCACGGTGCCGGGTACCTCGGCGGCGTCCAGGCTGGCCACGGCGACCATGGGCAGGCCGCGTGAGCCGAGGATGAAGCTGTAGTGCATGTCTTCCAGCGGCGAGCGGGCCGGGAACGGCAGCGTCTGAAGCAGGGACAGCCGGACGCACAGCCCGTGGCCGGTCACGTGCGCGTACACGCCCGAGCACAGCGCCCGTTTCACGGCGCTGACCCGGGCCGAGCGGTTGACCAGGCGGGGGATTTCGAAGCCCAGGACGAACCGGTTGGCGCGCAGGGCCCCGGCGCCGCACACGGCCGCGCGGAGCCTCCGCAACGCCCCGGCGGCGGGCCGCCGGGGCGGGCGGAACTCGAAGCGGGAGGACTGGTGGAAGACATCAGCCCCCGGGTTACCTGCGATGGCCTGCGTGAAGCGGGCCAGGGAGTCCACGGGCGGGCGGGAGTCCGCGTCGTAGCACACCAGGAATGCCTGCGAGGACGGCACGCTGTCCGGGAGCATCCCCGCGCAGCACGCTGCCGCGTAGTTGAGCTGGTCGCCCTTCAGCCCCAGCGGGTCCGGATAGTGCACATGGGTGCAGGTGCCCTCTCCTGCCAGCTCGCGGGCCAGAGCGGTGGTATCCCCGGCGGCGGGGTGCCGGCCGGCTTCGGCCGGCTCGCGGGCGGTGGTGACGACCAGGACCGTAGCCGCGTGCCCGCACGTGACAGCCTGGAAATGTCCGACGGCCTCGCGCAGGACGGCGGCCTCGCGCAGTACCGGCACCACGATGAAGAACCTCGGCGTGGTGCCGCCGCTCGCGCCTGGCGGTCGCGCTGCGTCGCCGTGGCGCAGGAAACGGCCAGAGCGCACGATGGCGGACAGCACGAACATCTGCCGTACCACCCCGGCGGTCACGACACCCGCGATGACCAGCGGCAGTCTGCTCATCACCTGGCAGGGAGCTTGTGCCGCGCTCCGGCGCCGCCGCCTGCGCTCAGGCCGAGCGGCGCTGGCAGCTCCGCGGCGGCGGCCCGGGGTGGGCCGCTGCCTGGGTCTTGCGCTGTGGCCGGGTACTGGTTCTTGTCCTGGTGCTGGATGAAGTGGCGGGGATCGGTGACCAGCGGGCCGGGATAGGGTGCGGCTTCGCCGCCGCCCCAGCGGGTGGCGTACTGCGCGTGGAACCCGTCGCAGATCTCGCGCAGGGCGCACTGGCCGCAGGCCGGAACCTGCTGGTAGCCGTGGCGTTCGCGCTGCCGCCGGGATGCCTGGTAGTACCACGCTGGCGGGGGCGTGCCGGGATGGCCGGTGTCGTACCAGGAGTTGTAGTCCCACTCGTGCGGGTCGTAGGGGAGCTGGAAGCCGGTGTAGACGTGCTGCTCGTAGCCGGGGAGCTGGCAGGGCGGCATGTACCGGACGTTGGCCTCGACCCCGGCGGCGGTGCAGATGCCGATCGCCCGCGTGAGGTAGGGGGCGATCTCGGAGTGACGTGCCTGGAAGCTGATCTCGATGTCGCGTTCCCACTCGAAGTAGGGGTTGAAGGTCAGGAAGTTGACCACCCGCGCGCCCTTGTCGGCGGCGAGCGCGGCGATGGCCTCGAGCTGGGTGACGTTGTCGCGGATCATGGTGACGTTGAACCGGAACGGGACGCCGAGCGCCCGCAGGTTGGCCAGCGCCTGCATCTGCCGGGCGGCGTTGTTCTTGCCCCGGCCGTGGATCGCGCCGGCCGTGCCGCCGGTGCCGTGGACGGAGACCAGGAAGTCATGGACGCCGGCTTCGGCGAACGCGGCGGCGCGCTCGGGCCGGGCCAGGTGCATGCCGTGGGTGATCACGGTGGGACGCAGCCCGATGCTGGCGGCGTGCGCGGTGATGTCCAGGATCGCCGGGTGCAGGGTCGGCTCGCCGCCCATGAAGTCCACGAACTCGTTGCGGTAGTAGAACCGGAACTTCTCCAGCGCCCGGATCGCATCCGCTGGGTCCAGCCAGGCTTTCTGCGCGGCGGGGACGTGCTCGTCGTAGCAGAACTTGCAGCGGACGTCACAGCGCAGGCCAAGCCACAGCACGCCGCGGCGGGTGAGCTGACGGTCGCGGGACCACTCGACGGGCGGGCGGGCCGGTGGGCTCATAACGCAGGCTCCCTTCAGATGGAATTTCGTTACGGCGTCACAGGTAGGGCTGCCGGAACCGGATCGCGCCGCTGATGTCACCGCAGAACACCCCGGCGGCCTCGATGAGCTGGAGCACCGCCGCCGAGGCCGGTCCCGGGTCTCCGCGCAGCAACCGCATCGCGCCGCCCGGCAGGCGGCTGGCGGCCTGGGTTGCGCGCTGGAACGGGTAGGTGTCCAGCACGTACCGCTTGCCGGAGACGTGCTTGTACTTGGCGTACAGCAGCACCTGGTAGACCGCGTACCGGTAGAACCGGCAGAAGTGCGCGGCGACGGTGGCACGGTCGTCGTGCTCGATCACCGCACCCGGGGCCAGGCCGGCCCGGTGGCCGAGCAGCCCGAGCCGGTAACACACGTCCACGTCGTTGCCCGACCGCAGCCTCTCATCGAAGCCGCCCGCCTCGCGCAGCGCGCCGGTCACGAACCCGGCATTGGCCCCGGCGACATAGGGCAGGTGCAGGGCGGGCAGGTAGCTGAGCCGATGCTGCCCGTCCACCACGGTGATGGCGTGCCGCTGCGCCCATGTCCCCGGCTGATGCTTGACGATCGGGCCGCCGGCGACCGCGACCTCACCGCCCGCCAGGCGGGCGGTCAGCTGCTCAATCCAGCCGGGCCGGGCCACGCAGTCAGCATCAGTGAGCAGCAGGAACCGGCCCCTCGCCAGGCCCAGCCCGGCGTTACGGGCAGCCGCGCTGTTGGCCCGCATCAGGTGCACATACCGCGTGATCCCGTAAGCGCCATCGGTATCTGCCAGGCCCGCGCTGCCGTTCTCCACCACGATGACCTCATAAGCGTCCCGGGGCAGGGTCTGGGAGGCCAGCGAGGCGAGCAGCCGCCGAACCCGGGCATCATCGCGGACGGCGACGACGACGGATGCGAGCAGGTCAGTCACGGAACTGGCGGCACATGCTCGGGATCAGGCCCAGCGTCCGGTTCCGCGGCGAGGAGCACTGCTGGCAGAACGGGATGCGGTCGCGGCGGAACCGCTCGAACTCCTGCCCGGCCCAGACCTGGGCCAGCGGAGTGTCCGTCACGTTGCCGACCTCGCCCTGGTGGGCGATCTCGACCAGGCAGCACGGCAGCACCCGGCCGTCCGGCTCGATCAGCGAGTAGTAATCCGGGACCCGGCACGCCTCGCGGACAGTGTCCCGGTCGGGCCAGTAGACGCCCCGGGCATAGCTGGAGTCCGGGGTCTCCTGGGAGAAGAAACTCGCCAGCACCCCGGCCGCGTTCGCCTGCACGACCGAGGGCGTGTTCTTGGCTTTCAGCACGGCCAGCATCTGCGGGACGGTCTGGTCGCGGAACTCGCGGATCTCCGGTTCGGTCAGCAGCGACTGGCCGGTGGTGTCGCCGTAGACGTTCATCAGGTAGACCGAGGCCGCCCCGGTGTCGACGCAGTGGGCCAGCAGTTCCGGCAGGCCGCGGAAGTTGTGCCGCGTGATCACGGTCATGTAGTTGAAGCGGAACCCCGGGAACCCGGCCCCGGCCTCCCGCACCGTGGCGATCGCGTTCATGATCGCGGGCAGCGCGCCCCGGACCCCGCGCAGCCGCTCATACAGGGCAGGGTCGAGGGTGTCGACCGAGAAGTTCCACGCGCCCAGGCCGGCCGCGATGATCTGGCGTGCCTTCCCGGCCGTGACCCCGGTGCCCACCGAGTTCATCAAGACGAACACGCCCGGATGCTTCCTGGCGGCCTGGATCACCTCGATCAGGTGCGGGTACAGCAGCGGGTCACCGCCGCTGAGCTGTAGTTCTTCCATAACAAGCGCGGCCGCCTCATCGATCGTGCGCAGCGCGAGATCCAGCGGCATATGGCCCGGATTCGGCCTCCGCGAGCCAGGCCCGGCCGCGAGCGGCAACGTCCGCTTGCGGTCGGAAACCATTTCCCGGTAGTAATCCTGGCGCTGATCGCAATACGGGCAACGGTGATAGCAGAACACCGTGGGCTTGAGCACAAACTGCTTGAGCTTGCGCGGCACGGCTGGCGCGTTCATCTCGGCAATGCACCGCCTTCCGGGTGATCGCGGATCTTTATCGCACGTCCATCGTCATCCCAGGTAGCTACGCTCTGTCAATCATCATGCGCAGTTGTACGAAAAATACCCGGCCTGCAAATGCAGGCGCGCCTCCCCGGCCGGGCATGCTCTAGCCGGTGGCATCCCGGCAACTGCCTGGCCGGTCTCGTGACCAGGGAGCCCGGTAGTCTTCAAGGAGAGCCAATGATGACCGCGTCTTCCCCTCGGCCTGGCATGCGAGCGGTTGTCACCGGCGGCGCTGGTGTCCTCGGCTCGCATCTGTGTGAGCGCCTTCTGGCGCGCGGCTTGCACGTCGTCTGCCTGGACAACCTCATCACCGGATCGGCGACCAACCTCTCGCATCTCACGGCCAGCCCGTCGTTCACGCTAATCAACTGCGATATCACGGGATACTTCGGTATCGACGGTGAGGTTGACTACGTATTTCACCTTGCATCCCCGGCGTCTCCCGCCGACTATCTGCGCTTCCCGGTTCAGACCCTTAAAGCCGGGAGCATCGGAACGATCAATGCGCTGGAAGTAGCCAGGGATAAGAAGGCGAGATTCGTTCTCGCGTCCAGTTCCGAGGTCTACGGTGATCCCCTGGAGCATCCCCAGCCCGAATCGTACTGGGGGAACGTCAACCCGATTGGCCCGCGCAGCCCGTATGACGAGGCGAAACGATTCGCCGAAGCGGTCGCCACCACCTACTCCAAGACCTATAGCGTCAGTATCGCGATCGCCCGGATCTTCAACAGCTACGGGCCGCGCATGCGGCCCGGCGACGGCCGCGCGATCCCGACCTTCATCCGCCAGGCCTTGGCCGGAGAACCGGTCACCGTCACCGGCAACGGGCAGCAGACACGCTCGATCTGCTACGTCGATGACACCATCGACGGCATCCTCGCCCTCGCCGGCAGCTCTCACCCCGGCCCGGTCAACATCGGCAGCGACCACGAGATGACCATGCTCCAGATCGCCACCATGATCCGCGACATCGCCGGGTCCGCCTCCCCCATCCAGTTCATCCCCCGGCCCGCCGACGATCCCTCAGTACGGCGGCCGGATATCACCCGCGCACGCGATCTCCTCGGATGGGAAGCAAGCGTGCAGCCAGCAGAAGGACTCAAGCGGACCATCGCCTGGTTTGCCGGCCATATGCGTTCATGCTCGTCATAGCGGGGACTTGGTGGCCCGCGTGCCGGCTGCGGGCCGCCTCAGCGTGACAGACTGTTACCCTGGCCAGGACAGGCGAGCTACGCCAGAGCAGGCCAGCGCAGCTAGCGCAGCGGCCAACGGGTTGGAAAGCAGTGAGGCGGGTGGCGTCATGGTCGTGGGCGGATGCCAGTGGGCGCAGCCTGCGGGCGCGGAACGCTTCTGGACCGATGTGCAGGCGGACTACCGGGCGGTGGGTTATGAGGGCGACCCGCCGCCACCTCCCGAGCAGATCGGGCCCCAGCATTTCCCCACCGAGGCCGGAGCTTTGCCAACCTGGCCACCCAATCCGGCACGCACGCGCTGACGGCCACCTTCGTGGCTTACCTGACCGTCGGCCGGCGGAGGTCCGGCTAGGCGCTGCTGACCGTCATGTGCGGGACGGGTGAGCGGTGCGGCTGGGAATGGCGCCACGACACCGACATCAGGGCGCCGCCCAGCGGGGAGTCACCGACGTTCCAGCGCCCGCCGGTCGAGCGCACGATCGAATCACCGATGGCCAGACCGAGGCCGGCCCCGGTGCCGCGCTCGGTGGCGCGGTGGAACCGGTCGAACAGGCGCGGCCGTTCGGCCTCGGGGATGCCGGGGCCGCTGTCCTCCACGACGAGGCTGACCCGGCTGCCCTGAGCCCTGACCCCGATCCGGACCTGCCCGTCCGGGCCCGCGTACCGGCAGGCGTTGTCCACCAGGACGCCGGCCAGCCGGTCGATCCACTCCGGCGGAGCGCTGATCAGCGCCGGCTCGGTGGTGATGTCCGTGGTGATCGCGGGACCGACCGAGCGGAAACGATCCGCGCAGGCTTGTGCCAGCGTCGCCAGGTCAACCGGCTCGTTGCTGGGCAGCGGCGGGCTGGAGTCGAATCTGGCCAGCCACAGCATGTCCTCGACCAGCTGCCGCAGCCGCTGGCTCTCACCCTGGATGCGGGTCAGCGCGTCGCGATACTCGGCCGCCTCGCGCGGGCTGGACAAGGCCACATCGGCTTCCGCCCTGATCACGCTGAGCGGGGTACGCAGCTCATGCGAGGCGTCGGCGGTGAACTCAAGCTGACGGCGGCGGGACTGCTCGACCGGAGCCAGCGACCGCAGGCCCACCACCAGAGAACCACCGAACATGGCCAGCAGCAGGAACGGCCCGGCGATGATCTCGCCGTTCAGCAGCAGCCGCTGGGTGTGTGCCTCGCCGACCAGGCTCTGCCCGGCCATCAGCCAGCCGTTACCGGCCCGCGTCATCTTCAGCCGGAACGCGCCCGCCGAACCGAGCGCCACCGTCTTCGCGAACCCCTCTCGCAGCGTGTCGCCGGCCAGCAGAGTGGCCGGCAGCGCGGGCGCGTTCGGGCTGTGCGCGGTGATCGCGCCGCTGGCGTTCACCGACCACAGGAAGACCGGGGCGGAGTCGCCGTCGATATCGTCGTCCTCCGACGCCGGGGACAGCCCCACCCGGGCCACCGGCGCGCCGAGCGCGTCCGGATCGTGCCGGGCTATGGCCAGACGCGCGGCCAGCCGTTCGTCGTTCTGGTCGGTCAGGTGGCCGGAGACCACCGTGTTCAGCACGGTCACGCAGATGATGTAGACGACGGCGATGACCGCCGTGGCCATGGCGGCGACCCGGGCCGCCGGGCTGACCCTCATGCCGGGGTGATCCGGTACCCGATGCCGCGCACCGTCTCGATCCGGACCCCGGCCCCGGCGAGCTTGGAGCGCAGCCGGGCCAGGTGGACGTCGATCGTATTCGAGCCGAAGGCGTCGGCCTCGTTGTCCCAGACATGCTGGGCGATGGAGCGGCGGTCCGCGACACCCGGGGAACGCCGCATCAAGATCTCCAGGATGCCGAGCTCGGTCACGGTCAGGGCGGGCCGCCGGCCGCACACCCGCACCTCACGCAAGGCCGGGTCGAACTCGACCTCGCCGAGCACCATCCGGGGCGACTG
>OCZT010006557.1_pt1 | contig 11512 bp, 12 predicted proteins | sample 1539031 | NCBI WGS metagenome assembly OCZT01 (sample SAMEA3539308, study PRJEB22396) | soil metagenome | biome: tundra; feature: field; material: soil | place: USA | collected 2010-05 | depth 0.15 m
CCCTACACGACGCTCTTCCGATCTCTTGCGACGGCGCCGCGCGTTGCGCGCGCGCCGTTTGGGGAAGTTGCGCAGCAGCTCGCGTGCGAGCGCCGGGGGCTTGCGCGCCATCCGCGTGCGAGCGCCCCGCAGCGCCTCCTCGGCCTCCGGGGTGTGCGCGAGCGCAGCCGCCAGCAGCGCGGCGGCGAGACGGCGGTCCTGCTTGCGTGCCGCGTGGATCAGCCGTCGCGCATTGCGCGCATGGGCGCCGCCCGCGGAGTTGACGAGCAGGCCGAGCAGGCGCTTGGTCTCCGGCCAGCGCTGCACCGCGTACTCCTCGTGAACGTCGCGCGTGTACTCCGCCAGGCGCCAGATCCAGGCGTTGGCCTGGTCACGGCGGCCGATGCGCCGCTCCACGAGCGCGCGCAGCATGATCTTCGTGGCCTCCTTGCGCTCCTCCCGCGGCCAGCCGCCGACGATGTCGATGGCGGTGTCGAAGGCGTCGGGGTCGCGCAGCGCAGCGATGTCCGCCAGCGCGCGCAGGCGCAGCTGCGCGTTCGTGTTGCGCTGCACCGCGGTGATCAGGAAGCGGCTCTTGAGCTCGCCGGTGCGATCGAAGTGGAGCATCGCTCGTGCCCGGCGCCAGCCGTTGGGCGCCACGCGTGCGCCCGCGAGCGCCGCCCACACGTGCTGCTCGCCGTAGTCGAGGTGCTCGACCGCGATCCGCCAGAGCTCGCGCTCGAAGACCGCGAAGCGGCGCTCCTCCTCCGCGCACACGGGCAGCACGCGGCGCTCGACGCGCATCCTGCGTCCGCGCCCGCGCCGCACCGGGCCGACGACGATCGCGCCGCCGCGGTAGACGTCGCGGTCGAGCAGCGAGTGCAGCGTCACGACCGGGTCGTCGTGCTTGGTCGCGGGGTGGACGAAGTCGACGACCAGCCCCGCCTCCTTGCCCGGGTGCCGGCGGGTGACGCGTCCCACGCGCTGCTGGTAGATGCGCTTGGAGGCCGTGGGCGCGAGGTGCACGCAGACGGTGGCCCGGGGGCTGTTCCAGCCCTCGGCCAGCAGCTGGGCGTTGATCAGCACGTCGATCTCGCCGCGCTCGTAGCGCGCGAGTATCTCCGCGAGCTCGCGCTTGGGCGTCTCGCCCGAGACCCCCTGGGCCTTCAGGCCCTCGGCGCGGAACGCCTCGGCGAGGTTGTAGGCGTGACGCACGCCGGCGGCGTAGACGACGCCGGGCACGCCGTTGAAGCGCGTCTTGTAGAGGTTGGCGACAGCCAGGTTGAAGGGCTGCTGGTCGAGCAGTTTTGCGAGCTCGTCCTGGTCGAACTCGGTGTCCACCTCGCCGCGGCGCAGCGGCACCTTCGCGATCGTCCGCACGCCCACGCCGGGCGAGATGCGCACGCAGCGCAGCGGGGCGATCACGCCGCGCCGCGCGGCCTGCGCCAGGTCGAAGCGGGAGGTCTGGGTGGGGAACAGGTCGGTGACATGGCGAGCGATCAGCGCGCCCGTGGCGGTCATGCCGACGAAGATCGGCCCCGTCCAGCTGCGGATCGCCGCGCTCGTCTTCTCCCCGAGCGCCGTGTGGGCCTCGTCGCAGATCACGATCGTGTACGCGCTGGAGATCTTGCCCGCGTTGCGCACGAACCACTGGTAGGTCTCGACCGTCACGGGGCCCTTCACGGAGTCCTCGCCCTGCAGGAGCGCCCGGCTTATGCGCTTGGCGTAGCCGCGATCGCGCAGCTCGCCGTTGAACTGGTCGACGAGGTTGCGCCGGTGGGTGAGGATCAGCACCCCTCCGGTCTGGGAGGCCTCGACGAAGCCGAGCGCTGCCACCGTCTTGCCGGCTCCGGTGGCGTGCTCGAACCAGAAGCGCTTGGCGGCGTTGGGGTCCTCGGGCTGCTCGGCCAGGTCCTCGTCCTCGTCCTCCTCGTCGACCCAGTCGCGCGGCTCCTCCTCGGCCTCCTGCTCGATCTCGTCCTCGAGCTCCTCGTCCTCCTCGTCGGCCTCCACGAGGTCGTCCTCGTCCTCCTCGTCCTCCTCGTCCTCCTCGGGCGCGGCGCGCTGGATCGGGCCGAGATCGTCGTCGTCCTCGTCGAAGTCGTCGAGCTCGTCCTCATCGGTGTCGTCCTCGTCCTCATCGACCGCCGCCTCGGGCTCACTCTCGGACACCGCAAGGGATCCGTTCTGCGGCTCCTCCTCGCCGGGGCCGAGGATGTCGGCGGAGGCGAGCAGCTCGGGCGAGGCGCCCCCGCGGCCGTTGGCGCCGGGGTGGGTCCGCTGCTCCTCCGCGAGCAGCGCGGTGAGCGTGCCCGACAGCGCATCGACCTGGTGCGCGGAGAGCACCGTGCCGTCTACCAGCTTTGGCTCCTCGTCGGAGAGCAGGCGCTCGAGCCCGAGCAGGAGGGAGAACTCGCGCCGCCATGCCGTCGAGGGGTGCTTGGCCTTGGGGTCCTTTGCGAGCTCCGCCAGCGCGAGGTCGAGCGCGCGGCGGCGAGGCGTGCCCGGCGCGAGCGCGACGGCGGGAGCCTCGCCCTCGTGCAGGAAGCGCTCGCGCACGAGCTTCTCCGCCCGCGCGATCTCAGCGGATGTGGGAATGGTCGCGGCCGCGAGGGCCACTGAGGTGGACTCGGCCATAGAGGCTCTGGACTTCGAGACAGAGCCACCGCCGAAAGTGGCTTCGGCGTGGCTCGGAAGACTTGGCGCGCGAGTGGCGCCGTTCGCCGGTCGCTAGGGGCTGACCGGCTCCTACGTCCCTCCAGGATATAGCACGCCGCGGCAGCGTTGAAGTGAACGCCATCTGCCACTCTTAGCGACCATGACGCCAACCCGCATCTCGATCGCCGCTGCCGCGGCCGCCGTGGTCGCGCTGCTCGTGATCGGGCTGCTGCAGCTCAGGGGCTCGTCGCCCGCCACGGCGCCCTCGAAGCTCACGCTCGCGCAGATGCGGGCGCGCCTGTCCGGCTCCCCCTCACAGCTCGGCGCGCTCCACGCACAGGCCGGCGAGATCCTCCCGGGCGGCCTGCCCGCGGTGCGCGCGCGCCTGGCCGCGCTGCGCGGGCGGCCGATCGTGATCAACAAGTGGGCGTCGTGGTGCGTGCCATGCAGAGCGGAGTTCGGCGCCTTCCAGAGCGCCTCGCTCGCGCGCGGGCGGGAGGTGGCCTTCATCGGCCTCGACTCCGCCGACGACCGCGCCAACGCCGCGAGCTTCCTGCGCTCCTTCCCGGTCAGCTATCCCAGCTACTCCGACCCGGGCGGTCAGGCGGGCGCGGCGATCACCGACTCGCCCTTCACGCCCGTCACTGTCTTCTATGACAGCCGCGGCTCGCAGTACATCCACCAGGGCCCCTACCTGAGCGCGGCCAAGCTCGAAGCGGACATCCAACGCTACGCGCTGGACGGTTGAGCGATGCCCGAACTGCGCATCGATCCGCTCAGCGGCCACCGCACGATCGTCGCCGGCGAGCGCTCGCGCCGGCCCGGCGGGGAGCCCCGGTGCGCGCCGCCGGAGCCGATCGATCCCACCGCCGACCCCTTCGCGGAGGGCCACGAGGACCGCACACCGCCCGAGCTGCACGCGCTGCGCCCGGGAGGAGGCCCCCCGGACTCGCCCGGCTGGAGGGTGCGCGTGGTGCCCAACCTCTACCCCGCGCTGGACGCGCCCGAGCCCGGCGCGAAGCCGGGGCGGAACGGGGTCCTCACGGATGAGACCGACCTGTTCACGGCGATGCCCGCCACTGGCGCCCACGAGGTGATCATCAACGGACCCCAGTCGGTGCTCTCGCTGGCCGAGCTTCCCGTCGAGCAGGTCCTCGACGCCGTGGAGGTCTGGCGCGAGCGCATGCGCGCGCACGAGGGCAGCGCCTGCCTGCAGCTGATCGTCAACGAGCGCCGCGAGGCGGGCGCCTCGCTGCCGCACACCCACGCGCAGCTCTACGCGCTCGACTTCGTCCCGGCGGCCGTGGCGCGCGAGCGCGAGCGCGCGAGCGCGTACACGACGAGGACGATGGGCCAGAGCCTGCTTGGCGACCTCGTCGCCGAGGAGGTCCGGCGCCGCGAGCGGGTCGTGGCGATCGACGACGAGGCCGTCCTGCTGGCGCCGTGGGCCTCGCGCCTGCCCTTCCAGCTGATGCTCGCGCCCCGCACCCCGCGGGCGCGCTTCCAGGACGACGGCCCCACGGGAGCCGCGCTGCTGCACGACGGGCTGCAACGGCTGGCGCGCCACCTGGGATCGAGCCCGCCGCTGAACATGTGGGTGCGCACCGCGCCGCGCGGGGCCGAGGACTTCTGCTGGCGGATCGACGTGATGCCCAGGCTGACCCACCTCGCCGGCCTCGAGCTCTCGACCGACCTGAACCTCAACATCGTCGCGCCCGAGGACGCCGCGGCGGCGCTGCGCGAGGCGTGAGCGCGGCGGCCGCGCGGGGCAGCTAGGCTCCTGCGCGCGATGGCTCCCGTGGAACGCTTCGTACCCCGCTTCGCGGCCGAGCCCCCGCAGGAGGACCTTCCCTACGGCCGCTGGCAGGAGCGACTGAGCGAGGAGTTCCTGAAGGCAGCGCGGCTGATCGACTCCGATGATGAGAAGCTCGGCGACGCGGGCGATGTCGTCTGGTTCCCCGACCGCACATGGCACGGGCACACCTACGTGCCGGGCACCGCGCGCACGAGCGAGGGCTATGAGCTGTTCGGCTACGTGCGCTTCCTGCCCGCTGCCGAGAACGGCGAGCCCGGCGACTTCGCCGCCCACGTGGACTTCACCGAGGAGACCGCCGAGCGCAACCCGGACTGGCGCATAGATCTGTGCGAGGAGGTCGTGGGCGCCTGGCGGGGGCACTTCGGCGCGGTCGCCGCGATGACGCTCGTGTGGGGGCGCCCGCTGGTCTCGGGCGGGCGGATCGTGACGGCCGAGCTCGCAGACCTCGCGGTCGACCAGTGCGAGCTGATCGAGGAGCGCTTCACGCTGATCGCCCCCGACGACTACCGCGGCGACCTGCTCGAGATCAAGCTGTTCGACGTCAAGGGCAGGGAGCTCGCTCGCGAGTCCCTGTATGCGGGCGAGGAGGACGAGGAGCCGGAGCCGGAGCCGAAGGGGAACGGCGGGCCGTAGCCCGCCGAGCCACCGCGACCGGCCGGCGCCCGAACGTCGGCGCCGGCCGGAACGCGGCGGTGCTAGCCCGCCTGTTTGCAGGCAGCGAGCGCCTGTTCCCTGGCCGCACCGGCCGGAACGGCGGACTTGTTGACGACTTCTTCGCACACTTCCTGGGCGGCTTTGCGAACGGCAGCCTGATCGCCGCTGGCCGCCTTGGCGCAGATGGCTTCCAGTTTGCTTTTCGCGCCCGCCGGCAGCGTGGTCTGCGCCTGGATCGCCTGCTTGCACGCGGCCACCGCGGCGGCGCCCCCGACCGGGGTGATCGTGGCGGAGGGCGTCGAGGACGTCGTCGCTGCGGCCGCCGTGGTGGCGGGAGCGGCACTGCTCGTGGTCGAGCTGCTGCTCCCGCACCCGGCCAGGAGCACCCCGGCGATGAGCGCGGCGAGAAGCCATGTGAATGGCTTTAGGTTCATTGGATCCCCCGTGAGGTTCGATGGGGCGCTCGCGCGCGACCGTGCAGCCGTCCTGCGAACGCGTGGGGGCAACGCTACCGGGGTTTACGGACGCGCGGAGGCTGCGCGAGACCGGCGATCCCGAGCGCCGGGCGATCGTCCCGATGGCGCTCGCACGCGCCTGTAGAGTGCCGTCCACGGCGGCCGGTCCTGAGGAGGCCCCGCCGGCAGCGCCGAGGGGGCGGGTGCGCCTCCGGGGGAGAGATCAAGGAGGAGGACCGTGATGTATCTGAGGAGCATGCCGAGCCGGCTCGTGCTGGCGATCGTCGTTGTCGCGCTCACGCTCGCTGGGGCCGCCGCAACAGCGGGCGCGAGGAGCATCCGCACCGTCTGGATGCCGGGGTACGCGGCTCCGGAAACGCCCGAAAAGCTCGACCAGGTGGGCATCGTGAAGATCGGCTCGACGAGCGCGAAGAACGTTCTCGTGATCGAGCCGGGCACCTCCGGCGGCGGCGCCTACTTCGTGCCACTGGCGAAGTGGATCGTCGAAAAAGCGCCCGGCTGGCAGGTGTGGGCGGTCGAACGGCGCGAGAACCGGCTCGAGAAGCACAGCGAGCTGAACAAGTTCAAGCACGGCCAGGTCACCCCCCAGCAGTTCTTCAGGTACTACCTCGGCTACATCACCGAAGGAAGCACCGAAAAGCACTACAACCCGATCAGCGAAAAGACGGCCATCAAAGACGGGGCGCGGGGATGGGGCATGAACGTCGCCGTCCAGGACCTGCACGTGGTCGTCGAAGCGGCCAAAGCGCTCGGCGGAAAGGTCGTCCTCGGCGGGCACTCGCTGGGCGGCACCGTCGTCACCGCCTACGCCAGCTGGGACTTCGCCGGGAAACCCGGCGCCGACGGCCTCTCGGGGCTCGTGTTCGACGACGGTGGCAGCAGCCCCGCCGCTCCGACGGCCAAAGAAGCCGAAGAAGCGCTTGAAAAACTCTCGAAAAAGACGCCGTGGCTGGCCTTCGGCGGCATCCCCGCCCCATACCTGGGCCTGTTCTCGGCGACCGGCTCAGCGCTGGCGGACCTGGCGCCGAACGAACCGTCCCTGGCCCAGAAATGGCCGCTGCTGCCCTCCTTCCTGAAGCCGCGCAACCCGAAAGGCGAAGAAGTGCCGGCGACCAACGAGGCGACGTTCGGCTACGGCATCAACGTGGGCACCTCGCCGCCGAACCTCGCCGCCGCGCAGGCACACGTCGGCGAAGGGCTGATCGAAACGACGCCGGGGCAGCCGTGGGCGTGGAACTCCACCGGGGCGATCACGCCGGTCCAGCGCTACGCGCAGATGCTCTCCGGGGCGGACGTGGCGGGGGCGGACGGCAGCGAGTGGTACTACCCCGAAAGGCTCACGATCGACAGCTCGGCAGTCGGCAACGGCAAAATGAACCCCGCGCAGGCAGTGCTCGGAGAGGACGCGATCCACGGCGGCGAACTGCCGACCTCGCTACACATCCTCGCGATCAACTCCGAACTGGACACGATGTTCGGCGAAGGGTTCAACACGCTGAAGTTCGCGGAAGAGCTCGCCGAACAGTCGGCGATCCCGAGTGGAAACGTGACGCTCGTGGACGTGAGGAGCACCTACGCCCACAACGACACCAACGGCGCGTACCCGAACAACGAACTCGTCAGCCACCTGGTGCCGTTCCTGGAAGGCCTGTGAACGGCTGAGCGAGACCGCTGCGACACCGTCCGGCGCGACCGGGCGGTGTCGCTAGCCCTCGCGCAGCGCCGAGGCGCCGAGCAGGGCCGCCGAGAGCGCGGTGCCACTGACGAGCACGCTACTGAGCTTCGGCAGGTAGCCGCCGCGGCCTCCGGCGATGCCGGCGAGCGTGTCGGCGACGTCGCAGGCCAGGCCCGCGATCAGCCACTGCCGCTGGGTCTCGCCCTCGCTCCCGAGCGTCCCCCAGGCGAGCGCGATGTCGCGGACGCCGAACAGCCGGGCGAGGTAGGGCGACTGCGGATTGGCCGCAGCGTCGAGCCCGAAGAGCTTTCCCGCAACCCGCGGTGTGGCCCACGAGGCCGCGCCGATCGCGAGCCGCAGCGCAGCCAGATTCCTGATCGTGCCGTCCCGGTCCACGGGCGCGACTCTAGCGCACGACGGTGAAGCCCACGCTCACCGTAGCGCCGGTCGCGCCGGTCGAGTTGCGCGGCGTCGCGCTCAGGCGGTAATGCCCCGGGGCGAGCCTGCGCCCGCGCACGCGGCCCGTGAAGTGCAGGCGGTTGACGCCAACGCCGTCGGCGTGCGAGAAGGGCAGGCTCAGCCGGATGATCGACGCGATCGCGCGAGCCACCAGCCGGATGCCCCCGCCAGGAGTCGAACCTGGATCTACCGCTTAGGAGGCGGTCGTCTTATCCATTGGACTACGAGGGCGCGGCCCGCTGAAGGCGCGGCGGGTGCGGAGAAGGCTACCTGCGCGGCGTCGCCGAGCGCCGGGGGGCCCACCGGCGCGGTGAGCCTGTGGGCGGGGGCGGGCGGGCTATCAAGCGGGCTCATCAAGCGGGCTCGGCCAGCCGCTCGAGGTCATCGCCGAGGAGGCGATGGGTGACCCAGTCGTCCATCGTCTTGGCGCCGATGCCGCGATAGAAGCCGAGCGCCAGCTCGTTCCACCTCAGCGCCGACCATTCCAGGCGCTCTCCGCCCCGATCGCGCAGCTGCGCCGCGACGGCGGAGAGGAGCGCGCGGCCGACGCCCGCGCGCCGATGGGCGGGGCGCACGAACAGGTCCTCCAGCCAGATCCCCTGGTTCGCGCGAAAGGTGGAGAACGTGGGGAAGAAGACGGCGTAGCCGGCCGCCTCCCCGTCCAGCTCCGCGATCAGCGCCTCCGCGGCGGGCCGCTCGCCGAACAGCGCCCGGCCGAGGCTCTCCTCCTCGGCGACCATGACCCCGCCGAGCTGCTCGTAGTCGGCGAGCTCGTTGAACATCGCGATCAGCAGCGCCAGGTCGGCGGGCTCCGCGGCGCGGATGCCGGGCTGGGGCGATTGGCGCTCATCGGCCACGCCGCTCAGCTCCCCGCCCGGTCCGGTCGCTCCGGGTAGATCTCGTCGATCGTGCTCAGGGCCCGGTAGGGCGCACCCGCCGCCGCCTCGATCGCCGCGCCGCCGCCCGCGAGCCGGTCGAGCACGCTGATCACGCCGCAGATCTCGTGCCCCGCGTCGTGCAGCGCAGCGATCGCCGCGAGCGTGGAGCCGCCCGTTGTGACGACGTCCTCGACGACGACGCAGCGGTCCTCGCGCAGCAGCGGAGGGCCCTCGATGCGTCGCTGCAGGCCGTGCGCCTTGGCGTCCTTGCGCACGAAGAAGGCCCTCGCGTCCGCGCCGCCGGCCAGCGCTGCGCACGCAACGGGGTCGGCGCCCATCGTCATCCCGCCCACCGCGGTCGCTCGCCACTGCGAGACCTGCGCGGCCACCAGGACCGCGAGCGCGGCGAAGCCCTCGGGGCGCAGGATGGCGCGCTTGGCATCCACGTAGTACGCGGCTCGCGCACCGCTCGTGAGCGTCACCTCTCCGATCACGAGCGCGTGCTCGCGCAGCTGTGCGATCAGCTGCTCGCGGGCGCCGGCGAACTCGCTCGTATGTACGTCCAGGGCGTTCAACGCGGAACCTAATCTAGCGGTGTGGTCTCCTCGATCGTCCGCTTGCTGAGGGTGGTGTCGCTCCTCGTCTGCGTGATCCTGATCACCTCGTTCGTGTTCTTCGCCGTCGATCGGACGAAGAGCGCGTTGGCGCGCCAGCGCGAAAGCCTGAGCCCCACGCTCGCGAGCGCGAGCGCCGCGCCCTCGCTGCTCGCGCCGGCTCCGCAGCGTAGCCCGGTGCGGAGGATGATCGACGACGCCTCCCCCGCGCTGACCTCGCCGTTCTCAGCGATCGTCGCGCCCTCCGATGGCGCATGGGCGGTGCGCAGCGCAGAGCTGCTCATCGCCCTCGCTCTCTACGGCTTCGGCGTCTGCTACCTCGCGAGGGTCGTGCGGATCAGGTTGTAGATCGGGGCGCGGCCCGCGCTCGCCCGCCCGCCCTCGCCGTCCCGCGCCCGACCGTGTCCTACGGCCCGACGTTGGCGCGCACGTCGAACGTGCCGCCGCCGTTCTCGTTGTAGACGTCGACCGGCGTGCCTTCGTGCACCCACGAGTAGATCGCGGCCGCGTTTGGAATCGGCACCCGCAGGCAGCCGTGGCTCGCGGCCCAGGTGGGCACTTCCGGATAGCCGTGGATGGCGTATCCGCTGATGAAGTAGTTGGAGTCGACCATGCCCTCGCCGTTTACGCCGGGCGTCTTCGAGTACACCTGGAAGTGCCCGATCACGGTCGGGGTGGAGGGCTTGCCCGAGCTCACCGTGTAGATCGCGTGCACGCGGCCGCGGGGTTCGATCTCGACGAGCACCTGGCGCGTGAGGTCGGCCTCGACGTGGCGCCCGTCGTGGGGATAGCGCACGTGGAAGGCACCGGCGCGACGGGAGAGCAGCTGGAAGACCTGCCGGCCCGCATAGGGGATGCGGGCGAGGCCCGTGACCTTGCGGTAGGCGATCAGGGCGCGGCCGGTCGCTTCGTCGAGGACGCCGCTCAGGGGTACCGCGTAGTGGAGCACGTTGAGCTCGGACTGCAGCAGGCGCACCGACTGTCCCGACGCGCCGAGGCCGAGGTTCGGCGAGACGACGCGCACGATCGGCGCGCGCGCGCTGAAGGCGCCCTGCTGCGCGTTGGCGTAGTGGGCCGCGCGGATGTCCACCTCGCCCGCGTGCGCGCTGGCGAAGTTGAGGCTGAAGGTACCCGCACCGCCCGCGGCGGGCAGCACACTGAGGATCTTGACGGCCACCTTGCGGCCCTGCCGGTAGATGCTGACCTTGACGGTCTGCCCCGCCACGTAGGGCGAGACGCTGCCGCGCACCGCGATGCGAGCGCCGATGAGCGCGAACGGCGGGCTGCCGCCCACGCGCACGAGCGCGATCTTCATCGACCCCGCGGCCGGCGCGGGCGGCGCCGGGACTTCCGTGGGAGCGGGCGCGACCGGAGGCACGGCTTCGGCTGAGGCCACGGCGGGGGAGGCCGCGCCGAGCGACAGCGCGGCGCAGGCCGCGAGGAGGTGGCGGTTGGGTCTCATGAGACGATCCTACGCGCCGGAGCGGCGAGCAGGGTGCTGGAAGGGGTCAGGCCCAGGCGCTCGGCTCCGCGCACGACGGCCGCGATCGCCAGCAGCGCGCCCGCGATCAGGACGACCGCCTGCCACGGTCCCCAGCCCTCCAGGCTCGCGAATGCGATCGAGTTGTTCAGCGAGTGAGCCACCATGCACGGGAACAGCGAGCCGGTGTAGCGGTAGAGCAGGCACAGGCCGAAGCCGAGACCCGCCAGCGGGACGAGGTCGAGCACGGGCGCCGAGCCCGCGTGAACGCCGCCGAACAACAGGCCCGTGACGAGCGCAGCCGCCGCGGTCCCGCGCCAGTTGCGCAGCGCCGTGAAGATGTATCCGCGGAACAACATCTCCTCACACATCGGCGCCACCACACACGTGAGCGCTGCGCTCAGCAGCAGCAGCAGCGCGCTTTCGTTGGAGCCCAGCTGCTGGAGCAGCTTCTCCTTGCTCGGGTTGAACGCCTCCGACCAGCCCACGCTGACCACGATGAACAGGAACAGCAGCAGCAGGATCTTGCCGGTGGCCGATCGCCAGCCGACCCCCGGGGAGCGCAGCCCGAACTGCCAGGCGCGCACGGTGCGCCCGCCGATGTGCGCGCAGTAGACGGCCGCGGCCACGAAGGCGAGGTCCTGCACGAACGTGTCCGCGATCGCGAGCCCGGGCGGCGTGTGCGAGGTGGTCACCTTCACGCCCAGCGCGAGCGCCGGGAGGTCCACCGCCAGGCCGCCGACCGCGGCGAGCACGAGGCCGCCGACGAGCGCAACGAGATCGGAAGAGCGTCGTGTAGGGAAAGAGTGTAGATCTCGGTGGT
>OCZT010006558.1_pt1 | contig 11512 bp, 11 predicted proteins | sample 1539031 | NCBI WGS metagenome assembly OCZT01 (sample SAMEA3539308, study PRJEB22396) | soil metagenome | biome: tundra; feature: field; material: soil | place: USA | collected 2010-05 | depth 0.15 m
CTGGGGGCATGGATGGCTGCGTCCACCAGCAGTTCGACGTCTTCGCGGCTCACCTGCTTGTCGCCGTAGACCCGAACGGCGCGGCGCCGGTAGATCGCCCTCATAGCGCCCGCGGCCTCAGTCACGTTTGCCTCAAGTGAGTGACGGGGCTTTGGGATGATTGCGTCCGAATTGGTTGTGGTCATTGCTGATCCCTTCCCCTGATCGTCACAGGTGGTGACATTCCCTTCGAGTCTCTGCGCTTCATGGGAACCCCTTCATTGCCGGGTAGACGCGGTCGCCCTTCATCGCTGGCGCTCCACAACAAAACTGTGGCCGCTTGGACGACGCGATAGCCAGGGTCGATAGTCCTTTACCGTCAGCCACGCCGCACTGTGACTTGCCCCCCCAAATGCGTGCCGGGAGCAGTGCCGTGGTGAGGCTCGTCTTCATGGGTCCTCGTTGACACCCGGGTCGCGGGTCGTACCGTCGGGAAAGAGAGCTGTACCGATTCGGCGCCCTCGCCTCGCCACGGTGCGGGCCCGTCCAACGCTTCCGCGGGATGTTGATGAACACTCGAGTGTTTGAGTCGCGACGTTCACTAGAGACCATCGTAACTCGCTGGCGAGAATGTGGCCCCCTAGATAATGGATGTGCGAAGTCGAAGCAGACCAATGAAAGACCGCGATAGATTGCTCGCTTTCGTCGACGATCACGGCATCACGAATTGCTAAATCGAATATTCCGGACCTCGTGAACGCACATCGACAACAGCAACGTGTGGTTGCTCGGTCCCGAGGCGACTCGGCACATCCAATATCTAGGTGGCTTCGTTCCAACTGCGAAGGGGCCGAAGCAGAGAGGTCTTTTTACGTTGATGGCGCGACATGCGTCGGAGGATGCCGTCGAGCACGACGATTGCGTCTTCGACGTGGGGCCCCTTGTTGAGCATGACACACTCGGCCCGTTGACCCATCGCGGCGTCGGTGACTTCGGCGCGCGACGGGCGGCCAGTGCGAGCAAGTTGGTCCAGGACCTCGGTGGCCCAGATCACCGGGACGTGTGCCGCTTCACACAGCCAGAGGATCTCTTCTTGTACTTCGGCGAGGCGCTCGTAACCAACTTCGACGGCCAAGTCTCCTCGGGCGATCATGACCCCAACGAGTGGCGAGCGCATGGCGTGCAGCAAGATCTCGGGAAGTCGCGTGAACGCCGCGCTGGTCTCGATTTTCAGGATTAGCCCGATGTGCTCGCCTCGGACTCGATTGAGGTACCTATGGATGTCATCGACGTCGTCTTCGTGGCGCAGAAAGGACACCCCCAGCATGTCGGCGTGCGCCGCGGCGACTTCGAGCATGGGAAGGTCGGCAATACCAACGGCACTAGCAGCAAGATCGGTGTCGGGCAAGTTGATTCCCTTCGCCGCCCGGAGCCGTGAACCACTCGCTGCAGAGGAAACGATCCTCACGTGGATCTCGTTGTGTGCGACGTCGTCGATGACGCCAGTCAACTTCCCATCGTCGAGGTTCACCCGCTCGCCGACTTTGGCTGCATCAAATGCGGCTGCGAACGTGCAACCTATCTGGGCGCACCCCGGTTGACCGTGGCGCCACGGCACGGCCGGGTCGAGTTCGCGGGTCAGCACGAGCGTATCCCCAGCACGGAGCAGGTGATACTGGGGAATTCTCACCAATTCACCCACTCGGGTCACGTCACCGTGGCAGGACAGAGCAGTGCCGGTTTCCACATAGGCGGTGTCCCACACTTCCACCTTGCAGATTCCAGGGGCCGTCTCGAGGATCCGTAGCTCGCGTCGGGACCCGCGCGCGTCGATCAAATCGACCACATCTCCCGAGTGGCGGCGCTTGATCCACGACGGGTCCACGGGCAACTCAGTGGCGTCGGCGCCAGATCCAGAACCGCCGGTGAGCGTCGCGACGGCTGGTGTGACTGGCACGCCTCGCAGGTCGCGCTCGGGTCGCAGCTTCACGACTTGGGGTCCATCGGCAAGTGGCCCGGTCCGCAATTTTGGTCCAGGGAGCTCCATTGAAACTCGGCAAGATCGGCCGACCTCGGAGGACGCTCTGCGGACGTGGAGCGCCATGCGCTCCCACTTATCAGGGTCGTCGTGGGCGCCGTTGATTCGCGCAACGTCCATGCCCAGAGACACAAGGTGTCGTACGAGTGGGTACTCGTCGGCCGCTTCGGTGGGAAGAGTGACCATGATACGAGGAACGCGGCCCGGAGGGCGGGGACCAAACAGGGCGTCAGTGTTACGGTCCAAGGCGGCCCGTCCTTCTTCGAAGCTCTGGATCGCCGGTCCGAAAGGCGGTGCCGTCCCATCGAGGGTTGCACGAACGCTCTCGACGGTGGCCAGCACGTGTGACTCGCAGCTACCGAGCGACGAGAGGCCGCGTGCACCTAACCAGCGCTGTAGGCGGCGCACGTCGCCTTGCCGCAGCGCCAGATAATGCACGAGATTTATGGCATCACGACGGTGGGCGGGGCCCGACGCCGTGATGTCCGCTTCGCGAAACTTCTCCAGTCGACGCATCGCGTCCTCCAGCCCAACGAGTTCGGCAATGATCGAAGCTCGGTCGACGTCCACATCGAAAAGGGGACCGCGGGCCTCTTTCAACCGGAGTGACCATTCACACACTCCAGCGCACGCGGATTCGTCGGATCGTTGAAGGGTTTGGCGGTTGCGTCATATTCGATGGACTCGCTGCACTTGTCGTCGGCCATGAAGAGTGAGGCACACGGGTCGGACACCTCGGCGGTCTGTTGCGGGTGGTGGGTCACGATCATAATCGTCACTCGGTCCTTCAACTCGCCCATCAGCACTTTGCCAGTGACCGGCGCCCTTGGCACTTCATCGTGTATGCCGTTGAGCGCCCGTTGCAATGTCGTGCCAGAACTCGACGGACCGATGAGCGCGGTCACTTGCGTTTCGTGGATGTCGAAGGCCGCTCCTCGCACGCCAGCGCGCTCGGCAAAGGAAACGGACACGTCCTCCTGCTGCACGACCGGTTTACCCGGAAGGAGGACCTCACCGGTCCTAAGACTCTGCTGGTTGTCGACCCGCTCCTTCGCCGAGTCTGCGGCGGAAAAGGGATTATTCATCGTCTCTCCATTTGGAGCACGGCCCGGCCAAGCACCGCCCCGAGTGAGGTGGATCCAAGTGAGTGTGCAATCTCGGAGATTCGCACGTAGGTTTTCTCCTTTGGTTGCGCCTGATCCTTCTTCGGTCTACCGCCGCGAGGGAGGAAAGTCTGTGATACAGCCAACGTAACAAATGAAGGTAAACGGACTGCTACGTCGTGGTGAACTGACAGGTATCACCTGATAGAGATGAAATATCGAGGGGAATTGGATCTTTGCGGGGGGTTCGAATCCAGCCGGCATCGTTGGGGACGTGCGATCAATGGCTCTCGTGACGGCGAGCGCCAGTCGTGAAGTTTTGGTGGTGATCGCCGACCTCACCGGTCCTAAGACTCTGCTGATTATCAACCCGCGCCTTCGCCTAGTCTGCGGCGGCCTCCTTGAGGCGTCGTGCCTGACCGTGTCTGGCGCACGGATTGCGGGGTGGAATTCGCCAATGCCGGCGGTGGCGACGAAAGAAGAGCGCGCCCGTTCCCCGCAATTGGCGTCTCGACAGGTCGCCCATAACGCGTTCGCAGCAGTGGCGGTGGCTCGCCTCGAAGTGAATCGCGGCGCGTCTGTTGCCAATGACAGACCATTGCCACACACGACACTGTCGATGGTGAATCAGAACTTCGATCGGCGTGAGTCAAGAAATCTGACTCCACGATTTCGGGGGGCATATCATTGTAACCAACAATCGTGCGGTGCGCTCAGGGAGTCAGCGCCACACGATCGACATTTAATTCTCGAGTTAACCAGTAGGATCCGGATGGAGATAGCGCCTTCACTGAAAGAGGTGGCGACACGATTCGGAAGTCGAACTGGCCATGATCCGGAAACTGTGTCGTAACATGCCCTTTATGAACATCATCGTCACCTCATTGAAGGGCGGTGTCGGGAAGACAACGTCCTCGATCTACCTGTCCGCCGCTGCCGTAGAGCGGGGTTACGACCCCGTAACACTCATCGACGCCGACCCCCAGGCGTCGTCTGCCGAGTGGCTCGAAACGTGGCCCCTTCCGGGCATAACCGTCGTCGAGGCCCCGTCCGAACGCATGGCGATACGGGCCGTGGGTCGAGTCGAGGGCCTAAGCATCGTGGACACGCCACCGGGTAACGAGCGGATCACTCAGTCGATCGTTGCCCTGGCCGACGCCGTCGTCATCCCGACACGCGCCGGAGGCGTTGAGTACTCGCGCGTGCTCGCCACGCTCGAGTTGATCCCCGCCCGGAAACCGCGAGGCGTCGTGATCTGCGCCGCGCGACTGGGCACGAACGACCTCGAAGCAGCGATCGCCTGGTGGAAGGAACAGAAAGTGGAACTTTGGGGAGTGATTCCCGAGCGCGTCGGCATTGCCGCGGGACCCGAAGCGCGCCTCAGCCGCGAAGGCCTTGAGGGTTACGCCACCGTATTGCATCGAGCGTTGCGCGGGTGGCACTGAGGACAATCTCTCAGACAATTTTGCCTATCAGAAACTCGGGGCGGATCACTTTGCACATAGTTAGCATATGAAATGCGCCGACGAGCACGTGACCATGGTTGAAGATGGTGTGGTTCGATCTCAGTCCACGTGTCGTAGCGAGATTGCGATGGCGAAGGAATATGGACTTCTGGGGTGGGCCGAACACCAAGCCCAAAAGTCTTCCTGCGCCGAGTGAGAAGGTTCGTCACCGTCACGGAGCGAGGCCCCGCATCACCGCGGGCACGATACTGACGATCAGAGTTCGATCTCCTACGATTCGATCTCGGAATCGGTTGGCGCGGCGCACGCGATTCTTTTGGTTGGTCATCGTGAAAGCGGGGACAATTAGATGCGCAATCTTGCGCAGTGTTGGGAGCGTCAGCGACCCGAAAGTGCTCACAAGGTATTCGGAGCGATTGATAGTGACCTAGAGTCACTTTCCCGAAATCAGGTGCTCGCTCTCGTTCGCGACTGGTTCGGGCAGAACCGAGAGTTCATCTGGGCTGGGTTGCCAGTCAGTGTCAAAGTTTGTCAGTGTTCGAAGATTTTCGTAGCAGCGACGTGACTTCATCATCGGTGATCTGGTCGAAGTCCTCGTACCATTCGCCGACCGCTTGGAATTGGGTGGGAAGGTGCAGGCAGATTACCTCATCGGTCCATAGCTTCAATTCGGCGATGGCCTCGCGCGGTGCCACCGGGACCGCGATGATGATTCTCTTGGCCCCGCGGGCTCGAGCAACTTCTACCGCGACCCGAGCGGTAGCGCCAGTGGCCAGACCATCGTCAACGATTGCGACCGTCCTTCCAATCAGCGCGAGGGCAATCCGGTTACCGCGGTAGAGTTCCGCGCGGCGAATGAGTTCGGCGCGCTCGCGCCTCGCCACCTCGGCGATCGTGTCTCTCGAGAGTCCAAGTAGTTGGACGAGCTGGGTGTTGAGTACCTGTGCGTCGTCCTCACCGATGGCTCCGAACGCCAACTCGGGTTGAAGGGGCACGCCTAACTTGCGCACCACCAGGACGTCGAGCGGACTGGCGAGCGCTCGGGCGACTTCGAACGCGACTGGCACTCCGCCTCTTGGTAGTCCGAGCACGACCGGCCGGTCGGATGCGAGATATCCCAAGCGTTCACCGAGTAACTGGCCCGCCTCGCTCCGGTTTTTAAACTTGTGGGGCGAGTGCATGTCGCTACAGCCCCGTCGGGTAGGTTTCGGAAGGTTCGCCCGCATCCCACAGGGGAGTCACGTCGAGCGGTTCCAAGGCTCGCGTGTGATCGAGGTGAATCACGATATCGAACTGTTGGACCAGGTCGGCTTCGAAGTAATGGCTTTGTAGCTCGGTGTCGGGACGATAGATAACGCCGATCGCGCGCTCGAGGCGAGTACCTAGCAACTCCTCGTCGACGGCAAAGTCCTGGGTAGACACCCAGAATTGGGGAATCCCTGCGGCGTGCAACATTGCTTCGTGGCTGTCGGGGCGAGCCGAGCGAACACGTTTTCGTTCGGTCGGGCCGCCCCAATCGGAGGCGGCAGTGACGTACCCGGCGTTGGTACTGAATCCGATGAGTAGCGCGTCGTCGCCGTATCGCTCGCGAGCCAGTTGACCAATGTTGAGTTCGCCTCGAGCGCGCATCGAAGTTGCCCGGGCATCGCCCACGTGCGAGTTGTGCGCCCATACGACCACCTTGACGGGCGCGGATCGGTGATTGAGAAATGCGATCAGATGGTCGAGGGTGTTCGCCATGTGCGAATCGCGTAGATTCCACGACGAGACGTTGGCTCGGTACATGAGGCGGTAGTACTGCTCGGCATCGTGCACGAGTTGCGCATTCTGCTCGGCGTAGAACTGCTCGTCCTCGTTGGCGACGCCGTTGGCGAGCAGGTAGCCGGCCGATCGCCGGCGTAGTTCGAGCAGTTGCGACACGACCGCGTCCTCGCACGGGTCGGCCGCGCCGCTCGCTAAGGAGTACCCGTACGCTTGGCCATCGGCGCCCACGTGGTCGAAGCACGAGTAACGTTCGCGAGCTCGTCGTGCCTCCTCGGGATCGACGCGCTCGAGGTACTCGACCACCGCTTCGATCGAAGCGCGCAAGCTGTAGAGGTCGAGACCGTAGAAGCCGACCTTGGCCGACGGGCTCGACTGCGCGTCGTTGCGCGCCCTCAGCCACTGGACGAACGCCAGCACGTCGCGGTTTCGCCACATCCACGTCGGGAAGCGACGAAAGCCTCCCAGCGAAGTGTTCGCGTCGCCGTCGTTGGAGTTGCCCATCACGTATCGGTGAACCCGGTAGGTGTCGGGCCAGTCTCCTTCGATGGCCACCGCGTTGAAACCCAGTTCGTCAATGAGTCGTCGCGTGATTCGAGCACGTTCTCGGTAGAACTCGTGCGTTCCGTGCGAGGCTTCGCCGATGAGTACGAGTCGACGTCCACCAACGAGCCCCAGTAGTTCGTCGTAGTCCTCGACGGCCCCGGTGACGGGACGAGCGAGCCGGTTGAGCGTCCTCACTGACTTGTTACTCAATGGTTGAGACCACATAACTCCACCATCACTCGAGAGCGAAGAGCTCGCCAGGGCAATTGGTCATTTCATCATTCATCGCGCGAGGAGCAATGCCATTTGCGACGATGGCAAGACTCACGTCCGGCGAGAAACGCCGACGTGGCGGGGGCACCATCGAAGTTGAATGATTCCTGGTCGGCCGCTGGATACTGATTCCGGCGCCCAGGGACGTCGGCTTCGCGGCCAGCGCAAGCTGGAGGTATTTGCAATGACGAAGGAACGAATTTCGATCGAGCGATCCCATCGTTTCTCGCATTCGTTCCAAAGCCCTTATTGTCGTCTCGAACCACAATGGTCAGAGCGTCAATTCATTCGATAGCCGACCGCAACGTTGCAGAACCTGGATTCAACTAATTCGAATTTGGCAACAGTTGGGTAAGAGTCCCGGCGCTAGCGGAGGTCAAAAACCAGCCTCGCCTCAACTTCACCCTTTTCCAGTTCCTCAATTGCCTCATTGACTTGATCGAGTGAGCGTGATTCACGCACCACGCGGGTTCGCCCATCAGCGTGAAGTTCGAAAGTCCCGGCGAGGTCGACCCTGGTCCCCACCAGCGAGCCCACGACCTTGATGCCACGCAGTACCGTCTCAAAGATGGGCAGGCGCATGACGTTGTCCTTGGGCAGCGCCACCATCACCAGAGTTCCATTTTCGCGCAGACTGGCGAAGGCTTGCTCAAACGCGCTCGGATTTGCGGTCAGGACGATTGCGACATCGGCACCGCCTAGCTTTTGAATCTCGTCAACCGGATTAACGGTCTTGCAGTTGAAGACATACTCCGCGCCAAGGACTTTGGCGTTGTCGAGCTTGTCGGCGACGTGCACCGCAGCCACGGTGACTCCGGCGATCTTCGCGTATTGCAGAGCAAGGTGCCCGAGTCCACCGATTCCATAGATCGCTACGAGGTCTGAGGACCTCGCACCCGATACCTTGACCGCCTTGTAGGTCGTTACACCGGCACACGTCAGTGGCGCAGCGTCAAGTCGACGGAGTTCGGCACGAATCCGACGAATGCGGCCTCGCCAACGACGGACTCTGCAAATGCTGCATTTACGGAGTAACCGGTGAATTTCGCGTGGGGGCACAGTGTCTCCCAGCCCGAAGCGCACGCTTCGCACGCTCCGCAAGCCCACCCGAGCCACGGCACGGCGACTGGGTCGCCCTCCTTGACTCGGGACACCCCGCGCCAACTCGAGTGACGATGCCGACGCCTTCATGTCCCGGAATGAACGGAGTGGCTCGCTTGACTGGCCAGTCTCCGTGGGCCGCGTGAAGGTCGGTGTGACACAGGCCGGAGGTTTCCACCTTGACGACGACCTGACCGTAATTCGGTTCAGGAACCGGAACCTCCTCAAGGCGAAGCGGGGGATCGAATGCATGTACAACGGCCGCCTTCATGGCGTCCGTCCCTTCTCAAGAAATGAAAATCATCATCCACTTCCGTGGGCGCGCTCCACCTGGAGCGCCTTCAACGGAGTCGAATCAGATCATTCAGACCTCTCCGCAGCCATTGAAAATAGCGCGACTGCGTGATGGGAGCAAAGAGGATTAAGGCCCGAACCAATTGATAGCGAGGGTGGCAACAGTTGGGGTGACGTCGACAGGAATCCGTTGCTGCAATTGGAGCGTAACCATGACAAGAAACCGGCCAGGGGAGTGAGGCGGGGTCTCGCAACGCAAGTGTCGGCGATATCGGACTTACCTGCGAAAAATGATGAGGACGGCCGTCTCACGTGATGAGAAGTTAGCTGTCGAATCCGATCAATACCGCAGCCCCCGTGATTCGATCATTCGCGAGGTCACTGAGGGCTTGAGGGGCTTGGGAGAATGGATACGTATGTACGGTTGTGGTGATTCCGATTCTCGTTGAGATGTCCAGGAATTCCTGGCCATCTTGCCTGGTGTTGGCAGTGACGCTACGAAGGGTCCTTTCTTGAAAAAGATGACGCTCGTAGTTCAATGCGGGAATATCAGTGAGATAGATTCCCGCCACGGCGAGCACACCACCACGATCCAGCGAGGCGAGGGCGACTGGGACGACGTCGCCTACGGGTGCGAAGAGAATTGCGCCGTCTAAAAGTTCAGGGGGAGAATCATTCGTGTCGCCAACGCTTGAGGCCCCAAGAGTCAGGGCAAGTTTGCGCGACTCGGGTGAACGGGTCATCACGTGGACCCGTGCACCTTCAGCTATCGCGATCTGCGTGGTGAGGTGCGCTGAGCCGCCAAATCCGTAGATTCCCAGTCGACCGCCCTCAGGTAATTCCGTGCGACGAAGGGCACGGAAGCCAATGATGCCCGCGCAGAGCAACGGTGCCGCCGCGACATCGTCGAAAACATCGGGGAGGTGATAGACGTAATCCTGATCCACGATGACGAACGTGGCGTACCCACCGTCGACATCCCAACCGGTGAAGGTGGGCTTAAGGCAGAGATTCTCATGGTGGGCAAGACAGAAGCGACAACTGCCGCACGTGCGTGCCAACCACGCTGCGCCGACGCGTTCACCACGCTCAAATAGCGATGAACCCGGTCCCAATTCGTCGACGACACCGACGATCTCGTGACCCGGCACGACGTTCACGCGGTGCGGCGCGAGGTCTCCTTCGACCACGTGCAGGTCGGTTCGACAGACTCCGCACGCGACCACGCGCAGTCGCAGTTGGTCGGGTCCCGGAACCGGTATGTCACGTTCGTCGAGGACGAGTGGCTGTGTGTCAATCGGTCCGGGTATTGCGACGGACCAAGCACGCATCGTAGGTGTCATTGTCAACTTCTTTGGCTACGTAAGTAGATCACTTCAATTGTGAATGTCGCGTTCGTGCGCCAACAGAGACGAAAGCCCTTTCATCGATCCCTTCACCTAATTTGGGACCTTGGACCCTCATGATCTCAATGGGCGCACGCCATACTGCGAAAAGGTGGCGAATGTCACCCAAAAATTTGGAGGTTACCATGACTGATTTAATGGAGATTGCTTCGGACTCACAATCCGACCCCGCCGACAACGTAACGGTGTTCATCGCTCCGGGAGTCGAAGGAAGCCTTGTAACGCTCAAGCCCCGATACGAGAACTTCATCGGCGGTCAATGGGTGCCACCGGTAAAAGGCGAGTACATGAATGACGTGTCGCCGGCGGACGGCAAGGTGTTTTGTCAGGTCGCGCGTTCGACGAAGGAAGACGTCGAATTAGCTCTGGACGCGGCGCACCGCGCTCGTCAAGGCTGGGCTGAAACGTCGCTCGCCGATCGTGCGAAAGTGCTGAACGCGATTGCCGACGCCTTGGAGGCCAACCTCACTATGTTGGCGGTCGCCGAAAGTTGGGAAAACGGCAAGCCGGTGCGCGAGACCCTCGCGGCCGACCTTCCGCTGGCCGTCGACCACTTCCGCTATTTTGCTGGTGCCACGCGATCGCTCGAGGGCCGTTCGACGGAGATTGACAAGGACACGGTAGCGTTTCACTTCCACGAGCCGCTAGGCGTAGTGGGTCAGATTATCCCCTTCAACTTTCCTCTTCTCATGGCGGCATGGAAGATTGCACCGGCTCTCGCGGCGGGAAACTGTACGGTCGTCAAGCCAGCGTCGCCCACTCCGTGGTCGATCCTCAAGTTCGCCGAGTTGCTCGACGGAATTGTGCCACCGGGAGTCATCAACATTGTCACCGGCCCTGGAGCCGAGATTGGTAAGGCCCTCGCCACCAGTCCTCGTATCGCCAAGATCGGCTTCACCGGCGAAACCACCACTGGCCGGCTCATTATGCAGTACGCCGCCGAAAACCTGATTCCCTCCACGGTCGAACTTGGTGGCAAGTCGCCCAATATTTTCTTCGCCGATGTCATGAATGCCGACGACGATTTCCTTGACAAGGCCGTCGAGGGATTGGTCCTGTACGCCTTTAACAAGGGCGAGGTCTGCACCTGCCCCTCGAGGGCACTGATTCAAGAGTCGATTTACGACAAGTTCATGGAGCGTTGCCTCGCTCGGATCGCCAAGATCACCCAGGGCAATCCCTTGGACACGAAGACGATGATTGGACCACAAGTCTCGAGCCAACAGTTGGACAAAATCGAGTCCTACGTCAAGATCGGCAAAGAGGAGGGTGCGCAGGTACTCATTGGTGGAGAACCGACGAACGTGGGTGGAGGGTTCGAGGGCGGCTATTACTTCGAGCCGACCGTACTCAAGGGTCACAACAAGATGCGAGTCTTCCAAGAGGAGATCTTTGGACCAGTGTTGGCGGTGACGACATTTAAGGACGAAGCCGAAGCGCTCGAACTGGCGAACGACACTCTCTACGGGCTGGGCGCTGGCGTGTGGACGCGAGACGGTAACCTGGCGTACCGGATGGGGCGCGGCATCCAAGCGGGGCGCGTGT
>OCZT010006559.1_pt1 | contig 11511 bp, 8 predicted proteins | sample 1539031 | NCBI WGS metagenome assembly OCZT01 (sample SAMEA3539308, study PRJEB22396) | soil metagenome | biome: tundra; feature: field; material: soil | place: USA | collected 2010-05 | depth 0.15 m
CTCCACCACGTCGCCGACGCTCTTGCCGCCGACGATCACCATCACCTCGCGGATGCCCATTCCGGCCAGGGTGGCAATGGGGTAGTAGATCATCGGCCGGTCGTAGATCGGCAGAAGGTGCTTGTTGGTGACGATGGTGAGCGGAAAGAGACGGGTGGCCGTTCCCCCCGCGAGCACGAGGCCCTTCACTGCGACTCCAGTTGCGTCGTTTCCGAGAGCGTATCAGGTTGAATTGTTCGGCTGCCGCGAAGCTGTGGAGCGAAGTCGACCCGCATCAGCGAGAGGCGCTCGGGGACGCCGGCGGCCCTGGCTTGGAGGTCTGACTGGACGTCGGAGATTGACTGGCCGACGACCCCGGCGCTTGTGAACCTCTCGCAGCCGGCGTTCCCAGTGGGATCCCGCCTTTATAGCCGGTGATGACCAGCACGTAGTTGATGTTGGCGAAGTCGGCCGCGGGGTTGATGTAGCAACTCTTCACGACGGCGTTGGGATCGTTGGAGACGCTATCGATCTGCCCGATCAGCAATGCGGGCGGATAGGGCGAGCGGGCGTCCGTGCCCGGGATCGACTCGCCCGCAGTCACGACTTCGGCTCCCTTGTCTAGAGTTTGCGAAGCGTCGACGTCTGCCATGAGCAAGATCCCGCCGACCTGGCCTCTGATCGTGCCGATCGCCGAGGATTGCACTTCCTTGCCTACGACCACACTTGCGGGGTCGTTGAGCAGGAGCACCTGTGACACGGTCCCCCCAACCGACTGGACCATGCCGACAAGCGCTCCGCCGGCTGTGATCACGACCTGGTTGACCTCGACGCCATCGTCGCTGCCCTTGTCCAGGATGAAAGTGCGCGCCCGAACGCCCGAAAGGTCGCGGATGATCACTCGCGCTGGCGTGCTCGCATAAGCCAGCGACTGCTGTGCCTCGGAGATCTTCGTCCAGTCGATGTTGAGCTGGGAGATGGCGGGCATACGGGCTAGCTCTTCCTGAAGTTTCTCGTTCTCCTGGCGGAGCTGGTCGTTCTCGGTCCGAAGCCTGTCGATCTGAGTGAACGCCGACCAATAAGAGCCCAGGGTGTCGGCCGTCTGGTTCAGCCATATCACCGGTGGCTGCATCGCGTAGTTGAAGCCCGACTCGACGTCGCTCGCGGCGCTCGTTCCGGACGTGCCCATCAGGACCACGCTTATGGCGAAAAGGATGCCGAAGGCGGTCCACTGCCTGCGTGCCCGGCGTTTGACGGGTCGGGGAGCGTTCATGCTGACCGGGAGCGCGAGTCTATCGAGGCGGGCGGGCGTACGTGTCCGCCACCAGGACGTTTTGCATCACGTCGAGCGACTCGAGGACCACGCCGGTACCTCGGACCACGCAGGTCAGCGGGTCGTTGGCGACATGGACGGGCATCTGAGTTGCCTCCGAGATGCGCCGATCGAGTCCGGCCAGGAGCGCTCCGCCACCGGCGAGCACGATGCCCTGGTCCATGATGTCGGCGACGAGCTCGGGGGGCGTCTCCTCGATCGTGTCCCTGACCGTTTCGACGATGAGCGCGACGGAGGGCTCGATCGCCTCGCGAATCTGCTCCGCCCCCACCTCGACGCTGCGAGGCAGGCCGGTCAGCAGATCGCGGCCGCGGAGGGTGACACGCTGCGCGTCCCAATCGCCGGGCGCCGCCGATCCGATGGCGATCTTGATGTCTTCGGCGGTCCGCTCGCCCAGGAAGAGGTTGTACTCGCGACGGGCATAGGCAACGATGTCCACGTCCATCTCATCGCCACCGACGCGGATGCTGCGACTCACGACGATCCCGCCGAGGCTGATGACGGCGACTTCCGTGGTTCCGCCGCCGATGTCGACGATCAGGCTGCCAGTCGGCTCGGCCACCGGCAGGCCGGCCCCGATTGCCGCAGCCATGGGCTCTTCGATCAACCCGGCCCAGCGCGCGCCGGCATTCATAGCCGCGTCGCGGACCGCTCGCTTTTCCACTTCGGTCACGCCCGAGGGAATCCCCAGCAGCATCCGAGGGCGTGGGACCATCCCTACGCGGTCGTGCACCTTGCGAACGAAGTAGGCGATCATCTCCTGGGTGACGTCGAAGTCGCTGATGACGCCATCGCGCAGGGGCCGCACCGCGGTGATGCTCGCGGGAGTTCTGCCGAGCATCCGCTTGGCCTCGGCGCCGACTGCGAGGACACGTTTGGTCCTGGTGTCGATCGCGACGACGCTCGGCTCGCTGATGACGATTCCGCGGTCACGGACCGTCACGAGCGTGTTGGCTGTGCCTAGGTCGATCCCGATGTCTCGTGAAAAGAAGCCGAGCAGGGCATGAATGCCGAACATGATGCGAGGAGGTTCCTTCCTCGTGATGACTATCCCGCGCTGGGGAGTGGGAAGACGGGTCTGGGTAATCCGAGCAACCGGGCGGGCTTGTCGCTCCGGCGCCCCGATGGTTGGTCCCCTTCTTTCCGCAGGGACGGTCCAGCGGGCCGCACCGGCCCGGAAAGCGCCAGCAGTATACCCGGCCGCTGCCCAGGCGGCCCCGTCCGTTTGCTGGAACGCCTCTCGAAGACGCGCGGCGGCTACTCAGGAGTTGCGGTCGAAGGCCACTCCTCGATCCCGGAGTGACACGAAGCCGTCGCCCGCGACGATGAGATGGTCGAGCAGCTGGATGTCCAGGAGCCTGCCGGCGGCCAGAGCCTCCGCGGTCAGGCGCAGGTCGTCGGGACTCGGGGTCGTGTCACCCGAAGGATGATTGTGGATGAGGATCACACCCGTAGCGTTGAGCCGGACCGCGTCTCGGAAGAGCTCCGCGATACGGACCAGGCTCGACGACACGTTGCCCTGATACACGGTCACCAGACGAAGGACGACGTTGCGCGTGTTCAGCAGCACCACGCGCAACTCCTCCCGCTCCAGATAACCCATGAGCGGGACCATCCTCTCTCCCACGTCGCGTGGGGAGCGAACGGTCCAGCGGCCCGCGGGCCAGTCGGCTACGACCCGCCTTCCCAGCTCGAAGGCGACCGCCAGTTGGGCCGCCCGGACCGGACCCACGCCCGGCACGGCCTCCAGCTCAACGTCCGTGGCGCGGGCCAGCCCGATCAGGCTTTGGTGGCGTCGCAGGGCGTCCGATGCGGCGTCGACTGCGCTCGTGCCATGGATGCCCGAGCCCCACAGCACCCCGATCAGCTCGACGACGCTGAGCGCCGCTGCACCGTGGGCCGCAAGGCGTTCTCTCGGACGCTCCGCTGAGAGTGCCGACTCCAGGTCCGCGGTCGTACCTTCGGCGGCTCGACGGCCGAGCTCGACTTGCCGGCCGGCGCTGGGGCCGGGGCCGGGGCCGCGACCGCGGGCGGCCGGGGACTCCGCGTGTTCCTGGGGAGTTCTGCTCGTCTGCCGCACCGGTAAGCTCTGGGTCCATCTTGCAGGGGTCGCCATCGGTAATCGCCCCCGGAGCCGGACGACGGAAGCCCGCCGATTCCTCCCGCCGTCCGACAACCGGGAACGAGGAGGAGACTACGCGGCGCCGCTTATCGGCCGACCAACCGCGGCTTCACTGCGGCTTTACGAGACGGCGCTCGCCGCGAGCCAGGCAATGATCACGAGCGATCCGTTGTAGGCGGAATGGAGCGCGCCCGAGGCGAAGATCGAGCGCCGCCGGACGTACAGCCAGGCAAGCGCGATCGAGACCGGGACACGGCCTCCGAAGGCGACGAGAGCCACTCTGAGGGCGGTGCCGGCATCGCCCACATCGACGTTGATGACGTGGATGAAGGCGAAGAAGAGGCCAGCCTGCAGAATGGCGCGGTGCCGCTTCAACGACCGCGCCCAGGCGTTCGTGGCGAACCCGCGGAAGAAGATCTCCTCGCCGATCGGGGCGACCACGGCAACCGCGATCAAGGCATAGAGGCGATCCAGGAGGCTCGTCGCAGCCGGAACCGGTGACGACGGCGCGAGGTCGTCGCTCGTCAGCCCGAGCACCGTCATGAGCACGGCGAGCAGCAGAATCGTGGCGACGATCACCGGGATCAGCAGCAGGAGCGCCCATCCGACGTCCTTGAGGAGCCGCTCTCCGGCGTGCGTGGCATTCAGGCGATCCTCGTCGCTGATCGGTCCGAATTGCCCGATCGATACGTCGTCCGGGCCCGCGGCCAGCAGCCTCGGTCGGACGACGTCATGCCAGGACAGGGCCCCGGTGCGGACCACGAGGAAGTGGACCATCGCCACATACCCAATCAGGTATACGAGCAGCCCCAACAGCGACCCGCCCGCCGACTCGACGTCGATCCCGAGGTGGGAGAGGACAGTTCGCAGTGGCAGTCCGCTCAGAAGCAGGATGAGGGCCGCGGTCACGAGGAACGGGGATGGGCCGAAGTAGTCCTGCCAACCGTCGGCCCGCCGCTGCAGCGCTTGGGCAGCAGCAGCGGCAATCAGGCCGGCGGCCAGCGACATGATCGTGACCTCGACGATCGCCAGGCCGACGAGAGACGGAAGCCCGAGCTTGACGCCCGCCGTTGCGGCCGCGATCAACGCGATCAGAGCCGCGAGGCCGGCTATCGTCAGGATCCAGCCCGCAGCGTAGAGCCTGGGTGCGGCCCTACCCGCGAGACTGAAGGTCGATCGACCGGCGATCGGGTGGCGCAGTCTCGGCTCCAGCACGTCGGGCGGAGGAGCTACGACGGGCGCAGGCCACCACGGAGCGGGTCCCCACGCTGGCTGCGGCGGTCCCCACGCTGGCTGCGGCGGTCCCCACGCTGGCTGCGGCGGTCCCCACGCTGGCTGCGGCGGTCCCCACGCTGGCGGCGGAGGAGGTCCCCAGGAAGCTGGCGGCGGTCCCCAAGCTGGCGGCGGTCCCCAAGCGGGAGCTGGCGGCGGTCCCCAGGGAGCCGGCGGAGCAACGGGAAGGGGTGCCTCGGGCGACGGAGTGCCAGCCTCGCCCATCGGGGTGCCGGCCTTGCCGTCGGTCACAGGCGGGTCGTCGGCCATATCCCGGGGCGTTTCGAGTCAGGGCCGGTTGTTCAGCGCCCGACTGCGGGTCTGCTCGAGGTCCCTCCGGCGGGGCGGGAAGACGCGGGCGCGGGAGTCTTGATGTGAGGCGCTGGGGCCGAGGCGGCAACCGGCACGGGCGCCCGTGCTACGGCGGCAACATCCGCCGCCGGCCTCTCGAAGTCCTTTCCGCACCATGCGCACAGAGACCAATCAAGACCGACCAGCCGCTCGCAGTTGGGGCACACACGGTTCAGGCGAGTGCGGCACCAGGGGCAGATGATCCAGTCCTCGTTTACCCGGCGATCGCAACTTCGGCAAGTCTTGACCGACTCGACCTCGGCGAGGAGAGCCTCTTCGGCCAGGTTGCGCTCGTAGACTTCGCCCAATCGCTCTGCCGGCCGGACGATCCGATAGACCAGCACCCCGAACACGAAGAGGAACGGGGAGAAGAGGATGATCAGGCCGGCGGCCAGATAGGGAAGGACGGGGATCTCCGTCCGATCGTGCATGTCGCGGAAGGCCCAGAAGGCTGCCGCCAACCAGACGACGCTCAGGTAGACGAAGATAGCGATGCCGAGCAGCTGAACGATCTCGCTCGAGAAGAACGAGTTGAGCGCATCGCCGATCGGTCCAGTGATGTCCATTCGTGCTGTCCGTTCTCCAGATTCGGCCTTCGCGACCGTTCGATATTGCCGCGGACGGGTTCGCGCAGTGTATCAGGGCGGGAGTTGGCCGCCGACAACCCCCGCCCTCTGACGCCCGTGGGCTCCTCCCGGTTACGCGTCCGAGTTGTCCGCGGCCTCGCGACCCCGAGCCAGGCCCAGTGCGGCAGCGACCTCGTGCGTGAATGCGGCGCTTCGCCAGGCGGAGGTCACCCCGGATAGTGCCAGCGACACGAGCCAGGCCGCGACCAGGGCCACCACGGCCAGCAGGAAGGCGACCGGCCGGAAATCCCTGGTGGTCGAGAACGCCCCGACGCCCAGAGTCTCGGCTATTGGCTTCTCCGCCCGCGTCGCGATGGTGACCCAGTCGAATGCCCGGGCGGTCACCAGAAACGTCGCGACCGTCGCGATGCCACTCGCTAGAAGGGAAGTGGCAACGGTGAGCAGCGTCCAGATCGGTCTGCGTACGACTTCAGCCAGTGCGCCGCCGATCGCCCGCCAGACCGAGTCGCTGGTCAGGATCAACCGCCGCGCGGCGATGGCCGCGATCGTCTCGCATGCCAGCCAGGTGGCGACCACGACCGCGACGGCGTCAGTCGCGTCGTCGATGACCCGGAGTGGCAGCGATACCGCTACGTCGGACGGAGTGATCAGCTCGCTGTACGTGGCCGTGTAGATCCGACCGCCTGCCCAGACGAGAGCGATCGCGAGTGGCACCAGGCAAGCGAGACGGAGCGCGGCCAATCGGAGAACGAGCCAAGGGCCGGCAACCGGCCCAGCGCTGGCCAGGTCGCCATCGTCGACTTCCAGCGCCGCTCGGACAAGCCAGACGTCGACCAGCGAGCCGATGAGCGCCGACAGCACGAGCCATGTCACGGTCGCAACGGCGCCCACAGCCAAGACCTCGACGAACCACGGCGTGAGGTCGCCTGAGAGCGTGAAGGCATGGACTCCCGTCGCCCCGGCGATGCCGATGACGGAGGGCAGGACGACGCTGGGCAGCAGCAACAGAACCAACCCGCCTCGAACCAGGAACCCCGCCAGGGCGATTGTCGGCACATCCAAACCGCCCAAACCGAAGGCCAGGGCAAGTCGCATTCGGCCGAGCCAGCTCGGAGCGGTCACGGTCCGGCTAGCTCAGGCGCCGTTCGAGTTCGCAGCGCACCGGCTCCCGGGCCGATCAGGACGCGGACGGCGCGGGAGTTCCGACCACCTGCGCGAGCTGGGCCAGGAGCTGCCCGACGATATCCATCTCCCTTTGGTATGTGGCGAGGTCCTTCTTCCCGAGGGCATCCTGGGCGGCCGCGTAGTGCTGGCTGGCTTCCGAGATCAGCTGCTGAGCGCTGGTGCTGAGCGGCGTGCTCGAGGGGTTCGGCGTCGCGGTCACGCCCGGTGTAGCCGTGGGTGTCGGGGTTGCGCCTGGGGTCGGCGATGGCGAGCCCCCCGGCGAGGGCGAGCTTCCCGGGTTTGCCGCCTCAGCCGCGTATAGCTGAGTCAGGGCATCCTGCAACGTGGTGCCCCACACGATCGTGCTTCCGTTCGTGACCACGACCTTCTGGAAGGCGGGCAGGGCATTCGATGACGCGGCAAGGTATACGGGCTCGACGTACAGCAGCGAGTTCTTTAGCGGGATCACCAGCAGATTGCCCAGCGTGACCTTGCTGCCGTTCGTGTTCCAGAGCGTTATCTGCTGGCTGATCGTGGGTGTCGAGGCTATCAACGATTCCATTTGCACGGGGCCGTAGACGTTCGTCGCTCGCGGGAAGTCGAAGACGCTGACCTGCCCGTAGGTAGCCGGGTCCATGTGGGCCGCGACCCACGCGATCATGTTGTTTCGGCCGTTCAGGACGATGGGCTGGAGCAGGACGAACTCAGGGTTGGCATCCCCCGGGACGCGCATCTGCACGTAGTAGGGCTCGAGCGGCAGCTGCGTCGGACCGCCATTCGAGCCCGTGTTGGTGGGAACGTGCCACAAGTCGTTGCCCTGGAAGAACACGCCCGGATCCGTGACGTGGTAGTTCGCGAACTGGGCCGTCTGGGCGTTGAACATGTCGACGGGGTAGCGCAGGTGGGGCTTGAGATCGGAGGGCATGTCGGCCATCGGCTTGAAGACGCCGGGGAATACTCCCTGCCAGGCCTGGATTATCGGGTCGGTGGGATCGGAGACGTAGAAGCTCATGGTGCCGTCGTAGGCGTCCATGACCACCTTGACGCTATTTCGGATGTAGTTGAACGGGTCGCCGGCGAGCCCGCTGGCGCTCGCATCTGCGCCTGGACTGAAGGAGTTGGCATCAGGGAAGGCGGCGCTGGTCGTATATCCGTCCAGGATGTAGTCCAGGCGCCCCTGGGAGTTCACGACGAGGTAGGGATCCTTGTCGAAGCGCAGGAACGGTGCGATCGCCTGTGCTCGTTCCTGGATGGAACGATTCATGAGCAACTGGCTGTTGTTGTTGATCTGGTCGCTGATCAGCAGGTTGACGTCGCCGAACCGAGCCGCGAAGAGCAGCCGGGTGAGTGTGCTATCGAGCTTGATCCCGGTGTTGCCGGTCCAGTTGTTGTACTTGTCGCCGCTGGAGTTGTTCTGCGACGGGTAGTCGAACTCCTGGCTTTGCGCGCCGACGATCGAATACACCGTGGATTGCGTGCCGAAGTAGATGCGCGGCTCGCTGATGGTTGGGGCGCCCTTGACCGACACCGGCGGAAGGTCCTTGATGAACAGGTTGGGCTGGCCGGCGGGAGCCACGACTTCGTTGACCGGCACCATCACCAACCCGACGCCGTGGGTGTAGGTGATGTGGAGGTTGACCCAGCTCGGGGTTCCGTTGTTGGAGCTGGCCGCTTTGGTCGGGTCCAGCTCGCGGCCGGCGATCATGACCTGGCGTACGCACGGCGCGGTGGCAGGCGCGCAGCTCGCAGCATCCGTGAAGGTGTATCTGTCGGTGGTGACGTCCGGGAAGCTGTAGTACTGGCGGATTAGGTTGAGGCCGTCCAGCGTCTGGCCGAGCGGGCCGGCGTCCCAGAGTCGCATGTTCTGGATGGTGGCAGCCTCGCCCTCCACGTCAGCCTGGCTAACGGTGGAGTTGGGCGTGTAGGTGACCGCCTGGGATCCAGCCCCATTCCAGGTCGTCAGCCCGAAGGCGAGCCGCGTCATGTTGATGTTGTTGGAGATGTATGGCGTCTCGAGCGACTGCTGGTTAGGCTCCACGACATAGCGCTGCATCAGCTGCGGGTACGCAACGTCGAGAACGACGTAGGCGCTCATCCAGAACATGACGGTCAGGATCAGCGGGATTCGCCAGCGGGTGTAGGCGAACCCGAGGATGAATGCGCCGGCAAAGCCGGCGACGACCGTCATGGCGTTGAATGCCAGGAACTTCGCATTGGCGTCGGCGTAGCTCACGCCCGTAAAGAGCGTGCTCTGGCTGCTGTAAACGAGCTCGAAGCGGTCCAGCTGGTAGCCGAGCGCAATCGACCACAGGTACAGCATCGCCAGGATGCCCAAATGGACTCGGGCGGGGGTCGACATCGGGGCTCCCGAGACAACCGCAACGATGTACCGAATACCCACAACGACGATCGACACCAGAAGAACGGTGTTTACATAAGACTGCAAGAGTCGAAAGAACGGCAGCTGGAAAACGTAGAAGCCGATGTTCTTGCCGAAGGTCGGGTCGTTCTGCTGGAACGGAACCTGATGCGCGTAGAGCTGGATCGTGGCCCAGCCGCTCGACAGCAGGCCACCGAGGCCCAACGCGACGAGGATGCCGATCGCGAGCATCGTCCAGAAGACGGGCCGGCTGAGATCGGGCACCTCGACGGAAGTCGTGTTTGCACCGGGGCGCTTGGGCTGGCCTCCGAATGGCCCGCTACCGAAGCCGCCGCCGCTGGCGCCGGTGTAGCGGTCCAGGTTGAAGCGGTCCAGGAAGTCGTCGAACGAGAACCGTCGTAGCTGGCCCTTCGGTATCAGCCGACCCGCCAACCAGACGTTGAACCACACGGCTGCGAACGCCGCGACCGCTCCCAGGACGAACAGGCCGAGCTGCGACCAGATCCGCGTCCAGAAGACGCCGGCATAGCCGATGCTCTGATACCAGATGGCGTCGGTGGTGAGCCGGATCCCGACCGTGAAGAAGGTGGTGATCAGCGAAAAGGCGACAACGATCGCGATGAACAGGACGACCCAGCGCCGCGAGATCGTGATCTGCGGAAAATCGCTGCCTGGGCCCACAGGTTGGGTCCGCCGGCCGCCTCCGAAGCTGCCGCGGGAAAATGGACGCGGGGCCTCGTCCTGGTCCTCGGGATCGCCGTCGGATCCCGAGCTGCTCCGGTTCGTGTCCACGGTTTCGTCCTCTCTCGCTTTGCGGTCCGAAGTCTCGTCACCGGCGTGGGTTTCCCCGTCGGACTCTTCGTTCGAACCGTTTTCCCCGGCATCGTCGGGGCCATTCTGGGCGGCCCGGCGACGACGCAACTCATCCATGAATTCGTCGAAAGCGTCGCGCATACGCCGAGTCTAGCGGCCCGCCAGCTTTTCGCGGTGCAGAGCGTCGGCAGAGCTCTGTTTCGGCAGGGCCCCGCCGGCCTTCCGCCTCGCCCGACCCTCAGTACGAGAGGCGCGTGACGGCCTCGCGAAAAGCCTCGAGGACCGTCTGGGCCAGCTCGTTGTCACGCATCGTCAGCACGCGTGCCGGCTCGAATCGGAAGCCCGCGAGTATCGCGAGTGGAGCCTCCCACGGCCTGGTTTCGTCTGCCGGCGGCTGACCGAGTCGGACGCGGAGTTGCTGCCTGCCGCCCTCCTCGAGGATCAGACCGGAGAGGGCGCCGGCAAGGCCCGGGCCGAGTCTGAGCAGGGGTGAGCCGGGTGGGATCCCGGTCGCCGGGGCCAGCTCGCGGAACTCGACGAGACCCCCGCCAATCTCACACCAGAGCAACGTCACCCACCAACCATCGGCGATGGTCTGCGGCTGAGCGATGCCGAGGAGCCTGTCCTCGCCGGGGCGGAGCGGGATCTCACGGAGAAACGATGGACCGGGGGCGGGGAGCCTGGCGACCTGATCGGGCATCTCGTGAGCATATCGGGGACGGCCCGTAGGCGGTTGGGACCGCCGAGATCGCTACGGCGTGGGGCGGCGGGTGCGACGGGACCGAGCCGGCGGAGTCGCCGGGGGCACTTCGGCCGCTGCCGGAGCCGGGCCCTCTCCGGGAGCTTCGGGCAGCGGGGCCGGTTCGGCCTCGACTGCCGGTTCGGCCTCGACTGCAGGTTCGAGCGCCTCCGGGGCCACCTCGCCCCTCGCGGCCGCGGCGATCTCACGGTCGATCCTCGCCATCTCGGCTCGGATTTCGGGGCTCGGCGGTCGATATGCGTCCTCGCTCGTTGGCTCGACGTCCGGCTTCGCCTCTTCGGGGCCTTTCCCGAGCGCGCGCCGCAGGAACGACTTGCGCTTCCGCTTTGTCTCGGTGCGCGCGGAATACTCGACGAGCTCGGGCGAGACCCGGGTCAAGCCGGATATCGGCATGCTGTCGACGCCGAGTCCCGAATCCACGGTCGCCTGGCACTCGGGGCATGTTGTGGCGCTGGCGGGGATTCTGGCCGAGCACCACGGGCAGATGAGATCGGCGGCGTCGGCGACATCCGTGCCTGCCTCGGCCAAGGTCTCCGCGGGTTTCCGAATCGGGACTGCTGCCGCTGTCGGATTGGCCGCCACGGCCGGAGCGGTCGCCGCCACGGCCAGCGCCGACGGCGCAACGGCGAGGGATCCACCCTGCTCCACCGGCTCGGCCCGCTCAACCGGCTCGGCCCGCTCAACCGGCTCGGCCCGCTCCACCGGCTCGGCCCGCTCAACCGGCTCGGCCCGCTCAACCGGCTCGGCCCG
>OCZT010006560.1_pt1 | contig 11510 bp, 21 predicted proteins | sample 1539031 | NCBI WGS metagenome assembly OCZT01 (sample SAMEA3539308, study PRJEB22396) | soil metagenome | biome: tundra; feature: field; material: soil | place: USA | collected 2010-05 | depth 0.15 m
CGCCCCCGGGGGGCTGCCAGCGCCAGACGGTGGCGATCAGTTCGAGGGAGATCACTTCGGTGGATCCTCCTGTCGGGGATAGCAGCGCGGACAGAGCTGGGTACTCAGCGGGTAGACCAGGTTGCACCCCGCGCAGCGAAGTCGCCTGGGCTTGCGAGGCATGGGCGGCATCCGGTCTTCCGGCAAGCTGTGGGTCTTGACCTCGATGACATTGGTATAGTCAGCGATCATCGCTCCCTTGCGTCCCATTCGATCCTCCTCACGACAACGTGTACTCCTGGCTTGTCACCCCACACCTTGCTGATGTGTTGCGACACGATCAGCGCGTCATCGATCCACACCACGCCGGTCAGCGCGTCTTCGGCGGCGCGCCAAAGCTTGGTCGCGTCAGGCTTTTTCGCTGGCCATCTCGGCGCGTTGTCACGAAGGACGTGCACGAAGCGACCGACCCTGAAATGCGACCGAGGCCGGAGAATGTGAAACTCGGCCCACACCTCGATGGGGTCGACAATCAGGCCGCACCCGCGAAACGCCACGGCGGCGAACTGGCTGACCCGAGCACGCCAGTCTTTGTTTCCCTTCGCATCGTCCATCACGATCACCTTGCCGGTGATCGCATGGGCAAACGCCCGCTTCGATCCACCCGGCACGGCCTTCCCAGGCACCCAGAGGTCAAGCAGCGGCGGTGATTCGAGAGCCACGGTAGCCATCAGGAATCCTCCCTCTGGGGGCAGACAACCGAGAGGCCGTCGGAGTCGGAGTCGTATTTCGTGCAGCCATCGGGCAGGCGCTCGACACCCACCCAGATCGTGAGCACGACGCCCACACAGGCACCGATCACGAAGGCAACGAAGGTCAGCACGGGACCTCCTCCGGCTCGGGCGGTAGATTGGACGTCCTGACCCCTGTGGACGCCTTGGCGCCCCGTTGGCGGCGTTTCTTGCCGCCCTCCGGCGGCGCGGGCTCCGGGGTCGGCTCCGGCCCGTTGGCTTCATCACCGCCGATCGTCCCCGTGCCGTTGCAAGCCAGGCAGACCCCGTTGAGGGTGTCGAGGTCAGCCCCGGTGCCATCGCACGCGGTGCACTGGTCACTGCTGACGGCCACCGGGGGCGAGGTGACGACCACGCCGTCAGTCGACTCGACGGGATGGGTCGCCCAGAACACGAGCAGCGCCTCGTCGATCTTGTCGGCCTTGGCCTGCCCGATGCCGAGCACGTCCGTGATCTGGTGATCCTCGGTGTAGTCAGCCATGGCCCCGACGGTCGCAAGTCCGGCCTCCTCGAGCGCGGTCACGATCCCGTCGGGGAGACCCAGTTCGGCCACCGGGTGAGACCGCCAGGGCTCGGGCTCGACGACGGCGTCGGCCGGGCGGTCGAACAGGGGTAGCTCTTCCTGTGTCGCGAGGCACAGGCGCTGGAGCCGGGTCAGAGCCGCTTCCCAGGTCTTCTTGGCGTCGGAGGCGGCTTCCTTCCGCACGAGGTATTCGCGCTCGTCCACGCCAGCCTCGCGGGCCGCGGCGCGAATTTCGGCCAGCTCGCGCTCGGCGGGGGACAGCGGTTCCGGGGTGGCCGGGGTCGGCAATGTGACGGCGGGAGCCGTAGCGTCACATTCCTGTTCCGGGGTAGTGTCGTCGTTCATCGGCGGGGGTCTCCTTCGTGTGCGGCTTGCAGTAGGGTCAGCAGACGCCGGCCCTCAACTCGAGCCAGGATCAGGGACACTTGCAGCGCGGCCAGGCGGCGGACGTCACCGTCGGGACGGCGCGGATCCATCAGGACAGCTTGCAGCCGCCGGAGCGCGGCACGGTCGGAGCGGTGCATGGTGTGGCCTCTTGGGTCTTCACTTCGGTCCACTCCGTATCACCTTCTTGGCAAAACCAGCGGACGTCTGGCGGTGTCTTGCGGCCCACCGCGAGGGTCGGACGGCCACCAGGCGAGAGAGCCCAGAGGGGGCGAGCTACAAGATCGTGGGTTCCGGCATGCCCTCTGGAACCCGCGCGGACTCGTTTTGAACCCATGTCTCGAAGTCCTTCCCAAGCTCGAAGGATTCAATCTCCTCGTGACTCAACATCGCCCGCTCAGCAGGGGTCAGTGCGTAGCAGGTCACGAGGGCAAGAGCCCCTGCAGCGCCAGACCCAGGAAGGGAAGAACCGTGGGCGGCGTAGAGCTTCAGTTGACGGATGATGTCGGAGACCGGGACGGGCGTGACCTTGACCTCAACGATGACACGGACACTGCCAGCATTGGTCAAGGTTCTCGGCTTCATCTCAGTGTGGGCAGGGACCGCCACAAATAATGAGATCCGGAAAGACCCATCGGTTGATTCACGGCATTCTGGAAAATCCACCTCCTCCACCCACGACAAATCCTCTTGCCAGAAGCCTCGGATCAAGAGGTCGACGAATCCGATCGTCGTCGCGTACTTCCCTTCGCCCTTGGTCAGGTGAACCTCGAAGCCGAATGACCCGAAGAAAACGCCCGACGATTGGATCATCCGCTCCACCGTTTGCGCCTTTCTCACTCCACAGGAGAACACGCACGCGTCCAGGCTGAACATCTTCTTTCTGGTTCCGGCCTTGCTCAGATCGCCGAAGATCGCTTCGAGGATCTTCTGTGCGACCTCGGGCCGGGCTAAGTACTGACAGGCCAGATCGTGTCGCCTGTCTTTACGGTCGGGATCGACCAGGATCTGAGAGACAAGGGTTCTGTCGTGCGCGTGCATGGTGTGATCCTCAGCGGTGGTGAACTTCATCGGGTTCCTCTCCGATCCTCTTACATTTGTCTTACCCCACCCCTCCAACACACACACACTCATGAGTGTGTTGAGGGGGAGGGGGTCTTGTACGAATCCCTTGTACGGATCTTCCTATGGCTTGATTCGTACACGTACATCTCGTACATCTCCAGGCTTACCCAGCTTTTGTCTCTGTACGAATCCGGTCATAGGCAGATCCGTACAAGAGATCCGTACAAGACTCAGAACACGGGGGCCCCTCTTCCGTTATCCGGTCCCACGAGCGACCAGAACTTGTAATTGCGGAGCCCATCGGCGACCTCCTCGACCCCCAGGCCGTCCCGTGCCGCGTACAGGGTCGTGGGTGAGAACTCGGCGACCTCGGCTGCGTCCCGGACCTCCTTGACGCGGTGCCGCTGGCCGTCGGCCAGAAGCCCTCTCAGCCACACCATGCACTCGTTGAGCTTCTTGGGGATCCTGCCGTCCTGCACACCTGCCCGGCGCTTCCCGGGGTCGGGGGCCTCGGGTGGGGCGTCGTCGTACTCATTGCCGCCGTCGCCCATCGTCACCCCGAGGGGAGCAGGGCGGATCGCCTTCGACTTCGAGACCCAGAGTCGCCGCCGGTTCGGTTGGGTGTCCGGGTCAGGACAGGCCATGTGCACCACCACCCGGACCTTCTCTACGGCGCGGCGCCCGAGCACCTTGCCTTCGACGTTCAGGTGCGTCGTGCAGAGGATCGTGGTCCGGAGTCGGCTGGCGATCTCCTGGAGCGGCTTGTACTGCCGCTTGGCGTCGCTGGAGTCCTGTGACTTGTAGTCAGCCGTGTTGGTGATCGTGTCGATCACCGTGAGCACGGGACGCACGCGAGCGATGCGGGCTTCCAGGTCGGCCAGCTCCTCTTCCGTTTGGAGGCTCGTGCCGGCAAACGGGTCGGCGATGGTCGCGTTGAGTATGACCAGGTCGTCGGGAATCCCGAACTCGGCCGGGATGGTGGCGATCTCCTGCCACTGGTTGTCCGCTGCGACCCAAAGAAAGCGCGAGTCACGGGGCAGGTCAATCGGGCTGCCGTCGGGCCAGCACAAGCCAAGGTGGATGCGCCGGTGCAGGTCGAAGCAGAACCGCGTCTTGCCGATGCCGCCCTCGGCCGCCAGTAACACCAGTTCCCCGGGGGGAATCCAGCCGGTCCAGATCCACGGCTGAGTGGCGATCACGAGGCGGATGTCCGCTGCGGTCGCGTCCCGGTTGGGATCTTCCACGGGCTCGGCCACGGCGGCCTGGGTCGACCACACGGCCGCGTCCACGGCCAGCCGGCCCAGCTCGTCGAGGTCGTGACCCAGGTCGAGCCAGTCGCTCACGTCGCCCTTTGGGGGAAGTTCAGGGAGGGTCAGGAGCTTGACGACCCGCGCCACGGGGAGCAGATAGTCGAGCACCTTCCGCGCGTGGTTCCGGCCGCCGGGATCGTTGTCGGGGATCACGTAGCACTCGCGCCCGGCGAAGTGCTCGAGGAAGCGGGGCCATGTCAGGTCGGTCGATTGAGCCCCTTGGTGGTTCGTCGTGGCGATCAGGCCCAGCGACTCGAGCCGGTCGGCATCCTTCTCCCCTTCGACGATCCATACGGGATCTTCAGCCGGATTGGAGGCGAGCAGCTGGGGGAGCCGGTAGGGCAACGGGGCGACGCCGTCCATGCAGCCAGAGCCGTACTGCCAGCCACCGTGGCCGTCCGGGGGATGTTGACTGAACGTCTTCTTGCCGTTGGGTAGGCGCTTTCGGAACACCGCGTACCGCACGGCCCCCGTGGTGTCGCGGTACTCGTATAGTGCCTCCCGGATCGCGCCGCCTTTGCCCACTGGCCTAGAGGGAAGCTCGACACCAGCCCGCGCCGCGTAGAACTTCACGACGTCGATCCACCGTCCGTACTGGCCATGCTTGAGCGCGAAGTCGAACAGGTGGAGCGTCTCACCTTCGCCACCGGAGTCGTGGTAGACCCCGGTGCGGGGGTTGACGAACGCGCTGGGGACGTCGTCCTTACGTCCCAGCGCGTGGCATTCCCTCAGGCCCTTGGAGTTGACCTCCGGCCGGGAGAACTCGACGCCGAGCCGCTCGAACTCCAACGCGACGTCGAGCCCCGCGAGGATGTCCGCCTTGGCCACCGCCCAGTCGACGGGGGCTGTGGTAACGTGGTTGATCGGATCGGCTGTGAACAGCACGTCGGAGCCTCAAATCAGAAGGGGATGTTTTCCTCGTCATTCGGGTCGTTGTTGCAGTTCGTCGCTCCGATCCCAGCCCTGACCGGCTGTTTTTCCGACCGCTTGCCCCCCGCGAACTTCGGGGCGCGGTCGGAGAGGTCAGTGGAGCGTGCCACCGCCCACGCCGCCCACGAGGGGCAGAGTTTCTCGTCAGGGGCACCTTCCCAACTGATGGAGTCGAGCACCTGTTCCGGCTTGACCAGGTCGTCCTCGACTGGGTCGTACCGCGAGACGTTCACGACATTGATGTACTTCCTGTCGTCGCTCAGCTCGATGTCGAGCCATGCCGCCTTGCCGAGCCATTCACACGACTCTGAGCTACCCCCCTCGGGGATGTCGACGCCGTGCGCCGCGAGGGTCTTACGGAGCTTCGAGTTTTCGCCCCGCACGGTGGCCCCGAAGCTCGCGGTTACGGTGTGGACGAAGTTCTTGGAGTCGATCGACGGGCCCTTGCGCTTGTGAAGCTCCCAGCGGAGCATCACCTGGGGTCGCGGCGCGTACTGGCCGTTGCCGGGCTGGATGCCGACGAAGGAGAAACCGACGAGGATTCCCAGGTACTTCCCGGGTTCGGGCTTTTCGTAGCTACCGCCGTCGGACGTGGGGGTGTTGTCGAACTTCATGGCGTCAATCTCCGTTGGGGAAAGCGGGCGTGGCAGCGGCGACGGGCGCCGGCCTGCCCTTGAGCCTGTAGCACTCGGCCTTGACGTGTTCCCGGGCCGTTTCTTGGAGGGTGTTGACGGAAGCGGCTGGGTCGTCTGTTGAGTCGAGGTCGGCCCACAAGGTGATTCCCAGCGTGGCCGAGTTGTAATCGCCGAGATTCAGCTTGCGCTGGTACTCGACAGAGACGGTCTTGATCCTCATCGCGGCATTTCCAGCAGGCTTGCGCGGCTCATCGTGTTGACGCGGATGGGATACCCCTTCGTGTCGTGGTACTCCACCCAGGCCACCCAGCGCGGGCCGACGAACCGGGCGCGGCTGAACTGGGTGATCGCGTAGACGTCGCTCTCGGCATCGGCGAGGCGCTGGGCGTTCCACCTGTCCCGCCAGTCGCGGAGGTAGGCGGTGTGGGCCGCGAGGTAGGTGTCGACGGCGGACACCAGCTCGGGCCATGCCGCGGTGAGGGGCCACTCCTTGGCCACCCAGGCGTTGCTGTGCAGGTCCATTGACCTTGGGTTAGCAGGGGTGTAGGATTCGGTCGTAACACGCACGTTACACCTCCAAGGAGCCGCTCCGATGTCACTCGGGGCGGCTCTTTTGTTACCGTCGCTTGGTCTCGTAAGAGGGGGTGATTCCCGCGGCCTGCTCCAGGTCGTAGAGCCGCGCGGCCGTCTCGCGATGTTCCGCCTGCTGCTTTGCCCCGTTGGCTTCCACCTCCTCGTAGAGCAGGCAGAACATGGATTGCAGGTCCGCGAGATCCTGTCGGAGGAAGCAGCTTCGGACCCATGTCGTAAGGAGGCAACCTGCGAGGATGCAGATGGCGTAATCCGAGAAGGACAGCTGATCGAGGTACGCGAGCATCAGGCGACCTCATCGATTTCCACGAAGTCGATCGGGGGAGCGTTGTCGAGGTCGGCGCCGTCGGGCTCGATCTCGATCGTGGGCGGGGGCACGTCGGGGTTGACTGACCACCTGGCCTCCGACCTCGGGTCGTCCTCGTGGGAGATCACCACACCTTTCGCGAGCAGGTCAGGGAAGGCCATGACGAGCCGTCCTAGGGCCTCGCCGCGGGTCTCCCCGTAGCGGGTCTTGAGGCCTTCGATCCAAGCGTGGTAACCAGGTGTGACCGTGTTGGGGCCGATCGTGATCTTCACGGGCTCTCTCCTTGGTGCGTAAAGCGATCACCACGACGCATCGTCGTGTGGTTTTGTGTCAACGCTTCGGGCTCATCCGCCATGCGGGGCGGACACTTGCTTCAGGCTGACGACGCGGTGACTGGCAGATGGTGAACGATGTCGTCGAGCATCAGTCGCTCAAGCCGACCCTCCGTCGTCTCGCCCGCGAGCTGGGCGACGGCTTTGAATCGCTGTCGCGTCTCGGGCTTGACCCGGAAGTACATCCGGATCCGAGGGTCGGGCTTCGGCGGAGTGGCCTTCTTCATATTGGTCTCCTTGGTGGTGCGTTCACACCATCACTATCGTCTACCAAAACAGAGGAGTCAATGGGGACCGTGGGATTTTTGTTGGAATAGTTGCAACGCTCGATGTCGTCTGGACTTCGATCTACGGAGCATGTAGCATGTTCACCATGAGCGACACGGACCCCCTCAAGCGGATGTACGTGAGAGCGAACGAGGCGAGCCGGCGCGCACTACGATTGGTGCGGGCCAGGCTTCTCGCGGATCCGCTTACCGAGGATGTGTCTCAAGAGGAGGTCGTCGCCGCGTCGTGGCTGTGGATGGCTGGGCGCGATCCGGAAGAGCTGGCGCGCGACCTTGCCCCACACGTTTCCGCCATCCGCGCGTCGCTTGCGCTCGACGATCCTGCCCAGATGCACGGATCGCCGGAGACGATCGAAGTGCCAGCGCACGACATCACGCCAAAAAAGGCCGCACGGAAGCGGGGGTAAACCAGGCTCGGGGCTCGTCGCCGGGGTCGCTGGGCACCTCGATGACAACCCGTCCGTGCCCGGGCACCTCGACGGCGATGGTGCGGAGCACTGCGGGCGGGGGAAACGGTAGGACGATGGGGTAGGGTACGGCAGTCATCGGCGTGATCCTCCGTGCGAAGTGTCTGGCCCTTCTCCCGAAATCTATGACGCCGCTCCCGATTTTGCGCCGCTCTCTCCCGGAATTCGCAACTGGAACGCTGCTACGTAGCCGACACGCTGGTCCTGTCGTAGAATGGCCATGACGGCCCGGCGCCGGGCCCCGATCGGCCGAAGGAGGACCTCCACAGTGGCGAAGGCTGCAACCAAGCCAGCGAAGGCCGCGATAACACCGGCCACGGTGTCGAGACCCCCGACGATACAGGCCAAGGGCGCGGGCACGAAGAGCGCCGCGCCGGCCGCCAGGGCCCGCTCTGGCCCCCCGGCAAGGCCCGCCCCGCCGCTGGCAGGCCGCCGGGCGAAGTGACCCGACATGGGCGTCCCGCCGTTCCCAGTCAAGGAAGGCGACGGGGCGTCCGCTTTCCGCACTCGAGTGCGGCCCCATTGAAGCAAGCGTAACTCAAGCACTGATTGCGGCATGCAGTTTGGCGCCTTTCCGCACTCTTACGAGTGCGGCCCCATTGAAGTAACCAACAAACGAAGGCCCGCGATCCTCCCATGAGGACCGCGGGCCTTTGGTGTTTTCGGATCCAGCGGCGATCAGGCGGCGGGAACGGCGTGCTTGGCGATCCAAGCACTGATTGCGGCCTTCAGCTTGGCGATCAGCTCAGCCTCGACCTTGGCCAGCTCAGGGTGAGCGGCGATGAAGGCCTCGACCTCGACCAGCATGGTCAACAGGGTGGCCAGGGCGGCTTTCTTCGGAGCGGACATACGGGTAAACCTTTCAGAATGTGAGAAACCAGCGAGAGAGACTACGCAGCGGCGGTCCACACGGCCTGCTGCGCCGGTGCCGGCCACCAGGCCCAAGAATTCGGGGGTGCTGGCGGGGCCGGGACCGTCAGCTCTATCCGCACGACGTCGGCGGGCAGGGGGATGACGTGGCCGGCGAGATCGAACAGGGTGAGGTTGACGGGGGTCATCGTGTTCGGCCGAGAAACCCCTGCCTTTAGGCATGGGGAGGTAAGGCCGTCCCGTATTGGTCTTGACTTTGGAGCGAATCGCTCCGTAAAATAGACGCATGAAGCTCACGATCCAGATGCAACTGTTGCCGACTGCCGAGCAAGCGGCATTGCTCCGGACCACGATGGAGCGGTTCAACGAGGCGGCCACGTTCGCCGCACAGCTCGGCTTCGCGGCTGGCGTCTTCTCCCAGCCAAGCATCCACAAGCTGGCCTATCGGGAGATTCGGGACCGCTTCGGCCTGTCGGCTCAAATGGCCGTACGGGCGATCGGCAAGGCCGTCGAGTGCTTCAAGCGGGACAAGAAAGTCTGCCCCGTCTTCAAGCCGCTTGGGGCCATCACCTACGACGAGCGTATCCTCGGGTTCAAGGGACTCGACAAGGTGAGCCTCTGGACGATGGTAGGTCGGCAGGTGATCGCTCTGGTCTACGGTAAGTACCAGAGCGAACGGTTCGACCGGATCAAGGGGCAGTGTGATCTCGTCTACCGTAACGGCAAGTGGTTCCTGTTGGCGACCGTGGACCTCCCCGAGAAGCCTCCGGTCAAGGTGACCGACTTCCTCGGTGTCGACCTCGGCATCGCCAACATCGCCACGGACTCCGACGGCACCCAGTACAGCGGGAAGCCGGTCGAGGCCGTCCGTCGCAAGCACAACCTGCAACGGAAACGCTTGGGGCACCGGAACACGCGGGGCGCAAAGAAGAAGCTGAAGCGGGTGGCCGGGAAGGAAGCCCGTTTCCGCCGCCACGAGAACCACATTATCAGCAAGGCGATCGTTCAGACGGCCGAAGACACCGGACGCGGGATTGCGTGCGAAAACCTCGCAGGTATCCGCGATCGGCTCCCGGTTTGGGCCAAGGACGCTCGCAATAAGCTCTCCGGCTGGTCGTTCCACCAGTTGTTCTCGTTCGTCTTGTACAAGGCCACACTGGCGGGTGTCCCCGTCGTGGCGGTGGACCCACGCAACACGTCCCGGACGTGTGCCGTGTGCGGCCATTGCGAGAAGGCGAACCGGACCAGCCAAGCGAAATTCTCCTGCAAAGCGTGTGGCCATACCGACCACGCCGACCGAAACGCCGCCCTGAACATCAGGGCTCAGGCCGCCAGTAAGCCGGCCTTAGAACTGGCGAGCGTATAGCTCAGCCGGAAAGCCCCCGGCTTTAGCCGTGGGGATGTTTACGACATGACAGCCTCGGGTCAGGGTACTACCAGGTACTGGTGCCAGTCGGGGTCCATCTCGATCGTCAGACCTTTCTCGCCAGAAAACTCCTGCATTGCGGCCGTGGCTCCCTCGCACTCTGACTCTCCCGCATCGTCGCAGTAGATCCGGCCGCCAGGGCACATGAGATCGTAGATCCATCGCATTGCATTGATTGTCGAGCTGTAGATATCTACGTCGATGTGCGCGAGAGCCACAGGGCAAGGCCGGAGGTAGTCAGACCATGGGTACAACCCCCTCACGAGCACGACGTTTCCGACCCCTGTCATGGTCGTCAGTACGGAATCGTAGTCGACCTGAAGGTCGCCCTCTTTGTAGTGGTTGTCTTTTCCGCTCGCGACGGGCATCCCCGTGAAGGTGTCGTAGCCGTAGCACTGCCTGTCAGGGCAGGCTACGGCAAGCCTACGCAGCGTCCCGCCCCAATACGTGCCGACCTCGACCACCGCGCCCGGCGGCGCTACTCGCAGAAACGCCTTCAGGTTGTCGAGCCGTTGCGGAGAGATCAGAGAAATCCCTTCAGGGATCATGTTGTCCACCTCGATTCTCCGGGATGAGGACAGACCATTGCCGCCAATGGGATCTTGACCTTGAGCCAGCACCCGCACCCCTCAATCCCGCCGCATCGCTCGTCAGTGTGTCGGAACAGGTCACAGGTCCGGCAGGCATTCCATCGAGCCGTTATCGTTTCCTGCGAGGCACCCTCAAACCCGCTGGCGGCAGCCTGCACACCAGATCGAATCAGTCCTGATGCCATGTGGAGGATTGAAGGCAACGGCGGGTTTTTCCACAATTCCTTGTGCGGATATTTGTTCGGGTCTGACCAGATGTAATTCCATAAACCTTCTAGCGTATAACCGTTGACCGGCGGGTCCGTGTGGGTTTCCAGAGGACTTCCGCTATGGCAAATCTGGAGCAAATGCGCGTAGAACGCCCGAGGTCTCGCCAGGATAAACTCCCTGGGAACTGCCCACATTGCCGCGTAGCCAAACCAAACGGGATCAGGCCAAGGGCAATCGAAAATGTAGTCCCACGACGATTGGTCGAACCAATGAGTGAGGCTAACATTCAATTTACCTTCGCAAAAGAGATTTCCGTATACGATGTCCAACCCGGATAGAGTTTCGATCTTGTTAAAATCGTTATATGGGTCGCCTTTTTTATAATGAGTCGAGAGGGGTGTCGGCCGGTTGTAGGGGAGAGAGAGGCGTTCCAGGAACCGATCGCTGTGGTAAAAAGGATCGCCCTGAACGAACATTGTGATTGGAGCGAGCGAATCGTATTGCGTCACGATGTGATAGAGATACGTTCCAGCCTCTCGTTGAATGTTGGGAAGGCGAACGCACGGGACGCCCTCGGGACAGTTGCCGCCCTTGTGATAGACCAGCACGTCGCACTCAACGCCAGCCAGCCACGCCAGATCCTCGTGGTAGGCTGACACGACGAGCTGCCGGCCTGGGTCGCGGGTGCGCGGCGGGATCACCAGGGGCGGAGCAGGGGCGGCGGCGGTATAGCCGTCCGTCCAGACCCAGGGTGTGGGCAGGCAGGGGATGGCCACGCCGGTCGGATCGGGACTGTAACCGCAATCGAAATTC
>OCZT010006561.1_pt1 | contig 11504 bp, 12 predicted proteins | sample 1539031 | NCBI WGS metagenome assembly OCZT01 (sample SAMEA3539308, study PRJEB22396) | soil metagenome | biome: tundra; feature: field; material: soil | place: USA | collected 2010-05 | depth 0.15 m
TTCCAAATCAAAGCGCTATCTTTGTTGGCAGCGTCGTCGGCTTCCTCAACGTATGAAGAATACGCATCTTCGCCTCCTCCTTGCCGCCTCAATATCATCTTTGATGTAGAAATGGCATTACCAGGGAATAAAGCGGTACAACTTGGCAAACATTTCATAAACTTCGATCCAGTTTTTTAAATCTTCTGTTGATTTCATATGTTCACGTTTGTTGACCATGATCCAGCTCATATGTGCCGCGCCATCTTTACAGGTGGAACAATCGCGCGTTGCCGATGTACAGCAGCGGTGCATAGTTTTTAAATCGGCAGCCCAGCGCGAAAAGTGAATTAAACGGCGCGGCTGTGGCTTTCTATTGTCCATAGATTCGGTTACGGAAGGGCATTCTCTCCAACTGAAACGCCGTCCCATCATCATACCCGTAGTGATTACCTCGTGATAATATTTACTGGAAATCATGGTCCGTGGATATTTATCCAGCATTTCGTCCATCTCATGACGTAAATCTCTAAGCTCACTTTTCTGCCAGGAAAATCCATCAACGCTTTCATCATTTGATAAAAGCTGGAGATGCACCTTTAAACCGACATTCACTATTTGTTGAATTACCGGTTCAATCTTGCCTACCTGCCTTGGCGTTATAGTATAAAGATAATAGGTATAAGGATCACCGGCATAATTTTTACTGGAAATGGTAAAAGTATCGCGTCCGCGGAGGATCTTTTCATCTTCACCGCCGCCCCACAAGGAAATCCCAACCATCAAATCGGGAAACTGTTTCCGGTCAATTTTAATCAGACCGTTAGTGGCACAGTAAGTGGGCAATCGCTTGTAGAAGGCTTCCACTCGATCCATGCAAAGAGTCGGTTCACCGCCGATTAAAATCGCCAGATTCACTCCGCGACCTTTTTCCTGATCGATAAAGTCTTCCCATTTTTTTACATCCATTTCTTCTTCGACTTGATGCTCGCCGGAAGAAAAGAAAAAACAGCCCTTGCAGCGCAAATTGCAGCGGTTGGTCACATCGTATATAGAGCTTCGAATATTAAGAGTAGATATTCGTTTGTAGCGATCATACCATTCTTTATCCAGAAGTGAACTTACCGTCTTCATTTACTTTACCTTTTTTACAGCTGACAAAGCTGCATGTACTTTTTTTACTTTAAGCCGATTGCGGCGGACTGACTAATTCCGCGCAAAGATTATCCCCTTTTTCATAACCCATTACCCAAACCGCCAGATAAGTATCAACATAATCGAGCCATGATTTGAATGTGGCAAGATTGTTTACATGACGGTAGAGACGGGCGGTGACAACTGCCGAACCCGCGGCATAATGCCGGCAATCGGCACAGTCCGTATCCGGCACACAGCAGGCTACCGACCTATCCCAGTTTAAGTCAGTCCTGTATTGCCGGAAAGATCTTCCTAACCCGATGTCTTGTGAACGGTTTTGCCGGGGATAAGAACAACTGTATAGATCATGCAAGGAGCTTTTATGCGCATGGGCTACAGCATTGTAAACGGAAAAAAGAACATTTTGCGGATATTTCGTAAGTAACGCGATCATTGTTGACTGGACTCTTTTAAGCGACTCTTCGTCGTGACGCAAAGGACCGGTATAACCTACCGGAGAAGAAAAAACGTTAAAAGTCAGCTTGCAATCGTGAGCAAAGAGTTGCGCGGCGACTTCATTTGCTTCTTCAATATTTTCCCGCGTAAATGTGTAAACAAAGACAGCACGGGGATCATTCTTGTAATTTTCAATTTGTTTCTTTAAAAGATTCCTGGCTTTTCTCACGCGGAGACTGGTCTCATCGTTTCCCCAAACAGAAACATGAATTTTGTAACCGACAGATTCCGGTATTTTTTTAAAACCATTGGTAGCAATACTACCCAGTGGCATTTCTTGATAGCATACCTCCAACAGCTCCGGTACCAGTGACGGTTCGGCACCGGCCAGTACCACGTAAGTAATACCGCGAGCTTTTTCAGCCTGCATGAGCTTACGCCATGCTTGTGTGTCTAAATTCTCCTCGGCAAACTGCTTTTCTCCTTCAAAGTAATAGCAACCGTCACAACGGATATTGCAACGGTTAGTCATGTCGTACGTGGATTCCCGCAGAAAAAAATATTTTCTTACTTTTCCCCAGCGAGCGCTCACCTCTGGCTTAGCTAAGAGTTCGGCGAATTTTGGTTTGGCTGGTTCAGAAACTGCTTTATTGTTAATGGTCATAAACAATTATCTTCTGTCAATTAACTCTTCGCGGTAAGTTTTTCCTGAATATAATCAGCTATCAGGTGAATAGATTTTAATTTCGGATAATCGTCTTCGTCAATCACAATCTTGTATTCATCTTGCAGGACCAGGGCGATAGTCGCCAAATCCATACTGTCAATACCCAATTCATCCACCAAATCCATCTCCGGATTGAACGTGTCTGCTGTAACATCTTCCAGCTTCAGTTCTCCAATGATAATTTCAGCTACCTTCCTTATAATGCCTTTTATATTCTGAGTTTCAGGCATCTTTTCCTCCTTATATACTTGTTTATCTTTTTTTCTTCTTCGCTGCGATAAGTCCGCTGCAGACAATATTTTCTTCATGGGCTACTTTAAAGGTAAATAAAGTTTCTTCACCTGCTTCTTCAATGGTTACGTTCACCTTTAAAGATTCACCCGGACGAACAGGCTGGGTAAATCTCACTCTTTTTAGAGCTTCAAAAGTAATTTCTTCGCCCTTTGCGGCGGCATCCTGAATAATGGCCTGTTCGGCCATATAAATCAAAGCTATCCCCGGAAGAATCGGCTCATTGGGAAAATGACCCAAAAACCAGGACGAATCGGTTGGAACGTAAGCTAAAGCCTCGATCTTATTGGGAGTTACTGCATTAACTTCCCTGAGCAAATGCCTTTGATCTTTCAAATCACATCCCTTTGCTGATCACTTTCCAGATAGAGTTCTTATCAGGAATATAACTATATATCACTGATTATTTTTTCAATCAAAAAAATTTTATAAAATCAATGATGATGAAACCGTAAAAAGTCGGGAAACCCCTGTTTTGTCATTCCGGACTTGATCCGGAATCCAGTTATTTCGATATGTTCTGGATACCGGCCTTCGCCGGTATGACGATTATTGGACTTTTGACAAGATCATCAATGATTAATTTCTTTTTTCTGAAGATTTTTACTATTGCTCATGACTTCTTTGTTGATCAAATCGGAAAGTGGAACAATACGTAAACCTTTAGCGATAATTCCTGCCAGCAGCCGTTCTATTTCCGGCAATAAAACCATGCTGTCTTCTTCCCTGCGGGGCGGCACATCATGAAGCACGATAATATCATCGGCCTTCACTTTTTTCAGGATTTTAGAACCAAGATCTTTTACATGGAGATTACCGGCATCAAAAGCGCGGCAACTAAAAGTCACGCAAAACATCCCTAATTTATCCAGAATCGGGGACAGCTTGGGATTAACAATGCCTACCGGCGGCCGGAATGCCCGTGTGTTTATACCCATTTTCCGCAATATTTCCTGAGCAGCAGAGATTTCCCGATAAAGATTATTAAATCCTGTCAGCATTAAAAAAGGATTATGGCTAAGCGAATGATTACCAATACTATGGCCGCGGGAAACTATATCTTTGATGATTTCAGGATAGCGCAGGGCATTGATACCGGAAACAAAAAAAGTCGCCTTCACTGAATATTTATCCAGTAAATCAAGTATCTGCCTTGTCGTTGGTTCGGAGGGACCATCATCAAAAGTGAGCGCGACCATATTTTCGCCAGTTTGACCACGGCTGATCACGGGCAGGAGAAAATTGGTTTGCGGAAAAAACGACGCGGTGACACACAGAAGAATATAAAAAAGGGCAATAGCCGCAGCGAGTAGAGGATTGACCACAAATACCAGGGCACTGCCAGCCAAGAGAATTATTCCCATAACCACAGCCGGGTTGCTAAACAGTTGCTTCCTTTTCATCAAGTCACCCTCACTGAATCAGGTGTTCCCACAGTGGTCCTGTAAATCCCCGGTCATATAGTTTGGGTAAAACACGGGTTGCTTTACTTTCACCGGAACCAATTATCCAATTAAAACGGCCGTTGGCATGATTCTCCACTGCTTGCATAATTTCTTTGCCGGATATATGCGGCGACCTGTAAAATACAGGCTGCAAAAGACTTTGAGAGGGGGAAATTTGACCTTCCTTTAAGGCGACCTCATACAGGGCGGTATGAGGGTAAATCCTGATACCGCAAAAAAAGACAAATACGGATTTTTCCAGTGTATCCACCCAATTTAGTGTGTCCTGGAGCGTCTGATCGTTTTCACCGGGACCGCCTAAAAGGAAATAATGGGCAATATACAGATCGGCTTTCAGCGCTTGCTTATGGGCGGCAAAAACATCGCGGGCGGCAAAAGGTTTTTGCAAATTTGCCAGCATCGTATCGGATAAAGATTCAGTACCAAATTCCACATGGCTCAGCCCCGCGTCAGCCAGCAGCTTATAATAATCGGCGGGAGGTATGGTGGGAGCAAAAAATCCGCCCCAGGGAATGGATACGTGAGCTTCAATAAAAGCCTCGGCAACCTGCCGGCTGTGATCATAGCTGGCATTAAAAGCGGAATCGGTGATGAATATATATTTGGCTCCGGCATCCTGCAATTCGCGGGCTTTCAGGGCTATTTCGCGGGCCGGGAAAAACCGCATCCGGCTGCCTTCAATATGCGGATAGGTGCAATAGCTACAGCGAAAGGGACAGCCCCTTTTTGTTTGCAGGTTAAGCATGCCCCCGTAGGAAAGATAAAAACCGGTGTGCGAACTGGCGGAATCAAAACGTCTTTGGATGGCACTGTCCCATGGCTCGTAAGTGACAGTTACGGTATCTTTAGTCACAATTCCGGGTATGGATTGCACACTTTCATTCTTTTCCAATGCCTCCAGAAGCAAAGATAATCTTTCACCTTCGCCGGCAATGCCGTAATCGGCATCCAGCGCCTGCAAAAATTCAACCGGGAAAACGGTATACCCGCTACCGCCTAATATTAATCTGGCTGGCGAATTTTTTCTAATCTGACACACTAAGTTTTGATAATCGGATAAAAAAGCGCGACTGTTTATTGTATCAGTATTATCCACATTTCTGATTGATACACCGACAAAATCGGGAGAAAATTCTCTAATAGTTGCACCCAAATCATCCAGGTCAGCAACAGTATTCAAATCTACTATTCTTGTCTGATAACGGGAATCCAGAGAACCGGCAACATAGTCGAGCCCCAGCGGATATACCGGATAGGGCATTCTTAAAGTGTTTGCCGAGATTAGCAATACTTTCGTCATAGGGGTAAAAATGCTCAAAACTCTATAGGATCATTTTCTGCTCGGGAACTTATACCATTTCGCTTTCAAAGAATAACGAGGCGGCGAAAAGGAGGCGCCGGAGGCGTATTGTACAAACGTTCCCGAAGCCGACGACGCTGCCAACAAAGTTAGCCAAAGAAAGCAAATTGGTATTAAGCCTTCTGCCGTTGATTATTGAAAATATGAGTAGCTAGCGCGCGCACCGACGCAAATACTTTGGCACCCAGTTCTTTGCTATCAATTTTAACGCCATAATCTTTTTCAATCATCATTACCAGCTCCAGCACATCAATGGAATCGATGCCCGCATCACCGCCAACAAGCGGAGAATCATCTTTGATGTCTTCAGGAGTAACATCCATCAAACCCAGTGTTTTAATAATTTTAACTTTAAGTTCACCAACTAATCCTTCAATCTGACTCATTTAACACCTCATTTTTTAATCTGGAGCGTTTAAAAACGCCTTATTGTTTTGTGTGGGTTTTTTCCGGATTTTCCACCGGCACAGACCCAATTGTTTTGGCCTCATTGCCAAGTATTTTTTCCAAAATAACCCGCACTGCCCAGCGGCTAAGAGCCTTTCCATATTTAGGACCGGCAAGATACAGACCCAACATAAGAAGCAACCAGGAAATACCATAAGTCAAAGGTATACCGATAAACCCAATCATTGGTTTTTCCAGCCAGGCGGCGATTCCCCCTACGATAAATACGGCTGGTAAGCCGATGATATTACTAAAAGCAATCAATATAAGACCGATAATTACGGTGGCTGTGAGTTTTTTTTCAAAAATACTCAGATCAGCGTGCTCATGTATTGCAGCCCTGCAAAATTCTTTCCGGGCAAAATAAAGCGCTGTTTTTTTTATAATGCTCAATGTAACCCCTGTAAATCGATATATTCTGTTTCCAAAAAAAACTATAAGTGTCTAATTTTGATGCTCTCGTCAAAAGTCCAATAATCGTCATACAGGCAGGGAACCCCGGCGCATACCTGGGAACGCCGGTATCCAGAACATATTGAAATGACTGAATTCCGGATCATCCAACATTCGCCCGGCCATGAGTCCGGGATGACAAAACAGGTGTTTTCCGATTTTTTACGGTTTCATCAATTTTAGCGGCGGCGATTCACACAATCACATGTGCTTATGGGGAGGTTGCGCTCAATGTCGCTACTTTATCACTTTAGCTATATTTATCATCTCCCCGGCTTATGACTGTCCTCTTTTACGAAACCTTGTTATACCTTTCGGTGATAAATTGGTACAAAAATTTTGCGATGATAGCTTAAAGTGAGAAAATATTTCAAGGAAAATTTATACCATTCAAACCAATTGAGCATTGATTTTTGATAAAAAGGGTATAAGTCATGGGTGTAACTATCTCATAAATAACTGGGAAAGCTGCTGACAAAAGATAGTTCTACACAAATAAATGACTAATATTGTTAATAGATAGCTTAAGACCAGTCTAAATGATTTTTTAACAAAAGTGAGGGTAACGTCATATGAGAGAAAAAAACTGTTTACTAAATCATTGGCGTTGTTAGGTATCCTGACTATTATTTTCTCGGCAGCATATAGAGCCGTTGCTGAGCCTATGGCAGCTGATCCGTCATTAAAGGGAGCGTTTACCAGATGTTCCTATAAACCACCCCCAAATCCTGGTTACTTGACAGCGGAAGTGTGGTACCCTTGTGAAACGGCCAAGGGACCATTTGCCGCGACAACTTTGATGGCGGGCTTCTTTAATTCTCATGATGATATGAGGTGGCTTGCCTACCACCTTGTAACCCACGGTTATATCATCTTTGGCATGACGCCTACCGATGTCATGGGCAATAATCCGTTGTGGACGGAGGCCCATAAAGCCGGTATTGCGATGCTCAAATCCGAAAATACCCGCGGCGATAGCAAACTCAAAAGCCTTGTCGATACAAACAGACTCCAGCTCATGGGATACGGTAAGGGTGGAGGCGGAGCACTGCTCGCCTCAGCCACTTTAGGTTCTGAGGTGAAGTCAACTCAAGCCCTGGCTCCCTATATGGACGCAGGTTACGATCTGGACGAAATTAAATCGGCAACAATATGTTACGCCGGCAGAAACGATGATACCTCGCCACCAGGCAAAGTTGTAAGCATGTACAAAGATTTTTCTTTCGAGAAAGCGTTAGCTTATTTTAAAAACTTTCCCTATACGGATTGGATCAATACGGGTGAAGCCGTAAATCAGACCCATGCCAAAATATATATCACCTCCTGGATGAAGTATTATCTGGATGGCGATAAAAACTATGAGACCTATCTTTATGGAGAACAACATGAAAGCCATATGAAGGCTGGCTGGTTTTATGACTTCAGGCATGCCACAAAGTAATTCCAATTCTAAATCAAAGATGATATCGAGACGGCAAGGAGGAGACATGTAGGGAACGGTTTCAAACCGTTCCCTACAGATACGTTGAGGAAGCCGACGACGACGTCAACAAAGATAGCGCTTTGATTTAGAATTGGAATAATACTTCTGATAACTGACAGTCCATAATAAATAATAGAATATTATTCCCATGCAAGTATTTATAACATCACGGCATATATCGTGATGTCATGATCCGTTAGAAACTTATTGACACAGGTGAGTGTTTTCCATATACTCAACAACAACGTAAGCAAAGCATCATCAAATCTATAGTTAACATCAACTACAGGGGGTTAGAATGAAATTTTTAGTAGCGTATGCCGGAGGGACTGAAATGGATAAAGCTGTTTTAGCTTTAGCCAAGAAAAATGCTAAACTTTTTAACGCCACACTTTATATTGCCAACTCTATGGAAGGCGCATCGGAAAAGGAATCTGATGATTTAACTAAGATTGAGAATGAGTTGGAGACCTTAAAAGCTTCCATTACAAAAGAAGGCATTCCTTGCGAAACCCATCTGCTGATTCGCGGTCTCTTCCCGGGAGAAGATATAGTCGAGTTTGCCAAGGATAGAAATATTGACCAGATTTACATCGGAATCGAAAAAAAATCCAGGGTCGGAAAACTGTTTTTCGGTTCCAACGCACAGCATATTATTCTGGAAGCTCCCTGTCCGGTAGTCTCCGTCAATAAAAAGATTTTTTAAGGTGAAATCTGTCTGATGGGAGGTAAATCAATGCTCCGACCCATCGTCGGCAAATTTATTGACTACCAGGTCACTATCCCAGGCATGATCATTGAGAGTGGGGTTAACTTCCCTGTCGTTAGTCAGTAATTGCTCCTGGAGTTGAATTTGCTCGCGGGTATTGAAAATATATGTATCCTGATCGTGCCGGTGCGGGGCGAGCTGATACATTGCCGCTTCATCATACTTGATAAAGTTCTGGCCTGCGCGGGTTGCGCTATACTTGCGAACACCCAGCTTGATGAGAACATCAATTCCGAGTCGCACGGATGTATCCAGGGATTCGCGATAAATATCTTTCACTCCAATATCGATGAGTTCATAGGCATCCAGACGGCTTCTGGCACGCACCATAATTGTAAGATGGGGAAATAATTTTTTCGTTTTTTCGACCAGATCATAATTAGTCTCGGGTGAATCAATAGCGGCAATCAGAACTCTGGCCTCGTCGGCCCCGGCTGATTTCAGGATATCAATACGCGTTGCATCACCATAAAAAACCTTAAACCCCATTTTTCTTAAAAGATCGACGCGATCAGAATCATTATCCAGAATTGTCGCATGAATTCCGTTAGCCCGCAAAAATCGGCCAAGAGTACTGCCAAAATGGCCGAACCCCGCAATTATCACGGGATTGTGAACATCGATATCATCCGCTTCTTTTTCTTCTTTTTCTTTGGTCCCGAAACGTGGAAAAATAAACCGCTCATTCAACAGCAGCAGCAAAGGCGTTACCGTCATGCTGATCGCCGTAACACCCATCATCATATCAGTCCACTGGGCGGGTAAAATATTGAGCTGATGAATAAAGGAAAAGAGGACAAAGGCAAATTCTCCAACCTGCGCCAGCCCCAGAGTAAATAAAAGATTTTGATCAAAACTCAACCGCGAAAGTTTTCCGGTCAGAAAAAGCACACTGGCCTTGATCACGATGATTCCGCAAACCAGGGCAACTATCTTTAAAGGATTATTGACAATCAAACTAAAGTTGATCGAAGCGCCGACAGAAATAAAAAACAAACCAAGCAAGATACCTTTAAACGGTTCAATATCGCTTTCCAGTTCGTGCCGGAACTCACTATTCGCCAGCACAACTCCGGCCAGGAACGTCCCCAATGCGGGACTCAAGCCCACGAGCATCATGATATAGGCAGTGCCGATTACAATCAATAGGGCCGCTGCCGTAAACAATTCCCGCAAATGGATCCTGGCAATAAAGCGCAAGAAGGGAACAATCACAAAGCGCCCACTGAGGATAACCAATCCCACCGCGCCAAGCAGTGTTACAGTTTGCGCCCAACCGGGCTGTCCCGAAAGAAGCGTGATATTTCCAGTTCCCGGCGCATGAACAGCGGAAAACGCTAAAAGCGGTAGTAGCGCTAAAATGGGAATGACGGCAATATCCTGAAAAAGCAGTACGGCAAAAGAGCTTTTCCCCGACTCGGTCCTGGTCAATCCTTTTTCCCTGAGCGTTTGCATGACAATTGCGGTTGATGACATGGCCAGAGCCAGACCACAAGCCAATGCAGCCTGCCAGCTAAATCCGATAAACAGAAAAACCGCAAAAATAAGTATCGTTGTTGTGCATAGCTGCACGGAACCGGTTCCCAAAATGAGATTGCGCATGCGCCAGAAATTGGACGGCTCCAGTTCCAATCCAACGAGGAACAGCATCATCACCACGCCGAATTCGGCAAAATGCATGATGTCCTTTCCTTCCTGACCGATAAAACCAAGAAAAAAAGGACCAATAATTATCCCGCCCAATAGATACCCGAGCACCGATCCCATTCCCAGCTTTTTGGCTATAGGAACAAAGACCACAGCGGCCGCCAGGTATATTAACGCGTCATGTAAAAAGATATTGCTCATGGTTTCGGCAATCCTGTTTCCGGCAAAAGCCAGTCGTTGAGAAATTCAACTTTCTTCATGGCTTCGATATCAAAATCACCCACAACCAGCCTATCTAAAAGGGCGGAATAGAGTGCAACATGATGTTGGAGCGTCTCGCCGGTTAATAAATGAGTGCCCTGTACGGCAAACGGCGGCAAATAAATCATTTTACACAGAGTGGCCGTCTGCTCGAACGGCACAAGAAATTCCTTGATCGTAAACCGATTGTAACCGCCGGGGGCATAGACCTCTCTGGTCCCGCCTGCAGTAATGACATTAAAGATAATTTTGTTTTTCAGAAAATCACCGTCTTTACCATGCGCCCAGCCGTATTCCAGCACCAGATCAATCCACTGTTTGAGCAGAGCAGGAGCGCTGTACATATAGAAAGGATGATGCCAGATAATGATCTGATGGGCGAGCAGCAGTTCTTTCTCCCTATCTACATCAATATTGAAATCGGGATATTGCTCATACAAATCATTTAAAGTGACACCCTGACGCTGCTCGATATTTTTGAGCAACGCGCGATTCGTTTTTGATTTCTCAAAACGCGGATGAGCAAAAAGGATAAGAATCTTGTTCATAGAAAAACATCCATTAATTATAGGATTACATGATCATTATGATTAATACCATTTCGCTTTCAAAGGATAACGAGGCGGCAAGGAGGAGGCACCGGAGGCGTATATGAAAATACGTTGAGGACGCCGACGACGCAGCCAACAAAGTTAGCCAAAGAAAGAGAATTGATATAAGTTTGTAGCATATTTAATTGTATAGTTCTTCAACTTTTTTATATTTACAAATCATACCGAAAGAGTTAATAAATTGGCAAATATTAACTAATATTCTTAAATTTTTATACCATTTCGATTTCAAAGGATAATGAGGCGGCAAGGAGGAGGCGACGTAGGTCCGCCGCGGCGGATTGAGGACGCCGACGACGCAGCCAACAAAGTTAGCCAAAGAAAGCGAATTGGTATTATAATTCAGATTGGGCAGGAGGTTGAATATGAAAGTACTGGGCATTATGGGAAGTCCGCGGGTCGGCGGTAACAGCGATA